>JGI12316J15310_10000069_pt21 | contig 42952 bp, 42 predicted proteins | sample MarCyaLeptolynsp_FD_15310 | JGI IMG/M metagenome (IMG submission 15310) | reverse complement strand
CGGAGTTCCTGGCCCAGTACGCCGCCGACGCGGTTCCAGCCTAGGCGGGCGTTGAGCACGGTGACGGAGGGTAAGGCGCGCAACTTACCCTCCGTCACTGCGTTCACTTGTTGAGCAGCGACATCCATCTCAATACGTTTAGTGGCCGGCTAGGGTGCGGGACACGGGTGGAGGTCATCGGTGACGAACGAGGCGACGGACCGGATACGGACCCTGGTCGACGATCCGCAGGCTCCCCTGGAACTGCGGACCGCGCTCGCGTCGAAACTTCTCGACATGGAACTGGATCGCCAACGGCTCGACCTGGAGCGGGAGACGTCTCGGGCGCAGTCCAGGCTGAAGAAGTGGAGCACGCCGCTTGCGATCGCCCTGACCGGTGTGATCACGATCTCGGCGACCTTCGCCGTCGACTATTTCAAAGCCGACCAGAAGGCAGACCAGGCGCTAACCCTAGAACAGCTTAAGAGACAGCTTGATGCGCGCGACGCGGAGCTGCGCTCCGAGCTGGCCCTGCAGGCCAAGGAGAACGAGGCGTCCATCGCCGCGGAGGCCGCGCGGCGCAAGTTCGAGTACGGCCTGTTGGAACGGGAGATCGGCAAGTACGACAACCCGGCACAGCGGGCACAGGCGCTGCTCTTCCTGACGGAAGCGGGGCTCCTGGAGGGATTGAACACCCGGAAACTCGCCGAGTGGGCTGAGCGGTCTCTGCGCAAGGAGGGGGTCGACCTCGACGATCTTCAGATCCCTGACCTGTCGCCGACGGCCGGGGCCCCGGAGACGGTAGGTGACATACTTGACGGTCTGAAGGCCCGGGGGATCGACGGGTACCGTGACGACTTCCTCGCCGGATTGTCGTTGCCGATCCCCTCCCATCCGTCTCTAGGCAAGCGGCGCGACTACGGCCACTTCTCCGTAGTGATGGACGCCGACCGACCGATCGCCCGGATCGCGGCGTGGAACACCGACATGTCGCTCCAGCAGCACGGTTTACGGCCCCGCAACTATTTCCTCGACCCGGTGTTGGGCGAAGACGAGCAGACGAGTGCGGGTGTTTACCGCAACAACAGATTGGATCGCGGGCATATCGTCGGCCGACGATCCGTTACTTGGGGACCGGATCTGGGGACGGCCCAACTAGCCGGCGCCTCGGCGTTCTTTTATCCGAACATTTCCCCGCAATACGATATGTTCAACCGGGGCCTATGGCTGGAGATCGAGAACACGGTGCTTCAGCGGGCGGTGGACCTGGGTGTTCGGATCACCGGGTTCGCCGGTCCGGTGATCGCCGACTCGGACAAGATCGTCCAGGGTCAACGGGTGCCGCAGAAGTTCTGGATGCTTGCGGTTGCTGTCGACGAAGGCGGCCAGACGCGCGCGACCGCGTTCCTGGCGCCGCAAAAAGAAGATATGGCGCGGTTCCGGCGCGGCGAGCCTCTGAGGCCGTTCATCGTGACACTCGACGTTCTCGAGACGTTGACGGGGTTCGATTTCGCGGTTCCGGCAGATGCCCAACTGTTCATCGACTGACGCGCCGCCTCACGCCACCTTGGCGTAGACCGTCTCGCGGGTCAGGCCGGCGGCGTCCATCGCCGCGGCGATCTTGGCGATCTCGGCGGCGCTCAGCTTGACCAGCGGCGGGCGGACATGGGCGGCGTCCATCCGCCCGAGATGGACCAGCGCCTCCTTCATGCGGTTGTGCATGTCCAGGAAGGGCGGGTCGTAGAACGCGCCGGTGGTCGGGTAGATCCGGTCCGCGATGCGTCTCGCCTCCTCCAGGTCGCCGGCCTGCACGGCGCGGAACAGGGCGACCTGCAGGGCGGCGATGACGCTGCCCGCCCCCGACAGCAGCCCGTCGCAGCCGAGCACCAGCGAGGACAGCAGCCAGGACGAGTGGGTGGTCAGCACGTTGACCCGCCGCGTCAGACCGTGCAGCTCGCGCACCTGGCGCTCGTGCTGCTTGGTGTCGTTGCACCAGTCCTTGATGGCGACGACGGTGTCGATCTCCTCGCAGATCCGCACCAGGGTCTCGACCGGATAGCCGAGGGTCGTGGCGGGGTACTGGAACAGGATGATCGGCAGGTCCGTCGCCTCACGGATCGTGGCGAAATGGGCGAGCGCCATCTCCGGGCGCAGCGCACCGCCCGCGAGCAAGGTGTTGGACGGGAAGACGAGCAGCGCGCTCGCCCCGTCGCGCTCGGCCCGCCGGGCGATGGCCGCCGCCAGATGACTGCCGTCGCTGTAGACGCCGTGCACGACCGGCAGCCTGCCGCCGACCTCCTCCATGGTGATCGCCATCACCCGCTCCTGCTCCGCGATGGTGCAGGTGGCGACCTCGCTGGCGTGGGCATTGACGGTGACCGCGGTGATCCCGTCGACCGAGGCGACATCGTTCAGATGGCGGCGGAACCCGCCCTCGTCGATCTCGAGATCGGCGGTGAACGGCAGCAGGCAGGCGGGGATCACGCCCTGCGGCGTGAACGGCGGCGGCGTGGTCATGGCAGCCTCCCAGGGATCGTTTTCGGTGCGCGAAAGTGTAGGCCCGCCGACGATCTCTGGAAAGCTGCGGAGATCGCTCAGCCGGAGTTGCGGTCCGAAATCATGTCGAACCCGCCGAAGATCAGCCGCTTGCCGTCGAAGGGCATGGCCTCCATCGCGCTGGCCATGCGCGGATCCTCCATCATCTTCGCCATGCCGGCGTCGCGCACCTCCTTCGACGGCCACTCGACCCAGGACAGCACGACGGTCTCGCCCTCGGCGCATTTCACCGCCATCGGGAACGAGGTCAGCTCGCCGTCCGGCACGTCGTCGCCCCAGCACTCGACGACGCGAATCGCCCCATGCTCCTCGAAGATCGGTGCCGCCAGCAGCGCGGACGAGAGGTATTCCGCGCGTTTGTCCGTCGGCACGGCGGCGACGAAGCTGTCCACATAGGTCATGATTTTCCTCCATTGATCGAGCGACGGCGCCGATCCTGATTGACAAATAAGTTGATATCAACATTATTCTTCCATGACCATGCGTGACGACCTGCCGATCGCCGTCACCCTGGAGGTGCGTGACCGGTGCCTCTGCCTTCATCTCCAGCGCGCCGCCCGGGCGGTGGCCCGACGCTTCGACGAGGTGCTGCGGCCCTACGGGCTGACCAACGGCCAGTTCTCGCTGCTGATGGCGCTGAACCGGCCGCAGCCGCCGCGGATCGGTGACCTGGCGCCGCTGCTGGCGATGGACCGAACCACGCTGACCGCCGCGATCAAGCCGCTGGAACGGCGCGGGCTGGTCCGGGTCCTGGTCGATCCGGCGGACCGGCGCGGGCGGCGGGTGGCGATCACCGATGCCGGGCGCGACACGCTGACGGCCGCCGTGCCGGTTTGGCGGGACACCCACGACGAGATCGACCGGCTGGTGCCGGACGGTGACCTGGAGGGCCTGCGGGCCGATCTGCTGGCGCTCGCCTGACCGAAGCCCCGGCGAGAGGCGGATCGGCGATCGCGAGGCCGGGGCGGCTCACACCACGTTCCGCTCCTTCAGTGGCCGGTTCTCCAGGATTCTTTCGATCCCGAAACGGCTGAGATCGAGGGTGCGGAAGCCGCCGGCGGTGATCAGCTCCATCAACGCCCGGCCGGCGCCGGGGGATTGCTGCAGGCCGTGGCCGGAGAAACCGGTGGCGAAGATCAAGTTGGCGATCTCCGGGTGGCGGCCGATCACCGCGTTCTGGTCGAGCGCGTTGTAGTCGTAGGGCCCGGCCCAGGCACCGGTCGTCTTCACCGCCTCGAAGGCCGGGATACGCTCGGCGATGGCCGGCCAGACCACCTCCTCCCACCAGCGCCAGTCGACCTCGATCTCCCAGCTTTCCGGGTCGTCCTCCTCCGGTTGCGAGACGCCGCAGACATAGCCGGACCCCTCCGGCCGCACGAACACGCCGGTGGTGCCGATCGTCAGCGGCAGCGGCGGGCCGTCCAGGCGCTCGCGGCAGTCGATGTGATAGACCGTGCGGACCCGGGGCCCGATCGGAAGGGACACCCCGAGCAGCCCCGCGACCTTTCCCGAGTTCGCGCCGGCCGCGATGACGCAGGTGCCGCAGGCGATCGCCCCGCCGTCGGCCAGCACCACCCGCTCGACCCCGTCGGCGCCGCGGTCGATCGCGGCGACCTCGCCGGTCACGTAGTCGACGCCGAGGGAGCGGGCCTTGCGCTTCAGCGCTTGCAGCAGGGTGTTGGGGTCGATCCAGCCCTCGCCGCTCTCGCCGAAGGTGGCGGCGGCGATGCCGTCGGTGTTCAGGTAGGGAAACCGCTTGGCCAGCGCGTCCGGCTCCAGCCAGACGATGTCGGCCCCGGCCGCCGTCTGCACCGCGTGGTTCTCGGCCAGGATCGGCCGACCCTCGGCGGAGGCCAGGAACAGATAACCGTTCTCGACGAATCCGAGATCCGGGCGCTCGCCGTCGACCTCGAGCAGATCGGCCGCCTCGGCGATGAAGCGACGGGCGAACAGGCCGATCTCGACATTCTCGCGGATCGAGAACTGCTGGCGGATGCCGCCGACGGAGAGCGGCGTGGAGGCCCGGGCGTAGGTCGGGTCGCGCTCGACCACCACCACCCGGCCCTTGAAATCGCCGCTGGCGGCGAGGAAATAGGCGCTGGCGGAGCCCACCGCCCCGCCGCCCACGATCACAACATCCGCCTGGTCCATGCCCCGCTCCCTCAGTGATTCCGGGCTGTGAGCCTCGGGTATCCGTGACGCTCGGGCAAGGCCCGCGTATAGTCGCGGGCGACACAGAGGAGGCATTCTTGGCCGCGACCGCCGAGTTCGAGACCAGCGCCGAGACCGGGCGCGACCGCGCCCAGCCGAGAGTCGAGCTTGCGGTGCTGGGCAAGCGGGTGCCCAACCGCAAGGCGATCTGCGACCTGCCGGCCCTGGAGGCGCGCATCGCCGAGACGGCGGACACGGTGTCGGACGCGACGGCCCGGCGCGCCGCGATCCTCGACCAGCTGAAGTCCGCGCTCGCCGAGGCGACGGCGGAGATCCGGCGCCGGCTTGAAGCGACCAATGACGGGGCCGCCTGCGTGCGCGGCCGGGCCTGGCTGATGGACCAGGTGATCGACCTGATCGCCAGCCACGCCGCCGACCGGGAGTACCCCGCTACCAACCCGACGACCTCCGAGCGGATCTCGGTGATCGCCGTCGGCGGTTACGGGCGCGGCGAGCTGGCGCCGGAGAGCGACATCGACCTGCTGTTCCTGCTGCCGTACAAGCAGACCGCCCGCTGCGAGCAGATCGTCGAGTACATGCTCTATCTGCTGTGGGATCTGGGGCTGAAGGTCGGGCATTCGACCCGGTCGGTGGCGGAGTGCATCCGCCAGGCCAATGCCGACATCACGATCCGCACGGCGATGCTGGAATCCCGCTATCTGTGGGGCGACGAGGCACTGTACGAGGAGTTGCGCACCACCTTCATGGCCGATGTCGCCTCCGGCTCGCCACTGGAGTTCGTCGAGCAAAAGCTGCAGGAATCCGACAACCGCCACCGCCGCATGGGCGACAGCCGCTACGTGGTCGAGCCGAACATCAAGGACGGCAAGGGCGGGCTGCGCGACCTGCACACCCTGTTCTGGATCTCGAAATACGTCTACCGGATCGACGATGTCTCGGAACTGGTCGAGCGCGGCGTCCTCGACCTCGCCGAGGCCCGGCGCTTCGCCCAGGCGCAGAAGCGGCTGTGGACCATCCGTTGCCACCTGCACTACCTGACGGAACGCCCGGAGGAGCGGCTCACCTTCGACGTGCAGCCGGTGATCGCCCAGCGGCTCGGCTATACCGACCGGGCCGGCGCCATCGCGGTCGAGCGCTTCATGAAGCACTACTACCTGACGGCCAAGGATGTCGGCGATCTGACGCGCATCTTCTGCGCCGCGATCGAGGCCGAGTACAAGCGCCGCCGCCGCCGCTTCCGCCTGCCGAGCCTGTTTGGCGAGACCCGGTTCGGCGACTTCCGGGTCGATGGCGACCGCATCAACGTGATCGACGACCACGCCTTCGAGCGCGACCCGGTCAACATCATCCGCTTGTTCCACGAAAGCCACGTGCGCGACCTGATGATCCATCCACGCGCGCTGCGCCTGATCACCCAGAATCAGGACCTGATCAACGCCGAGCTGCGCAAGGACCCTGAGGCCAACCGGCTGTTCCTCGAGATCCTGACCAGCGAGAGGGGACCGGAGCGCATCCTGCGCCGCATGAGCGAGGCCCGCGTGCTCGGCAAGTTCGTGCCCGATTTCGGCCGGGTCGTCGCGCAGATGCAGTTCGACATGTATCACACCTACACCGTCGACGAGCACACGCTGGTCTGTCTCGGCGTGCTGCACGCGATCGAGCAGGGCGAGCTGAAGGAGATCGCTCCGATCGCCACCGATGTGGTGCACAAGGTGCTGTCGCGGCGTGCGCTCTATGTGGCGCTGTTCCTGCACGACATCGCCAAGGGCCGCGGTGGCGACCATTCGATCCTCGGCGAGCGGGTGGCCCGCCGGGTCGCCCCGCGCCTCGGCATGACCGAGGAGGAGACCGACACCGTCGCCTGGCTGGTGCGCTGGCACCTGCTCATGGCCAACACGGCGTTCAAGCGCGACATCCACGATCCCAAGACGGTCGAGGATTTCGCCCGCATCGTTCAGTCGCCGGAGCGTCTGCGCCTGCTGCTGGTGCTGACGGTCGCCGATATCCGCGGCGTCGGCCCGCATGTGTGGAACGGCTGGAAGGCGCAGCTGCTGCGCGACCTGTACTACGCCACCGACGAGCTGCTGAGCGGCGCCTCGTCGCCGAAGAACACCGGCGCGCGGGTCGCGGCGGCGAAGAAGAAGGTGGCCGACGAGCTGACCACCTGGTCGCCGGAGGAGATCGAGGCGCATCTGGCGCTGGGCTACGATCCCTATTGGCTCGGTTTCGACACCGAGACCCTGGTCCGCCACGCCTGGCTGGTGCGCCGGGCCAAGGCGTCGGACGCCCGCCTGGTCGTCGAGCACCGGCTCGACCCGCACCGCGAGGTCACCGAGGTCACGGTGTATGCCGGCGACCACCCGGGCCTGTTCTCGCGCATCGCCGGCGCCATGTCGGCCTCGGGGGCCAACATCGTCGACGCCCGCATCGTCACACTGGCCGACGGCATGGCGATCGATACCTTCATGATCCAGGACGACAAGCGCCAGGTCTTCGAACGGCCCGACAAGCTGGCGCGTCTGGCCTCGGCGATCGAGCGCACGCTGGACGGCAGCCTGAAGCTGGAGGAGCAGCTCGAGAAGAAGGGCTCGCTGACCGCCCGTCGAACCCGGGCGATGAAGGTGCCGCCGCGGGTGCTGATCGACCAGAAGGCCAGCGTCACCCACACCGTGATCGAGGTAAACGCCCATGACGAGCCGGGGGTTCTTCACCGCATGACCCGGGCCCTGGCGCGGGTCGGCGTGCAGATCCACTCCGCGACGATCTCGACCTATGGCGAGCGCTTCGTCGACGTGTTCTACGTCAAGGACGTGTTCGGCCTGAAGATCGACAGCGCCCGCAAGCTGGACGAGATCCGCACGGCGCTGATGGAGGCGCTGGGGGTCGGGGACAAGGGGTAGCGCGCGAGGCGTCATCCCGGACCTGATCCGGGACCGTCGCGGCGACGCCTCCGGCGGCGGGCCGACGCCACGCCCAGGCCATACCCTCGCCACACCGAATCACGTAAACCCAAGCGATGAACCTCGCGCGCGCCATCGCCACGGTCGGCGGCTTCACCATGATCAGCCGGGTCACCGGTTTCGTGCGCGACATGCTGATCGCCGCCGTGGTCGGCGCCGGGCCGGTGGCCGACGCGTTCTTCGTCGCCTTCCAGATTCCCAACTTCTTCCGAAGGCTGACCGGCGAGGGGGCGCTGACCGTCGCGTTCGTGCCGATGTTCGCCGGACTGGTCGAGACCAGGGGCCGAGCCGCAGCCGTCGCCTTCGCCGGGCAGGTGCAGTCGGTCCTGCTTCTGACCCTGCTCTTGCTGCTCGCCCTCGCCGAGCTCGCCATGCCGGGGGTGATCCTCGTTCTCGCGCCGGGCTTCGCCGACGAGCCGCTGCGCTATGGCCTGGCGGTCGAACTGACCCGGATCACCTTCCCCTATCTCGTGCTGATCTCGCTGGTGGCGCTGTGGGGCGGGATGCTGAACAGCCTGGGTACGTTCTGGGCGATGGCGGCGGCGCCGATCCTGCTGAACCTGATCCTGATCACCGCCCTGGCCACCGCCGCCGACCGGCTGGCGACGCCGGGCCATGTGCTGGCCTGGGGCGTGCTGCTGGCCGGCGCCGCCCAGGCCGCCTTCGTCGCCCTGGCCTGCCGGCGCGAGTCGGCGCTGCCGCCGCTGGTGCTGCCGCGGCTGACCCCGCGGGTGAAACGCCTCCTCGTGCTGATGGCACCGGCGGCGCTCGGTGCCGGCGTGGTGCAGGTCAACGCCTTCATCGGCGTGGTGCTGGCGTCGCTGCTGCCGGCCGGTTCGGTCTCCTACCTGTACTACGCCGACCGGGTGGTACAGCTGCCGCTGGGCGTCGTCGGCGTTGCGATCGGCACCGCCCTGCTGCCGATGCTGGCGCGCCAGGTCCGCGGCGGCCAGTCGAGCGACGCGCTCGCCACCCAGAACCGGGCGCTGGAGATCGCGTTGCTCCTGACGGCGCCGGCGGCGGTGGCGCTGGCGGTGATCGCCGAGCCGGTGATCACCGTGCTGTTCGAACGCGGCGCCTTCACCGCCGCCGACGGCGCGGCGACGGCGATCACGCTGGCGGCCTACGCCGTCGGCCTGCCCGCCTTCGTGCTGATCAAGGTGTTCCAGCCGGGGTTCTTCGCCCGCGAGGACACGGCGACGCCGGTCAAGATCGCCGCCGTGGCGGTGGCCGCCAATCTCGCCTTCAACGCGGTGCTGCTGCCGCTCTACGCCCAGGTCGGCATCGCCCTGTCGACGGCGCTGTCCTCCTGGCTCAACGCCGCGCTTCTGGCCCTGATGCTGCGCCGGCGCGGCCATCTGGCGGTGGACGCGCGGCTGATGTCACGCGCCCCGCGCATCCTGCTGGCGGCGGCAGCAATGGGAGGCTGTCTCTGGGCCCTCGCCCATTGGACCGCACCGTTGCTCGCCGGCGGCACGCCCGAGCGCCTGGCGGGGCTGGGCCTGCTCGTAGCCGGCGGGCTCGGGATCTACGCCGCCGCCTGCCTCGCCCTGGGCGGGGCCCGCCTTGCCGATCTGCGGATGCTGCGGCGCCAGGGGCCTTCCGGAGAGGACTGACTCGGACCACCTCGGTGAAGCTGAGCGATACTTGCTAGAACAAATCATGTTTTGACGCGATCGCTAGCGATCGCGGCTTGACATGTGAATCTGTTCTATCTCATTGAAGAAGAGGATGATTCAAGGCTAAGTCGGCATCGCGACGCGATTCCGTCTTAGACGATCATGCTCTATAGTGCGGCCCCAGGCGAGACGGGTCACGCAAGGGAACAGGGGCTGATGGAAACGCATCGGGCGCGCATTACCGATCATCCCGACGCGCGTCTGATCGACGGCCTGCGGTCGGCACCCGTCAACGCAAGTCCCTTTGTCTTCAAGCTGATCAGTCCGACCCTGGACCCGGAGGTGTTCGCGGCGGCGCGCGCCTCGTTTCCGACGCCGGAGCGCCTTCGACCGAAAGTCGAGACCCGTGAGGATCCGCGATACTCCGACCGTCGGCTGACGATCGCGCTGGGGGAGTATGCGGACCTGGTCGAGCCGGCGTTCCGTGACGTTTGGCGCGCCGTCGGCGACGTCTTCCTGCGGTCAACCGCTCTGATCGACGCCCTGCGGGACTGCTTCGCGCCGATCTACGAGCCGGAACTGAGAGCCAGGCACGTGTCCTCAGGCGCCCGGTTCACGCTCAACAGCGAGCTGGTCTACGACCAGACCGGGTTCTCGCTTCTACCCCACACCGACGGCGCCGCCAAGGTGGCGACGATGCTGACCTACTTCGCGGAGGACGGGGACCCCCAGTCGCTCGGGACGGTCCTGTTCGCGCCGAAGGACCCCGACTTCACCGATCCTCCCGGAAAAACCCTGTGGCAGTTCGACAATTTCGGAGCCGGGACGCAGGTTCCGTACCTCGCGAACCTCACCATCGCCTTCGCCCGGCATCGCCAGTCGTTCCATGGTGTCCTGCCGACCACGGACGCGCGGCCCCGTCGTCTGATTCAGACATCGGTTCTCGTCGAGGCCGATTGAGTGGCCGCGCCGGCCGGCGCGCACTTGATTTGCACGCGGCGTCCGGGGATAACGCGACGCCACACGGCGCTCGCCACCATCCCAAGGACGCGAATCCCCGCCATGAGACGCATCTTCTCCGGCATTCAGCCGACCGGAAACCTGACCCTCGGCAACTACCTGGGCGCGATCCGCAACTGGGTCACCCTGCAGGAGGAGAAGACCTACGAGTGCATCTTCTGCGTGGTGGACCAGCACGCGATCACCATTCCGCAGGACCCGGCCGAGCTGCGGTCGGCAACCCGCGAGGTGACCGCAAGCCTTATCGCCGCCGGCATCGATCCGAAGGTCAGCGTGCTGTTCAACCAGTCCCAGGTCGCCGAGCACATGCGACTCGCCTGGGTGCTCGGCTGCGTGGCGCGGGTCGGCTGGCTGAACCGGATGACCCAGTTCAAGGACAAGGCCGGCAAGGACCGCGACAACGCCACCACGGGCCTGTGGTGGTACCCGGTGCTGATGGCCGCCGACATCCTGGCCTACAAGGGCACGCATGTGCCCGTGGGCGACGACCAGAAGCAGCACCTGGAACTTTCCCGCGACATCGCCCAGGCCTACAACTCGATGTTCGGCGTTGAGTTCTTCCCGCTGCCCGAGCCGCAGATCCTCGGCGCCGCCACCCGGGTCATGAGCCTGCGCGACGGCACCAAGAAGATGAGCAAGTCGGACGCCTCCGACATGTCGCGGATCAACATGACCGACGACGCCGACACGGTGGCCAGCAAGATCAAGAAGGCGAAGACCGATCCCGAACCGCTGCCGAGCGAGGTGGCGGGCCTTGAGGAGCGGCCGGAGGCGCGCAACCTGGTGACGATCTACGCCGCCCTGGCGGGCACGAGCGTCGACGCGGTCCTGTCGGAGTTCGGCGGCCAGGGTTTCGGCAAGTTCAAGCCAGCGCTCTCCGAGCTCGCGGTCTCGGTGCTTGGCCCGATCGGCGCTGAGCTGCAGCGGTTGATGGCGGATCCCGGCCATATCGACGGCATCCTGGCCGATGGCGGCGACCGCGCCCGGGGCATCGCCAAGCCGATCGTCGATGAGGTCTACGAGACGGTCGGGTTCCTGCGCCCCTGAGTCTCCCCGGTCCGGTTTCGGCGGGCGTCGCCGGCGACGATCCCGAGATACAGCACCACCCCCGTCGCGGCGAAGGCGGGGGCGGTCGCCAGTGCGATCCCGACCACGCCCCAATAGGTCATGAACAGCGCGTTCAGCGCGACCGTCAGCGCCATGTTGACCGCCGCCGCCGTCGGGATCACCCAGCCGAGGCTGAGCACCGCCGCGGCGCGCACCAGGATCACCACCGCCGCATAGGCCGGTAGCTGCACCGCGTAGGCCGCCAGCACGGCCGCCACCAGGCGGGTATCCTCGGCGGTGAAGGCGCCGCGTTGGTAGAGCAGCGCGATCACCGGCTCCGAGATCCACCACGCGATCGCCACCCCCGGCAGGGCCAGCGCGATGACCGCGACCAGATGGCGGCGCAGCCTCGCCGACAGCCGGCCGGGATCGTCGAGCGCGCTCTCGGCATAGGCCGGCAGCACCGAGATCCCCAGCGCCGTGGTGACCACGTGCAGCCCCGCCAGCACCAGCTTGGCGCCGTAGCCGAGCGCCGAGGCCGAGCCCTCGCCGAGCGAGGCGGCCATCAGCTGATCGATCAGCCCCGCGCCGGACAGCAGCAGCGTGGCCAACATCAGTGGCCCCCATCGCCGCAGCAGGGCCGTGAGATCGGCCCGGGAGACCGCGAGCCTCGGCCGGTAGCCCAGGCGCCGGGCGGCCCAGAGCACGATCGCCGCTTCCGCCAGCGTGCCGAGCACCGCGCCCCACGCCAGCGCCGTCACCCCGAGCTGGTCGCGGAAGGCGATCAGCAGGACCGTCATCACCAGCGGGGTGAGCGCCGGGGCGATCGCCGGCAGGGCGAAGCGCCGCTCGGCCGTCAGCATCGCCCCGCCGGCATAGGCGAGGCCGCCGAGGATCGCGAACAGCGTCATGATCCACAGCATGTCGGCGGCCAGCAGCAGCGCCCGTTCGGAGAAGCCGGGGGCGACGACCGGCAGGTACAGGGGCGCGCAGGCCGCCGCGAGCAGCGCGAAGACGGCGATCACCAGGGCGATGGTGACGGTTCCCGCCCCGGCCAGGGCGGAGGCCTGCTGCCGGCCGCCCGCGCGGGCCGCCGCCAGAAGCCCGGGAACCACGGCGATCTGGAACGAGCCGGCGATCAGCTGCACGAGGAAGACCGGCAGCGCCAGGGCCACGAAGAACGCGTCCACCTCCGGCCCGCGACCGTAGATCATCGCGATCACCGCCTCGCGCACGAAGGCCGAGGATTTGGCGAGGATCGACAGCACCGCGATGGTGGCACCGGCGCGGGCGACCGCGCGGTCGTCCATGGTCGCCGTCGCCGGGGTGCCGGGCGTGCTCACGCCAGGTCGGGTGGGGTGAAGACCTCGATCGGCCGTGAGAGCCCCTTGACCGGATGCGATCCCAGGGTCTTCAGGGGGACGCCGACGACCTCGGCGAACTCGCCCGAGGCGAGGATCCGCGCGCCCAGGGTCCGGGTCAGCCCCTCGATCCGGCTCGCCAGGTTGACCGCCGGGCCGATGACCGTGAAGTCGAGCCGCTCGGCCCCGCCGATATTGCCGTAGCCGACCTCGCCCAGGTGCAGGGCGATGCCGAAATCGACCACCGGCTTGCCGTGCTTCTCGCGCATCGTGTTCAGGGTGTGCACCAGGGTGACGGTGTCGCGGGCGGCGGCCAGCGCGAGGCGGCAGGCCTCGGCGTCGCCCTCGGCCTCGCCATGGGACGGATCCGCGGTGAAGATCGCCAGCATGCCGTCGCCGAGGAATTTCAGGACCTCGCCGCCGCGCTCCTCCACCGCCTGCACCGACCGCTCGAAATAGGCGTCGAGCATCTCGATGATCTCGTCGCGGCTGAGCTGGTCGGACAGGGTCGTGAAGTCGCGGATATCGGTATACCAGATGGCCGCACGGATGCCCTGGGCGACGCCGCGCACGACCTCGCCGGCCAGGATGCGTTCTCCGGTGGCTCGGCCGAGATAGGTGGCCAGCAGCTGACGGGTCAGCTCACGGCGTTCCAGAACCTCCATGCGCAGAGACAGGGCCGGCATCAACTCCCAGATCTCGTGCAGCTCTTCCGTGCTGAACCCGCCGGGCCGGTCGGCGGCCCAGGTGGTGAAGTTGATGCTGCCGTCGGAGAACACCAACGGCATGGCGACGTAGTCGGTCGCGCCGTCCTCGCGGAGGTCCTTGAGGATCGGGAAGTCGTCCTGCTCGCCGTCCATGTCGAGACGGCGGCGGATTCCCTGTGCGCCTTGGAAGATCAAGGGAAGTGGGCTGGTCTTGAAGGCCGGGGTGTCCTGCATGCCGCGCAGGACGCTCAATTGCCGAGGCTGCTCCATTCCCCGGAACCAGATGATCGACGTTCCCGTCGCCTGGGGATGCAGCGTGTTGATGAAGTAGGTGATCCGCAGCAGAGGGTGTCCTCGTGCGACCAGCAGCCGTCCAAGGTCGCGGGCGAGATGGCCGCGCGACGTGTAGGCTGCGGCATCGCGCAACAACCACTGCAACGGCGGCACGTCGGGATCGATCGGCGGCAGCTCTCCATTATCCGGTTCCGCCTCGTGGACCCGGATCAGGCTGCGCGTCTGCTCGTTGGTCGGGCCGGCCGCGCGGCGCAGCAGGGGCTGTGCCGGTTCGACTTCTTCTCCGCCTTGCCTTGACGTCACTCCTAGCGCCCCCAAGTATTCGCCGCATGGCGTCGCGTGCGCGCGCCGCTGCCAGTTCCGGAGAGAGATATGTTCATCCAGACCGAAGAAACCCCGAATCCGGCAACGCTGAAGTTTCTGCCTGGACGCACCGTTATGGGGAGCGGCACGGCCGAGTTCAAGTCGGAGGAGGATGCCGCGGCCGGCTCGCCGCTCGCGGCGGCGCTCTTCGAGGTCGATGGCGTGACCACGGTGTTCCTGGCGGGTGATTTCATCAGCGTCTCCAAGCGCGATGACAAGGAGTGGTACCTCATGAAGCCGGCGGTGCTCGGCGTCATCATGGAGCACTTCGTCGCCGGCCGGCCGATCCTCGCCGATGGCGCCGGCGAGGTCGAGGAGATGGAGGTCCGCCCGGAGGACGAGGAGGTCGTCTCCCAGATTAAGGAACTGCTCGACACCCGCGTCCGCCCGGCGGTCTCGATGGATGGCGGCGATATCGTCTTCCACGGCTACGAGGACGGCATCGTCACGCTGACCATGCAGGGCGCCTGCGCCGGCTGCCCGAGTTCGACGGCCACGTTGAAGATGGGAATCGAGAACATGCTGCGCCACTACATCCCGGAGGTTCGGGAAGTGCGCGCCGCCGGCGGGATGCCGGAGTACTACTGATCCCCGACCCGTGCCGTTCCGCCACGCACGGGCGCCACGGATGCCGACACGATGAAACACGGTCGAATGCCTCTCGCCGTCGGGCTTGCCCTGATTCTCGGCTACCAGGGCATTGCCTTCGTCCTGGGGCCGCCGCAATGGTCGATCGCGCCGAAGGAGCCGCTGACGCGGGCGTCGATCGCCACCCCGGCGCCGCTGCCCGACGGCGGGCGCGAGTTCACGGTGGCCTCGGCGGCTTCGCTGCTTCGCCTGTACGAGCGGGCGGCGTTCGATCTAGCCGCGGTGCGCGGCGGCGACAGCGACGTTCCGCGCCTTTACCTGGCCCAGCTGCCGGCGGACATCACCGGGCTGGAGCAGATCGGTCCGCGCAAGCGAGCGTTCCTGCGCATCGCCCTGCCACTGGTGCTGCGGGTCAATGCCGAGATCGCGATCGAGCGCACCCGCGCGGCCGCCCTGCTCGAGCGGCTGGCGGATGACGGGGCGCTGACCCGGCGGGACCGGCGCTGGCTCACGGCGACGGCGCGGCGCTACGGGGTGCTGGATTCCGCCGGCGGCGACCTGGACGAGGCGTTGGACGCGGATGCCCGCCAGGCGCTCCTGCGCCGCATGGACGGGGTCCCGGTCGCCCTGGCGCTGGCCCAGGCGATCGTCGAGAGTGGTTGGGGCCGATCCCGCTTCGCCCGCGAGGGCAACGCGCTGTTCGGTCAGTGGACCTGGGACAAGTCACAGGGCATCGCGCCGGCCGGCGCGCCGGATGCCGAGCATGCGGTCAAGGCATTCGAGAGCCTCAGCCACTCGGTGCGCGGCTACATGCACAACCTCAACACCCACCCGGCCTATGCGGAATTCCGTGCCGCCCGGGCCAACGGCGCCTCGGCTCGCGCCCTTGCCCTGACCCTGACCGAATACAGCGAACGCGGCGCGGTCTACGGCGAGGATCTGGTCGAGATCATCGTGCAGAACAGCCTCGACGACTTCGCCAGCGCCCGGCTCGGCGCCACCAACATCCGCCGCGGCGATGCCTGGCGGCGCCTGGAAGCGGCGCCCCGGAGCTAGAGCGAATCACGCATTGACGCGATCACCGGCGATCGCGACTCACCGGGGGATGTAGAACTGGATCCCGTACCACCGCCAGCGGCCGTCTGGTCCCGGCATGGTGCAGTTCACCCGTGCCCGTCCCGCCGGAAAAGCCTCGGCGAGGCGGACCTCCACCCGGTCGCCCAGGACCTCGGTCTGGGTGCGGCCCTGGCCGGAGGCGTAGCAGTCGATCTTCTCCGGCTCGCCGATCGCAGGGGACACGGTGAAGCCGAAGGGCGGCGGGTTGTTGGAGGTCACGATCAGATCCGCCGGCACCCGGTCGCGGATCGGCAGCGGCATGGCGCTGGCGGTCAGCCGGAACCGGTCGATCCCGCCATAGGTCTCGTTCAGCGCGAACCGGGGCAGGCCGTAGCGGTCGCTCGTGGCATGCGCCACGCCGGAGTGCTGGCCGAAGGCGGCGCTGTATCCGCGCTCGGCCACGACCTTCTGGATCGCGAGGCCGTACTCGCCGTAGGGGTAGGCCAGCAGCGTCGGTCGCGCGCCCAGTTCCGCGTTCAGCCGCGCGGCCGAGCGGTCGAGCTCGATCTTCACGGTCTCGATGTCCAGGTCGGGCAGGTGCGGGTGGGAGGCGGTCTGGCTGCCGATCGTCACCCCGTCGTCCCGCAACTCGCGCAGCTGGTCCCAGCTCATGTAGCCAGAATGGCCGCGATCGAGGGGGTCGGTGGCGACGAAGACGGTGAACGGAAAGCCGGCCTCCTTGAGCCGGGGCCACGCTTCGGCGTAGACCGAGGCGTAGGCGTCGTCGATCGTCAGGCCGATGGTGCGGTCCGGCAGCGAGGCACCGGTCCGCATCCGCTCGAGAATCTCGGGCACCGCGAGCACGGTGTATCCCCCGGTGCGCAGTTCCTCGAGATGGGCCTCGAACTGGTCGATGCGGATATTGGCGCTCGGGAATTCGGATTCGCCGAAGCGGTGATACATGAACAGGACGGCTGACTCGGCGGCGCGGGCCGGGCCCGGCCCGACAAGCGACACACCCACGAGGCACAGCGCAACGAGCGCGAGTGCCGAAGATCGGACACCGAACCACATGCGCAGAGAATACGTCATGGGACCCGCAAGTCGAAACGCCACGGTTCATCGCGCGCGCCGGGGCCCGTCATGACCGTCCTGCTCGCGCTCGATTGCGCCGCCGGCGCCTGTTCCGTGGCGGTCGCCGAGGACGGCGTGCCGCGCGCAAACGAGGAATTGCGCCTGTCCCGCGGCCATGGCGAGGCGTTGGTGCCGATGGTCGAGCGGGTCCTGGCGGCGGCCGGCCGCGCGCCGGAGTCGATCGGCGCCGTGGCAGCCACCGTCGGGCCCGGCAGCTTCACGGGACTGCGAATCGGGCTGGCGGCGGCGCGCGGGCTCGCTCTCGCGGTCGGTGCCGGGACCGTCGCCGTCACCACCCTGGAGGCGCTGGCGGAAGCCGCTGCTGGCGACGACGGCCGGCCGGTGCTGGCGGCGTTGGACAGCAAGCGGGGCGATCTCTACGCGCAGTGGTTCGCCGGGAACGGGTCCGCCCTCGGCGGGCCGGCGGTGATGTCGCCGGATCAGGCGATGGCGGCGGCGCCCGGGCCCCGGTTCCGGATCGCCGGCGACGTCTCCGAGATCCTGGTCGGGGCCGCGCGGTCGGCGGGTCTGCAGGCGGAGATCGCCGACGGCTGCGAGGTGCCCGACGCCCGGGTGGTCGCACGGTTGGCGACGGCGCGGCTGGCGCGGGGCGAGACCGGGCCGCTGCGCCCCCTGTACCTGCGCGCGCCCGCGGTTAGCGCGCCGTCCCGATGACGAAGACCCGATGACCAAGGCCGGGGATCTGCGGGACCGCCTGAGGGCCGCCGCTGCAGGTGACGCCGACTCCGTCGCGGCGCTGCAGCGCGCCGCCTTCGACGAGCCCTGGAGCACCGAGTCGGTGGCCCGCCTCCTCGCCGGGCCGGCCAATCTCTCCCTGGTGGCTCCGGACGGGAGCGGGGGTCTCGCCGGATTCCTGATCGGACAATGCGTGGTCGACACCGCCGAGGTGGTCGCGGTGGCGGTGGCGGCGGAGCACCGGCGGGCCGGTTGGGGGCGCGCGCTGCTCGGCGGATTCGAAGCCGTTGCCCGGGCGTCGGGGGCGGAGCGGGTCCTGCTCGATGTCGCCGCCGACAATGCGCCGGCCCTGGCCCTGTACGATGCGCGCGGCTATCGGACCGTCGCCCGGCGCGACCGCTACTACGTCGCCGGCAGAACGACGCCGGTCGACGCGCTGGTTATGGTTAAGATGCTGTCCACCGCCACCGGATGAGGCCGCCGGGTCGGGACTTGTCGCGGTGGGATTGCGACTGTACGGTCGCGCGATCCGGTCGGCGGCGCCCCCGACGGCGACGCAAACGGCCACGCAAAGACATCGGCGCGATGTCGGAATTCGGCACATGAGCGACACGACCGAACTTCCAGCCTTGATCACGCCCGATCCGGCCTCCGCCTTTCCGGCGATTCGGGCCGGCTCGATGGAAGTGCGCCTGGCGCGGGATGTCGAGGAGATCGACGCCTCCCAGGCGTTGCGTTATCGGGTGTTCTACGAGGAGCGGGCGGCCACCCCGATCGGGGAGATGGCGGCGCTGGGCCGCGACTTCGACGGCTTCGATCCGATCGCCGACCACCTGCTGGTGCTCGACCACGACCGGGGCGAGGGGGCCAAGGCGGTGGTCGGTACCTATCGTCTGATCCGCCGGTCGAGCGCCGACGCCCACGAGGGGTTCTACACCGCCGGCGAATACGACATCTCGAAGATCCTCGCCTTCGCCGGCGAGACCATGGAGCTCGGGCGCTCCTGCGTCGATGTCGACTATCGCAACCGTCCGACCATGCAGCTGCTGTGGCGCGGCATCGCCGCCTATGTGTTCCGGCACGACATCACGCTGATGTTCGGCTGCGCCTCCCTGCCGGGCACGGACCCGTCGACCATGGCGACCGATCTCAGCTACCTCTACCACGCGCATCTGGCGCCGCCCGAGCTGCGGGTCCGCGCCCTCGACCACCTGCATGTGGAGATGAACCGGATCCCGGCCGACCGGATCGACGGCCGGCGGGCCCTGGCGGGGCTGCCGCCGCTGATCAAGGGGTATCTCAGGCTCGGCGGGTTCGTCGGCGACGGCGCGGTGGTCGATCCCCAGTTCAACACCACCGATGTCTGCGTCATCGTCCAGACCAGCGCGGTGACCGACAAGTACTACAAACACTACGAGCGAGAAGCGCGGGGCGCGTAACGATGGCAAGAGTCCTGTCGGGGTCCTCGTCGCTGGCCCGGGTCGGCCCGGTCTATGTCGACGAGTCGGAGGAACGCCGGCTGCTCGACCTCGGCGACGGCCTGATCCGGTCGGAGACCCGCGCGATCGTCCGGCTGAGCGCGTATCTGGCGCTGACCCTGGCGCTGGCCCCGGTGCAGCTCATCGCCGTGGCGCTGCGGCTGCGCTTCGCCGAGCGGCTGCCGCGGATCTATCACCGGCTGTGCGCCCGGGTGCTCGGAATCCGGATCGTGGTGCGCGGTCGCCGGGTGCGCGAGCGTCCGGTCCTGTTCGCCGCCAACCACGTCTCCTACCTCGACATCACCGCCCTCGGCGCCGTGGTGACCGGCTGTTTCATCGCCAAGGCGGAAGTGGCGGGCTGGCCCTTCTTCGGGGTGCTGGCGAAGCTGCAGCGCACCGTGTTCATCGCCCGCAAGCGGACCGCCGTCGCCAAGCATGGCGACGACATCGCCGACCGCCTGGATGCCGGCGACAACCTGATCCTGTTCCCGGAGGGCACCAGCGGCGACGGCACCCGCGTCCTGCCGTTCAAGAGCGCGCTGTTCGCCGTCGCCGAGCGCCGCCCCGATGGCAAGCCGCTGACGGTGCAGCCGGTGTCGATCGCCTATACCCGGCTCAACGGGGTCCCGCTGGGCCGCGGGCTGCGGCCGTTCTTCGCCTGGTACGGCGACATGGACCTGGCCCCCCACCTCTGGACCGTGGCGGCGCTGGGCAAGCTGACCGTCGTGATCGAGTTCCATCCGCCGCTGACTCTGGACGAGGCGGGCTCGCGCAAGGCGCTTGCCGGCGCGGCCCGCGAGCGGGTGGCGCGGGGGGTGGCACGGGCCAACGCCGGACGCTGAGCGGGCTGGCGCCGGCTTCGGGTCATGCGACTGTCGCTTGACAGGGGCGCGGCGATTCGTAGGGTCCGAATTGAAGCGCATCCGGTTGATGACAGCCGGCGCGGCGAGATTGCGGGAGTCGGCCCCACCTTGATGGACCAGTCGAACTTGCGTGGCCCCGGGACGGGGTCTGCGGCGCCGCGGTCTCGACGCTCCGAGGCTGGAACGTCCGGGCGGCGGCATTGAGCAAGAAGACTCCGTTGAGCAAGAAACTCCACGTAAAGACTTACGGTTGCCAGATGAACGTCTACGACTCCGCCCGGATGGCGGACGTCATGGCGCCGCATGGCTATGGGCCCAGCGACCGGGCCGACGATGCCGATCTGGTGATCCTGAACACCTGCCACATCCGCGAGAAGGCGACCGAGAAGGTGTACTCGGAACTCGGCCGCCTGCGCCGGATGAAGGAGGCGGCGGCCCGGGACGGCCGGCGCGTGCTGATCGCCGTCGCCGGCTGTGTCGCCCAGGCGGAGGGCGAGGAGATCGTGCGGCGCGCGCCGGTGGTCGACATGGTGTTCGGGCCGCAGACCTATCACCGCCTGCCGGAGCTGGTGACCCGGGCGCTCGGACGTGCGGACAGCCGCGGCGCCGGGGTGGTCGACACCGAGTTTCCGGCCGAGGACAAGTTCGACCATCTGCCCGAGGAGAGCGCCAGCCAGGGGCCGGCCGCCTATCTCTCGGTGCAGGAGGGCTGCGACAAGTTCTGCACGTTCTGCGTCGTTCCCTATACCCGGGGCGCCGAGTTCTCCCGACCCGCCGAGGCGGTGCTGGAGGAGGCGCGGCGCCTGGTCGCCGGCGGCACCATCGAGATCACGCTGCTGGGCCAGAACGTCAACGCCTATCACGGCGAAGGGCGGGACGGACGCGACTGGGGGCTCGGCCGCCTGATCCGCGAGTTGGCGGAGATCGACGGGCTGGCGCGCATCCGCTACACCACCTCGCACCCCCGCGACATGGATGACGATCTGATCGCGGCCCACGGCGCGGTGCCGGCGCTGATGCCGTATCTGCACCTGCCGGTGCAGTCGGGCTCGGATCGGGTGCTGGACACCATGAACCGGGGGCACACCGCCGCCGAGTACCTGCGCATCGTCAAGCGTCTGCGCGCCGCCCGCCCGGATCTGGCGCTCAGTTCCGACTTCATCGTCGGGTTTCCCGGCGAAGGTGCTGAGGACTTCGCCGACACCCTGAAGCTGGTGCGCGAGGTCGGCTACGCCCAGGCGTATTCCTTCAAGTACAGCGCGCGGCCCGGGACGCCGGCCGCCTCGGTCGCCGATCAGGTCTCCGACGCCGAGAAGGCCGACCGCCTGGAGGCCTTGCAGCAGCTTCTCAACGCCCAGCAGCGCGCTTTCAACGAGGCCGCCGCCGGGTCCGTCCAGCCGGTCCTGTTCGAGCGCCGGGGCACCCGCGCCGGCCAACTGGTCGGGCGCGGTCCCTGGATGCAGGCGGTTCACGCCGAGGCTCCCGACCGGCTGCTTGGATCCCTGGTCGACGTGGCGATCGCCACCGGCGGCGCCAATAGCCTGTCCGGGCGGGTCGTGACCGTCGATGCCGACCCGGCGTCTCCCTTCCCCCAGCCTCCTCCTGCCGAAAGGGTTCCTGCGTGAGCACAGGCACGGCCGACGACGCTTCCGTCCAGCTCGAGTTCCACGACCACGCGCTGATCCCGCTGTTGTTCGGCGACCACGACCGCAACCTGGCGCGCATCGAGCAGAAGCTCGGGGTCAAGTTGGAGGCCTTCGGCAACATCGTGCGGATCCTCGGCGCGGAGGACTCGCTGCAGGCCGCGCGCGGCACCCTGGAGGCGCTGTATCGACGGCTGGAGAAGACCAAGACCAAGGGCCGCGATCCCTATCCGTTCGAGATCGGCGACGTCGACGCGGCGGTGAAATACGCCCAGGCCGCCGACGCGACGGAGAGCGTGCGGGAATTCGCCGGCCACTCCGGCATGGACACCTGGAAGCGCCCCATCGGCGCGCGCTCGCCGAACCAGGCGCTGTACCTGAAGAACCTGATGGAGCACGAACTGGTCTTCGGGCTCGGCCCGGCCGGCACCGGCAAGACCTACCTCGCCGTCGCCATGGCCTGCTCGATGCTGAAGGCCCGCAAGGTCGACCGCCTGATCCTGTCGCGGCCCGCGGTCGAGGCCGGCGAGCGCCTCGGCTTCCTGCCGGGCGACATGAAGGACAAGGTCGACCCCTACCTGCGGCCGCTTTACGACGCGCTGTACGACATGATGCCGGGGGAGATGGTGGAACGGCGGCTCGCCGCCGGCGAGATCGAGGTGGCGCCGCTCGCCTTCATGCGCGGGCGCACCCTAGCCAACTCCTATGTCATCCTGGACGAGGCGCAGAACACCACGCCGACCCAGATGAAGATGTTCCTGACCCGCCTCGGCGAGAATTCGCGGATGGCGGTGACCGGCGACCTCTCCCAGGTCGACCTGCCGCTGGGCAACAAATCCGGCTTGCGGGACGCGCTCGATCACCTACATGACGTCGACGGCGTCGGCTTCGTGGAATTCACCGCGGCGGATGTCGTCCGCCATCCCCTGGTTACGCGCATCGTTCATGCGTACAATGCCCGTGACGGAATGCTATTGCCCGGCGATAGAAGTCGATGATCGACGAAGAGTCATCTGCCGAGGACGACAGTCGTCCTCGATCTAGCACCCGACCCTCCGGCGCCGTCCGGACGGTCGACCTCGAACTCTCCATCACGGCCCCCGCCTGGGGCGACTCCGTAGGCAGCGTCTCTGCGCGCGTTGACGCGGCGGTGCGGGCCGCCCTGGCCGGCGCCGGCGTGACCGGCGCGGTCGAGGTCTCGATCCTGCTGACCGACGATGCCAGGCAGCGGCAGTTGAACCGCGACCACCGCGGCAAGGACAGCGCGACCAACGTCCTGTCCTTCCCGGCCGGTTTCGCGCCGCCCGAAGGCCCGCGCCCGCTTGGCGACATCTCGCTGGCGCTCGAGACGGTGGTGCGCGAGGGCAGCGAGCAGGACAAGTCCGTGGCCGATCATTTGAGCCACCTGCTGGTTCACGGGACCCTGCACCTGCTTGGCTACGACCACCTCGACGAGGGCGGTGCCGAGGAGATGGAAGCGCTCGAGCGCGAGATCCTCGCCGGTCTCGGCATCGCCGATCCGTACGAGTCCGTCCCCCTTGCCGTCGGGGACGGTGCGGCGGCATGAGCGACAACACCCTCCATGGCGGCAACGGTAATGGCAACGGCAACGGCGCGCCGGAGCGTGGCCCGCTGGTCGATGCCTGGCGCACGCTGATGCGGTCGGTCGGGCTCGGACGGGGCGGAGCCTCGGCGGTCCGCGCGTCGCTCGAGGAGCTGATCGACGAGAATGGCGAGGACGCCTCGCCGATCGACCCGCATGAGGGGGCGATCATCCGCAACGTGCTCGGCCTGCGGGACATCACCGCCTATGACGTGATGGTGCCGCGGGCCGACATCGTCGCCGTCGACCACGCCATGCGCCTGACCGACCTGTCCCGGCAGATGAGCGACGTCGCCCACAGCCGGGTGCCGGTCTACCGCGAGTCCCTGGATGACGTGATCGGCATGGTCCACATCAAGGACGTGCTGGCGCATCTGAACCGTGGCGACGACGTGACCGCCGGCGCGCTGGTTCGCGACATCCTGATCGTCGCCCCGTCGTCGCGCGCGCTCGACCTGTTGCAGGAGATGCGCATGACCCGGCGTCACATGGCGCTGGTCGTGGACGAATACGGCGGCATCGACGGGCTGATCACGATCGAGGACCTCATCGAGGAGATCGTCGGCGACATCATCGACGAGCACGACGCCGAGGAAGGCCCCAAGCTGGACGCGCGCCCCGACGGCACCATCGTCGCCGACGCCCGTGCGACGGTGGAGGAGCTCGAGGAACTCGTCGGCCCGGTGCTCTCCGAGGACGAGCGCGAGGAGATCGACACCGTCGGCGGCCTGGTCTTCAGCCTGGCCGGCCGGGTGGCGACCCGGGGCGAGGTGATCCGCCATCCGAGCGGCATCGAGTTCGAGGTGATGGACGGCGACCCGCGCCGCCTGCGCCGCCTGAAGGTCCGCATGGTGCAGCCCCACTCAGTCGACCGTGCCGCCGAGTAGCGCCGGCCGCCGGCGCTGGCTCATCGCCCTGGGAGCGGTGGCCGCCGGCGCGTCGACCGCCCTGTCCCTGTCGCCCCTGCACCTGCTTCCCTTCGTCTTCGGTCACGCCGCGCTCCTGCTTCTGGTGGCGCGGGCGCCGAGCGTGCGGGCGGCCGCGCTGCGCGGCTGGCTGTGGGCCCTCGGCTACCACGTCGCCGGCCTGCACTGGATCGCCAACGCGATGCTGGTGAACGCCGGCGAGCACGCCTGGCTTATCCCGTTCGCCAATCTCGGCCTGCCGGCGTTCCTGGCGTTGTTCGCGGCCGTCGCGGCGGCGCTTGCCCGGCGGCTGTTCCGCGACGGCTGGCCGCTCTGGCTCGGACTGTCCGCCCTCTATGCCGCCGCCGAATGGATCCGCGGCCACGCGCTGACCGGGTTCCCGTGGAACCTGCCCTCGGCCACCGTCGACGCGTGGACCGCGCTGCTGCAGCCCGCCGCCTTAACCGGCGCCTACGGGCTTAGCCTGCTGGTGCTCCTGGTGAGCATGGCGCCGGCGCTGTGGCTGGACCCGGCCTGCACGCGCCGGTTCCGCCTCGCCGGATCGGCGGTCGCCGTTGTCCTGCTGGCGACGATGGCGGGGTGGGGGACCGCGCGGCTCGCCGCGCTGCCGGGCCTGGAAGACGCGGCGGGGCGGGTGCCGGGCACCGTCATCCGGGTCGTCCAGGGTAATGTGCCGCAGCGCGACAAGTGGAACCCGCTCCTCAAGCCGGCGCATCTGGCGCGGTATCTGGACCTCAGCCGTCCCGATCGCCCGGCCGATGCGCGCGCGCCGGGGCTGCAGCCCGACGCGGCGCCGACGGTCGTCGTCTGGCCGGAAACCGCCGTCGCGCATCTGGTCGGCGAGACGCCGCAACTCACCGAGGCGCTGGCCGAGGCGGCGCCTCCGGGCGGCAGCCTGCTGTTCGGCGCCCCGCGGATCACCCGGCTTGGCCGCCTGAACGCCATCCACAACAGCCTGTTCGCGCTCACCGCCGACGCGGCGACGCTGTGGACCTTCGACAAGGCGCATCTCGTGCCGTTCGGCGAGTACGTGCCGCTGCGCGACGTCCTGCCGCTCGACCCGATCGTCCAGGGACGGCGGGACTTCGTCCCGGGCCCCGGTCCGCGCAGCCTTGACCTGGCGGGTGCGCCACCGGTCTCGGTCCTGATCTGCTACGAGGCGATCTTCCCCGGCGGCGCGATCGACCCTGACGCGCGTCCGGCCTGGATGCTCAACGCCACGAACGACGCGTGGTTCGGCCGGTGGAGCGGACCGCATCAGCATCTGGCGATCGCCCGGCTGCGCGCCGTCGAGCAGGGTCTGCCGATGATTCGCGCGGCCAATACTGGCATTTCGACAGTGATCGACACGGCCGGTCGAATCGTCGTCCGGTTGGACATCGGGCGCACCGGCAGTATCGACAGTCCGCTGCCGGTCGCTCTGCCGCCGACGCCTTACAGCATTTTTAGTGATGTCCCTTTCTTTCTTATGGTCGTATCGTTGGGCGCCATTGCAGCATACGGGCGATTTCCAGCCGGTCGAAGAACTGCTCCGAATTGATTGGAACTCAATCGATTTGGCGGCGTGAGAACGTTGACCGAATACGATTGTATGGTCTATTAGTCGGGAGTTATTTGGTTAACGAGTACCGAGGATCGCATGGCGAACGACCGTCCAGGACGCCGTCGGGTCGGCCGTCCGCCAACGGCCAGCAATCCGAATCCGATCGATGTTCACGTCGGAGCCCGGGTCCGGCAGAGGCGCAACCTGCTCGGAATGAGTCAGGAGCGCTTGGGTGAGGCCCTCGGGCTGACCTTCCAGCAGGTGCAAAAGTACGAGCGCGGAGCGAACCGCGTCGGGGCCAGCCGTCTGTTCGAGCTGGCCAAGGCGCTCGGTGTTCCGGTGTCGTACTTCTTCGACGATCTGCCGACGGATCCCACCGATGCGCCGGCGCCGATGTCGGTCGGCGCTCTGGACGAGGATCCGATGCGGCGCCGTGAGACCATCGAGCTCGTGCGCGCGTACTATCGCATCACCGACGACAATGCGCGTCGGCGGTTGTACGAGCTCATGCGTTCGATCGCCGGCGCCCTGGATGGCGACAGGGCCTGACCGGGACCCGGCGCTCGACCCCGCGCGCTCCGCCGGAGTCCGGCTTTCCCCTTGACCCCGACCGGCATTCGCGCAAAAACGCCGGCCCGGTGACTGCCGTCCTTCGCGTCCCACGTGGCGGCGATCGCCACGTCTTGATTTCCCGCGACAGTCGAGCATCCCGGAGGCCCCGTTGAGTCAAGCCAGTTACCTGTTCACCAGCGAATCCGTCTCCGAAGGGCACCCGGACAAGGTCTGCGACCGGATCTCCGACACCGTCGTCGACCTGTATCTCGGCGCGGATCCCGGCAGCCGCGTTGCCTGCGAGACCTTGGCGACGACGAACAAGATCGTTCTCGCCGGCGAGGTGCGCGGCCCCTCCAGCGTGACCCACGAGATCATCGAAGAGGCGGTCCGCGCCGCCGTCAAGGATATCGGCTACGAGCAGGACGGCTTCCACTGGCAGACCGCCAGCCTGGAGAACGTGCTGCACGAGCAGTCGGTCGACATCGCCATGGGCGTGGACGCCGCCGGCAACAAGGACGAGGGTGCCGGCGATCAGGGCATCATGTTCGGCTATGCCTGCACCGAGACCGACGCGCTGATGCCGGCGCCGATCCACTTCAGCCATGAGATCCTGCGTCGCATGGCGGTGGCGCGGAAGAATGGCTCGGCCAAGGGTCTCGGCCCGGACAGCAAGAGCCAAGTGACGCTCAGGTACGAGAACGGCAAGCCGGTGCGCTGCACCTCGGTCGTCGTCTCGACCCAGCATGACGCCGACCTGTCGCAGGACGAGGTGCACGAGCTGGTCCTGCCGTTCGTGCGCGAGGTCATGCCCGAGGGCTGGGTGGATGATGACACCACATACTACATCAACCCGACCGGGCGGTTCGTGATCGGCGGTCCGGACGGTGATTGCGGCCTGACCGGCCGTAAGATCATCGTCGACACCTATGGCGGTGCCGCCCCGCATGGCGGTGGCGCGTTCTCCGGCAAGGACCCGACCAAGGTCGACCGCTCGGCCGCCTACGCCGCCCGCTGGGTCGCCAAGAACGTGGTCGCCGCCGGGCTGGCGGAGAAATGCGTGATCCAGGTGTCCTACGCCATCGGCGTGTCGCACCCGCTGTCGGTCTATGTCGATACCTACGGCACCAATCAGGTGGACGAGGTCAAGCTCGGCCAGGTGATCAACGAGGTGGTCGATCTGTCGCCGCGCGGCATCCGCGAGCGTCTGGCGCTGAGCAATCCGATCTACGCCCAGAGCGCGGCCTACGGCCATTTCGGCCGCACGCCGGACGACGCCGGCCGCTTCACCTGGGAGCGCCTGGACCTGGTCGACGACCTGAAATCCGCTTTCTGATAGGGGCGGCGACGCCGCCGCTTCACGCCATGTCGGATCACGGTGACGAGCGCCTGTTCTTCGGTCGGCGCAAGGGCCGGCCGTTGCGTGCCGGCATGCAGCGGCGCCTGGACGAGGACCTGCCACCGCGCCGGGTGCCGCTTGGCCCGGCGGTCGCGGGCGGCGTCGATCCCGGGACCTGGTTCCCGGAGGAGCCGCGCGCGGTCTGGCTGGAGATCGGCTTCGGTGGCGGCGAGCACCTGGCCTGGCAGGCCCGGCACAATCCCGATGTGGCGATCATCGGCTGCGAGCCGTTCGTCAACGGCGTCGCGTCGCTGCTGCGCCATCTGGACGAGGTCGAGGGCGATCGGGTGCGGGTCCATCCCGACGACGCCCGCGACGTGCTCGACGTCTTGGCGCCGGGAAGCCTGGAGCGGATCTTCGTCCTGCACGCCGATCCGTGGCCGAAGCGGCGCCATCACTACCGCCGGATCATTCAGCACGAGACGGTCGCGCGGTTCCACGCGCTCCTGGCTCCCGGCGGGGTCCTGCGGCTGGCGACGGACGACCCGGGCTACCTGGTCTGGATCCTGGGCCGGGTGACGGCCCATGCCGGGTTGCGATGGACCGGGTCCTCGATCGCCGACTTCACCACGCGCCGGCCGGACTGGCCGGAGACCCGCTACGAGGCCAAGGCCCGGCGCGAGGGACGGCCGCCGGTCTACATGGAGTTCGTGAAAGCGACCTGAGCGGGCCTCGCGGTACCCGACGCGGCGTGCCGGTCGTAGGCCCGGGTCACGGCGCCGAGCCAGCCCATCGCGATCGCCATCGCCTCCTCCGGCAGGACCCAGCCGATGACCTCCTCGCGATGCCGCGGCCGGCCGGCCGTCCCATGGGCGGCATAGGCGCAGCGGGTGTCGTGGGGATACTGGAAGTAGCCGCGGATCATCCCGCGCTCGCTCTTGTCGACCTTGTGCAGCGCGAACAGGACCGTCGGGGACCATACCGCCAGCACGCCGGTCCGGATCACCTGGGTGAGCGCCGCGCCGATGCGCGCGCCGCGATAGCGCGGCGCGACCGCCAGCCCGCCGAGCAGCGCCAGGGACCGATGGCGCCGGTCGAGCGTCGGATCGTGGGATGCGAGGGCGACGTCCAGCGCTTCGCCGCCCCACAGGCGGCCCGAGCCCAGAAGGCCGCGAACGCTGGTGTCCGCGAACCGTCTGCCGCCGACCGCCGCCACCGCCGCGCCGGTTCCGTCGCGGACGACGGCCGCCAGGATCTCGCCGGCTTGGATCACCGGAACGTGGTCGGGATCGAGGCAGGGGAACACGTAGCCGTCATCGATCGCTCCCCGGGCGGCCGCCAGCGCGTTGTCCTGTGTCGTCACGTGGAGCGACAACCCGGTGGCGGCCAGCGCCGTTCGCGCGGCGTCATGGACCCGGGGGAACAGGGCGCCTGCGTCTACCGCTCCCGCGCGATCAATCGTATGGCTGTATCGCATCGTCACGCTTTCAATTGATGGAGGTATTCGCTCACCGAACGCGTGAAAAATCAACCGCTAGCGGCCTGGCCGCCCGACGAGGCCCGTCCGGCTGGCGCCGCGCAGCGTCCCGACGGCCGCACGCCGCACTTGCCCCGGCGGCGGGGTTGCGATATATGACCGGCTCTTCAATCGAGTTTCGATCGGGGGTGGGCCAACGGCCCACTTTTTTGTTGGTGCCCACCGCCGGTCGCAGGTGAGGACGCGAGTGGACGCACATATCCGGCGGATCGAGGGAATCGTGACCCCGTCCATCGAGGCCATGGGCTTCGAGGTGGTGCGGGTGATGATCACCGGCGGCCGGCGTCCGACGCTGCAGATCATGGCCGACCGCGGCGACGGGACGACGATCACCGTCGACGACTGCGCCGAGATCAGCCGGACGGTGTCGGCGGTGCTGGATGTGGAGGACCCGATCTCCGGCGAGTACACGCTGGAGGTCTCGTCCCCCGGCATCGACCGGCCCCTGACGCGCCTGAAGGATTTCGAGCGCTGGGCCGGGTTCGACGCGCGGGTGGACATGACCGTGCCGATCGATGGCCGCAAGCGGTTCAGTGGCCGCCTAAAGGGCATCGGGGATGGCGAGCGGGTCCTCATGGATCTCGAAGGCGAGGCCACGGTGGGGCTGCCTTTCGAGGGGATTTCGCGGGCCAAGCTGGTGCTGACCGACGCGCTGCTGGAGGCCAGCAAGCCGGCCGGATAGCACCGGCGGCGAAACGAGGGAGTGACCGAGCGGGCCTGCCCGCCAGGTGAGAAGAGGACGGAAGAGCCGATGGACATCGCAACGACACCGAAGCTGGAGCTGATCCAGGTCGCCGATGTGGTCGCCCGCGACAAGGGGATCGATCGCGAGGAAGTGCTGATCGCCATGGAGCAGGCGATCCAGAAGGCTGGCCGCTCGAAATACGGCCCCGATCACGACATCCGCGCCACCATCGACCGGCGCACCGGTGATATCAGCCTGAAGCGCTGCACCACCGTGGTCGAGGAGATCGAGGACGAGTTCGCCGAGATCACCCTCGACCAGGCCAAGAAGCTCGACGCCGCGCTGGAGCTCGGGTCGGTCATCGAGGAGCCGCTGCCGCCGATCGATTTCGGCCGCATCGCCGCCCAGACGGCCAAGCAGGTCATCGTCCAGAAGGTCCGCGAGTTCGAGCGCAAGCGCCAGTTCGAGGAATATGACGGCCGCGCCGGCGAGATCATCAACGGCGTGGTCAAGCGCGTCGAGTACGGCAATGTCACGGTCGAGATCCCGCGCGCCGAGGCGGTGCTGCGCCGCGACCGGCTGCTGCCGCGCGAGACGTTCCGCCAGGGCGACCGGATCCGCGCCTATATTGAGGACGTGCGCGAGGAGCAGCGCGGCCCGCAGATCTTCCTGTCGCGCACCCATCCGGAGTTCATGCGCCAGCTGTTCCGCCAGGAGGTGCCGGAGGTCTATGACGGCATCATCGACATCAAGGCGGTGGCCCGCGATCCGGGCTCGCGCGCTAAGATCGCGGTGATCTCCTACGACAGCTCGATCGACCCGGTCGGCGCCTGCGTCGGCATGCGCGGCTCGCGCGTGCAGGCCGTCGTCGGTGAGCTCCAGGGTGAGAAGATCGACATCATCCCGTGGTCGGAGGATCCGGCGACCTTCGTGGTCAACGCGCTGGCCCCGGCCGAGGTCTCCAAGGTCGTGCTCGACGAGGACCAGGGCCGGATCGAGGTCGTGGTGCCGGACGAGCAGCTGTCGCTGGCGATCGGCCGGCGCGGCCAGAACGTGCGCCTCGCCTCCATGCTGACCGGCTGGGATATTGACATCCTGACCGAGCAGGAGGAGTCGGATCGCCGCCGCGAGGAGTTCCGCCAGCGCTCGGAGGCCTTCATCGAGGCGCTCGACATCGACGACGTCATCGCCGGCCTGCTGGTCGCCGAGGGCTTCGCCTCGGTGGAGGAGATCGCCTATACCGAGATCGACGATCTGGCCGAGATCGAGGGCTTCGACGCCGATATCGCCGAGGAGCTCCGGACCCGCGCCTTCAACTTCGTCGAGGCCGAGCGGGAGCGCCACGACAACCGGCGCCGCGAACTCGGCGTCACCGACGAGCTGGCCGAGCTGGAGGTGTTCACCGCGTCGATGCTGGTGACGCTGGGCGAGAACGGCGTGAAGACGATGGACGATCTCGGCGACCTCGCCAGCGACGAGCTTCGGGAGATTCTGCCCGATGCCGGTTTCGACGAGGACGCCGCCAATCAGATCATCATGGCCGCGCGGGCCCACTGGTTCGACGACGAAGATGGCGCCGACGCGAACGCCGGGGTGGACGCGGCGGCCGAGGAGAGCGATCCTGAGCCGACGGCATGAGCCATCGAGACGCGACGACGATGGCGAGCGTCGCTGCTTCGTCACGCGGGAGGTTCAACCGCGCGGCGGACTGATCCGCTTCGCCGTCTCGCCGGATGGTGCGGTCGTTCCCGATGTGGACGAGCGGCTGCCCGGACGGGGCTTGTGGGTGTCGGCCGATCGCGCCGTGCTCGAGCAGGCGGTGGCCAAGCGGCTGTTTGGCCGGGCGGCCAAGCGGTCGGTGACGGTGGATCCGGAACTGATCGGCCGGGTCGAGGCGCTGCTGACGCGGCGGTGCGTGGAGACCCTGGCGCTGGCGCGTCGGGCGGGCGGCGCCGTCGCCGGCCAGACCAAGGTGCGGCAGGCGCTGGAAGCCGGTCGGCCGGGAGTGCTGGTCGAGGCGGCGGACGGCGCCGAGGACGGCCGGGCCCGGTTGCGGGCGCTGGCGGCGGCGCGGACGGTGGTTTCGTGCCTCGTGTCGGCGGAGATCGCCGAAGCCTTCGGGCGCGAGCACGCGGTGCATGCGTTCGTGGATTCCGCCGGGTCGCGGGCTGGTCTCGCCGACCGGCTGATCCGCGACGCGGCGCGACTTGAGGGAGTGCGGCGGGAAAAGGCCGCGACGAGTGAGGGCCCCGGCTTGGAAAACCGCGCCGGGACGTGTATTCAGGGCGCCACGCGATGATGGCCTGCCCGTTGACGGATGGATGACGTGGGCACAGACGATATGTCGAGCACCAACGAACAAGACCGCAAGAAGCTGAGCCTGGGCTCCGGCCGCAGCAAGCTGTCGCTTGGCAAGTCGGTCGAGACCGGTCAGGTCAAGCAGAGCTTCTCGCATGGCCGCTCCAAGACCGTGCAGGTCGAGGTGCGACGGCGCCGGGCGACCACGCCGGCACCGGGGTCCCGCGAGGCGGCGATCGCCGCGGCCAAGGCCGGCGGCGGCAAGGGCGGACGCGAGCTGACCGCCGAGGAGCGCGAGGCCCGCGCCCGGGTCCTGGAGCAGGCCGCGAAGCGTCCGGACAAGCCGGAGGAGGAGACGCCGACCGCGTCCGCCGAGGCCAAGGCGCCCGACGCCGCCGCAACGACGGCCGACGCGACGCCGGCGGCCCAGCCGGAGCCGCCCGTCGAGGTCGATCGCCGTCAGGCCGAGCTCGATGAGATGCGGAAGATCGAGGAGGCCGAGGCGGCGACCAAGGCCGCCGAGGCCGCCCGTCTCGCCGAGGAGGAGGCCGCCCGTCAGGCGAAGGCCGCCGCCGAGCGCGCGTCCGCGCGCCTGGACCGCGAAGGCGGTGCGTCGACGCCGGCCGCCGCCGCGGCTCCCGCCGCCCGGCCGCCCGAGGGCGAGGAGGACGACCGGCGCAAGCGCGGTGGCGGGGGCAAGGAGGCGCCGAAGCGCCCGGCCCGCACCCGTGGCACCAACGAGCCGCGCCGCCGCCAGGGCAAGCTGACGATCAGCGACGCGCTCAGCGGCGACAGCGGCCGCGTGCGGTCGCTCGCCTCTGTCCGCCGCGCCCGCGAGCGCGAACGCCAGCGGATGCGGGACGACCAGGGCGATCAGGCCAAGCAGTCGCGCGACGTGGTGGTGCCCGAGACGATCACCGTCCAGGAACTGGCCAACCGCATGGCCGAGCGCGGCGGCGAGGTGATCAAGTCGCTGATGAAGATGGGCGTCATGGCGACCATCAACCAGATCATCGACGCCGACACCGCCGAGCTGGTGGCGCAGGAATTCGGCCACAAGGTGCGGCGCGTCGCCGAGTCCGACGTCGAGCTCGGCATGGGTGGCGTCGAGGACAAGGACGAGGATCTGCAGGCGCGGCCGCCGGTGGTCACCGTCATGGGTCACGTCGACCACGGCAAGACCTCGCTGCTGGACGCCATCCGGCAGGCGGACGTGGCCTCGGGCGAGGCCGGTGGCATCACCCAGCATATCGGCGCCTACCAGATCGAGGTGCCGTCGGGCGACAAGATCACCTTCATCGACACGCCGGGCCACGAGGCCTTCACCGAGATGCGGGCGCGCGGCGCCAACGTCACCGACATCGTCATCCTGGTGGTGGCGGCCGATGACGGCATCATGGCGCAGACGGTCGAAGCGATCCGCCACGCCCGCGCCGCCGGCGTGCCGGTGATTGTCGCGGTCAACAAGATCGATAAGCCCGATGCCGACCCGCAGCGCGTGCGCACCGAACTGCTTCAGCACGAGATCGTGGTCGAGGATATGGGCGGCGACGTCCAGGCGATCGACGTCTCGGCGCTGACCAAGCAGGGTCTGGACACGCTGCTCGAGGCGATCGCGCTGCAAGCCGAACTGCTCGAACTCAAGGCCAATCCGGACCGCACCGCCGCCGGCGTCGTCATCGAGGCCAAGGTGGAGCGCGGCCGCGGGTCGGTCGCCACCGTCCTGGTCCAGCGCGGCACGCTGCGCACGGGAGACGTGTTCGTTGCGGGGGCGGAATGGGGTCGCGTGCGCGCCCTGGTCGACGACCGCGGGGACCAGGCGGAGACCGCCGGGCCGAGTGAGCCGATCGAGGTTCTCGGCCTGCAGGGAACGCCGACCGCCGGTGACGAGTTCGTCGTCGTCGAGAACGAGAGCCGGGCCCGCGAGATCGCCGACTACCGCCAGCGCCTGATCCGCGAGAAGAGTGCCACGGCCGGCGCCCGCGGGACGGTCGAGCAGATGCTCTCGGCCATCAAGTCGGGCGAGGCGGAGGAGCTGCCGCTGGTCATCAAGACCGACGTGCACGGCTCGCTCGAGGCCATTCGCGCGACGTTGGAGAAACTGGAGACGAGCGTGGTCAAGCCGCGCATCCTGCATTCCGCGGTCGGCGGCATCAGCGAGTCGGACGTGTCCCTGGCGGGCGCGTCGGGCGGCATCATCGTCGGCTTCAACGTCCGCGCCAACCCGCAGGCCCGCGAGATGGCGCGCCGCGACGGGATGGAGATCCGCTACTACTCGATCATCTACGACCTGATCGACGATGTGAAAGCCCTGCTGACCGGCATGCTGGCGCCGGAACTCAAGGAAGAGTTCCTTGGCTACGCCGAGATCCGCCAGGTGTTCAACATCACCAAGGTCGGCAAGGTGGCGGGCTGTATGGTCACCGACGGCGTCATCAAGCGCGGCTGCAAGGTTCGTCTGCTGCGCGACAACGTGGTGATCCACGAGGGCACGCTGAAGACCCTGAAGCGCTTCAAGGACGAGGTCCGCGAGGTCCGCGAGGGTTACGAGTGCGGCATGGCGTTCGAGAACTACGACGACATCCGCGAGGGCGACCAGATCGAGTGTTTCGAGCTGAAGGAAGTCGCCCGCACGCTCGAGCAGGTGCAGCAGGAGGCGTCGGCCGGGTAATCCGGCCGCCCTCGGCGTACGACGGGAACACGGTCATGGCGAAACGCGACGCGGCCCGCGAGGGCCCGAGCCAACGGCAGTTGCGTGTCGGGGAGGAGATCCGCCGCGTGCTGGCGCGCGTGTTCGAGCGCGGCGAGCTGCACGAACCGGCCCTGGCCGGCGCCCGCATCACGATCTCCGAGGTCAGCGTCTCGCCGGACCTGCGCAACGCCACGGTCTGGGTCATTCCGCCAATCGACGCCGAGATCGCAGACATCCTGGCGGTGCTGGGCCGGGTTTCGGGTCGGCTGTCGGGGACCGTGGCCCGCGAGGTCCGCATGAAGTTCGCCCCGCGCCTGACGTTCAAGCGCGACACCGCGTTCGACGCTTCGCGCCGCATGGACGCGATCCTCAACGACCCGGTGGTGCGCCGCGACGTGTCGGCGGCCCGGGAGGATGACGGCCCGACGGATGGCGGCAAGATGGGCGGCAATGGCGCGTAGGCGGCGGGGCAAGCCGGTCCACGGCTGGGTGATCCTGGACAAGCCGGTGGACGTCACCTCGACCCAGGCGGTCGCGACGGTGCGGCGGGTGTTCGACGCCGCCAAGGCGGGGCATGCCGGCACCCTGGATCCGCTGGCGACCGGTGTGCTGCCGGTGGCGCTCGGCGAGGCGACCAAGACCGTGCCCTACGTCATGGACGCGACCAAGGACTACGCCTTCACCGTGCGCTGGGGCGTGGCGACCTCGACCGACGACGCCGAGGGCGAGGCGGTCGCCACCAGCGATGCGCGGCCCGACGAGGCCGCGATCCTGGCCGCGCTGGACCGTTTCGTTGGCGAAATAGAGCAGGTTCCGCCCCGGTATTCCGCCATCAAGGTGGATGGTGCGCGGGCCTACGATCTGGCGCGTTCGGGCGAGGCGGTGGAACTGGAATCCCGCCGCATCGAGATCCTGGATCTGACGCTGGTCGACCTTCCGAGCGCCGACGAGGCGCGGTTTCGGGTGACCTCGGGCAAGGGCGCCTACATGCGCTCGCTCGCGCGCGACCTCGCCCTGGCTCTCGGCACGGTCGGCCACATCCGCGACCTCCGCCGCCTGCGGGTCGGCCCGTTCGACGCCGGGCGTGCGATTTCGCTGGATTCGCTCGCGGAGCTGATGCATAACCCCGCGTCTTTGGAGCACCTGTGGCCTGTTGAGACCGCGCTGGACGGCATCCCGGCGCTGGCCTTGAGAGGTCCCGAGGCGACGACGCTGCGCAACGGACAGGGAGTGCCGGTCTATCGCTCGATGGATCGGGACCGGTTCGGCGACCTGCAGGAAGGTGACTTGGTCTATGCCACTGACGGCACGGCCCCCGTCGCCATCGCGCGGATCGAAAGCGGCGCCATCCGTCCGGTCAGGGTGCTGAACCTCTAGAGAAGGAGAGGACGATGTCGATTACCGCTGAGCGCAAGGCTGAGCTGATCAAGCAATACGCCCAGAAGGACGGGGACACCGGCTCCCCCGAAGTGCAGGTCGCGATCCTGAGCGAGCGCATCACCAACCTGACCGAGCACATGAAGACCCACAAGCACGACTTCCACTCGCGCCGCGGTCTCTTGATGCTGGTCGGCCAGCGCCGCCGCCTGCTGGACTACCTGAAGCGCAAGAACAACGAGCGCTACAGCTCGCTGATCGGCAGCCTGGGCCTGCGCCGCTAGTCGCTGCCCCCGCTGGTTGAACACGCCTCGGCTTCACGTCGAGGCCGACACGTGACACGCCGCAGGCGCCGGCCAGGCATCTGCGGCGTTCCTGTGTTCACGGCATTTCTGTGTTTGCGGCGGGTAATCAGATCATCCCACCTCCACTCCCCGGCCTTGCGCCGGGGTCTAGGATTGGCGCGCGCTGGGGAGTCTCCGCGATAGCGCCGTGACGCTCCAGCGCGCGGCCGATCTCGGTCCCGGCGCGAGGCCGGGAAGTGCACATTTGGCTAGCGATTGAACAGATTGTACCAGAGGTCCCGCCACTCCGGATCCTGGCTCTCGATCAGATCCAGCTTCCAATCACGGCGCCAACGCTTCAAGCGCCGTTCCCGGGTCCAGGCCTGTCCCAGCGTATCCAGTACCTCGTAGTGCACGAGCTTTGTGACATCGTGATCCGCGGTGAACTCTTTGAAAGCCTTGGTCCGATGCTCGGTCATCCGTCGGTCGAGATCGGATGTTCGGCCGACATAGAGCGTTCCGTTGCGTCGGCTCGCGAGGATGTAGACGAAGAACGGCATGACGCAGCTATGGAAAGCCTGGCCGGTCCTCTCGACACTCCCCGGCCTCGCGCCGTGACGCTCCAGCGCGCCGCCGTCTCGGTGATGGGAACCGGTCCGATGTCGACCGCTATGCCCCCACTCACTGTCGCGTTGACCGCCGCGGCGTTTCGTGCCAAACCCCGCCTGCGCAAGAAGAGACGAATAGATGAGAACCGAAGGCTGCCATCGGGGCGCCATGACGCAAGGGGCGTCCATTTCCCGTTCATCGCATATCTGATCGCGAGTCACCGCCGGCGATGCGCTGCCGGCGGCTGGTCGTGTTGGCCCATTCGGCCGCGGGCATTCACCGCGGCACGGGCCGGCCGGAACGGAACTGGACCCACGGCGTGTCATGCATGTCGGTTCAAAGATGAGGAAAGACACGCATGTTCGACGTTTACCGCAAGGAAATCGACTGGGGCGGGCGCACGCTCACCCTGGAGACCGGCAAGATGGCCCGCCAGGCCGACGGCGCCGTTCTCGCCCGCTACGGCGACACCGCCGTTCTCTGCACCGTGGTCGCCGCCAAGACGCCGCGCCCGGGCATCGACTTCTTCCCACTTTCGGTCCACTACCAGGAGAAGACCTACGCCGCGGGTAAGATCCCGGGCGGCTTCTTCAAGCGTGAGGGCCGGCCGAGCGAGAAGGAGACCCTGACCTCGCGCCTGATCGACCGGCCGATCCGGCCGCTCTTCGTCAAGGGCTTCAAGAACGAGGTGCAGGTGATCTGCACGGTTCTCGCCCACGACCTGGAGAACGATCCGGACATCGTCGCCATGGTCGGCACCTCGGCGGCGCTGTGCCTGTCCGGCGCGCCGTTCCTCGGCCCGATCGGCGGTGCGCGCGTCGGCTACAAGAACGGTGAGTACGTCCTGAACCCGACCATGGACGCGACCAAGGAGAGCGAGCTCGACCTGGTCGTCGCCGGCACCCAGGAAGGCGTGCTGATGGTCGAGTCCATGGCCTCCGAACTGACCGAGGAGGTCATGCTCGGCGCCGTCAACTTCGGCCACGACGCGTTCCAGCCGGTGATCAACGCCATCATCGAGCTCGCCGAGGCCGCCGCCAAGGATCCGATGGACCTGCCGGAGAGCCCGCTGGACCTGGACGCGATCCGCGCCAAGCTCGAGACCGCCGGCAAGGCCGACCTGGAGGCCGCCTACGACGAGCCGAACAAGACCGAGCGCCAGAACAAGGTCGCCGCCGCCAAGGAAAAGGCGATGGCGGCGATCGAGGACGACGCCGAGAAGGACGCCGCCAAGGGTCTGCTCAAGGACATCGAGAGCGACATCGTCCGTGGCCGCATCCTCGACACCGGCAAGCGGATCGACGAGCGCGACACCAAGACGGTGCGCCCGATCGTCGCCGAGGTCGGCCTGCTGCCACGCACCCACGGCTCGGCCCTGTTCACCCGCGGCGAGACCCAGGCGATGGTCGTCGCCACCCTGGGCACCGGCCAGGACGAGCAGATCATCGATGCGCTCGAGGGCGAGTACCGCGAGCACTTCCTGCTGCACTACAACTTCCCGCCGTTCTCGGTGGGCGAGGCTGGCCGCGTCGGCTCGCCCGGCCGGCGCGAGATCGGCCACGGCAAGCTGGCCTGGCGGGCGGTGAAGCCGCTGCTGCCGAGCAAGGAGGCGTTCCCGTACACCCTGCGCGTCGTCTCGGAAATCACCGAGTCCAACGGCTCGTCGTCGATGGCGACGGTCTGCGGCACCTCGCTGTCGCTGATGGATGCCGGCGTGCCGCTGCCGCGTCCGGTGGCCGGCATCGCCATGGGCCTGATCAAGGAAGGCGACAAGTTCGCGGTCCTGTCCGACATCTTGGGTGACGAGGATCACCTGGGCGACATGGACTTCAAGGTCGCCGGCACCGAGGCGGGCGTCACCGCCCTGCAGATGGACATCAAGATCACGTCCATCACCCGGGAGATCATGCAGGTCGCGCTGGAGCAGGCCAAGGACGGCCGGCTGCACATCCTGGGCGAGATGGGCAAGGCGCTCTCGACCGCCCGCGAGGGCGTCTCGGACACCGCGCCAAAGATGATCTCGATGAAGATCCCGGTCGACAAGATCCGCGACGTCATCGGCTCCGGCGGCAAGGTGATCCGCGAGATCTGCGAGACCACGGGGGCCAAGATCGACATCGACGACGACGGCACCGTCAAGATCGCCGCCGTCGAGCAGGCCTCGCTGGACGCCGCCCACAACTGGGTCTACTCGCTGACCGCCGAGCCCGAGGTCGGCAAGATCTACGACGGCAAGGTCGTGAAGACCCTCGATTTCGGCGCCTTCGTCAACTTCCTCGGCCCCAAGGACGGCCTGGTGCACATCAGCCAGCTGACCTCCACCAAGCGGCCGGAGACCGTCACCGAGATCGTCAAGGAAGGCGACAAGGTGAAGGTCAAGGTCATCGGCTTCGACGATCGCGGCAAGGTCAAGCTGTCGATGAAGGTCGTCGATCAGGAGACCGGCGAGGACCTGGAGAACAAGGCCGCCGAGTAATCGAGGCCGAGTAATCGGTATGGTGCCGTAACGAATATGGCGGCGCGGCGGCTTCGGCTTCCGCGCCGTTCTCATTTCCGACCGGCCCGCAGGAGCCCGCCATGGCTGTCGCTTTCACGCCTCCCCGCCTGATCGGTCACCGCGGCGCCAAGGCGCTGGCACCGGAGAACACGCTGGCCTCCATTCGGGCGGCCAGGGAGTCCGGCGTCACCTGGATCGAGATCGACGCCAAGCTGGCCGGCGACGGGGTCCCGGTGCTGATGCACGACGCCACCCTGGACCGCACCACCGACAGATCCGGTCCGGTCACCGCCCTGACCTCGTCGGAACTCGCCTCGGTCGATGCGGGCCGGGGCGAGGGGGTGCCGACGCTGGCCCAGTGCCTTGCCCTGTGCCGTGACCTCGGGCTCGGCCTGGACCTGGAGATCAAGCCGGACCCGGGCACCGGATCGAAGACCGCGCGCGCCGTCCTGGCCGTTCTGACCGAGGAAGGTTGGGGCCCGGAAGACGACATCCTGATCACGTCGTTCAGCCGCAACGCGCTGCGGGTCGCGCGCGACGCCGCGCCTGATTACCGGCGCGGGTTCCTGATCGACGCCTGGCACGCGGACTGGCGCGCGGCGGCGGTTGAGCTCGACGTCGTCGCGGTGATCCCCTGGACCCGGCAGATCGACGGCCCCGAGCAGATCGCCGCGATCTTCGACGGCGGGTGGAGCGCGCTTTGCTACACCGTCAACGATCCGGCCCGCGCCCGCGAGCTTTACGCCTGGGGCGTGGCCGGCATCGTCACCGACGACCCGCCGGCGCTGCGCGGCCTCTGAGCCGGCGGCGCCTCACCGCAGCGCGACGACCTCCAGCGGTGCCGCCCGGGTGATCGCGTCCAGGTTGGCGATCAGCGCCAGGTCGACCGTTCCGGCCGCCTTCGTCGCCGCCGTCGCCACCGCCAGTCCCGCCACGGTGCGTGCCAGGGCCGGCGCGGGGGCGCGATGCTCCAGCCAATGCGACAGGAACAGGCCGGCGAACAGGTCGCCGGTGCCGAAGAACGGCCGGTCGTGCCAGGGTGCCCGGGCGACCCAGTTCTCCTCCGCCGTGACCGCCACCACGGCCAGGTGGTCGCCATCGGGAACGCCGGTCGCCACCACCACATCGGGACCCCATTCCAGGAGCGTGACGGCCGCGTCATGGGCATCGGCGACGCCCTTGACCCGATGGCCGGACAGCCGGGAGAGCTCGAAGGCGTTGGGCGTGATGATGGTCGCGCGCGGCACCAGCCGCTCGCGGAAGGCGGTCTCGACCCCGTCGCGCACGAAGACCCGGCCGTGGTCGCCGATGACCGGGTCGCAGAGGTAGACCGCCTCCGGGCTCGCCGCCTCGATCGCGTCCAGCGTCCCGGCGAAGGCTCTTCCGGTCTCGGCCGCTCCCAGATAGCCGGAATAGATCCCCTGCAGTCCCCGCCAGCCGGTGTGGTTGGCCACCCCGCGCAGCAGCTCGATGATCTCCGGACCCTCGCGCACCGCGCCGGTGAACTTGTGGTGGCCGGGATGGTTGGAGAAGCAGACGGTATCGACCCGCCACACCTCGTGGCCCCGCCGCTCCAGCGCCGGGACGGCGGCGGCGTTGCCGACATGGCCGACGGCGACGTGGGAGGAAAGGGCGAGGATCGGCATGACCCCTCATAGCCGGTTCGCGCCGGCGCGTCAGGAGGACAATTGCCGGCCGTTGTCGAGGGGCGTGTCGAGGGGCGTGTCGAGGGGTCGCGTCGGCGCGGCGGGGCGGCTCCGCCCCCCGCCCCGCAACCGACCGGACCCCGCCACCATGCCCGCCACGCTTCGTCCCCGCCGTTCCGTCCTCTACATGCCGGGCTCGAACCCGCGCGCCTTGGAGAAGGGCCGGTCGCTGCCCTGCGACGCCATCGTCATGGACCTGGAGGACGCGGTCGCCCCCGACGCCAAGCAGGCCGGGCGCGACGCCATCGCCGCGGCCCTGGCCGCCGGCGGCTATGGCGCGCGCGAGCTGCTGATCCGGGTCAACGGGCTGGACACGCCTTGGGGTGTGGACGACCTGGTGTTCGCCGCCGCGCAGCCGGCCCATGGGGTGATCCTGCCCAAGGTCGAGAGCGGCGACGCGGTCCGCAAGGCGGAATCGTTGCTGATTGACAACGGTGCCGGCGTCGACCTGGCGCTGTGGTGCATGGTGGAGACGCCGCGCGGCGTGCTGGCGGCCCAGGACATCGCCGCGTCGACGCCGCGCATGGCCGGCCTGATGCTGGGCACCAACGATCTGGCGAAGGACCTTCACTGCCTGCACACGCCGGACCGGTTGCCGATGATCACCGCGCTCGGGCTCTGCATCCTGGCGGCGCGGGCCTATGGACTCGCCATCCTGGACGGGGTCTATGCCGATCTCGGCGATGACGAGGGGTTCGCGGCCGCCTGCCGTCAGGGCGTCGAACTCGGTTTCGACGGCAAGACCCTGATCCATCCGAAGACCATCGCCGCCGCCAACGCCGCCTTCGCGCCCGGGGCGGAGCAGATCGCCTGGGCCCGGCGGATCGCCGATGCGCATGCGGCGGCGTTGGCCGAGGGCAAGGGCGTGCTCCAGGTCGACGGCAAGCTGGTCGAGGCGCTGCACGTCGCGGAGGCGCAACGGCTCGTCGAAATGGCCGACATGATCGTAGAGATCGAAAGCGGCGGGTGAGAGGGGCGGACAGCGCGTCCCGTCACTCTGAAACGAGTTCAGGGCGACGCCCGACGCTCAGTCGGTCGTTTCCGCCATCTCCAGGATCAGCGCCCATTGCGCCTCGGTCACCGGCACCACCGACAGCCGCGACTGGCGCACCAGGGCGAAGTCTTCCAGACGCGGCTCGCCCTTGATGTCGGCCAGGGTCACCGGCCTGGCGACCGGCTTGACCGCCTTGACCGTTACCATCCCGAAACGCTCCGATTTATCGGTCGGATCCGGATGATACTCCTCGATGACCTCGACAATGCCGACGATCTGCTTCTCGTTGACCGAGTGATAGAAGAATCCCCGGTCGCCGACCGCCATCGCCTTCATGTTGTTCGAGGCCTGGTAGTTGCGCACGCCGTCCCAGCCCTCGCCGGCATCGCCCTTCTTCACCTGGTCGTCCCAGGACCAGGTGCCGGGCTCGGATTTGAACAGCCAGTAAGCCATCGCGTGCGCTCCGTTGGGTTGGTCGTCCTTATCTATCGCTCACGCCTTCACCCGGCCAGCCCCGATCGACGGGGCGGCATCCGGGTCCAGCGGCCAGCGCGGGCGGGCGCGGAAGTCCACGCCGTCGACAAGCCCCAGGGCCAGCCGCTCCTGGCCGGCCCAGGCGATCATCGCCCCGTTGTCGCCGCACAGCGCCAGCGGCGGGGCGACGAAGGTCATGCCGCGTTCGGCCGCGAGACCGGCCAAGGCGTCGCGGATCTCGCCGTTCGCCGCCACGCCGCCGGCCACCACCAGGGGGCGCCCGACCAGTCCCTCGGCCTC
>JGI12316J15310_10000016_pt8 | contig 42996 bp, 32 predicted proteins | sample MarCyaLeptolynsp_FD_15310 | JGI IMG/M metagenome (IMG submission 15310) | reverse complement strand
CGACCGCCGTCGATCAAGATCTCTTTGACGCCGACGCCGGCGCGCCGTTCCACGCCCAGCTCCGCCGCCAACCGGCCCAGCGCCTCGGGAATCGCCCGCGTGCCGCCGCGCGGATACCAGACGCCTTCCTGCGTCTGCATGTGCGCGATGCCACACAGCACGGCCGGAGAGGCGTCCGGCGCCGAACCGACGTACTGCGTGAAGTGGTCGAGCATCTGGGCCACGCGCTCGTCGCTGACGTAGCTGCGGATCGCGCCGGCGACCGTCCGGCCCATCTTCATCCGCAACACGTCGCCGAGCACGGAGGCTTGCATCGACGCGCGCGGATCGAACATGTCCTTGATCGAGCCGATCGAGCGCCAGAAGAAGTAGTTCTCCGAGATCCGGTGCAGCCGTTCGGAAAAGGTCAGGAACTCGTCGTAGTTTTTCGCCTGACCGGGCGAGAAATCGTCCAGCTCCTTGCGCATCGCCTCGGGGTGCTGGTGCAGATCGAGCGTCGTGTGGTCCTCGAAGAAGCAGCGCCACTGCGGGTCGAGCGGGATCAGGTCGAGGTAGTCTTCGAGCCGCCGATCCGCCTCCTCGAATACCCGCCGCAAGACCGACGGCAAGGTCAAGATCGTCGGCCCCATGTCGAAGCGGAACCCGTCTTCGGACAGCACGGCCGCCTTGCCGCCCAGCCACGGATTGCGCTCGAACAGGATCACTTCATAGCCGCGCGCCGCCAAGGTGCAGGACGCCGTCAAACCGGCCAGTCCGCCGCCGATCACTCCAATGGGTGCTTTGTCGTTTGCAGGCATCGTTGTCTTCGTCCTAGCGGTCATCTTCGTTGGCTCAACGTCCTCGGCTCGACAGCGCGGCGAACAGGCGCCGCAGTCCCGCCAGCCGCTTTCCCGCGCCGCCGCCGTGCACGGCGCTGATGTAGCTCTCAAACAGGGCGCGATCTTCTTCCGGGCGAGCCGGTTCCAGGTGGGGCCGGAAGCCGCCCTGCCGCTCGAGCACCGTCTTCGGGCGCGTCATCTCAAGAAGGCCTTCTTCGCCGCGCGTCACGCCAAAGCCGCTCGCTCCGCGTCCGCCGAACGGCAGGCGCGGATCGGCCGTCGGCGCGATCACGTCGTTGATGACGACCATGCCCGCGTTCACTCGCTGCGCCAAGGCGCGAGCTTCGCGTTCGTCGCCGAAGATTGTCGCGCCGAGCGCGTAGGGGCACCGCGCGTCGATCTCGAGCGCCTGGTCCATGCCGGAGACGCGAATCACCGAGACGAGCGGCCCTTGCGGATCGTGGCGTAAGAGCTCGGCGTCGGCGGGAACGTCGAGCAGTAGGGTCGGCGAAAACGGTCGCCGTGCGCCCCGTGCCTCGGCGTCGGCGATCAGCGCTTCCAATCGCTCTTCGGCTGCGGGCGTGGTCACGAAGTCCGGCTGCTTCCACTGTTTGGATTCGAGCCGCTCGATCAAGCCGTCGGCTGCGCGTTCGTCCACGAAAACGCGCCTCGGCGCGATGCAGGTAAAGCCCGAGTTCCATTCGACGCCGAAGCGCAGAGCGTCGGCCGCCAGATCGAGGTCCGCGCTTGCGAGCACGAAGCAGGCGTCGACGCCCGAGAGCTCCATAGTCGCTGGCGTAAGCGTCCTCGCCGCTTCCGCCGTCACTGCTCGCCCGGTATCGATCGAACCCGTGAGCACGACCTTGTCGACGCCCGCGCGCAACGCCTCGGCGCCCGCCTCGGCCTCTTCCGAGGCGATCTGCAAGACGCCTTCAGGGAGTCCGGCCTCGACCAGTCCGCGCTGGACGCCCTCGGCCGCGCGACGGCCGAAGCGGCCCGGCTTCCAAACCACGGCGTTGCCCGCCGCCAGCGCCTGCAAGGTCTGCGCGCCGGGCAGGAACAGCGGATAGTTCGCCGGGGCCAACACCAATACGACGCCCCAGGGCTCGCGTGCGGTTTCGGCTCGGAAGCGGCCCAGCCAGAACGGCCGCCGACCGCGCGGGCTGCGCGGCGCGAGAATCTCCCCGGCGTTCTCTTCGAGGAAACGGCACGCTTCAAGCACGGGCAGCGCTTCGGCCGCCAGCGTCTCCGCCGCGCTTCGTCGCCACGGCGCCTCGATCCATTGCGCGACTTCGCCGGGCCGATCCGCCAGCGAGTGGCGGAACCGCTTCAGCACGCGCAGCCGTTCGTCGAGCGGCGTACCCGCCCAGGACGCTTGCGACGCACGCGCGCGCAGGACGGCTTCCCGCGCCTCGGCGTGTCCGCTCACGTCCGCCTCGCGCGCAACCGGTTCGGCGACCAGCATCGCCTAGGCGACCTCTCCGATCGCCGCCGCCGCGCGCCTGCCCTGCGGGTAAGCGTGCGAGATGCCCATGTCTTCGAGCAGCAGCCTGGTCGAGATCCGCGACGACTCGAAGATGACCGGCAGTCCGCTGCCCGGGTGCGTGCCGCCGCCCACCAGATAGACGCCGTCCACGTCGTCAAAGCGGTTGCGCGGGCGCAGGTGCAGCATCTGGTCCAGGCTGTGGGCCATGCTGAACGTCGATCCCAAGTGCAGCCCGTGGTCACGCGCCCAATCATCCGGCGTCACCATTTTCTCGAAGCGAATTCGACTTTCTACGTCGCGCACGCCGATCTTCTCCAACTGCCGGAGCGCCAACTTGCGATGGCGCGCTTTCTCTTGCTCCCAATCGATGTTCGAATGCTGCTGACTGACCGGCACCAGCAAGTAGAGTGCACTGCATCCTTCCGGCGCCAGGGTCGGGTCCGTCACGGACGCGTTTTGCAGGTAGAACGACGGGTCGGGCGACAGCCGATGGCGCGTCTCGATGTCGGCCAGATTGCCTTCGTAGTCTTCGGCGACGTAGATGTTGTGGTGCGCGGCCTCCGGGAACGTCCCTTCGACGCCCAGATACAGCATAAAGGTCGAGCAGGAGTAGCGCTTGCTCTCGATCTTGCGGTCGTTCCAGCGCGAGCGCAACTGGTTCGGGATCATCTTGCGCACGGCGTTCGCGAAGTCGGCGTTGACCACGACGCGGCCCGGGTAGAAGCCGCCGTCCGTCTTGACGCCGACCGCCTTACGGCCCTCGAAGACGACGCGCTCCACGCTCTCGCCGAGCCGAATCCGGCCGCCTGACTGCTCAAAGACGCGCGCCATCGCCTCCGAGATCGCCGCGCACCCGCCTTCGGGGTGATGGACGCCGTGTTCGTATTCGATGAACGACAGGATCGAAAACAGGCTCGGGCACTGGAACGGCGACATGCCCAGGTACTTGGATTGGAACGAGAACGCTAGCCGTACCCGCGGATCTTTGAAGTAGCGGCTCAGATCCTGATAGAGCGAGCTCAGCGGCCGCAGGTGTTTCAAACTGCTGACCATCTCCGGCTTGAGCAGGTCGCTCCAGCCTTGGAACGGCCGTTCGAGGATCGGCTTGAAGTGTTTCAGCTTGCTGCGGTTGTCTTCGAGGTAGGCGGGGAAGCGCGCGGCGTCGTCGGGATTGATCCGTGCGATCTCGGCCTGCATCCGCTCGACGTCGGGCGTCGCGTCGATCCGACCGCCTCCGCCGAAGATCAGCCGGTATTGCGGATCGAGCCGCGTCATCGGCGCTTCGGCGTAGAGGTCGCGGCCGACCGAGGCGAAGATCTCTTCGAGGATCTGCGGGTAGAGGAAAAACGTCGGCCCGGTGTCGAACCGGAACCCGTCGGCGGTGATCGCCGAGGTCCGTCCTCCCACTTTCCGGTTCTTTTCGACGATGGTGACGTCGAGACCGGCACCGGCGAGTTGTAGCCCCGCCGCCAGGCCCCCAGGGCCCGCTCCCACAATGACGACTGAATCTCTCACAAAAGGCCTTCCGAGTGACAGCGCACCTTCACAAGGTACGGTCTTGTTCAGTATTTGTACAAATCTGTCGAGATAACAGCCTCACTATGAAGCTCAGCAGGACAAGCTCCATAGGCCTGGTTTAACGATATCGAGTCAGATCTCGAAAGGCGAAGGGTCTTGGGGCTTTCCGGTCCTTCCGACTGAGGTAGCATCGAACCCGCATGACCCGACGAAGCTTCGTCCAAGCCGGAATTTCAACGTTCGCCGCCTCGGCTGTCGGCGCGCAGTCCAGGCGGCCCAACGTGCTGTTCATCATGCTCGATCAGTGGCGCTTCGACTGCCTCGGGGCGCACGGCAACCCGCTGATCCGCACGCCCAACCTCGATCGCCTCGCCGCCCGCTCCGCCGACCTGACGCACGCCTTTGTCCAGGCGCCGGTCTGCGTCCCCTCTCGGATCAGCTTCTTCACCGGCCGCTATCCTCACTCGCACAAGAACCGCGTCAACTACACGCCTTACGAGCAGCCGGAACCGATGATCCAGAGCCTGCTCCAAGACGCCGGGTATCAGACCGGGTCCGCCGGCAAGCTCCACTTCCATCCGCCCACCGCCGAGCACGCCCGCTCGACCGGCTTCGACCGCGTCGCGCTTGATGACGGCATCCGCCGGACCGACCGCTTTTCCGACTACGTCCGCTGGCGTCAAGCCAACGATCCCAACGCCGACGTCTACTACCAGCAGCGCGTCGAGAACCCCGAGCCCGGCCAGAACCCCTTCCGCGCCGTCATCGACAAAGAGTTCACCCCGACCGCCTGGACCGGCCGCGAGACCCGCGCTCTGCTCGACGACTTCGCCGCCGACTCCAAGCCCTTCTTCCTCTTCTCGTCCTACTTCAAGCCCCACTCGCCGCACACCATCCCCGCCCCCTACGACGCGCTCTACAACGACGTCGACATTCCCCTGCCCGATCCCGTCGACCTCGAAACCATCCAACGCCTGCCTTTGCCGGTGCGCAAGATGATCCTGCGCTCCCGCGTCTACGATCTCGACCGCGAAGAGCTCCAATGGCGCTACCGCAGCTACTACGGCGACGTGACTTGGCTCGATGAAGAGGTCGGCCAAACCCTGGACGATCTCGAGCGCTTGGGAATCGCCGACGACACGGTGATCGTCGTCACGACCGACCACGGCGATCAGATGCTTGAGCATGGCCTGTTCGGCAAGAACGTCTTCTACGAGGATTCCGTCCACATCCCGCTCCTGGTGAGTTGGCCCGGAACGATTCGACCCGGCGTCTACTCCGAGTTGGTCGAATCGGTCGACGTCCTGCCGACGTTGCTTGAGCTGTGCGGGCTTCCCGTCCCCGAGCACGTTCAAGGCCGCAGCTTCGCGCCGCTGATCGCCGGAGACCGTACGAGCTACCGGCCGCGCGACGCCGTCTTCGCCGAGAACGTGATGCCTGAAGTCATCACCAACGGCGATGAAGGCTACTTCTTCGAACCCGGCAAGGGGATCGCGGGCGTTCGGCATCCGGACGCCAAGATGATCCGCACCCGTCGCTGGAAGCTCAACTACTACGTCGGCCACGGCGGCGAGCTGTACGATCTGCGAAACGACCCCGGCGAGCGGAACAACCTTTATGACGACCCGGCCGCCCAGCCGATCGTGCACGAACTCAAGAGCCGGCTCCTCGACTGGCTCATCTCGGCGGACGAGAACGACCAGATCGCCCCTAAGTGGCTCATCTGACCGCCCGGGGAGCGTCTCGCGCCTCCTTGCGCGCCTTCCGACGCGCCACAATAGGCGGGAATGGCTCGGTCGTGCATCTTGGCTCTTGCTTTGCTGGCGGCGTGCGGGCCGACGCCTGAGTCGGAGTCGTCGTCCGACCTTGCGCCCGAACCCGGCGCCCTGTTCGTCGAGCGGACGCTGGACTTCACGCACGACCCCGGCCTCTCGGGCGACTTCTTGATGCCTGAGATCATGGGTTCCGGCGTCGCGCTGATCGACTACGACCAAGACGGCGACCTCGACCTCTACCTCATCCAAAGCCGCGGTCCCAACCGCCTCCTGCGCAACGACGGCGACCTCGCCTTCAGCGACCAGACCGAAGCCGCCGGACTCGGCGACGAGGGTTACGGCATGGGCGTCGCGGTGGGCGACTACGACCAGGACGGCGACCCCGATCTCTTCGTCTCAAACGTCGGGCCCAACCGTCTCTACCGCAACGACGGCGGCCGCTTCGTCGACGTGACGACGCCCGCGATCGCCGACGACCGCTGGTCGACCTCGGCGACCTTCTTCGACTACGACTCGGACGGCGACCTCGATCTCTTCTTCGCCAACTACGTCGACTTCACCCCGCGCAACAACAAGGACTGCTTCGACCCCGCCGGGGCCCGCGACTACTGCACTCCCAACGTCTACCGCCCGGTTCCCGATCGATTGCTGCGCAACGACGCGGGAACCTTCGTCGACGTATCCGCCCAAGCCGGACTCGGCGCGGCCTTCGGCAACGGGCTGGGCGTGACCGCGGCTGACTTCAACAACGACGGCTTCCCCGATCTCTACGTCGCCAACGACGGCGTCGCCAACCAACTCTGGATGAACCAAGGCGACGGCACGTTCGAGAACACTGCCCTGATGGCCGGGGCCGCCTACAACGCCGACGGCCTGCCTGAAGCGGGCATGGGCGTCTCCGCGGCCGACTTCGACGGCGACGGCGATGAAGACCTCTTCATGACGCACCTGGCGCAGGAGACCAACACGCTCTACCGCAACAACGGCCGAGGCGAGTTCCGCGACGAGACCAACCGTTTTGGACTGGGCTCCGCGTCGACGCGCTTCACCGGCTTCGGCATGCGCTTCTTCGACTACGACGGCGACGGCTTCCTCGACCTGTTCATGGCCAACGGCGGCGTGACGATCGTCGAAGCGCAACGCGGCGACCCCTACCCCTACCGCCAAACGAACCAGCTCTTCCGCTTCGACCCTGACGCCGAACGCTTCGTCGAGACCACCGCCCAGGCGGGTCCGGCGTTCACGCAAGCCGAAGTCAGCCGCGGCGCCGCCTTCGGGGATCTCGACCAAGACGGCGATACCGACGTCGTCGTCAACAACAACAACGGCTCGGCCAAATTGCTCGTCAATCAGTCGGAGTCGAAGGGCTTGCGAGTTCGTCTCGAAGGCCCGTCCATCGGCGCCCGGGTCGCCTTGCTCCGCGACGGCCAACCCGTTGCGTGGCGCCGCATCCACCGCGACGGCAGCTACCTCAGCTCGTCGGAACCGGCGGCTCAGTTCGCGCCTGTCCAGCCCGGCGACGAGCTAGGCGTGCTCTGGCCCGACGGCGCCAAGGAGCTCTTCCAACCCGCCCAGTCCCTCCAGCAGGGCGAAGGCTCGTCCTGGACGCCGTAGCCTGTTCCGGTCAGCGGTCAGCGGTCAGCCGATCAACCGACAACGGTATAAACTAACCCCCGTGCCGCTGCCGAATCCCGAAGCCCTCCGCCGCCGCGCCGCCCGCAACCGCCGAGAGTTCCTGCGCACGGCCGCCGGAGGCTTGGGCATGGCCGCCTTGGGCGACCTGTTGACCGCCGACGGCCTCACCGCCGCTACCGCCAACTCGGGTTCTCCGCTCGCCCCGAAGCACCCGCACTTCCCCGGCAAAGCCAAGAACATCATCTACATGTTCATGGAGGGCGGGCCCAGCCAGTACGAGCTCTTTGATGAGAAGCCCGAACTCGCCAAGTGGGACGGCAAATCGCTCCCCGCCGAGATGACCAAGGACATGAAGCTCGCCTTCATCAAGCCGACGGCCAAGGTCATGGGCAGCCGCTTCCCCTTTAAGAATTGGGGTCAGAGCGGCATGCGCATCTCTGAACTCGCCCCGCATCTCGGCTCGGTCGCCGACGACATCACGCTCGTCCGCTCGATGCATACCGACGCCTTCAACCATCACCCCGGCCAGCTCTTGCTGTTTACCGGCGCGATCGTTCCCGGCCGTCCGACGCTGGGCGCCTGGACGCTCTACGGGCTCGGTTCGGAGTCGGAAAATCTGCCCGGCTTCGTCGTGCTCACCTCGGGCAAAGGCACCTCCGGCGGAACGACCAACTTCTCCTCGGGCTTCATGCCGTCGGTCTACCAAGGCACGCTCTTCCGCAACCAAGGCGACCCGATCCTCTACCTCTCCGACCCGCCCGGCATCAGCCGCACCACTCAGCGCGAAACCCTCGACTTCGTCGGCGACATGAATCGCCTGCACTACGAGCAGACCGGCGACGACGAGATCCAATCGCGCATCGAAAACTACGAGCTCGCCTTCCGCATGCAGATGGAAGCGCCCGATCTGCTCGACTTCTCGGACGAGTCCGAAGAGACGCTCGCCATGTACGGCATCGAGAGCGACAACGAGCACCGCCGCCAATACGCGACCAACTGCCTGTTGGCGCGTCGGCTGGTCGAGCGCGGCGTCCGCTCGGTGCTGATGATGGACGCCTCCTGGGACGACCACACCTATCTGAACCGCAAGCTGCCGGGCCGCATGGAAGAGATCGATCAGCCGACCGCCGCGCTGATCAAAGACCTCAAGCGCCGCGGTCTGCTTGAAGACACGATGGTCGTCTGGGGCGGCGAGTTCGGCCGCACGCCGATGGTCGAGATCCGCAAGCCTGAGGAGGCCGCCAACGCCGGACGCGACCACCACCCGCACGCCTTCTCGATGTGGATGGCCGGGGGCGGCTTCAAGTCCGGCTACACGCACGGCGAGACCGACGAGCTGTGCCTCAAGACGGTCTCGGGCGGCGTGCATGTCCACGACTTACAGGCGACGCTGCTGCACAATCTGGGCTTCGACCACGAGAAGCTCACCTACCGCCACATGGGCCGCGACTTCCGCCTGACCGACGTACACGGCCGCGTGGTCCAGGATCTGCTCGCGTAACGTTGGATCCCCTTTCGTAATCCACTGGCTCGGGTTAGACTCGTTGCACTTGCTTGATCTGCCGTCGTCGCGCGCCCGGACGACGTCGGCCGATAGGAGAATTTTTCATGCGCTTTCTTGCGATCTCTCTGGGCTTGCTTGCCGCCCTTCCCCTTTTCGCCAACAAGAGCGGCCTCCCCGTCGCGCGCACCGGCGCCTTCGGCGAAATGACTTGCTCGGGCGCGGGTTGCCACAATACCGCCCCGCTCGATCCCGGCCCCGTCGCCGTGCGCATCGACGTCGGCCCCTACGTTCCGGGTTCGGTCCAAGAGGTGCGCGTGATCCTCGAAAACCCGGCCGCGCAGGCCTGGGGCTTCCAGCTCACCGCCCGTCGCGCCGACGACAATGCGCTCCCCGCCGGAACCTTTGAAGCGGTCAACAACTTCGTCGCCGTACGCTGCTCCGACGGAACGTTCGCGCCGTGCCCGGACGGCGATACGCAATACGTCACGCAAACCTCCTCCGGCGCGGAACTCGGCGGCGGAGGGGCCGGCCAACAGGCCTTCTTCTTCAACTGGACGCCTCCGGCCGAGGATGTTGGGGAAGTCGTGTTCGCCGCCTCCGGCCTTGCTGCGAACGGCGACGGCGGCACCGCTTCGGACAGCTCGGCGACCACTATGGTCTCCTCGCTCTTCGCGCCGACCAATTCGCCCGAGATCGGCGGAGTGGCCGGCGCCGCGGCGCCGCAGCGTGAGCCTCGACGGTTGGCGCCGAAGCAGTTGGCGTCGTTGTTCGGCTCGAACCTGAACGCCCCCGGCGTCGCGATTCAGGCGGGCGTCTCCGACTTCGACGTACGCGGCCGCATTCCCGAAGAGCTGAGCCGCATGAGCGTCGTCTTCCAGATTCCCGGCGTGCCCAACGAGCGAGCCGGGCGCATCGTCTTCGTCAACGACAGCCAAGTGAATTTTGAGACGCCGGAGTTCCCCTCCGACGCCGAAACCGCGCAAGTCCAAGCCGTGATCAACCGCGGCGAAGGCAACAGCGAGATCCGCAGCGAAGCGGTGACGGTGGAGTTGACGCCGTTGGCGCCGGGCCTGTTTACCTTCGGCGGAGCGGGCCGTCCATGGCCGTTCGGCGAGGGCGCGGCGGCGGCGGTCAACGGACAGACCGGCCAGATCATCGCTCCGGCCGACGCCGCTATACCGGGCGCGATTCTGGCTCGACCGGGCGACGTGATCCTGCTCTACGGCACCGGCTTCGGCCCGACGACCCCGGACTTCGAGTCGGGAGAACTGGCTGCGATCGACCCGTCGAACCTGCCGTTGATCGACGCCAACATCACCGTGCAGTTGGACGGCGTATCGTTGCCGCCGGAAGCGATCCTCTACGCCGGGGCCGCGCCGAATCTTCTCGGCATGGAACAGTTCAACGTGCGGCTGCCCGACGACTTGGCGCCGGGCCGCTACGCGCTGATCATCCGCGCCGGCAACGCGGCGACGCAGGCGAACGTGTTTATCGAAGTCGGACCTTAAGCGGGTCGCTTCGCGTTCGATAGAGCGCCGTAGAGCGAGACGCAAAACGGGGTGAGATAGGTCAACGGGACCTTCCACCAGAGCGCGGCGGGCAGGGGCCCGGCGGCGAGCAGCGCCGGACCTTGGTTGACGGCGATCAGGAAGGTTCCGACGACGGCCGACACCTTGGCCGAGCGCAGAAGCGTCGCGGGATGCGTGAGCGCGCAGCGCAGGCAGCGCGTCTCCGGGCCCTCATCGCCGCGCATCTCATAGGTCGGCCGCTCGACGACCGAGCGAGCGCACCGGGGACACGCGACCGGGCCGGCCATCTAGCGCCCGAGAATCTTGGCTAACGCATCCACGCCTGCTTTGGCGATGATGCCGTCTTGCTCGGCCGTGACGCCGCTCACGCCGATCGACCCGATCACCTGCCCTTGGTAGGTGATCGGTAGCCCGCCCTCGAACGCCAACGATCCGGGCAACTGCACCAACTGCACGCGATTCTTCACGCCGTCGGAAAAGACCTTCGTCGCTCGTTTGAACTTGACCGCGGACTCGGCCTTGCGCCGCGAGACCTCGATCGAACCGATCTGCACGCCGTCCATTTTTTGGAAGTAGAGCAGGTGTCCGCCGTCGTCGAGAATCGTAATGGCGACGTTCCAACTGTTCTTGCGAGCCTCGGCTTCCGCGGCGGCCGCGATCTGCTTGGCGACCTCCAAATTGAGGGCTTTCTTGTTGGTCAGCTCCGCCGCCCCGGCGAAAGGAACCGCCAGCAGCGCAACCAGCGAAGTCAGGAAAATTCGACGCATCATAGGCGGTCAAGATACCACGGCTCGTCCCGCCCGCGACAACGGAAGCTGAGGCTAAGCTAGCAAGGTGGGAATGCCCGAAGCGCAGATTAGCGCGAGGTTCGACTGGGATCCCTACGCTTCATGGCTCATCATTACCCCGCAGGGCCGAGCCGTCTTTGTAGTTGCGAACTTGGAAACGGACGAGACGGTCCACACTTGTCAGCTATTCGGCGCCGAACTGCCCCATTTCGACGCATCGACCGCGTCTGTTGTGTGGGCTAACGCCGCCCCGAAGTGCGCCCTGTTCGTGGAGAACGACATGTTCTCCGTTTTCGACCCCATTCACGGCATCTCCGAGTCTCGCCGCTTTCGGGGCGAGGCGTCAGAGCCGATCGTAGATCCGGTCTTGTTGGCGGATCTACCCTTGCCGCCGATAGGCGAGCGAGCGTTCTGCAAGGCGAGAGTCGCCTACTGGAAGACAGGCGCCCGAAGGCTGGGGGATACGCCGACACCGGATTCGCCGAGTGACGAGTTGACGAGCGGTTTCTTGGTTAGCAGCAAAGGGCCCGGAGCCTTGTACGGGGTGTTCGAAAATACGCCAGAGGACGGCAACTTGTACGTCTTCGACTCCGAGAATAGTCGAGTGATTCGTTGGCTGCAGGTACACGTCGCGTCGTCTGAGCTCAACTTGTCCCCCGAAGACGTAGCTGTAGTGTGGACCGACGAAGGTGATCGTGTCGGCGTGGTGATTGACGGCGGGTTGAGGGCGATCATTGACCTCCACGCCGATCACCGATTTGGTATTCGGATGCGGAGCAGGGCGACCAAGCCGATCCGTCATGTGGGATGGCTCAGAGGATTCCAATGGTGGGAGAAGGGGACCGGGGAGACTCGCGTCCTGTACTCGAATTCAGACGAAGACGATGACTTCAAGGGTGATGACCCTTCGTAAGTCGCCTCTTGTTCCGAATGGGCGTTAGACAGTCGCCCTAGGTTCGCGCCCGAACGAAATCCAGCAGCGTCTTCGCGTTCGTCTCATGCGAGCGGCCCAGCGACAGCTTGTAGACGCCCGACTTCTTGATCACCTGCCGGCTCACTCGCAGACGCGACCAGGCGATCGCCGCCTTCTCGACCAGCGCCCATTTCGAGCGTTGGAAGACGAACTCCATCCCCTGGAAAAGCCCGATGCCGACCACGCAGTTCGCCGCGAATCCGCGATACGCCTCATACGTCGACATCTTCTCGATCGTGCAGTCGTAGGAGAAGTTCCGCGAGCCGAAAAAGACGAACCCGGGCTCGGCGACCGGCACGACGCGCTCGGCGAAATGCCGATACCCGACCAAGAATTTTGGGCCGAACTCCATGCGGTTGATCTCGCGGAGCTGATCATCTTCCGCCCGGCCTTCCTGACCGCCCGGCAACAGGCCGATGTGCAGCGGGAAGGCGTGCGCGCGGCCGTCGGGGCCCAAGAACGGCGAGTCGTCGGAAAGCAACTTAATGTCGGGGTCCTTGAGCAGCTCAGCCGCCAGCGTGCTCTTGCCGCCGCCCATCGGAAGCGAGACCAACACTGCTTTCCCGTTGACGCTCGCGGCTAGCGCGTGCAGCCGGTGCAGGCGCTTGGAGTCGAGGAACTCGCCGATCTGCGAGAGCAGGAACAGGTACGCCGCCTCGTACAGCAGATCCTTGTCGAGGCTGGTCACCTGGAAGTCGTGCGCGACCGGATCGTGGATCCCCAGCGCCCGGCCTTTGTAGTCCAGATACGTCTTACCGTCGTCGGTAAACGAGACGTTGCGCGGCGTGTAAACGGTCGCTTCACGCGGCGGCGCCGTTTCGAACGGCGGCTCGGCGTGGATCAGCCGAATGCGACGCGGCTCGTCCACCGAATCGCGTTGAAAAAACTCGAAATCGGACAGGACGCCGTCCAGCGCTTCGGGACAATCTCCCTCTAGCGCGAAGCGGTATCCGTAGACGTCGTAGTAAGAGTGGACGCTCGACAAACCTAAGTTTTCGAGCGTAACACGGCTGTCGTTTTCCGCCTCCGTGGCTGTCGCGACGGACGGACTAGCCAACTTGCTCACCTAGAAACGTCGCCCGGGCGTTGTAGAGAAAACGGCCCCAATTGTCTTCGTTGCCCCGGATCGTGGCGCTTTCGACCGCGCCGTCGGCTTCCACAGCCACGCCGCCGGTCAGCAGGTTGACGTCGCGCCAGAAATCGACGCCTTGACCGTTGACCAGCGTCGTCAGCGTCCCGGTCCGCACGATGACCGAGACTTGGGCCTGCGAGTAGGCGATCAACTCAGCCGGGACCTCCAGGCTCGTAGGCTCCGCCTCGATCGCCTCGCCTGCAACGACGGCCCAGCGAGTCAGCTTCAGCGGATCGTCGGCCCGCTTTCCAGGCTCCAAACGGAAAGCGTAGTAGTTCTCCGCATCGCTCGCTCGCACCATCCAGGACGCCGCTCCGGCGGAGAGGTCGACATTCAGATCCAGCCGATAGTCTTGGAGCTCCGCGGTGCGTTGGTCCAAGAGGAAAGTCGTCTCCGCGACCTCTAGCGTCTGTGCGTCCGAGAAGTCGGCCGCCATGCGGTACATCGCTCGCTCGCTGGTGAACAACGAGATGACCGGGAGCTCGGGCGCCGCCTCGGCGAAAGTCGATCGAGCTTCGTTCCATCCCGACGAAACACGGTCCAACCCTTCCGAAGTCGCCGCGGAAACGCGCGGCCACAGCGAAAGGCCGATCATCACCAGGGCCGCGACCGCCGCGCCTTGCCAAAACAGCGGATTCGCCGCCAGCGAACGGAAGAAAGACGGTTCGGGCAGCCACTGTCCAAGCTCTTCTAGAGCGGACGATTCCTTCGTGGTCGACTTGTCGGCGAACAACGTCGAGGCGACGTTTTCAGGTTTGTTTTCGGGTTTCTTATCCAGCATGACGGGCCGCTTATCTAATTGAAAATTCAGGCCCCAGTTTGTCTTCCCAGGCAGGGCGAAACAATAGACGAAGCGGTTCATTTCCGCGCCGGTACCAGGGTTCCGCAACGGCTCTGAAATCGAAACCAAGGTCCTAGTCCTCTTGCGCTAAGCTGCGACTTGGAGCATAATCAGATGGCGAACAAAAAGCGAATAAACAATGTCCGCCCTAGCTGTTTCAGAACTCCAGGACCTACTCCGCCGCCAAGGTCTCGGCTCGGCCGTCGCCGCCCCTGAGCCGACCCGCTATCCCCCTCTTCCCACGGGGTTTACGCAGCTTGACCACATGCTCGGAGGCGGCGCTCCGCGAGGCGAAATCGTCGAATGTTTGGGCGGATTGTCCGATGGTTCTACCACTCTGGGACTTTCGATTGCCGCCCAAGCGACCCGGCGAGGCGAAAGAGTCGCCTATGTGGACGCCTGCGACGGCCTCGACCCGGCTTCAGCCGCGCGCGCCGGGGTCGAGCTCGACCGTTTGCTTTGGGTCCGTTGCAACGCGCGCAAGGGAACCAGCCGCCGGGCGACCGGCAAGCTTTTCGGGCGGCCGACGCAAGCCGGACAGGCTTGGAAGACGACTAAGATCCTCGCCTCTTCGGCAGCCTTTGAGTGGATCGTGCTCGATCTGATCGGTCTGGCGACGAGCGAACTGCGTGAGCTCCAGCGCTCGCCCTGGGTGGGGTTGCGGCAGGCGATCGCCCAAGGCCGCACGTCGGTTCTGGTGCTGACGTCCGAACGCCTGACCGGCAGTTCAGCCTCCTGCACGTTGCGTTGCGAGCGGCGCTCGGCGGCTTGGCAGGGCAGTCGCGGGCCGTCGCTGTTGCTGGCGGGGACGTCGTTTGAAGCCTCGCTCGAAAACCGTCGCCGAGGCGTCGGTCGGGCCTCGGCGAGCTGCCTTTTGGAGGCGCGCCGATGAAGCTCTACGGCTGCTTGTGGGTCGCCGATTTTCCGGTCGCCGTCGAACTCCGTCGCAGCGCCTCCAGCGCGAGCGCCGCGGCGGTCGTCTTCAGCGGGACCGCGCCCGGCGTGGTCGTCGACGCCGCCAACCATCCGGCTCGGGCGGCGGGGGTGCGCCCGGGGATGACGCTCGCGCAAGCCGAAGGCCGCTGGATCGCCGCTCAATCCGACGGCGAAAAGGCGCCGCCGCTGCTCGCCGCCGAACGCGACGAGGCCGCCGAACATCGCGCCCAACGCGAACTCATCGACGCCGCGCTCAACGTGACGCCGCGCGTCGAAAGCACCGGGCCCGGCATGTTGGCGCTCGATATGAGCGGATTGCGCGACGTGCACGGCGCCGCTCGCGCTTTGGCCGCCGAAGCCGAACGGCTGGGGCTTCCGGCGAACGTCGCCGTCTCGCCCAACCGCTTCGCCGCGCTGGCGGCGGCGCAGACGCGGCCCGGCGTCACGCACGTCTATCCGGACGAGGTCCGCGGCTTTCTCGATCAACTCGCCGTCGGCATGTTACCGCTCGAAGAGCATGAGGGCCGCACGCTGTCGCTGTGGGGCGTGCGTACGGTGGGCGAGTTGGCCCGACTCTCGGCCGACGAGTTGACGGCGCGCTTCGGCGATCGCGGGGCGCGGCTTTCCAAACTTGCGCGGGGCGAATCGGAGACGGTGCTCGAGGCCTGGGAGGCGCCGCGCGTCTTCGAGCAGCATCGCGAGTTCGACTGGCAGATCGAATCGATCGACGACCTGTCGTTTCCGCTCGCCGACATGCTCAAGAGCCTTTGCGACGATCTCGAACGCCACGGCGCCTCGGTCTCGACGCTGCGCATCTGGCTGAAGCTCGCCGACGCTTCGCTCCAAGAGCGCACGGTCGCCCTGGGCTATCCGCTGACCCATGCCGAGGCGCTGCTTAAGCTGGTGCGCATCGAACTCGGTGCCAAGCCGCCCGGGGGCGCGGTGGAGGCCGTGCGCATCGAGGCTCAGGCGACGCCGCGGCGCTACGTACAGCATCACCTGTTCGAGCGCGCTAGGCCGAATCCTGAAAAACTCGCCGTGACGCTGACGCGCGTCCAGGAGATCGTCGGGCCGGATTCCGTGGGCTCCCCGACCGAGGCGGCGGTCCATCGGCCGGGGGCGTTCTCGCTCCTGCCGTTCGAGCCGAGCAGCGAAGAGCGCGAAACGCTGCGCATGCCGGGCGTCGCTTTCCGGCGCTTCCGGCCGCCGCTTGAGGCGGAGGTGGTCGAGCGGAAAAAGATTCCCGTCTATGTCGCCAGCTCCGCGGCCGAGGGGCCGGTCGAACGGTACTCGGGGCCGTGGCGAACGAGCGGCGCCTGGTGGACGAACGAGCCCTGGGATCTGGCCGAGTGGGACGTCGAGTTGCCGGGGGGAGTTTTTCGTCTGAGTTGCGAGCGGGTGGAGGAGTTTTGGCGCGTGGTGGGGGCCTACGACTGATGAGCGCATTGCGACCCGCCCGGCCTTGGTACTTCGTCCCCAGCGGCGGGCTATATGCAGGAACTGAGTATGCGGGGACTGTCCCATCCGAGTTTCCATACCTCGGAGACGACTCAGCGCGTGCGGACTGTCCCCAGCAACCACGGAAGCCCAATCCGCCCGCATCTTCCGTGGTTCAACCCGCCCGCCGGAAGTAACGCGCCCATGTACGCTGAGCTCCACGCGGCCAGCGCCTTCAGTTTTCTGGAAGGCGCCTCGTTGCCGGAAGACCTGGTCGCCGAGGCCGCTCGCCTGGAATATCCGGCCGTCGCTCTGTGCGATCGCGACGGAATCTCCGGCGCGCCACGCTTCTACAAAGCCGCCCAAGCCGCCGGCGTTAAGCCGCTGGTCGGCTGCGATCTCTCGCTCCACAACGGCCGTCGACTCACGGTCCTCGCCGAGAACCGGCGCGGCTATCGCAACCTCTGCCGCATGCTCACTCGCGTCCATCTGCGCGCTGAAAAAGGCGCCGGACGCTCCCAATGGAATGACCTCGAAACCTACGCTGGAGGCCTCGTCGCCTTGGTCGACGATCTGCGCGACGGCGACCGCATCCTCTCGACGTTCGGTCGTGCGAACGTCTACGTCGAACTCCAACGCCATTTCCAAGAAGAGCAGGAGCGCGCCAATCAAGCGCGGACCGAGTTTGCTCGCAAACATCGCCTGCCGCTGCTTGCGACCAACGGCGTCCGCTATGCGACCCAAGCCCAACGGCCGTTGTTTGACGCGCTGACTTGCTTGCGCCATAAGACGACGCTCGACGCCGCCGGACGTCTGCTCGAAACGAACGGCGAGCGCTGCTTCAAAGATCAGCGCTCGATGGCGCGCTTGTTCCACGACGCGCCCGAGGCCGTATGGAACTCAGTCGAATTAGCCGGGCGGCTCGACTTCACCTTGAAAGATCTCGGGTATGAATTTCCGCGCTACCCGCTGCCCAGGGGTGAAACGCCGACATCCTTTCTAAGAAAGATGACTTTGCGCGGCGCGCAGAATCGCTACGGCCGCTCCCCTCAAAAAGAAAAAGCCTACCGCCAAATCGATCACGAACTGAATGTCATCGCCAAGCTGGAATTAGAAGGTTACTTTCTAATCGTTTGGGATATCGTTCAATTCGCTCGCCGGAACAGCATTCTCTGTCAGGGACGCGGTTCGGCCGCGAACAGCGCGGTCTGCTACGCCCTGGGCATCACCGCCGTCGATCCGGTTGCGATGGAGTTGCTCTTTGAACGCTTCCTATCCGAGGAGCGTTGCGACTGGCCCGACATCGACATCGATCTCCCCTCGGGCGAAGACCGTGAGAAAGCGATCCAGTACGTCTACGATCGCTACGGCAAGCAAGGCGCGGCGATGACCGCGACCGTCATCTCCTATCGCGACAAGAGCGCCGTGCGCGACATGGCTAAGGTGTTGAGCTTCTCTGAAGACAGCATCAGCCGCCTCTCGAAATGCATCCACTACATGGATGAAGGCGACGACGACCGACGTACTCGCGACCAGATCCGCATGGCCGGGTTCGATCCGTCGCAAGCGCGTTTTCGGCAACTGGTCGCGCTGTGCCGAGACGTGCGCGACCTCCCGCATCACCTCTCGCAACACCCCGGCGGCTTGGTGATCTGCCAAGGCGATCTCGACAACGTCGTCCCGCTCGAAAACGCTCGCATGCCCGACCGGCGCATTGTCCAATGGGACAAGGAGGACTGCGCCGACCTCGGCATCATCAAAGTCGATCTCTTGGGCCTGGGGATGCTCAGCGCGCTCAAGGAATGCGTCACCTTGCTCGGCCGGCGCGGCATTGAATTCGATATCGCGCACATGCCGCCCAACGACGAGAAGACCTACCGCATGATCCAAGCCGCCGATACGGTCGGCGTCTTCCAGATCGAATCGCGCGCGCAGATGGCGACCCTGCCGCGCATGCGCCCCGAGCGCTTCTACGACCTCGTCGTCCAGATCGCGATCATTCGCCCGGGACCGATCGCCGGCAAGATGGCCCACCCGTTCCTACGACGACGGATGGGTCGCGAACCGGTCTCCTATCCGCACCCCTCGCTCGAACCGTTGCTCAAGCGCACGATGGGCGTCCCGCTGTTCCAAGAGCAACTGCTGCGCATGGCGATGGTGGCCGCCGACTTTACCGGCGGGGAAGCCGAAGAGTTGCGGCGGGCGATCGGCTTCAAACGATCGGCGGAGCGGATGAAGCCGATCGAACTCAAACTTCGCCGCGGCCTAAATAAGAACGGCATTGTCGGCGAAGCTGAAGAAGAGATCGTCCGCGCGATCAGTTCTTTTGCGCTGTTCGGATTTCCCGAGTCGCACTCGGCCAGTTTTGCCTTACTCGCTTATGCCAGTTCTTATTTGAAAGCGCATTATCCGGCGACCTTCTATGTCTCCCTCCTCAACGCTCAGCCGATGGGTTTCTATAGTCCGGCGACCTTAGTCAAAGACGCGCAACGCCACGGCATTCGCGTCCGGCCGATCGACGTTACGGTCTCTGAGGCCGTCTGCACGGTCGAGAACGACGAATGCTTCCGCATCGGGCTCAACTACGTCTCCGGACTGTCGGCGGACCGGCGCGAGAAGATCCTCGCCGAGCGTCGACGTGGACCGTTCCGCTCAATCGACGACTTCACTCGGCGGACGCGCCTGCCGAAGTCGGATCTCGAAACGCTGGCTCAGATCGGCGCATTGAACGCGCTGGGCGAACAGGTGCACCGTCGCGAAGCGCTGTGGCAGATCGAAAAGGCGCACCGGCCGCGCGGTCCATTGCTCGAAGACCTCGAAGAGACGCCCGAGCCGTCGCCGCTCGCGCCGATGGCCCCCGGCGAACGGCTCTACGCCGACTACTGCGGCGCAGGCCTCACGACCGGTCCGCACCCGATGCACTATCAGCGGCCGTGGTTGCGCGAGCAAGGCATCTGCTCGGCCGCTGATCTAGAAAACTGCGCCGACGGCCGCACGGTCCAAGTCGCCGGAGTAATCATCACCCGGCAACGACCGATGACGGCCAAGGGCTTCGTCTTCTTGAGCCTGGAGGACGAGACCGGCGTCTCGAACGTAGTCGTGCGGCCCAAGATGTTCCAGAAGAAGCGCGCGCTATGGACGACGGAACCGGCGTTGGTCGTCCACGGCCGCGTCCAAAAACAAGACGGCGTGATCCACGTGCGCGCCGAAACCGGTCGACCGCTCGACATGGGCGCGACCGCCCCGGGCTCGCATGATTTTCACTAACCGAACGGAACTAGGCGGCGCCGACGCCGGCCGCAAGCGCTTTGCGCTCGTCGAGGCTCAGAAATTCGAGCAGCAGAATCATTTTGTGCGAGGCGGAACTACTCGGCGTTTCCCCGGACCCCGCCGCCCTTTCTTGGAACATCTCCACCCGGCGCGCCATCGCCGCGCGACCCTTGCGTGGACGCAACTCCGGGTCCAAGGTCGTGGCGCCGAAAAACTCAGCGATATAGCGCAACTCGTCGGTCGAAAGACCTTCGAGGAATCGACGGCTGCGCCTCTGATTGGAGGTCAATACGGTCAACGCATGGACCAGATCGGAACGGTCGTGAACGCGAGATGGTTTTGTCATTCCGAGGGCGGGACTCCTTACGGATTTCCTCAGGCAGCCCCAGTATCTCTCGCTCGAACGGACGGTTGCAACCTTATCCCTATGAAAATGGGAGGGATACTAGCACCACTCCTAGGTTGTGTCGGGAGTAGTCTGGGGAACCCTCCGAGCGCCTTCGGTCGCGACGTCCGTCCCCAGTTCCACCCACGAACGGCATCCGCGCATACCGTCCGTAACCGTCAACGCGGCCGGCCTAGGCAACAGAAACAGTTCCATTTCGACCTGATAGAGCGGCAAATCGGGCCGGTAGGCGTAGCGCATCTCCAGAAACTCCGGCGTCCAGATATGGCTGTCGGTCGCCTCGATCAGCGCCGCCGGCTCAGACGGCGCCTGAGTGATGCGCGCCGCTCGACCCCAGTACCGGATCTCGACTTCGCCCTCTCGGCTCGGCGCCGCCTGATCAAAAAGCGCGTGGAATTCCGGCCGCACCCAGTCGCGTTGCTGATGCTCCCAGGTGGGGAAAAAGAGAAACTCCGAGCTTTCGAGCTGGAAGCTCTGAGAGCTCTCGAGAATCCCTCCCTTGCGCAACAGAAAGCGCTGCCGACCGGTCGCCGCGGCTTCAAGCAGTACGGCCCATTCCTTGAGCGCTTGCGTCATTCAATTCCTACGATACGCGCTGCTATCCTTGGCCCGATGCGATTCGGCCTAGCCGGCGCGGGAGAGATCGGCGTCCTGCGGGCGCGCGCGCTGAGCCGACTCGACGGGCAGGAGCTGGTCGCCGTCGCCGACCCGGACCAGGCTCGCGCCGCCCGCATCGGCGTCCCGACGTTCGCCTCCGCGGCCGAGCTGACGTCGTCGGCGGAGATCGACGCGCTGATCGTCTCCACGCCTCCCAACGCTCACGTCGACGCGGCTCTAGCGGCGCTTGAGGCCGGCAAGCACGTGCTCATTGAGAAGCCCCTGGCGCCGAGCCCGGAGGCTTGTCGCTCGATTCTCAAAGCCGCTCGCGACCGCAGCCTGACGGTCGCCGTCGGCTTCAATCAACGCTACTTTCCGGCGATCGAACGGATCCGCCACGCCGTGCGCTCAGGCGAGATCGGCGCCGTGCGACAGGTGCGCGCCTACAGCGGCCATCCCGGCCCGGGCGAGTTCCACAGCCCGTGGGAGAGCGATCCTGCCGTCACCGGCGGAGGCGCCTTGATGGATAACGGCAGCCATTTGATCGACCACGTCCGCGCGCTCGGCGGCGACTTCCAGACGGTCGAGGGAACGGCCTCCGACGCCGCTTGGCCCTACTCGGGCAAGGGGTTTCGCGACTCGGACGCCTCGCTCATCTTGCGTGCCGAGGACGGACGCAGCGCCTCGCTGTCGGTCTCTTGGAGCGAGCATCGCGGGTATCGCTTCTGGGTCGAAGCCGTTGGCGAGCGCGGCGTCGTGCGGGCGAGCTACGGGCCGATGTTCGCCTCGGTCACGACGGTCGAACGCCCCGGCGCGGCGCCTCGCACGCAGCGCGACTTCTACCCTTCGGTCGCCTTCCGCGAGAAATTCTTCGGCTGGCAGACGACGGTCGAACGGACCTTCGAGCGCGAACTCGCCGACTTCATCTCGCGTATCTCCGGTCAAGAGGTCTCCGGCGCCGAGGGCCTCGACGGATTGCGCGCCGTCGAGATCGCGCATGCCGTCTACGAGGCTTCGGCCTCCCGCTCGAGCGTCCGCTTGAGCGATCCTTTTTGAGGACCGTCCGCTCGCCGATCGACTGACCTGGCCGCCATGGAACGCATCTGGAAAAGAATGGGCCGAGGAGACCGACTGTTGGTCTTGCTGGTCGCGGTCTATCTCGCCCTGTGGCCGCTCGAGGACTACTCGACGGTCCTCTACGCTCTGCGCGCGCTGCTGCAAGGCCTGATCTACGTCATCGCCGGTCTGCTGCTGGTCCGCCTGGCCTATCGGCTCGCCCGCGCAATCTCGCGCCGCTTCCTGTGGCGAGTGCGGCATCGCATGATCCTGGCCTACCTCTTCGTCGGCCTGTTGCCGCTGACTCTTGCGCTGCTGATGGCGGCGATCGGCGTTTTTCTGGTGGCCGGTCCGCTGGCGGCCTATTTGGTCACGGCCGAGGTCGATAAGCGCTCGGCCGCGCTCTATGCGACCGCTGATTCGTTTGCCTGGGAGTTGGTCGCCGCCGAACCCGACGACCGCTTCGCCATCGGGTCGCGGTTCATGCAGGACGCCGGCCGTCGTTACCCGGGATTGATGGCCCGGTTCGAGACGCCCTCCGGGCCGATCACGGTCCCCGAGGATTTTCGATCCGACGATCCGCCCGCCGAACTCGCCGACTATCGCGGCGCCGTCCGCCGCGACGGCCAGTTGTATCTCGCCGCCCGCGCCCAGTTCGAGCCGGGAGCGCCGTCGCTGCTGCTGATGGCCCCGCTGTCGAGGGAGTACTTGTTGGAGCTGGTGCCCGGGCTCGGCATCGTCGAACCGCTGGCCGACGTGGCTCGCCGTCAGTCGCAGGTCACCGGACTGTTTCCCAAGGTGCGCGAGACCATTCAGACAGAACCGCCTACGCCCGACGGCCGCCCGCTTCAGGCGCTACTGCCGCCGCCCGAACATCCCCTCGACTGGCCGGTCGCCTGGCCTACGCGCACGCGGATCATGGAGTGGGAGAGCGGCCGCGAAAGCGAAGAGGAGGCTCTGCTGCTGCGCACCCGACCGTCGGCGGTCTTGCGCCTGTTCCTAGCGCGCCAGTCGCCCACGATGCTGCGCATCGCGGGCTTCGCAGGTAAGACACTGAGCGTCTTGTTCATCCTGGCGATCGTGCTCTCGACCGTCGTTGCCGTCTCGCTGACCCGCACCGTCACCGGCGCCGTCAGCGATCTCTATGCCGGGGCCAAGCAGGTGGGCCGCGGCGACTTCAGCCACCGCGTCCCGGCTAAAGGCTACACCCAGTTGACTGAGCTGGCGCGCGCCTTCAACACGATGACGTCGTCGATCGAGAAGCTGATCGAGGACTCGAAAGAGAAGCAGCGGCTCGAGTCGGAGGTCGCAATCGGCCGCGAAGTCCAGCAACGGCTCTTCCCCGCCGACGCGCCCGAGCTCGAGACGTTGGTCTTGACCGGATCGTGCTCGGCGGCGCGTTCCGTCTCGGGCGACTTTTACGACTACCTGCCCTTGGGCCCGGGACGCGTGGCGATCTCGTTCGGCGACGTCGCCGGCAAGGGCATCTCGGCCGCGCTCGTCATGGCGGCCGTCCATTCGATCCTGCGGACCCAGTTGGCGCTCGGGGCGGTCGACGGAGCTGGGGAAGATGCGCCGATCTCGACCGCCCGGCTGGTCAGCGAAGTCAATCGCCAGCTCGCCTCGCAGACCGCCCCCAACCAGTTCGCAACACTGTTCTTCGCCATCTTCGACGAGAGGCAGGGGCGGCTGTTCTACACCAACGCCGGGCACCTTCCGCCGATGCTCGTCCGCAACGGCGAGGTCCAGCGCCTGGACGTGCACGGCATGGTCGTCGGCGCCTTCGCCCAAGCTCCCTATGAATCGGGCCAGACCGAACTCCAACCCGGCGACTTGCTGGTAGCCTTTACCGACGGCGTCACCGAGCCCGAAAACCCCTATGGAGTCGAGTACGGAGAAGACCGATTGGCAGAGATGTTGGTACGTGAAGCCGACCGAAGCCCCGACCAGATCGTGGCCGCCGTGCTCGACGACGTCCGCCAGTGGACCGACGACCCCGAGGAGTTGTTTGACGACATGACCCTGCTGGTCGTCCGTCGCAAACGGGCATGAGAACGTCGATTCAGGGCCCGGCCTTGCGCCTCCTGCTGATTGCGGGGCTGCTGACGAGCGTCCTGCTGCTGGGCACGATCGGCTACTGGATCATTGAAGACCAGACGCTGTTCGACAGCTTCTTCATGGCGTTGATCTCGCTGACCACGGTCGGCTACAGCTTCGAGTGGGAGCTCTCGCAGCAAGGCCGCATCTTCACGGCCGTCCTGCTGATCGTCGGCGTCACGGTGGTTTTTGCGTCGATCGGAATCATCTCCGACGTCGTGCTGCGCTTGGAACTGGAAGACTACTTTGGACGCAGGCGGGTGAATCGCATGCTCGAAAAACTGGAGAATCACTACATCGTTTGCGGCGCGGGGCGAGTCGGGCGCGGAGTGATTTCCGAGCTGCAACGCAGCGGATCGCCGCTAGCGTTGATCGACAAGAGCGCCGAGAAGGCGAGCTGGGCGGAGGAGCAAGGCATTCCCACATTGATCGCGGATGCCTCCCTGGATCAGACGCTGATCGACGCCGGCATCAAGCGCGCCAAGGGATTGGTCGCCGCTATCGGCAGCGACGCGGAGAACGTCTACGTCACGCTCTCCGCGCGCGTGCTCAACCCGAGCATCCTCATCGCCGCGCGCTCGACCAACGAGCAAGCGGAAGAGAAGCTGCGCCGTGCCGGAGCGTCGACCGTCTTCACGCCGTACACCTTCATCGGCCACCGCTTGGCGCAGTCGCTGTTGCGGCCGCACGTGCTGAGCTTTTTGGATATCGCTTCCGCCTTCGAGGGGACCGATCTCGATCTAGAGATCGAGCAGGTCAAGGTTTCCGCGCACAGCCCCGTCACGGGAAAGACGCTCGAAGAGTCGCGGCTGCGCCAGGAGTACGGGGTGATCGTCTTGGCCGTGAGTCGCGCCGACGGCCAGATGGTCTTCAACCCGGCAGGCGGAACTTCGATCAACGAAGGCGACGTGCTGATCACGATGGGCGAGCGTTCAAAGCTGCTGGAGATGGAGAAGCGCATCGAAGAGTAGCCGTGGCCGACCGAGACCAGCGGGACTTCGTCGACGCCTTCAAGGGCGGGCGCTATCACGCCTGGTTGGCGTGTCTGGCCATCCTCGTGTCCATCGCTATTGCGGGAGATGAACTGGATCTCAGGAGGCTCCTGGTCTTCCTGGTCTGCTTCGGACTACTTGAGCTGATCGCAAAACCGGTTGCGTCGGTCGTCATAGGGCCGTGGATGCGGAGACTGGAGCGTGAGGCTCAGGATTACGAGCGACCGCTTCGGAGTCTATCGGTCCCGGAAGCCCGTGGCGCGGCGCTGCTCGGATTGGAACGAGGAAGGGCGATCGAGGTCATCCCGCGCTCACAAGACCAAGGCCGCACTTGGCCGGCCGCCGTCCGGGAGCTGCTCGATCCCTATCGTGAGATCCGGTTGGACTGCGGAAGCTTTCTCTCGGTCTCTGAAGTTGCTCCGGCGACTGAGCAACTCGAAGACTGGAGTCAGATCGGCGTCACCTTCGACGGTGCTCGCGTGCTCGTTCGTAGCCGAGACGGCTTCGTCTCAGAACTTGATGAGGGAGAGGTCTGGGCGCGGGAGCACGGCGGATATCCATCCGTGGAACATTGGCTGGCGTCCCGACTCAACATGATCCCGGGCCTTGAAGACTACGAACCGCCCGATAAAGCGGGCCGATGAGGACAGTACCCTAGTAGCGTGCGTCGCATCCTTTCGAGCGAACAGATGCGCGAGGCCGACCGCCTCACGATCGCGGGCGGCGTCCCCGGGCTGATCCTGATGGAGACCGCCGCCGCGGCGGTCGTCGAGCGCGTGCTCGTGGTCGCTGAGCCCGAGGCCCGCATCGTCGTGCTCGCCGGCAAGGGAAACAACGGCGGAGACGGACTGGCCGCTGCGAGACAGCTCGCCGTGCGGCGTCCCGGACTCGCGATCACGACCATCCTTACGGCGGACCCGGAAAGCCTCCAAGGCGACGCCCGCGCGAATTTGGAGATGCTGCGCGCGGTTGTCGGCGAGCCGATCGTGGTTCAAGACGAGACGGCCTGGGAAGCAACCCGAGGCGCGCTCGACGGCGCCGCCGTCGTCGTCGATGCGCTGCTCGGGACCGGCTTGAGCGGCCCGGCCCGCGGTCTGCCCGCCAAGATCATCGCCGACGTGAACGCCCGTGCCGCGCGAGCAACGGTCATCGCGGTCGATCTGCCTTCCGGGCTCCAGGCGGATCGGGCGAGCGTCGAGGGCGAGATCGTTCAAGCCGACGAGACGGTGACGTTTACGGCGCCGAAGCCAGCCCAAGTCTTGCTGCCTTCAGCCGAGCTTTGCGGACGGCTTCACGTCACCGCGATCGGCACGACCGAGGCGCTGGTCGAAGACCTGCCGGGCGACCGCCTCTACCTCGCCGAAGCCGCCGACGCGGCGCCCTTCGTCGCCAAGCGCAACAGCGAATCGCACAAGGGAACCTACGGCCACGTCGCCGCCGTCGGCGGCTCGGCCTCGACGCCTGGAGCGATCCTCATGACCGGTGCCGCCGCTCTTCGCTCTGGCGCGGGATTGGCGACCGTGTTCACCGCACGCAACGCCGCGCCCGCCGTCGTCGCCGGGTGCCCGGAGTTGATGACCGCGCCTGTCGACGAACTCCCTGACGGTTCCATAGGGCCCGATTCGCTCGACCTAGCTCGGCTCAACGACAAGACTGCCCTAGTCGTCGGGCCCGGCCTCGGCGCGACCGCTGAAAACACCGCCTTGGTCGGGCGTCTGCTCGACGAGGTCGACGTCCCGACGGTGGTCGATGCGGACGGACTGCGCGCTTTCCCGCGCCGTCACGCGAAGCCGCGCACGCAGCCAGTCGTGCTCACGCCTCATCCGGGCGAGATGGCGCGCATCGCCGGGATATCGATCGCCGACGTGCAGGCCGACCGCATCGGCGTCGCGCGTACCTGGGCCGAGCGGATGGGCGTCGTTTTGGTCTTGAAGGGCGCGCGAACTCTAGTCGCCGCTCCCGACGGCCGGGTCGTCGTCAACCCCACCGGAACGCCCGGGATGGCGACCGCCGGATCGGGCGACGTGCTGGCCGGGCTGCTGGCCGGGCTACTGGCGCAGTTCCCTCAAGAAGCCCCGCAAGCAGTTGCGGCGGCGGCGGTCTTCCTGCACGGCCTGGCCGGCGAACACGCCGCTCGAAAGCTCGGCGAGCAAGCGATGCTTGCGACCGATATCCTGAAGTTTCTGCCGGAGGCCGCAAGAGACATCCATGGACAGTCAGACGTTTGAGACGGGTAGCGGAGAAGAGACGACCGAACTCGGCCGCGCGCTCGCCAAAGAGATGCGGGCGCCGGAACTTGTACTGCTCACAGGCGATCTCGGCGCCGGCAAGACGACCCTGACCAAAGGGCTGATCAGCGGCCTCGGCGCGGGCGGCGAGGAGGAGGTCTTGAGTCCGACCTTCTCGCTGATCCACGAGTACCCAGGACCGCCGAAGGTCTATCACATCGACCTGTACCGCCTCGATCGCGTACCTGAGCTGGAGACGCTCGGCCTCGACGATCTGTGGGATCGCGACGCGGTGGTGATCATCGAGTGGGGCGAAAAATTCGGCGAGCAGCTACCCGCACGTCGTACCGAGATCCACTTCGAGTACTTGGATGACGACCGGCGCCGGATCGAAGTGCGACGGGCAGCCTGAATCCAAGTCTCTGAGTCTGGGCCATCGACAGCGAGCCCCGACGCATCTATACTGACCCCGGGTTGGGAGGTATTTTCGATGCGTTGGTTTTGCTTGTTCTTGTTTGCGACCGCGGCCGCCGCGCAGCCGTTTGACTACCGGATGGAGGCCTTCGCCGGACGCGGCCACCCAACGGACGGAACGCCCGCGCTGGACGCTCGCTTTCGCAACGTCCGTTGCGTCACGGTCGGTCGCGACGGCCTCCCCTACGTCTGCACGGTGAACAACGGCGGGCTTTTTCGCATTGAGCCCGATCGTACGGTCACCCGCCTGTTCGGCTCGGAAGTTTCGGGGGTCTCGGTCTTTGGCATTCGCGACGCGGGCGACGGCGGTCCGGCCCTAGAGGCGCAAGGCTCGGTCAGCGACGCGCTCGTCGACTCGGCGGGCGTGGTCTTCTTCACCAGTGCGCATCGCATCCGACGGATCGGATTGGACGGCGTCGTGACGAGCATCGCCGGCGCGTCGGAGTCCGGATTCGCGGGCGACGGCGGGCCGGCCGAGGACGCGCTGCTGCGGAGCCCGCAGAACCTGGCGTTCGGCCCGGACGGCTCGATCTACTTCTCCGACCTCGGTAACGACCGCATCCGTCGTATCGACCAAGCGGGCGTGATCACCACGGTAGCCGGACGCGGTCGATTTCAGCCGGGAGCGCCCGCCCGATTCGAAGACTCTATTCCCGCACTCGAAGCCTCGCTCGTGCAGCCCCGGGGCCTCGACGTCGCGGCCAACGGCGACGTCTACTTCTGCGACGGGGGCACGCGCCGGATTCGCCGCGTATCGGCGGAGACCGGCGTGATCACGACCGTGGCCGGCACCGGCGCGGTGGGGCCGTTCGGCTTGGAAGGCGCGCCCGCGGTCGAGACGGAGCTCGATCTCCCGATGGACGTGCTGCTCGATCCCATGAGCGGGTTCTTGATCGCCGAGGGGCCGCGGATTCGTCTGGTCCGGGACGGCATCATCACGACCCTCATCGACGACGCGCGCGAGCCTTTCGGAGAAGCGGTCGCTCCCCCGCGATCGCTCGACTGGGACGCAGACGGCCGACTGCTGTTCGCGGTGAACTCCGTCATCCGGCGTCGGGAGGCCAACGGCGCCCTGACGACGGTGGCGGGACGTCCGCGCTTCCTGCCCGACGAGCGACGCCTGGAAGACATGGGACTCTACTTCCCCAATACCGTGCAACTAGCGCCCGACGGCGCGGCGGTGATCGTCGACAGCTTCAATCAGGCGATTTGGAAAGTCGACGGGCCCGAAGCCGAGATCATCGCGGGCAACGGCTTGTTCGGGGAGGCCGCTGAGGCGGACTTCGCGCTCAACGTTCCGCTCGCTCGAACGCGCGACGCCGCCTATGACTCCGACGGCGCCCTGTATCTGACCGAGTGGCTCAACCACTGGGTGCGCATCGTGCGGCCCGACGGGACGACGCGCATCTTCGCCGGGATGGGAGTAGCCGGCCTTGCGGGCGACGGCGGTCCGGCCGAGCGGGCGCGCTTATTCTTGCCGCGCGGATTGGCGATCGACGCCGACGACAACGTCTACGTCGCTGATACCGGCAACGAACTGATTCGACGCATCGACGGCGAGACGGGCGTGATTTCGACGTTTGCGGGCCAAGAGCTGGCGGGTTTCACCGGTGACGGAGGCCCTGCAATCAACGCACAGTTCAGTTCGCCGCGCGGACTCGATTTCGACCCCGACGGCAACCTCTACATCGCCGATACGCTCAACCACCGCATCCGCCGCATCGCCCCCGACGGCACGATCTCCACCTTCGCGGGCAACGGCGAAAAGGGCCATTCCGGCGACGGCGGCCCGGCGACCGAAGCTGCCCTCAACGAGCCCCACCGCATCGAATTCGACGCCGACGGCTACGCCTACATCGGCGACAGCTACAACCACGTCATCCGCATGGTGACGCCTCAAGGAACCATCCACACCATCGCCGGTTCCCCGCTCGATCCGGGCGACGAGGGCGACGGCGGACCGGCGCTCGCGGCCAAGCTCAATCTGCCCAAGGGACTCGCGATCCGCCCCAACGGCGACGTACTGCTCTCGGACAACGACAACCACCGCATCCGTCTGCTGCGGCCCCGACCCGCCTTGTCCGAAGGCGGGGTCGTCAATGCGGCGTCGTTCCGCCCGACCGTCGCGCCGGACTCGATCGTCACCGCCTTTGGAACCAACCTGGCAGGCGAGTCGGCGAGCGCGGTCGAGACGCCCTTGCCCGAGCGTCTCTCCTACTCGCGCATCACGGTCGTCGACAGCGCGGGCGCCGAGCACGCCGTCGGACAGTTCTTCGCCTCGAAGACCCAGAGCAACTTCCACCTGCCTGCCGGAGTCGCCCTTGGGGAGGCGACGCTCCGCCTCGCGCGGGACAACGGCTTCCAAACCGAGGTCGCCTTGGAGGTTGCCGCCTCCGCGGCGGGCCTGTTTGAGCCGGCGGCTTACCTACGCGTCCTCGCCGACGGAACCCGCGAATCCGGTCTCGCTCTCGATCCGATCGACCTGGGCGCGGAAGACGACCAGGTCTTCCTGACCATATTTGCGACCGGACTGCGCGGCGCCTCCGTGGTCACCGTCACCGTCAACGGCGTCGACGTTCCCGTCCGCTTCGCAGGCGAGCAAGGCGCCTTCCTCGGCCTCGATCAGTTGGACGTGGGACCGCTGCCCGCGAGCCTCCGAGGCGTCGGCGAAACGAGCTTAGAGGTCACGGCCGACGGCGTCCTATCAAACGCGATCGAGCTGAGCTTCCTCTAAGAACGGCTCAAAAATTCGGCAAGTTCTTGAGCAGCGAACTCGTGTCGCCGCCCCCGCCCAAGCGCGCCGAGTCGAGAATCTTTCGCGACGGCTGATGCAAAGCGCCGATGTAGCGCACGTCTGAACGCGAGCCGCCCATCATCACCACCACGTAGCCGCGCGCCGGGTAGTCGAGCGCCTGGAAGTGGAGATCGGCGTTCTCCTGGCTCAGCCAAGTCTCGTTCTCGGGGTCGCCGACCTTGGCCGTCACGTCGTAGTAGCCGTCCTGCGCCGTCAAGCTCAAGTAGCGTTGGTCGGAGGTCGAGGAGTCCGCGCGGAACAACCCGGCGAAGGGGTTCGAGAAACCGCCCGAGACCAACACGGCGAACGCCAGCAGCGCCAAGACGCCCAGCGCGATCGCCCGACCGATCAGGCTGAAAGTCTTCGAATCCGTCGTCGAGTCCGAGCGCCGCGGCGCTTCCGGTTCCTGCTCGGCGATCTCGTCCGGCGGCTTCGTCGCGCGCGGCCCGGGGATCGAGACGACCGACTGACGATACGGGCGCACGTCGCCCGCCTTGTATTCAAGCTCGCGCTTGAGGCCCAGGATCAGTACCGGCGAATCGCTGCTCGACACCTCGCCCACATGCGCGCGCGGGATCCAGATCTCTCGGCCGCTCTCGGCGTTCTTGGCCAGGATCTCCGACCACGTCTCGCTCTCGAGCGTCCACTCGTTGTGCTCGACGTTGCGGATGGCCGGATAGAAGGCGAACCGGCGCCCGGCCAGTCGTTCCAGCGGGCTGGACTGCTCCGGTTCCATTCGAGGCGAGTATATCGATTGCCGCAGGGATTTTTCGACGACCATAACCTTCGCCGCCGAACTGCGCCTATATAGAGGCCCGTCGAATGCAGGAGCGGGCCGCAGCCAGCCGTGACCGCAGCAGCCCAGCCCCTTTGCCCGCAGCAACCGATCCGATTCGCCCGGCCGGCGAATGATCCCGCGCCTGCTTCCGCGTCCGGCCCGGTGCCCGCGCCCGAACCTGCCGCGCCCCAACCTCCGCCGAGACCGGCAAGCGGCTTTCTCGCCGTCCTGCTGTTCGTCGTCGGCGTAGCCGGAGGCGCCTGGTACCACCAACGCGCCGAGACGGCCGAGATCGCCGGGACGACCGCCGCCGGACCCGTGCGGACGGCCGTGGCCGCGCGCGGTACGTTGCCCGATTCGATCCGACTCGCCGGGACCATCACCGCGCAACAGTTCGCCGCCATCCGCGCGCCGCGTCTCCAATCGAGCCGTCGCGTACCCGGCGGCGGCGGGGGCGCCGGCTTGACGTTGGTCGAGATGGCTACGCCGGGTTCGACCGTCCAGGCCGGCTCCGTCGTCGCCGAGTTCGATCGCCAGTCGATGCAGCTCGCGATCGACACGCAGCAGGCCTCCGTCGTCCAAGCCGAGGCGATGATCGAATCGCAGCGCGCCCGCCAGATGATCGAACTCGAGACCAAGCGGCAGGACTACGTCACCGCGAAGGCCGAATACGACAAGGCGGTCTTGAACCTGCGCAGCGCCGAGGTCCGTTCGGAGATCGAGGCCGAGGTCCTCAAGAACGCCCGCGACGAAGCCGAGGCGACCTTCCGGCAGCTAGAGAGCGAAGTCGCCCTGCTCGAAGAGTCTCAGCGCGCCGGACTGCGCACCTTCCAGATCGATCGCGACCAAGAGCGCGTCGACCTCAAGCGCGCCGAGTTGAACGCCGACAAGATGCTCGTGCGTACGCCGATCGACGGCGTCGCGGTCGTCCAGACCAGCTTTCGCGGCGGCTCGTTCGCGCAAGCCGCCGAGGGCGACGAGATCCGCCCGGGCACCTATTTCCTCCAGATCGTCGACCCGTCGTCGATGGTCCTCGAGGCGCAGATCAACCAAGCCGACTCCCAACGCGTACGCGTCGGCATGAAGGCGATGGTGCGGCTCGACGCTTACCCGGATCAGGCCTGGGAAGGTCGGGTCGCCTCGATCGCGGCCATGACCGGCGGCAGCGGCGACGGACGTTTCCGCTCGGGCGTCGGCTCGTTCGTGCGCAACATCACCGTCACGGTCGAAATTCTGGAGAACGACCCGCGGATCATCCCCGATCTCTCCGCCAGCGCCGACGTCGTCACCTCCGAGCACCCCGACGTCCTGCTCGCCCCGCGCGAGGCGTTGCAGCGAACCGACGGCGATTCCTGGTTCGTCCAGGTGCGCCGGGGCGCGGAAGAGTTCATCCGCCAATCCGTCGAACTAGGCCCGATGAACGATACGCACGTCGCGATCACCGCCGGTCTCAACGCGGGCGACGAACTGGCGTTGGAGCCGGTCGCGGAGCAATAGAGAGGATAGAAGGATGTCGAATCGGCGTTGGATCGGATGGGTCGTCTTGCTCCTACTAGGTGCGGCCGTCGCCTACGCAGGGCTCAGTCTCTATGAGCCTCCGGCCCCCGAAATCCCGACCGCGCGCGTCGAGAAGCGCGACTTCGTCACGACGGTCTCCAGCCGCGGCGAACTCAAGTCCGGCGTCTCCACCCAGATCATGGCCCCGCAAACGCCTGATCTGAAGATCGTGCGGCTCGCCGCCGACGGCAAACCGATCCGCCGCGGCCAAGTCGTCGTCGAGTTCGACGCCGCCGCGCAGGAAGACCTCTACATCGAACGCGACACCAACGTCCGCCAGGTCGAGAGCGAGATCGAACAAGCCGAAGCGCAACACTCCATCGCCGACGAGACCAACGAGATGGCCGCCATGGAGGCGCAGTACAACGTCGAGCGCGCGCAGCTCGAAGCCTCCAAGCAAGAGGTCCTCGCCGAGATTGAAGCGCTCAAGGCCAAGATCGACGTCGAGATCGCTGACGGCGTCCTGCGCCAAGCGACCACCACCGCCGAGGCGACCGACATCTCCCAAGAAGCCGACCTCGCGCGCCTCAAGGAGCGGCTTGAAAAGGCGATCCGCGACCGTGACCTGTCCAAGAGCTACCTCGGCAACATGGCGCTCTATTCGCCGGTCGACGGCATCGTCCAGATCATGACCAACAACCGCGCGCAAGGCTCGTTCGGCACCAGCCGACCGCCCTTCCAAGAAGGCGACACGGTTTGGACCGGAGCGGTGATCGCCGAGATTCCCGACCTCTCGACCCTGCGCGCCGAGTTCCGCATCGAGGAGATCGACCGCGGGCGCACCTCCGCCGGGCAAGAGGTCCGCATCAAGGTCGACGCCGTGCCCGACGCGCGACTCGACGGCGTGATCGAGTGGCTCAGCCCGATCGCCACCCTCGTCTTCAGCCGCATTCCGCCCGAGAAGAACTTTCCCGCGTACGCATCGATCGAGAAGATCGACAGCCGACTGCGACCCGGCATGAGCTGCACGGTCGAAGTCGTCGTCGAGCGCGTCCGCGACGTGCTGGTGATCCCGGCCAAAGCGAGTTTCCAGATCGACGGACGGCCCACTGTGTTCGTCGTCTCGGGCGGCGGATACCGCCGGCAACCGATCGAGGTGTCGGCGCGCAATGCGGTCGATATCGTCGTCTCGGGCGGCCTTACCGAAGGCGACGAGATCGCCCTGGTCAACCCGGAGACGGTTCTGGCCCAGCGCTAAGGCCGAGAATTTGAGATGAAGAAGCTTCTCGTACGACTCTTGATCCTGGCGATCTTCGCGGCCGTGGTCGCCGGCGGGTTCTACCTCGTCCAGCAGCTCCCCGACGGCGACGAACAGGAGATCACGCTGGCGAAGGTCGAGCGAGGCGACCTCGAAGTCAAGACGCACTTCCGCGGCGAACTGCAGGCCGTCCGCTCGCTGACCATCACCGCCCCGAACCTCGGCTCGCAGTCGCAGATCCTGCAACTCGCGCCCGCCGGCGCCCTCGCTCGTCGCGGCGATCTGCTCTTTGAACTCGACGACTCCGAACGCGTCGCGGCGCTCGAAGACGACCGACTGGCGGTCGAGAAGATCCAGCAAGAACTCAAGAAGGCCGAGACCGAGCTCGAGATCCGCAAGAGCCAAGACGAGGTCGCGCTCGTGCGAGCGAACTTCCAGGTGCGGCGTTGGGAGTTGGAGAATCGCCGCAACGAGCTCGCCTCCGCCATCGACGCGCGCAAAAACGAACTCAGCCTCGAGGAGGCCAAGCGTCGCAAAGCCAAACTCGAAGAAGACATCCAGAACCGCCTCGCCCAACGCGAAGCCGAACTCGCCGTTCTGCGCGAGCAGCTCAAGAAGGCGGAACTCGACGTTCGCCGCGAAGAGAACCGCATCGCGCAAGCTCGCGTCCTAGCCCCGATCTCCGGCCTCGTCCAGATCCTCGAAAACCGCTCCGGCGGCCGCGGCGGCTTCGGCACCACCACGCCGACGATTCGCGAGGGCGATCAGATCCCCCCCGGTATGGCGGTCGCCCAACTGCTCGATCTCTCAGAGATGGAGCTGACCGCGAAGGTCGAAGAGGTCGAGCGCGCCAACTTGCGCGAAGGGCAAGAGGCGTTGATCCGTCTCGACGCGCTGCCCGGCAAAGTCGTCAAGGGAACGATCAAGCGTCTGGGCAACACCGCCTCGATGAACATTTTTCGCGGCGAGGCGACCAAGAAGTTCGATTGCGTGCTCGCGATCGACATGAAGCAGTTGCTCGAAAACGTCGGCGCGGGCCCCGAGCAAGTCCGCCGCATTCTCGCCACGGCCGAGCAGAACGCGGCGGCGGGGTTCGGCGCTTCCCGCGGAGGCGGCGGTCGCGGCGCGGGCGGCGGGCGAGGTTCGGGCGGCAGCGGCCCCCCGGCGGGATTCGCGGCCGGAGGACGACCGCAGCCTGATTCGTCGGGCGGTCCGCAAGCACGCGGCGGCGGCCAGGGCGGGCCCGGTCAACAGCGCGGCGGTCAAGCCGGCGCCGGAGGCGGCGGACGCCGTGGAGGCGGAGGCGCCAACTTCCTCAGCCGTCTCCCGCAAGAAGCACAGGACAAGATCAAAGAGCTCGCGAACGGCAAAGAGTTCAGCGACCTCAGCCAAGAAGAGCGCCGCAACATCATGCAACAGATCCGGCCGATGCTCCAGCAAGCCGGAGGCGGACGCGGCGGCGCGGGCAGCAGGCAAGCCGGTCGCGGAGCAGGTGGGCCCGGTGGAGCAGGCGCGGCACGAGGCGGAGCGCCCGCGGCAGCCGCCTCCGCGCCCCCCGTGAACACTGGCGGCGGCGGCGAGTTCACCGACGCCCGCAAGCGCAACGCCAAGCTCCCCAGCCCGCCCGAGGAAGGCTCCGACGTCGACATCCTCCTGCGGCCCGGTCTGCTCGCCGACGCCGAGGTGATCGTCGAGTCCATGACCGACGTGCTCTACGTTCCCTACCAAGCCGTCTTCGAATCGCCCAAAGGCCCCATCGTCTACGCCTGGAACGGCGCCGAACTCGAAGCGCGTCCAGTCGAACTCGGCCAACGCTCCGAGAGTCAGATCGTCATCGCCTCGGGCCTCGATGAAGGCGAAGAGATCTCGCTCCAACCCCCGGCCTCCGAGCGCGAAGCGCAACGCAAGGCCTCGCAGAAGAAGAAGAACTCCTCGCCCGGCGGCTTCGGCGGCGGAGGCTTCGGAGGCGCGCCCGGCGGTTCACGAGGCGGGGCCGGCGGCGGCGGTCGCGGAGGTCGACGCTAAGCCATGCAAGTCCCGTCGGTACTGCCTGAACTCTGGATGGGCCTGGCCTCGCTGCTGGGTCACAAGCTCCGCTCGCTGCTGACCATGCTCGGCATGATCTTCGGCGTCGGCGCGGTCGTCTCCATGCTCTCCATCACCGAGGGGGCCAAGGAAGAGCTCATCCGCTACATCGACCTGCTCGGCGTCAACAACATCATCGTTGAAGCCAATGAAGCGGTCGACCGCGATACGCTCCTCGCCGTCCGCCAGCTCTCGCCCGGCCTAAGCTTCCGCGACTTCCGCGCGATCGACGCCAACACGCCCAACATCTCCGCGCTCTCGCCGCGCAAGAGCTTCTCGCCCACCAGCGTGCTGCCGCCCACCGAACAGGACATTCCCGCATTGATCGGCGTCCTGCACAACTACATCGACATCTACTCGCTCCGGATGCTCGAAGGCCGCTTCTTCACAGAAGACGAAAACATGCGCTCGGCGCCGGTCTGCGTGCTCGGCGAAACGGCCAAGGTCAATCTGCTCGGATACGGTTCCGCCGTCGGTCGCTACGTCAAAGTCAACGAAGTCTGGCTGCGCGTCATCGGCGTGATGGCTCCCGCCGCCACCGCCGAGGCCGATATCGAAGGTCTCGAAACCGACGATCGCAACAACATGATCATCGCGCCGCTCAACTCCGTCATGCGTCGCTTTGAGGACAACAACAGCTACCTGCGCGACGAGATCGACGGCATCTTCGTCCGCGTCCAAAACGACGCCGATCCCATCGAGACCGCCGAGGTCGTGCGCGCCATCCTCACCGCCACCCACAACGACGCCGGCGACTTCTCGATCACCGTGCCCGCCGGGCTGCTCGCCCAGAAACGCCAGCAATCGCGCATCCTCGAGATCGTCATGATCTGTATCGCGTCGATCTCGTTGCTGGTCGGCGGCATCGGCATTATGAACATCATGCTCGCGACGGTGCTTGAGCGGACGCGCGAAATCGGCATCCGCCGAGCCATCGGCGCCCGCCAGCGCGACATCGTTCGCCAGTTCCTGATCGAGGCGGTGTTGATTTCCATCCTGGGCGGCTTGCTGGGCATCGCGGCCGGGTTCGCCGCCGCCAAAATCATCGAGCTGACCGCCGAGATGCCGACCGTCGTCAGCATGGTCTCGATCGTGGTCGCCTTCGGCGTCTCCGTCGCGGTGGGGCTGCTCTTCGGCATCTACCCGGCCATGCAAGCGGCCAAGCTCGATCCCATCGAGGCGATCCGCTACGAGTAGGCGTTTCCCAGCCATGCCCCAACGAGCGCCCCAATCGACCCGTACTTGCCGCCGTCCCGTCTGTGGGACGGACCGGTTCCGCGAACGCGATCCCCGGCGGACGCAACCGATTGAAAACAAAGCCCGAATGGAATGGGCCCCCACTTGCCTCCAGGAGGCGGACAAGATCTATGCCTAGCAAGCGAAATCGTTTGGCGACCCGTTCGAGAGCCCTGCTCGCGCTCCTAGTCTTGCTGACCGCGGCGACGGCGACGGCGCAATTCCGCACCTTCCCCAACCGCGCCTATTGGAACGAGCAGTGGTCCCCGGCCCCGTACGACGTCGAGATCGAATCGATCGCGCGACTCGAAGACTTCGTCATCGACGGACGAGTCGAACTCTCGCTGCGGGCCTATCTCGAACTGGTGATGGCCAACAACCCGGACGTCAATCTCCAAAAGCTCGCCGTCTACGAGCAGGAGAACGCGATCGCGCGCGCTTTGAGCCCGTTCGATCCGACCTTTGACGCCAGCTTCAACGCCACTCGCGCGCAAGCCCCGACGAGCCTCGCTACCGAGGGCGCCGCCGTCCGCAGCACGCTCGGGCAGATCGGACGAGCCAACTACAACCAACTCTTCGATACCGGCACGCAGTTCACCACGAGCTACGTCACCAACCGACGGTCGGACAACTCGGCGTTCGCGACCTTCAACCCCTCCATCTCGCAGAGTCTGCAAGTACGCCTCGAACAACCGCTGCTGCGTGGCCGCGGACGAGGCATTCAGCGGCTGCCGTTCCTGATCGCCGAGTCGCGCAAGGATCTGACCGTCGAGCAAGTCCGCCAGCAGATCATCACCCTGCTCTTCCGCGCCGAAAACGTCTACTGGGACGTCGTTTCGGCCCGCGAACGCCTCCGCGTGCAGGAGAACAACCTTGAACTCGCCCGCACCTTTCTAGAGCGCTCGCGTCGGGAACTCGAACTCGGCGTTATCTCCCCGCTCGACATCTACCAGCCCGAACAGCAGTTCGCCAGCGCGCAAGTGCGAGTGACGCAGGCGCGCTACCGCCTCCAGCAGACCGAAGACGCCGTCCGCCGTTGGATCGGCGCGGACCTCGACCCGGAGATTCGCGTCCTGCCCGTCTCGCTCACCGAAAGCGCCGATCCGCCCGCCTCCACGCCCACCTTCGATCCCGAAGAGACGGTTCGACTCGCGCTCGCCACCCGGCCCGAGGTCGCGCAGACTCGCCAAGCGCTGGTCGTCGACGATTTCCAGATCAAGTCCGCTACCAACAGCCTGCGCCCCGACCTCTCGCTCAACGGCACTTACCAAGTCCAAGGCCTGGGCGGTCCGTTTCGCGACCGCTCGATCACCGGCGAAGGGGCGGGTATGGTCATCCCGGGCGGCTTGGGTGATGCGCTGTCGCAGGTCTTCGGCGCAGACTTCCCGACCTACGCCGTCGGCCTGAGCCTGCGCCTGCCGCTGCGCAATCGCCGCGCGGCCGCCGATCTCGCCGACGCCGCCATCCAGAAGAAGCGCGATCTCTACCAGCTCCGCAGCATCGAGCAAGACGTTCGCCTCAACGTCCTGCAAGCCATCGCCGGCCTCGAACAAGCCAAGGCCTCCGTGCAGCAGGCGGCGGTGGCTCAAGACTTCGCGCAGAAGCGCCTCGACGCCGAGCAGAAGAAGTACGACCTAGGCGTCAATACGGCCTTCATCGTGCTCGACGCCCAAGACGACCTCGTCCAAGCCGAGGCCGACTTGATCGACCAAGGCATCGCCTACCGCCGCTCGCTGCTGACGGTCTACCAGTCGACCGGCGAACTACTCGACAAGCGCGGCGTCGAAATCCGCTACGACGGACCCTAGCGGACGCGGACGAAGACCGGGTTCGAATAGAACCAAAGATCCTTCCAAGCCGCCTCGAAGTGATCCGCCTCCGGATCGGTCTCCATCAACGAATCAGCCAGCGGGTTCCCGCGTGCATCCGTCTCGCCGCGCGTATTCGGCGGATGGTTGCTGCCGCGAATCCGAAAATACATGTCCTTGCGGAAGTTCCTGACGACGTAAGGCGGCGTCTCGAACCAGCCGTCTCCCGCATCCCGGATCTCCGACTCGGTGTAGAGTTCGAGAATCTGCGTCGTATCGTTCACCTCGACCGCATAGGCCGGGTTCGGCGTCTCGCCGTCGGCGAGGAACTTCGGCGCCTTCGCGCGCACCTCGCCCGCAATCAACTGCACTAGCCGCACCTTGGGCGCGTCGCCGTTGTGGTTCTTCTCGGGCGAGCGGAAGCGGATACGAATCTCCACGTCCCTACCCTTGCGCGCAACGAGCGTCTCGCCCATCCCGGCCGTCTCGCCGCGCGACGACGCCCGAAAATCCAAACGGTCGATCAAGTCGCCGTGGACGCAGAAGCTCTTGCCCGAGCGCAGTCCGCCCGGCACGTCGCTCAGCACGAAACGTCCGTCGCGGTCGCCGTCTTCCATCCACGTCCAAGTCTTGGCGTACTGGCCGGGCCAAAAATCGCCGCCCAGCGAATGGAAGTCGCTGCTGACGAACGTCCACCAGTTGCGGCCTTCGCCGAGCAGCGCGTCCCACACGCCGCCGACCTTGGCGATGTACCAGCCCGCTCCGCCGTACGTCCCTTGGCCGACCGCCCGCTCGCGATAGCCGCCGCGCCGCGAAGAGCCCTGGTGTCCCGGCAAGCCCTCGAAACCGACCGCCACGTCCGGCCCCGCGTCGTTGAAGTCGCGAAAATCGGCGACCGTATACGTCGACGCCCGCTCGGGATGCGCGAAGACGATCCAGCCCGTCTCACGATGGTTCGCCTGCATCCAGCGCACCCCGGCAAGCGCCTTCTCGTGTCCCTCGATCTCAAAATCCTTGTCGTCCCACACGCCGCCGGGACCGCCCGAGGTATCGCGGTCGCCGCGGTCGAAGCGGTACTCGAACTCGCCGATCGGCATCGCGTCTTCGGCGACGATGCCGACGCTGCAATGCTCGTGCCCGGGGACGTTCCACTCAAGCCCCGTGGCGGCGAGTTTTTCCGGATTCTCGTTGCGGATCTGTTGGATGATCCGGTAGGCGAAGTCGGTCAGCGACTGCCACCGCCACATCACCTGGAACTGCTTGTCGACGGTCTCCCCGTCGACCTCGACCTCGCGCTCGGTGAACGCCTCGTCGCCCAGAATCTCGGTTTCGTTTAGGTCGGACCAAGGCGTCCCGTCGCCGCTGCGCCAACCGGCGCCTCCGTGCTCGGAGTTAGCCGCCCAACCCAGCCCGTATTCGTACCCCTTGCGAAGCACGGTCTCCAGCGGAAACGAACCGTCGGTGAAGTAGGAGTGCTGGTGGAAGTCGCCCGCCAGCCAAGCCCCCGGCGCTGGCGCATCCTGCCCCACCGCCACAACGCCAACCAGAGCAAGCACGCCGACCGTAGCAAGATGTTTTCGGGTGCGAGAGCGCATGCCCGAGTATAGGCACGCCGGCCTGAACGATAGTGCGCCGCCGTGAGTACTCGATGCCCTCGCCAACCCCACGACCGACGGTCAACGAACAACGGTGCCGCAGCCGCAAGGCTGCGTTTGTTGCAGTCCTTGAAGCGTGTTCCCTCGCGATCAAGAGTCGACCATCTGTCCCCTCGTTGACCTAAGCTCCAGCATTGTACGTCGACAGACCTCAGCCCACCTGCACCAACCCGTACCGCCGCTGCCACTTCTCCCGGATGTAGCGCACCAGCCGCTTCGTCTCTTCAGGGTTGTCCCGGTTCTCAACAAACCCTTGCGCTTCCGACCGCGCCAGCTCAAGCGCCTCCCTATCGCGCAGCAAGTTCGCCACGCGGAACTCCGGCAGCCCCGACTGTTTCGTGCCGAAAAACTCCCCCGGGCCGCGTAGCCGCAGATCCGTCTCGGCGATCTCAAAGCCGTCCTCGGTACGCTCCATCGTGCGCATCCGCTCGGCCGCCGTCTCCGACAGCTTCTCCGTCAGCAAGATGCAGTAGCTCTGCTCGGCGCCGCGACCGACTCGGCCGCGCAACTGGTGCAACTGCGACAACCCAAAGCTTTCAGCGTGCTCAATCAACATCACCGTCGCGTTCGGCACGTCCACGCCGACCTCGACCACCGTCGTCGAAACCAGCACCTGCGTCTCCCCGCACTGGAACGCCTCCATCGCCTCTTCCTTCTCCTGCGGCTTCATCCGGCCGTGCAACAGGCCGACGTTCAAGTTCGGAAAGACGTTCTGCGAGAGATGCTCGAAAGTCTCCTGCGCCGCCTTCGTCTGGCGCGTCTCCGACTCCTCCACCAGCGGGCAGACCACGTACGCCTGGCGCCCCTTGGCCACCTCGCTCGCCACAAACGAGTACACTCGCTCGGCGGCGTCCGTATCCCTCCGCCGCGTAATCACCGGCGTCCGTCCAGGCGGCAGCTCGTCGATGATCGATACGTCCAGCTCGCCGTACAACGTCATCGAAAGCGTGCGCGGAATCGGCGTCGCCGTCATCACCAGCACGTCCGGGTGGACGCCCTTCCGCAGCAGCCCCAGCCGCTGCATCACGCCGAAGCGATGCTGCTCGTCGATCACGATCAGCCCCAAATTCGCGTAGTCCACGTCTTCTGAAATCAGCGCATGCGTCCCGACCGCCACCTGCGCCACGCCTTCTGAAAGCAGCCGCTTGATCTTCGTCTTCTCGGCCTTGCGACGGGAGCCCGTCAGCGGCACGACGTGGTAGCCGATCGGCTCCAGCAGCTTCTTGAAGTTGTAGTAGTGCTGCTGCGCTAAAATCTCCGTCGGCGCCATCACCGCGACTTGCTTCCCGTTTTCGACCGCGATAATCGCCGCCTGCACCGCCACGATCGTCTTACCGCTGCCCACGTCGCCTTGCAGCAAACGGTTCATCGGCGACGGCTCGGCCATGTCGTCGGCGATTTCTCTTAGAACTCGCTTCTGGGCCTTGGTGGGTTTGAAGGGTAGGATCTTCTTGATCTTCTCGCGAGCCGAATCCTTCAACTCGAACGCGATCCCCGGGGCCGCCCGAATCTTGCGCTTCTTGAGCGCCAGCCCGTATTCGAGATAGAAGAACTCTTCGAAGATCAGCCGATACTGCGCCGGCGTCCGACGCGCATCGAGCAGCCGATACTCAGTCTCCGCCGGCGGAAAGTGAGCCTCCTGGAGCGCCTGCGCGCGCCCCGGCAGCCCCAACGCCCTACGAATCGACTCGGGCAGCGGGTCCGCCTCCCATTCGGCCGCATCGAGCGCGCGATGCACCAACGTCCGCAGATGCTTCGTCCCCGTCTTGCCCAAGGCGCGGTAGATCGGCGTAATCCGTCCGACGTGCAACGTATCGTCAGGATCGTCGAGGACTTCGTACTCGGGGTGCAGGATCTCCAGCTGCCCCTCGTACCGATTCATCTCGATCTTCCCGTAGAGCGCGACCGTCTGCCCGCGCGCAAAGACGTCCTTCAGATACCCCCCGCGAAACCACTTGGCAAGCAAGACGGCGTTCGACGCGTCGCGAATCCGCAACTCGAACATGCGCATCCGCGAACTGCGCGACGAGAAGCTCTGTAGCGCGGCGACCGTCCCGAGCACCGTCGCCGTCTCGCCCGGCGCCAACTCGGCGATCGTCTTGACGTTCGAGCGATCCTCATACCGGAACGGCAAGTAGTAGAGCAGGTCCTCGACCGTGAGGATGTTCTTGGTCTGGAAAAGCTTCGCCCGCGACGGCCCGACGCCCTTCAAATAGGTAATGTCCGTCGACGGATCCAAGAGCTTCGATTGTAGAACCCGCCGACCGCTGCCCGTCGCTCCGCTGTCCGTCGCTCCGTCACCCACAGAGGCTCCTCGCGGGGACTGTCCCCAGCCGACTACGAGGGCCCAACCCGCCCCTTCTTCGAGCCCAACCCACCCACAGAGGCTCCTC
>JGI12316J15310_10000316_pt8 | contig 43007 bp, 35 predicted proteins | sample MarCyaLeptolynsp_FD_15310 | JGI IMG/M metagenome (IMG submission 15310) | reverse complement strand
GCTATTTCCGCCGCATCGCTGCCGTAGCTCAGGGGTAGAGCACTCCCTTGGTAAGGGAGAGGTCGAGAGTTCAATTCTCTCCGGCAGCACCATTTTTATCAATTTTTACAACTATTTAAGGGGTTTGGAACCCCATACAGGGATGTCGATTTTGGATCGTAGTGTTCGCTTCTCTATACTCCTGGAAAAAAGTTTGTTGTCGTCGTTCAACATACGCTCATAGCGTGCTATATTGATTATAGGAGGTCCGACGGATCTACGCGGCTTAACGATAGCTGCATGATGAAGGCGGTACTGAATTTCCTTCCTGAACTGGTGGGCCTCCAGGACACAAACCTGGAACAAAAGGAGTCCCACCATGTTAAAGGACTATTGGGGGCACTGCGCCCCAGACGCAGCTTTTCATCCTGTTTCTTCGCTAAATGAAACTGCCACCCCTGACGAGTTCGGCGTCACGGAGACTTGCGAAATCGGCGACTTAATTGTCGATCCGTCTGTTGATATTCACGGCGATCTAGAGAGGAAACAGATTTGTAGCTTGGTTCGCCGTTTCGTCCTCAGTCTCTCGCGCAATCTCCAATGTATCGTTGTCCGGCATTACGTGTTTGGGCACAAGCAATCGAAAATCGCTGACGACCTCGGCGTCAGTCGGTCTGCCGTTTGCCACGCGCTCAAGCGTGTCAACCGCCTTGGTCTTAGATATCTCGAACCCAAATTGAACTAAGTATTCATTACCCAGCGACCGGACACAGCCCGGTCGCATACCACCAAAGTGTCTCGACGCGGCCAAAGCGGCTGCAGAATGAAAGGGAAACTCTCATGACTATTTCAACAGACAAAACCGAGCTTCAAAAACAAATCGCCTATGCGAATGAACTAAAGGCAAAGGGATTCGACTACGGTTTCGCGGTTGGCACTGCCTTTGTCGAAAGCATGCGCAACACTCACTACAAACATACCGGAACTGCGCTTGATGAGTTGATCGACAATTCAATTGAAGCCGGTGCCAGTCAGGTTTGTATTGCATTAGGATATAGCCAAAAAAGCAAGGCAAAACCGGATGCTCTTGCCGTAATTGACGACGGTCACGGAATGCCTCCCGGCATGTTACGACCAGCGGCCGCATGGGGTGGAACGCATCGCCACAACGATGAGGTGCGCACTGGCTTCGGACGCTTCGGTTTCGGTCTTCCTAGCGCTTCGGTAAATCAAGCGAGAAAGTTCTCCATTTACTCGGTTGTCGCAGGTGGAAACTGGCATTGCGTTTCTGTTGATCTCGACGAAATTGCCGCAGGAAAACACACGGATAAAACAGGGAAGGTTCACGTCCCGGAAGAACAGGAAAATTGCGAACCGCCGAAATGGGTTTTTGAACACATTGAGTGCCACATGCCCGGCGGAAAACTCCCTCATGGCACTGTTGTGATCTGGGATAAGATGGATCGCATCAAGTGGAGTACAACCAAAGGGATGAGGGATAATCTTCTCCAGCATTTCGGAGTGATGTATCGAAACTACCTTCAACAAACAGGAATCAAATTTGACGGAACGGTTGTCGAACCTCTTGATCCACTCTTCGTCACACCTGGATTCCGTTACTTCGATGAGGATGAAGATCGAGCGAAGGCTCTTGAGCCAGCCGAACTCGAGGTCAAATCGAAGCGTAGCGATGGGGAAAAGGTAAAGCTGACGGTCCGTTTTGCGCTTTTCCCGCACCGTTTCTTCTCCAAAGACAAGGAGAAAGACGCCGCGAACCGCAATTCGAACAATCGCTTCAAAGTAGCAAATGACCACCGAGGTATAATTGTGTGTCGGATGGGTCGCCAGATCGACGTCGTTGAACGAACACCTTGGCAGAACATCGAGAAATTTCGCAATGACGACCGGTATTGGGCTGTGGAAGTCGATTTCCCGGCGGAGCTTGATGAAGAATTCACCATTGCGAATTCCAAACAAGGTGTCGTCATGTCCGACCGCATTTGGGATCTTCTCGCGGATGCCGGCATGGAGAAGAATATCCGCCTTCTCCGTAAAGAAGTAAGTGCCATGCAAAAGGCAGACAAAACTAAGCCAGAGGATCCAAATAAGGATCGTCCGTCAGAGGCTTCAATGAAGGAAAGCGAGAAGTTTCGGCGTTTGCGGACTCCAAGCAACTCGGCGGAACGCGAAGCAAAGGCGAAAGAACAATTCGAGCAATATGTAAAGCAAAAGGCGAAAGAACAGAAGCGGCCAGAAGAGTTGGTTCGCAGCGAAGCCAAAGAAGAAGAGGTTGCTCATCCTTACAAAGTTGAGTTTGACAATCACCCAGGAGCACCATTTTATCGCGTGATACAGAGAGGTGGAATGAAAGTCTTGGAAATCAACACTTCTCATCGATTCTACACCGACGTATATGCTTCTCCTGCAGCGGATCGCTTCCTACGCGCCGGACTCGAAGTTCTTCTATTCTCGATTGGCGAAGCCGAGTTGGACGCACTGGGAAACCAGGACAAATCGAACTTCTATCACGTTGAGAAGACCGCGTGGTCAGAACGCCTCGAAGTCGCTTTAGACGTCCTCCATAAATTTGGACACGACGAAGATTCTGTCGACTCGGCAGATGAAGGGATCGAAATCGAAGCAGCGTAACAGCTTAGACAACATGAAAACGCCCGGGTCGCCTTTCGGCGACTCGGGCGAACCGTTATTATGATCCTATGGCAAATGGTCAAAGAAAAAGTTCTCCAAAGCGGCACTGCTTCAACCCGTCTCTTCTTTCGGTAGGACAAATGAGATTGGTCCGCTCGGCAGTTGCGGATTCGAAAGATATTGAAGTTATCGAGGAGCGAGTTAGCCGACTGCGCGACTGCGCTGCAAAGCACGCTGTTCCTTCTGGCGAGCATCAACACATCAAATCTCTGCAGCTGTCAGTGGCCTTATCTCTTTTGGCCGATTTAGTTGCACAGGGTTGGACGGTTGATTGTGAAAATGATGACATAGTCATTCAGGCTCCGTCGTTTGAACCTGCGGAAGGGGAGTCGATTGATCATGCGAAGCGCCGTATTCGAAAAGGCCTTCAGGTTGCCAGCAATCGGCAGTTAGCCGAGCCTTCAGTCCGCGATTTCTTGAAGTCGATGGAGCGTGAACGATTCATTGATGGTAAAAAGGTCTCGATTGCCACACTTATCGATGACGGTTTTGAGCTGGCGAAGAAGTTTCGCGGCATGAATTCGGTGTCCGAGGACCACCGAATGGTCAATCTGGAAAAAGTCGTTCGACCGGTTATCGAAGAATGCAGCGCGGACGCTCGGTGCAGTGAGACCGGCCTCAAGCTACAGGATATCTGGCGATATTTTCGCTACACATGGTCCCTTGAATACAATCCGCTGCCAGGGCGAACTCAACGCTTCCTTATACGAAATGCCGCAAGAAAATCTCGTCCGGTCATTGGTATTGCAATGCTTGCCAGCCCGACGGCTAATCTCGGAAGTCGGGACGAGTGGATCGGATGGCGTCTCGATAGGCTTACAACCGCCTTGCTAGAAGGGCGGGTTGAAGCGCATATAGTTGCGAAAAAGCTTGTCGAGGCGCTACGACAATCAGTATCGGAGATCCGGTCAGACGATCTCATTTCGCAAGACGAACAAGAAAATCCGGATTTCAACACAGTTTTCCGTCTTGAACGTATCGCCGCGCAGTCTGCCGCACAAAGAAAAGTTGATCTTATTGGAGAAGCAGCAAGTGAAACGATCGATATTCGAGACGTCGATAAGTCCAATCTCTCCGACAACGATTGGTTCAAGCTGTCTGACACGGCTCTTTTTAAAAAGAAGCGATCGGAGCAGCTGATCCCACTCTTAAGAGCAATTGATACTCTTAAACATTTTGGGGTCGACAAGGAGCCAGCTACGGCGATCTACAAAGCTATGGTGGATGAAACCGGCCAGGCGGCCGTGCGAACGGCGTTAAATGAGATCAAGAAGCGACACTTAGCTGCCGAGATTGCTGATTTGGCTGTATGCGGTGCAATCACTCCATACAATAAGATATTGGGGGGCAAGCTCGTTGCTCTGTTGATGGCATCACGTGAGGTTCGCAAGTTTTATCACAGGCGATACAGCAAACAGGTTAGCGAGATTGCGTCTCAAATCGCTGGTCGCGCGATGAAACGTAGTGCCGACCTTAGATTGATAACCACGACCAGCCTCTATGGTGTTGGAAGCAACCAGTACACTCGTTTGTCGTTGCGCCGTCAGCGATTTCCAGAACTCGTGAACGACGTTGTTTGGAAGAAGCTCCGAAACGGCCACGGTGTAAGCATCACACATATTGGCGATGAAACAGTTGCCCATATGCGAAGCCTCGGCCTAGCCGTTCATGGGCATCGCAGAATCAATAGCGTTTTCGGCGAAGGTAGCAGCCCTCGAATGCGCCAAGTCAAAGAAGGGCTGAACCTTATCGGAATCAATGACGACTCGCTCCTGAAGCAATCACATGGACGAAAGGTTTACGGTTGCGAACTCTACGAGGGCGCTCTTGATGACGTATTAGGTTTTTCGAAGAAATCGCAACGAAAAACATCAGCGTCAGTGCGCCAGATTTCACGCGCGTGGATTGCGCGATGGCTGGATGACCGAGTCAGGCGACCAAAGGTACTGGATGACTTAGCCGCGTCTGGTAGTGACGATATATTTTCTGAGTTGTCAAAACGGGTTTCTGAAGGATTGCATCCGCTGCCTCATCCCTCGGAGAACGGGGGAGACGCCCGAGAGAGTGTCAACTCGATTTCTTCAGCCAATGTCGATAATGATGAAACCGTCGTTGCATCGACGGATCGTATGAGTGATAGCACAGCGCTCAATTGCTGAAACAACTCAGGCGCTGCGCGGATCAACACCAGGCTTTCCTCAAAACGCGAGATTTGGCTGCGACTTCCGGAGACAATTGTCGCAATGTGGTGAGCATCACTGGGAGCCATACAGAAGAGGTTTTTTCTTGTACTCGAAACCGTATCGGTAATGTGCCATGGACCGGTGAAGATGCCACTTTGCGTTTCACTTCGCTGTTGATTTGATTCGGCGAGGGACACCGTTTTTTCTTCTTCTTTGGTCATGCCGCTTTCGCCTTAGTCTCTTTAGTCTCTATTGTGACCTCAAGATTATACAGCTTGACCAATTCGCCCAGCCGAAAGCCGTCGATTACCCAAAATAAGCCAAGCCCGCCCACTGTGAATATTAAGACGACAAACCAAAACCAGTGGCCGAGATAGGCGCGGTGAGCACCGACGAGGCCGAGACAGAGCCAGAGTACAAAAGCGATCTTGGGATTCTTCAAGGAAAATGTCCTCGCGAGATTGAGTGTCGAGAACACCACCAGCTAAATCGATTTTCAGCCGATGTAAATGCGTTTGTTAAATGCTACTCACCGTCCATCTGTATGATAACATTGAGAAAGCTGGATTTCTCCGCTCCGATCGCATCGAGCACGTCAAGGAGCTCGAAGACATCCAGCCGGCGCTCGCCGAGTTCCTACTTCGCGACGAACGATTGCAGGACGCCGAGTGGTTCCGCCAATCGCTCCTGAGTGAGATCAGCTTGCTGACGTTCCGCCCGCAACAGCGAACACAGCTTCTTCTATCTCGCACTGTGAACATTCTTCTTCATTTGCGCCCGACCGGTTGAACTTCGGCGCGCAAACAGCCAATCCTGTTTTCGGATTATCCCGAATTAGAGTCTTTCACATTTAGACGGAAGCATATCCAGCGGGTTTGAGATAGTTTTGACACTCGTTTTGGCTGATTATCCCTACCAGTTTACCGATGTATTGCCATGCTTCATCGATGGTTCCTTTCTGTGCCATGCGCATCCAGTGTTTGATTTTGGCAAAGGTCTGCTCGATGGGATTTAAGTCGGGAGAGTAGGGTGGCAGGAACCACACTCGAGCGCCGGCAGACTTGATGATGTCACGGATGGCCTTTGCCTTGTGGCTGCCAAGGTTGTCCATGATGACGATGTCACCGGGTTTCAATGTGACGATGAGTATTTGTTCCACATAGGCGCGGAAGGATTGTCCGTTAATGGGGCCATCAAAGACACATGGAGCGGTCAACCCATCATAGCGCAGGGCAGCGATGAAGGTCATGGTGTTCCAGTGGCCATGCGGCGCGTAGCCCCTCAACCGCTTGCCCTTTGGTCCCCAACCACGAATGGGTGCCATATTGGTCTTGATCCAGGTCTCGTCAATAAACACCAGCCGCCGCGGGTCGAGCTTTCCCATGAAGCTCTCCAGCGCCGCCTTCTGCGAGCCACATCGCTACGGCTCTGTTCAAGGCCGAACAGCGTTTTTTTTGAAGCTCAAACCCTCTCGGCGCAGGAAATGCCACACCGCATTGTGGGACACTTTGGTGCCGCGTGCGGCCAGAAGGGCGCTCAAGCCATGCAAAGTCAGATGAGGTGTATGCCTGATCTGATCCAGAATGAAATCGCGATGCGGATCGAGAACGGATTTGCGGTGGCCGCCAACCTGACCAGGTTCGACGCTGCCCGTTTGCCGATAACGTTGATGCCATTTGATGACGCTCGAAACCGCAACGCCAAAGCGTTCCGCTACAACACGCGTCGTTTCGCCCGAGATAACAGCGGCAACAGCACGCTGGCGAAGGTCATTGGAATAAGGCTTGGTCATGCATGCTGGCCTCCTCATTCCAGCACACATCTTGAATCAGAATGGAGTTGACCCGTTTTCGTGGACACCTGAAGATTTGATTTCAAGGAGTTCACGATGGCAAAGACACGCGCACCTTATCCGGCGGAGTTTCGCCGGCAGATTGTTGACCTTGTTCGGGCCGGCAGATCACCGGCAGAACTTGCCAAGGAGTTTGAACCGACGGCGCAGTCGATTCACAACTGGGTTGAACAAGCGGATCGGGATGAAGGTCGCCGCACCGATGGCCTGACGCGTTCTGAACGAGACGAGCTCACCAGACTGCGACGTGAGAACAAACAGTTGAAGTTGGAACGGGAGATCCTGTCAAAGGCTACAGCCTGGTTCGCTCGGGAGACGGACGTGATCCCACCGAAGGGTTCAGGTTCGTGAGCGACAACCAGGCCAAATATCCCGTCGCCACCATGTGCCGTGTTCTGGGTGTCTCCCCCAGCGGGTATTATGCGTGGACAAGTCGTCCAACCTGTCAACGAGCAGTTCGTGATGCTGATATTCTCATGGAGATCCGCCGGATACATACGGCGTCCAGGGGCACCTATGGCGTGCCTCGCATCCATGCAGACCTTGCTTCACGGAACATTCGCGTAGGCCGCAAAAGGGTCGCCCGGCTGATGCGCGCCGAGGGACTGGCCGGTGTCAGCCGGCGTAAATTCACGACCACGACAGTGCGGAGCAAAAACCGGCCGGCACCCGATCTGGTTGATCGAGTTTTCACGGCTGAAGCTCCTGACATTCTTTGGGTTTCGGACATAACCTATTGTCCGACACAGGCTGGTTTCCTCTACCTTGCTGTCGTTCTCGACGTTTTCAGCCGCCGGATCGTCGGGTGGTCGATGAAGACGTCGCTGCATACGGAACTGGTTTTGGAAGCGCTCAACATGGCGCTTGAAACGCGGCAACCGGACGCTGTCGTACATCATTCTGATCAGGGATCTCAGTATACGTCGGTCGCCTTTGGCAATCGCTGCCGGGAGGCCGGCGTTCGGCCGTCGATGGGCTCGCTCGGAGATTGTTTCGACAATGCGATGGCGGAGAGTTTCTTTGCCACGCTGGAATGCGAGTTGCTCGATCGGTGCACATTCAAAACCCAGGATGAGGCCCGGCTGGCGATCTTCGAATACATCGAAGGCTTCTACAATCCGCGGCGCCGGCATTCGAGCCTGGGATATATGTCGCCGAACGAATTTGAGCGCCGATACAAAACAGGTGGATGCGATACCGGCACAGATCAGCCTGCCGACATGCTCGCGGCCCTCAAGGACAAGCCTTCGGTGACCGCAAGCGGTCATCCCTGACCGCCACTGTGCGTGCCGGCGTGCACGAATTGTGGGCCGGGACGGAAGAATGGTCCTCAAGGGGCCAAACAAAACAATGACAGGAAAGGACGACAAATGACGCAAAATCGGAGACTATAAACTCAAGCCCCTACCTGTCCACGAAAACGGGGTAGGTCCAACAGAAGCGTCCACCGTAAACGGGACAAAAGATCCGTCACCACAACTCGCGGGCTTAATGTTCAGCTTATCTCGTTCGTCTCCAGCGGGAAACCTCCATGGCCCTTCGAAACGGGGCTTCAGGCACCTAAAACAAGCATACTTATCGAGCAAATTCAGGAAGCTCTGGACGCCTGCTCCGTTCATGAAAATCCAACAGTGCAGCAATCCCTGCGGACGTTGATCGGCAAGATGCAAAAACCATTCATTAAGAGCAGATTGCACATTCCAATCACCTGTAGCGTCGATAATCAGGTCGTGCTGAGTTAGGGTTTTTGGGCGAGCCAGCGCATCTTCTTCATATGCGCTAACTTGAACTTGGGGATGAAAACGAAGCAATTCTTCTGATGTGGATTTAGCCTTGCCAAACCCGACGTATGAAAGTCCCAAAAGGTGGCGACCCAAATTGCCTTCAGTGAGTGTCTCGGGATCGAAGAGAGATAGTTTCGCGTTTGTGCCGGCTCCACATTGCACAAGCATTCGTGCGAGGTGACTGCCAATTGTTCCACATCCAACGAGCGCAATCGAGGTATTTGATAGATTTACGTTCTCTGCCACATTTCGCATACTGATATCTTCTAATGAAGCCAATGTCGCGGATGTCCTATTTGTAGCAACTTTTTCTCTATTTCGAAGCAAAAGTTCGGGCAATTTTTTCTTTCGTATGCGCCCATTTTTTACTGCCATTAAGATATGGCGAGGAATATCCAATTCTACGCCAACAAAGGCATTCTCTGCTTCGAAATATAAGCTGCCACCTTGCGCCAGGTGCCGAAGACCTCTTAGCCAATCGTGAGTGCCAGAATCTGGTTGGCCTAAATACCATTCCTCTAACTCGAACAGATTTGACGGCGCAGCAATGGTGCCAATTGGAACAACACGTCCGTTCATTTTCCAGATTAGAGCGGAATCTGAGAGTTTTGTTTTATACCCGGCAAGTTTGAGATCGTCACCGAGTGCAACAAATCGCACTGTATCTCCCTGTTGTGCAAAAAATCGAACGCCTTTTTGCTCTTTCTCAATTGAGGATTTTGAAAAGAAACACCGAACGGCCATCCCGCCATCCCAATAATGTTGGTATTCATCAATAAGTTCATCAACTCCTCTGTTTGCGTAAGACAATTCTAACGTTATTTGAACTTCTTCAAGGATACGCAGGATTGCCTGCCCTGGTTCGTATAGGTCGATTGGAAGCCCAGCTCCTGAGCTGTAACAAACCCCTGTTTGCTCCTCCACATGGGCTAAAATCTGTACAGGTATTTGAGATTTATCTTTCAGGAATACGCGGGTCTTTTTTGTAAAGAAGACGTCCGGGATTTCAACTTTTACGTCAACTGATTGTCCATGAACTTTAATCTGCCCCTCATAGTCTGCAGCGCCTGGACCAACATCGACAAAACCATGTGCCTTGAGAGTCGAGTCTATCAACCTCAGAGCTTCACGACGTTCCATCAGCCAGACGTGGATGCAATCACGCGTGGTGCGGCTACCGTGGCGGCAGGTGCCGCTTGTACGGCTGCAATTTTTGAAGCAATCTTGACGATATCGGGGCGATAGGGAAGGCGACTACCAAATCGATTCTGCAAATGTTGGACCACAAGCTCGGCATCGCCTGTTCGTTCGAGCGCAGTAACAATCTCCTTTTTAAGTGCATCAGCTTCGCCGATTATTTCTTGCCGAACTTCGTCCGACCATTCGTTGAGGCATAGGTGATCCAGAACCGGGTTTCGAACACGATCAGCTAAGATGCTGGGCAATCTTTTGGCCACCTCTAGAACCAGTTCGTCATCCCGGTTTTCCGTGGGCAGTCCATCCAGATCTCGCAAGGCACCATCGATTGAGCACATTACACACAATGACGAAAGCTCTGGCTTTGTCCAAACGTAGTCGCGCCAACCTTTGAAAAACCTCGACAGGCGCCGGTAAACAGGGCCATAACGAACCACACGTGCTTCCACCCAATCGTGAAGCTGTTGGGGATCTGATTGCATCCAAGTCCCATTGCGGCGTGCAAGCATCACTTGGTCGGGCGGAAGTTTCCACGTTCCCTGAACCGAATCGCGGGTCATCATGGCGGTAGCCGTCGCGGCCATATTTTCTCGCAACTGGACAAATTTCGTACGCGGAATCGAGTAAATCGGCAAGTCAATGTGCGCACCTCTCCAAAGCTTAACCCTTACACAAGTTTCTTTCGAGGAATCCAGTTCCCATCCATGCGTTTGGCACAGGGGCAACAACGCGCGTTCTACAAATGCAAACAACCCCCTGGCCGCCAGTGCCGGCTCGCCGTTCTCTAGGAACTCAACTGGAACATACATGCCGTCGTCCAGGTCGATTTCCTGTTGGGGGATTTGTGCAGGAGAGTTGAGCGTTCGGTATGCATAACTCCCTTGTGTCATGAACTTAATTTCAATCGATGGCAAATTTTTTGCCGCGAACCGTCGCGCTCGGGAGTCTTGCCAGTAGGAATCTTTTTGAGCCAACTCCAGAGCTGCGGACTTGATCGCGGCTCGGATTTCCTGGCGAGCACCCATCAAAGCCGCACGCTCTTCCTTGGATATGGTCAAATTAGCCAAATAGCTTGGTTCGGATTTCAGGCCACAAAATAGCGCATGCGCATTTGCAAGGGTCATAGGAATATCTTGTACCGATCATGATTTGTTCTACAGTGTGGGCGAATCGGAATAATATCAAGCGGCTTACTGAAAAGATGTATCGGCTTATCCCCAATCAATTTTTTGTTGTGGCTATCGTGTGGCTAACTATGGGATTTATGTTCGCGCTACCAGCGCTGAGTCAGTGGCTAAAATTCGATTTTCGAATTTCAATAATCCCTATTTTTGTGTGGAGTCTGCTCAACCTCTTACTATGGAAACCTGTTTGGAGGTTCGTGTGGCGCCTGTTTCCGGTTCTGAGTAAATGGTTTCCAGATTTGAATGGAAAGTGGAAAGTAACGCTTTGTAGTAACTGGTCCCGCCAAGAACAAATGCTTGAAACATCTCGAAGCGGCGACTTCGACATGAGAAGCGCTGCCAAAGAAGATCTTGCCCCCTTACAATCAGCGGAATTTCAAGCGGAAATTGACCAGACATGGTGGAAAGTCGAAATGAAACTTCGTAATCCACTACAAAACACGCCAATAAAGCAGTCAGATTCGATTTACATAGAACCTTGCCCCGGGTCCGGATTACGCCAACCCACCATAATGTATTTTTTTAAGCAAACCAATCAAACTGATAACGTCTCTGATGATATAGAATTTTATGGCTCAGCACGTTTAGAATACGACGCTGATAAAGACCGTTTGGATGGAACATTTTGGACCGCCAGAATGTGGCGACGTGCGATGAATACTGCAGGTACTGTTGTTTTTACTAGACTGGGGTAGAAGTAACCATAGCGGTATTTAATTGCGATGCGGTGCGCTACTTGGGCTTTCGACTGTTGTCTAAATGCCTTCGAACAAACCGCTGGACAGGTATTTCAAGGCTTTTGGGCCGTGAGGCGATTTTATGGCTCTTTGCTTTGAGCATGTACCCTATCGGCCAAAATCACCAAGATGAATTCCGCAAACCAAGTAAGCTGGCGCTCTTCTGATTGAAACATGGGGGAAGAAACACCCTCAGAGAGGCTTGCCTCACCACTGCCTATGACTTACGAGCGGCGAGATTTATTCACTTTGGGGGCAAGACCGGTTCAGTGCAGATCGTTACCGGGGTGGAGGAACGCATGGAACAGGAAAGTGAGCAAGGCATCAGGGGAAGCGCAGGCAAAGATGCAAGGGGAGCGCAACCCGCGAAAACGCCGCGGAAAATGAACAAGGGATTGGGGGAAAACAGCAGCGGATAGCGCAGAAGGCAAGATGTGGGTTTGTATTACAAACCCTTCTCGGCAAGTGGAACCTAAGGTTCCCCGTTGCATCCCCTCCGTCGGGTTCGTGCAAAATCTGAAAGAGTCCCAGTCTGAACTTCCGCATTGCCGGTGAGCCTTGATCTCAACACGAGACACCTGCGACCTCGTTTTCGATCGGACAAAATTCCAAAATTAATTACACGAAATTTGGCGATTGTTACCAATCGAAAAAACACGATACTTATCTGCCCAAAGCCTCTAATCTCCGATTAGCTTTAGATAACAAACCCCTATAATCAATTTCCACATTCCAAATGCGTACAGCATCGGAATTCGTCGCGATCCGACGCCCATCTTGGCTGAAAACCGCTGACTGGATCAGATGTTCATGCAAAATGGGATTACCTATTGGCTTTCCAGTTTCCGCATCCCAGACACGGGCAATTCTACCGGACGTAGTAACGACACGACGCCCATCTTGGCTAAAATTTGCGTTTTGGACAATCCCATTATGATTCATAGGAGCGCCAACGAGTTTCCTGGTTTCAATATCCCAGATACGCGCTACTTCACCCCTGTGCTCGATGATACGCCGCATATTTGGGCTGAAAGCCAAAGTTTTACCCGTCCAGTATTGTATTTTGGGGCGGCCAACCGGTTTTCCATTTTTTGCATCCCAGATTCGAGTTCCGCCAAAGGACGCAGTAATGACGCGGCTCCCATCCAAACTGAAATTTGATGAGATAATACCACTCGGGTGTTCCATGGGTGCGCCTACCAGCTTTTCGGCTTCAACATCCCAAATACGCGCAGTATCATCATCAGACGCAGTAACTATACGGCGACCATCTCGACTAAAAACTGCGAATTGGACAGATTTCTCGTGTCTTAGTGGTGCGCCGACTATTTTTCCAAATTTGCCGTCCCAAACGCGAGCAGTGCCATCGTCAGAAGCAGTAACTATGCGGCGCCCATTTCTGCTGAAAAATGCTGTGTTGATGCTAGCATCATGCTTCATAGGGTCACTGACCTTCTTCCCGTTTTTGCCATCCCATATGCGTGCGGTGCCATCGATAGAAGCAGTAACTATGCGGCGACCATCTCGACTGAAAGCAACAGAATGAACACCCCCATCATGTTTCATCGGGCCACCAACCGTCTTTCCTGTTTCAATATCCCAGATCCGTGCAGTGCCCGCGATGTTAATTATGACTATGTGGCGGCTATCGGGACTGAATACCACTGAATTGCTAGGTTTGCCGCGCTCCAAGAGGCCTCCAATCGGATTCCCGAATTCGGAGTTCCAAATACGCGCACTGCCGTCACGAGAAGCAGTAACGATGCGATTTCCATCTCGACTAAATGCAGCTGAATGGATAGCGTCATCGTGTATCATAGGAGACCCAAGTGGTTCTCCGGTTTTGCCATCCCAAATGCGTGCAGTACCATCGTGAGAAGCGGTAACGATACGGTGACCATCCCAACTAAACGTCGCCGAATGGACCCCACGACGATGTACCATGGGTTTGCCAACCGGCTTTCCAGTTTTGCCGTTCCAGATGCGTGCAGTGCCATCGCGAGAAGCTGTGACAATACGATTTCCATCCCTACTGAAAACCGCAGAGTAGATATCGTCTTCGTGTATGATAGGATCACCTACGCTTTCATTTTTTAATTTATCCCAGATGTGTGCGTTGTTGTTTCTAATTTTGGTAACGAGGCGTTTTTCATCCGAGTTTAAATCTTGACTATATACTATTGGCTTTATACCACGCCTATGTGTCGTCGGGTTACCAATCGTAGTTCCAGTTGCAACATCCCAAATACGCTCAGTGCCATCGCGAGACAAAGTAGTGACACGTTTGCCGTCCGAAGAAAAAACGGCCGATAGTACTGGTTTTTTGTGCTGCAAATTTTGGATCGGTGATGTGGTTAGAATGTGAAACAGTGAACTGGCCAATTCTGGTGGAACCAAGAATCTGAACATTTCATAGGATGGTAGAAATCCGTATAGCGTAGCAAGCGCGTTGCGATATTCGCCTCCTTCTGCAAGGATTCTTGCATATGAGTGCGCACTTTGAGCTTCCGAAAATCGCGCTGCAAATAATCCGTACACCGAAAATATTGCACCGAACAACGCGATGCATGTAGCGATCGCAGCAAACTTAAGTCGGCTCTTCGCTTCTTGGGCGGCTCGTTCTGCCTGTTTGCGAAGCTTTCGCTCATGGCGCTTCTGTCGTCGTTCTCTTTTAAGCCCTTCGTCGTGAATTTTTTCCCATTTTTCGATTGAACGCTCGATATACGACTTTAAATCACCCAAATACGGCCTGCCGTACTCGTTTAATAATCGGCGGGCCTCGTCTAACCTCTTGCCTTCTGGGATAAGAAAGTCCGTGTCTTGATTATTGTTGAGGTATCGCTTGTAGCTTGCTTGCAGGTTGCTCCGCTGTAGATGGAATTCTAGATTATCATCAAGCCAAGTACGTAAAACGGGCCAAGACCGGATAAGTTCCTCATGCGCCAGTTCCACATATTCGATCTCTCGTTCTGGGTTAATGGTGTCAACCGAGCGATAAATCGTTAGCAGGCGACAATCTTCCTCTGAGAGCCTGCGAAGGATATTTTGTTGCTCGGGTCCAAACTGTAAGAGCGGAAGAGGTAACTTTACATCGTTTCCGTGGCCTCCCAGATGGACGAGCGAAGGAAGCGTCAACCGAGCAATTCTGCGCCCTTCCGGGGAAAGGATGTTTTCCAGAACATTGTTGGCGTGGGTACTGATGATGTGTTGCAGGCCTCCAAAACCCTCATACACCTCAAAGCCAACCATGTTTCGACCAATATCCCGGTTTGCCCAAAGCTCGGAAAGCGCGATCTGCAAAATCGGGAGGTGTCCCTGATCCGGTCCAACGTCCTTCAGCAAGCGACCCACTAAGCCATCCGCAAACTTGAACCCAGTTCCCTCGGTTGGCTTTTCAATAGCCTCTTGCAATTGACACCTTTTCATGGGTTGCAAATCGATAAGGTTAGGTTTCAACCTCTCGAAAAATGGTGGCGGTGAGAGGAGCAACTGATCATAAAAATCAGCGCGTACAGTGATTAATACGCGTACTGCATCATTCTCAACAGCTGTAATGAGATTTTGAAGAAATGTATTCTGGTCGCTTTGACTCTCACACAGGGTGTAGAGATCTTCCCATTGATCAAGCAACAGGACAGGCGTTTTTTCCGTATCCTGCCGGGCGCCCGTCAAATAGTGATAGAGGGCTTTATCTCCTTGCTTTAGGTTGTTTTCGAATGCGCTTATGCGTGTTGGCCGGTCGAGTTTTTCGTCTGTGCTGGGAAACAACCACTGGTCAAGTGCATAAAATAGACTTTCGAGTGGCTTCTCCCCGATACGCAACGATAACATTTCCCAGTCAGTCTGCTCTTTCGCGATCAACGGGCAGACACCCGCAAACGCCAATGAAGATTTACCGCTGCCAGATGCGCCGATAATCCCGACCAAGTTGTGCGATTGCAGCTGTTTGAAGACAAGTCGAGCTTCTTCCTTTCGACCACCGAAGAACTTGGCATCTCTTATCCCAAAGGCCTTCGGACCTTTGTAAGGGTTTTTGTGTTGGGCAACCGTGATGGCCTCAAGGCTGGTTCCAAGAATGTAAGCTAGACTCTTGAGGAGGTTTTCATCGAAAGAGTCACCAGGCCTAGTTTCGACATTACTGAGCCATCTATCGCCAAATGCGTTGATCCATAACGGAGGATCTTCCCCTTTGAACTCCTTTAGACGAACGCGATCTGCAGAGAGGCTAGCTATCAGCATCTGCGAAGCAGGCGTCGAGTTGATTTTCAACTCCCTCCTCAGCTTCCTGATCAGAATGCCATTGGCTTTAATATTGGCCAAATCCCCTGTTCCTTCGCTTCAAATGCCGCAACAAGTTTAACGAATTTTGATACCGGTACAATCAACGGAGACGCTCGGTATTCTTTGAGTATCTTGGAGATCTTGGAATCTTGAATTTCTCAATGTAATCATGAGCTTGATCCTTGGAGATCGACCTTGGAGCTTAGAGGATCACGAGCGCTCATTTCCATACCTGTTCACTCAAAACAGGACATGAAAAATGAAAAACTTCATCCAACCAATAGCAGTCACAGGCGCTCTGACCGCTCTCGCTCTGCTCTCTCCTTTAAGCTGTGAGGTACCGTATCGAATGAACGAGTTCGGAGGAGCCAAAGACGCTGTATCATTTGTCCAGTCAGACCGTTATGTTGGGCATCCCGATGAAATTAGCGGCTGGAATGCCCGGTATTTTAAACCCAGGGAGTTTGCTTCCAAGGGCAATGGATTAATCGATATCAAGGCCGATCTCGTCAACCGCCTCGATGCAGTACGTGCTGAGTTCGGTCGGCCGATCAAGATCATCAGCGGTTACCGTGATCCGGCACACAATAGGCGTGTCGGTGGAGCAAAAAACAGTCAACACATGCACGGTATCGCAGTTGATATCGATTTGAATGGCATGGATATCGGGACCCGATACCGCCTTATGGTTCTGCTGATTCAGCATGGCTTCACGAGTTTCGGATCTTATGACCGCAGCCCGAACATGCTCCATGCCGATTTGCGCCATCGGGCGGTCACCTGGGATCAAGGTGATGGGATTCACCCTGGTTGGTTCAACAAGGCATTGCGAGATACTCGTTGGTCTAAGGGGGTGAGATTAGATCACGGCAATAAGAAGGGCACCAAGAATTCGAAATCGCTTCAGACGTCGCGACAACAGCTGAAAATCTCAAAATTGGGTATCCGGTACATCGCGCGGGTAGCAAATACGGAGGTCTTCAAATTTCGTAATCGCCATATTACCCGTCAACAACTGCGTGCTGTAATTGACACGATCCTAAACCGTATGGCCTCAAAGGAGTTTCCTAATACGGCAGCAGGAGTTCTCAATCAACGCAGTCAGTTCTCCAAAATCACAGGGCCTAGATACCTCAAACCGTATGGCGCTGTGCAAAATACTCCAGATGCACCGAAATGGATTGAAGAGATGGTCGAACAGCATATCAGAGAGCGCATCAATGGCGTTGCATCAGTAGTCGGCGGACACGTCAACTATCTGAATCCTCGCTACAGCGACCGAAAGAATCTTGAAACATGGGGTTACGCCGTCGTGGCTCAGGCCAAAAAATTCGGCTACATTTTCGGCGTCGGCAAAGCACGTCACTATCACGGAACCGCAAAAGGATTTATGCAGGTAGAACCATTCGACCTAGTTATCTGTGGTTAAGGCTCTAACAAAGGCGCCCCTGTTGAGGGCGCCTTTTCGTTTGTACAAGATATTTTCAGTTAGATGCAATGTATGCATACGGTGACTATCACGTCCCGAGGACTTTGATTTCGGGATTGGTGACCACGTTGGACGGCTTCACGCGGCGACTGCCGTTTCTTTCATGGCTTTCCGTTCCCAGGGCAGCAATTCGTGGACATGGCCTTAGGGCATGTTGCCGATGAGGGCAAGCACGTCGGCGAGCCAAGCTTGAGGATCGTAATCGTCGAGCTTTGCGGTATTGATCAGTGTTGCCATGGCCCTGGCCCGGTTGGTGCCGCGTTCCGATCCGGCGAACAGTCAGGATAGGCGGCCACGAGCAAATCCACGCAGGGCTCGTTCGGCCGCGTTATTGGTCAGGCAGATCCGGCGGTCGTCGAGGAATCCTGCAAAGTGTTCCCAACGCTCGAACATGTAGTCAATTGGCTTCCTGTCCGAGGCCGAGCTCGACAGGCGTGAGCGCTCTTCACTCAATCATTCCTTCAGGTCGTCAACGACCACCGCATTCTGTTCCTTTCGGATGCGCAAGCGTTCTTCCGCGCTCAGTCCGTTGATGGAGCGCTCATTGTCGAACAGGACATCGACCCGCTTGACTGCCACCAGCGCGATCACCGATGCGAAGTCAATCGACCTGCCAACACATTATCTCATCCGGTTGACACCACCAGAGAATACCGCCTTTAATCTGCAGACCGTCAATGGAGCCTTCTGATGCCTTGTCGATTTATCGCTACGTCATTTTTTTTGCTCTCAACCTCGCTTGCGATTACCAGTTCAACTTTTGCGCATGATGCGCCTAATCTCCAGCGTCACAAACATGACAATAGCGGAGAGATCCATATTCAAGGACACTGCCTCGATGACAGTAGCATCTCTCCTCAATTGCGACTGAAATACTGCAGTTGGGCGCTAAATATTGAAGGTGGCTTCCGGCCTGATTTTGCACTTTTATATAGTCGTGCCACCGCTTATCGAAGTACTAAGCAATATTCCAAGGCGATTCATGATTTAGAGAAAATTAATAAGCTGCTGCAAGCGCAAAATTTTTGGAAAGACAACTATTGGGCCGGAATTAAAAAGCCAAATTTATTGCTAACAGAAATATATCTAACAATAGAGCGACGTCATGACGCGTTGACTGCTGCCGAATCTGCGCTTCGTATCCGTCCTAACGATGAAGATTTCTTGTTTCTGAAAGCAGTTGCACTTGAAGGTATGGGTGAACTTACAGATGCTCTCTCTATTGTGAATAATTTCATCACGCTATCCAGCGGAAACAAAAGAGCGCGTGGTTATCAACTTCGATCATGGATACTAACCAAAACCAGCACACCTTCTGATGCACTAACGGACATTAACAAGGCTATAGCAATCCACGGATCTGGTTCTGCCTATCAGATTAGAGGGGATATATACGAACTAATGGGAAAACTTGACGAGGCAATAGAGAGTTACGAAAAAGCTGTGAGCATCGACCAAAATAGAAATGATCTAAACAAAAAAATTTCAAAACTCAAAGATATGCAGCGCTCTGTTAATATAACTGAAAAAAATGGTGAAGTTGCCGTAATTATATCTTACTGTCCAAAATCGGGAAGTAATGGTTTTGGGACAAATAGCGATGCGCTTCTTGCGCTAGAAGAAGCTCAAAACAACTGCTTACTAGGGGGGAGAGATAGATTTATTGGATGTTGCACTATGGCAGCAGCAAATGAAACTAGTGATTGCGTGTCACTTGCTCACAAGTTTGGTGTAAAGACAGGGATTGGTCGCGGACGAACAGGCCCTGAAGCAAAGAATCATGCTATGAAGCAATGTGGTAAAGATTGCAAGCCGCTAGTGATAGCATGCAGGCCATGATTTTAAATTTTCCTCGCGCTACTTATTTTGAACCCTCCGCTTTGTTTGTTTAATCCTGTGTAAACATTATATTTGTTACTACCTGCTCCCTGTGCTTTGAACTCTTCATGTTTGATATCTATTGAAGTTCCTGCAGGAACCGTCACATTCTGCAGACGATTACCAATTAACGTGCCTTCTGCATTTTGAAGGGTAGCTCGTACGGGACCAAATTCTTTCCTAACGGTTGTATTAACAAGCGTGAATGCGGCTTTAATTGTTTCAAGAACCTTAAAAACTGCCTTTGCAAACCTGATAGCCCCCTCTATTAGGGCCTTAATGAGACCAGCTATTCCCGCCGCCTCGGCGAGTTCTCCACTAGATACAAGTGCAGCTGGCGGAATAATGATAAGGGAGCCGGCACCAACAGTACCTTGAATCAAACTACGTCGATTTAGTTGTACGGGTTCTCTGCGCAGAGACCGAAAATGTTCGATCGTTTCAATTTCAGTATCTGTAAGTTTTCTTTCTCCTATTATCTCAAAGCTCATCTCTTTCTCCGATAACATCATTGAACATTCAGAAAATTTTCGCAACGGGCTCGCCAACATGCCCGTTGGGGCGCTGAGCTCTTCTAGCGCAATTCAAAAACACTGGCTAGCCATGCGGTCTGATTTGGCGAATTCTCCAACTTTTCGTCCGCATTCGCAAGTCCTCTTATAGTGACGCTTAGGTTTGGAGGGAATTTGTGTGTTCAAGATAGGGGCGCGGGTGCTGTCAGTAAACCGCGGCCGCCATTTGGTTTTCCCACTTTGGTTCGATGATCAATTTGGGGTGTACTCTAATTTGGACGCCAGGTCACGTTCGCCGATCGAACGACGTCGTCAGAGAGTGACCAACATCCTCCGATGGGATCATTGGATACACATTAACTCCTTCAGGCCCATTTTGATTCTGTAAAAGAAGGCACTTGGATCAATGCGCCATCGGGCCACGCCGGTGGCGTCGGGTATGAGGCGATTCTGGTTGACTGTTGGCGATGTCCTCAACTCTGCAACGACGCATTTTTTGGATAGCGTTTTTATCGCCATAGAGACGGACATCGTGTCCATGACGAGTCATGGCGACGTAGGTGAGATGTCGATCCATCAAGGTCGAGCCAAGTACGTACGATCGGTCGATAGTTGCGCCCTGTGATTTGTGGATTGTCGTGGCGTAGCCATGATCGAACGACCGATAGAGGTTTGGATTGATCGTTATGCTTCGTCCTTCCTGCCCATCACCCGAATCCAAAACGATTGCCATTTTGTCTTCGTTTACGGTTTTGACTGTCCCGAACATTCCGTTACGAAGGCCGAGTGTGTATTCGGGTTTGGTCAGTATGATCCGGTCACCTTGGGCGAAGGCACGTTTGCCGTGATCCGTTTGCAACATGATTTCGCCGGTCAAGTCTCCGCTGGATTTTCGGGCGGCACGGATGGCCTGGTTAATCGCGTGAACATCCTTACGCCGATAGGCAAGTGCCAAACGGGAAGCCTCGTTTCCATTCAATAACAAATCTGCCATGTAATCATTGATCAGATTTACGATGGCAGTTTCCGGGTCCCGCGCTTGTTTGACATTCCCATGAGCTTCATAGGTGTCAATGGCTTTCCCCGTTCTTGCTTCCGCGAAGTCCAGGGAAGCCTGTTTTTGCCAGTCCTTATTCTGGCGATGGATTTCGGTGAGATGCGCCGCGCTAATTTGATCAGTAATTTCCTTAAAGGGCGTCCCGGCATTAATGGGCTGTAGTTGCTCCGGATCGCCAACCAGAATGATCTTTGCTCCGGTTTTGGCAACGTGATCGACAAAGCGGTGGAGTTGGCGTGTGCCAATCATGCCCGCTTCATCAATGACCAGGACATCCCCATGAGTGAGAGTTTCAAATCCCTTTTCCCAACTACGCTCTATCGAGGCTAGGGTCCGGCTTTCAATGCCGGAGGAACTCTCCAGCCCGTCAGCGGCCTTGCCGGACAGCGCCGCGCCGCGAACCCTTAAACCTTGCCGCTCGTAAGCCTCCCGCACCGCCGAGAGCATGGTGCTTTTTCCGGCACCGGCCAGGCCGACAACAGCTGCAATTCGATCCTGTCCCAAACAATGACGAATGGTATTTTCTTGTTGGCTACTCAGGCGACCGCCGAATGCGGATTCCAGTTCCCGGTTTTGCGCATCTATTGCGGCATCAATATGCCGGGTAGAAACGGCATATCCATTGGCCGCCGATAATTCAGACACGCGATCCGACAGCGCCGCCTTAACCGCCAGCATCCATTTCGTCGAATAGCGCGGCAGCGGTTTTGAGGCGGTTTCAACCAAATCCGGGGAGCGCATGACATTGTCGACGGCATGACCCAATGTCAGCGGATCATCAATATGTTCTGCCAGCGCCCGCACAATATCAGGCCTGGAAAATTCTTCTCGCTTGCCGGTAATCACTTCCAATATATGAGCCGGGTTATTTTGAACTTTCTCCCTGATTGAAAGGATTTCAGGATCGGGCGGGATGACCAGCGCTTGTGCCGGATCAGATTCCAGAAGTCGTAATACAAAATCCGGTTGGTCGTCCTTGTCAGACAACTTTCGCCGCAACCGGTCCATGTCACCTTGCAAGGCGCGGCGCTCAATAAGCTGGCTTTCAACAAGAACCTGATATTCATCGCGGTCACGCCTTTGAGCGCGCGTCGCATCCGCTTCGATCTCTTTTAAAATGCCCTGATAACGCCCCGACAATTTGAACCATGCCGCTCTCAGTCCTGCCGGGATTTTCTCGTTTCGGGATTTAATCTCAATCACGCGCCGGGTTTGTTGGCGTTGTTCCAGCTCCAGGCGAGCCTCCCGATGCGCCGTAACGAGAGCTAGTTGCTTTTGTTCAAGATGCTCCAGTGCATAACGAAGCTGCCGGTTCTTCGCTTCCTGGTCAGGGGTATGGTTTTCGCCTTCGCCAAATTGCCGGAGAGCATCATCGACGCATGGCAGATCGTCACAATTTCCAAACCGGGCACGAAGCTCTTTGGTTTTGACCCCAGCCCAGCGTGAAATGGAATAAACCTCTCCACCCGCATCTACAGCGACAAACCCGCGCCTGTCGCCACGCGCCAGAATGAATCCCTGTTCCCTTAACGCAGACGCAAATGAACCTCCGGAATCCGATTGCTGCCAGCACCGGGAAAAGAGGCGTTTGAGCTCTTTTGGATCACGTTTCGCTCGTTTGGCCTGTCCGGCCTGTGCGTGGGAATAATTGAGCAGGTCAGTATCGGTTTTTCGTTTTAAACCCAGCGGCATGTTCCAGCCATGCTCAAGAAACAGTTCCCGCGCGATAGATTCCAGTGTCAGCTTGTCCTGATAGGGATCAATCGCTCGCATTGTGCCGGCATCAATGCGTGACCACACAACATGCGCATGACGTCGGCCTTTCTTTTCATGGAAGATGATGGAACGGGGCTGTCCGACAAATCCCAATCTGTGCTCAATCTTCCCAATTGCCGCTTCAAAGACGTTCACGGGGACGTTTTCGGTTTGCGGCGGAGAGAGGCTTAAGGAGTATAGAAATTTCCGGCAGCGTGTTCCCCGGCTAATGGCATAGGCTTCATGAAATGCCCCATCCAGGTTATCGGCTATGAAGCCGCGCATCTCATGGATATGGACATGATCATTCTCGACCATGTTCATTATATGCCGGGCGAGTTCCGCCGGGCTACCGCGTCTGTTGCCAACCAGAATCAAGATTTGCTCCGGTCTTTCAATCCAAGTGCTTCAATCAATTGCACCCGCATCCACGCCACCTGGAGGCAGGCCTCGTTGATTTCCTCGACAGTCACATCATCAATCGCGAGCGAACCACAATTCGCATGATAGGCAATCTGGTTCAGATTATTGGCGATCCGGGTTTCCCCCAGCCGCGCCAGAATTTGAGCCAGCAATACCCGGTCGGCTTCCGGCACCACACGCCTGGAAGCATTATTTCCAAACAGGCATTCCCGGATATAGGCACTTTTCGACATGCCCGCGGACGCATTTTTCAGCATCGCCCGTTCCTCATCCGAAAGCCGCAATGTCACAGGCGCGGGGTATTTCTTCCGCGTTCCGGGTTTGCGGGCCGCATCCGTGAAGGCACTTCCGGCATTCGGATCAATGACCGCCTTTTTGCGTCTTGTAGATGTCATGGCCTCGGCCCCCTTGCAGGAGCTCGAGGCTTCGCCGGCGATGTTGGAAGCTCCGCAAGTTCTATCCCTTCCGCTGTAAGAAGATCATTCCATTCTTCCAATGTTTCAAAAAGATCGCTCTCAATGGCCGTTTCGGTGTTCGAGGTTTCTCTCTCCCCGGGCACCATTTCCCACCGACGACTTCGACCTGAACTGAAGGGGGCGGCCGCACTTGGTGGGTTTGCCGCGATAACGGTCTCCCAACGAAAATATTGAAAATCTCATCATCCAAAATATACTGATTGTAGTATTCAGTAATTTCGGGTGTTTTCCGATGGCGCGTTCTCGTGATGAAAATAGTCAAGCAAAAACGGGTGACGCGAAAACTGCCGATGATCTACCAAACGCTGAATTGCCAGAAGATTTGATTGTCGATGCCTCAACCGCCGACGACTATATCGTCGACATTTCAAAGAGTCTGCTCGTCCTGGTCAGCGCCCTGATCGGGCTGATTACCGTGGTGGCGGGGTTGGTTTACTGGAAAGGGTATGGCGGCTCCGTACCGCTCTTTGTGTTTACCTGCGGCATCATCGGCGGTGTGATCAGCATTCAGCAACGATTGCCAAAGCTCGAAGCCCGCACGTTGAAAATGATGGCGCATTCGAACTACTACCTCGTCCTGGCGCCGCTCGTCGGCGGCGTGCTGTCGCTGTTGCTGTACATGTTGTTCCTGTCCGGCCTGCTGTCGGGGGATCTGTTCCCGAACTTTGTCCCCGACACCGTCATGAGAGTCGTTCCGGGAAGCGATCCGGAAGTCATGGAACGGGTGATCTCGGGAGAGCCCGGCATCGGCCGGATCTTCACCCAGGGCGGTGAAGGCTATGAGGATTACGGCAAGCTGTTTTTCTGGAGTTTCGTCGCCGGATATTCGGAAAAATTCATTCCCAACGTCATCGGCCGATTTGAAGGGGCGGCAACCGCGTCGGCGCCGGCCAGGCCCGCGAAACCGGAATAACCTGTTTCGCGGCCGGCGTGCCGGAAACGTGGCGCGAACTGTTCAGTCCGCCGATCTGACCGTCCGGAGCTTTGCAACCGATGCACGCAACCGCAGAACGGAGTGCCCCGGCGGCGCTGTTACTGGCGTCCGCCGGCACGTGGCCAGCATCGCCCGATCCTGCCGGCCGATGCGCAAAGGGTGCGGGGACCCGTTCACAACGGCCTTTTCGCGGCCCCGGCGCAACCCTCCTGACAAAGGCTGACATTGCGAATACCTACCTGAGGATCGATGCCATCTGCGATCGTCGGCGTGATACCCTCCCTCAAACCAAGGCGTCCTTGGCATTGTCGTCTCCCGCGCGGCCCCCGATGCCGCCGATAATGTGTTGAAAAGCCGCCAGTCCCGCACACCCTCCATGCAACGAAACATAAACCTCTATCCCTCCTTCCAGTTTTTCAGAAATCTCCTGTTCTGGCAGGCGGTCTGGTTCCTTTATTTCGAGAGCGTGCTGACGGCGGCCGAGGCCATTCTGCTGGCCGCGATCTTCGACCTGAGCACCGTCATCCTGGAAGTCCCGTCGGGATATTTCTCCGATTATCTCGGCCGCCGCCTGACCCTGATCATCGGCATGCTCGCCAGCGCCGCCGGATGTCTGCTGTTGTTCGGGTCTTCCAGCTTCATCGTGTTCGCGGTGGCGCAGGTGCTCATCGGTGCCGGCGGCGCCTTCATCTCCGGCACGGACACGGCGCTTTTGTACGATTCGCTGGCCGAAGAGGGGCGGCAGGACGAGATCGCCGCACAGGAAGTGCGGGCCTGGCGCTATTCCTACATGGCGCTGGCAATTTCCGCGGTTGCCGGCGGCTTCCTGTCGACCGAAACCTTCAAGCCGGTCTATCTCGGAACCGCAATCGCACTTCTGGCCGCGCTTGCGATCGTGATCCTGTTTCGCGAACCGTCGCGTCCTGAACAATATGCGGCGGCCGATCCCTGGCGCCAGATGGGAATTGTCCTGTCGCGTGTCCGCGACGGCGCCCTGTTCTGGATCTTCGTCTATGCCGTCGGCGCCTATGTCCTGAGCCATGTCCCGTTCGTGTTCGCGCAGCCCTACCTGCAGGAAACGTTGGTCAAGGTCGGTCATGGCGCCGACACGCCGATCGTGTCGGGACTGATTACCGCCGCCATGATGATTGTCTCCGTCATTGCCGGCGCGTTTCTGCTGGGCCTGAGAAAACGCATTGGAACGATCGGGAATCTGCTTCTGGCCATGGGTATGCAGGTCGCCCTGATCCTGGCCCTGGCGTTTGTGGTTCATCCCGCGGCCATTTTCCTGCTGGTGGTGCGCATGGTGCCGGACGCCCTGTCCCGACCGCTGCTCCTGGAAATCATTCATCCGCGGATCGAAAGCGGTTACCGCGCCACCTACCTGTCGTTTCAGAACCTGTGCGGCAAGCTCGCCTTCAGCGGCACCCTGTTTCTGTCCGCCGGGTTCACGGCCGAGTCCCAATCCTCCGATGAAGCCATGTTGGCGACGATTCTGCCCTGGTATGGCGGCGTCGGGATTGTCCTGGCGCTTGGACTGGCCGTCACGGCAAAAAGCAGCCTGCGGCGCACGCGGTGACCCCTGTCATTTTGCGAGGACAGCGTGCCATCTTCGGATTGATCGGCGCGTTCACAATCGCATCGCGCCGATCAAAAAAAAGCCCCGGTCGGGACCGGGGCTTGCCGTCGCTTCAAAGTGAGGAGGGCGAAGCTGGCTGGAGTTGTGAGCTTAGCTGGACGGGCCGACGGGGCTGTCCACCCGTCCAGGCTGCAATCGCAAAGGGGTACTTTGAAAATGCAGTGACACCATAATGCTCGAACTCGCGTAATTTGAAAATCAATAAATTTGGTATGTTTTGATCGGAATTTCCGATCAAAAGGCTATTCTTGCATCCGTTGATGGTCTGGACGATTGTGACAGGCCGGAGGCGCAAGACGGGCGTTCTCTGCTTTGGATCCTTGCATGATCGCTGCAGATGAAGGCCTCGACAGTCTCGATCGAATCGTTCAACGCGGTTCAACGGCCACAAACGATCTCGAATCCGCGTCATGAATTTGACGATTGGCCAGGGTCTGCTACGCCTCGGTGGTGGCCCCATCGAAGCCTCTTTCAAGATAGCGGGAATATACAAACAAATCGGAAACTCATGGAACTTCTGGTCCTGTTGATCGCGGAAATTGTCTCCGCCTTTGTCGTTCCTGTGTTTGTGGTCGTCTTTGAGATCATTTTCACAGCCATCTCTTTTGTCGCCTATCTGATTTTCGGGACAGGCCTCAAGAAACCGTCCCGCAAGGCGGCGTCCTCGAAGCCGAACGCATCGGCTTCGCCCGTCTTCATCAGGGCGGTTAAAGGTGGTTGCTGGCTGTTTGGCGGGATTTTTGCCGTCGGACTTGTTGCCGTGTTTTTCGTCAATACCCTGTTCTTCGCGCCCACGGTCGCGTGGATCGGCGGGTTTGTGACGGAACGCAGCGGTATCCAGATCGCATTCGATGATGTCGATGGAAACTTCCTTACCGGCCGGTTTCGGTTCGAAGGGTTGAAAGTTGCCCGCCGCGATCCCGAAAAAACCGAATATGCGCTTGCTGTTGACAAAGCCGATGTCGGGATCGAACTGCTCAGTCTTGTCGGAAACCCGAAACTGTCGCATCTGACCCTGTCTGGTGTTGCCGGCGACATCTGGAGCAAACGCCGGGCTTCCGGCGGTGCCGGTGCGGCAGCGGACGGCGGAGGAAGGGACGGGGGACGCTTGCGGCCGCGCAGAGATTTCGAGATCAGGTCCCTGGATATTTCGAACGCCGATATCGCCCTGCACCGCGGTTCCGGCCGTCCAATCGGGGTCACCATCGAGACGCTGGAGAGCCCGTCGCTCAGAAGCCGCTATGCGATTTTCGATACGGCCTTTCGCACCAATCTTCGTGGCGCGATCGACGGGCACGAAATGTCGCTCGTCGCCCGAAGCGGCGACGGTCTGGAAAACACTTGGCGGCTTGCGGATTTTCCCGCCGACCTGCTTGGCGATTATGTGGACCGGCCGCCGGTGAGCTGGTTCGACGAAGGCACGGTCGATGTCGCCGTTGAAAACCGGCTCGGCGTTGGCGACGGCTCGGACATTCATATGAATTGGCGCATCGTCCTGAAGGACATACAGCTGATAGAACCGGGCGACGGGCCGCTTCTCGGACGCGCGACGCATGCTTCCATGGCCCGTTTCTTCAAGGCGCGCGACAAGGATGTCGATCTTCGTTTTCAACTCGTCATGAAGGAGGAGCAGTTTGAAACCCGGTCGTCGCTCGATGCGGCGGGCCTCTGGAATGCGGTGATGAAGGGCGCGGCAAAAACCGTGGCGGCGAAATCGGAAACCGGATTGGAGCGGGCCAAGGACAAGGTCAAGGGGTCGATCGACAAGGCCAGGGACTTTTTCAAGCGGGAAAATTAGCGCGTGGCGCGTTTGATCTGCCTCAGATCAAACGAAAATGATTTGCCCAACAAAAGGTCTGCAGCGTGTTGCGCGAATCCGATTTCACGCGACACCCGGTGTTTTGGCCGTGACACAAACCAAATTCACTCAATTCAAAGACTCACAAGCCGCTTTCAAGATCCTACAGCACAACAATGGTCATTTTCCGTAACCTCAGGATGAGGTCGTTGGGTTTCATCCCCCTGTTTGAGTGGCGAAATCACGGAATTCAGTGTTTTTCAGTTCCAGTCATGTCCTGTGACGAATCCTCGAAATCAAGAGCAGGGTACTGACTTTGTGACGCGGTCAATGTAGAGCCGTTCAGACAAAGGCACGCGTCAAATCGCGCGCCGGCAGCACCATCGGCTGCTGGCGTTGCCACAGGACATTGCTGCGCATCCAGTTCCAGACATCTTCCGATGCCATCCGGTTTTGGGCCGCCGTGACGGCAGTCTGGGTGCGGGTGTGTTCCTGTAACAGGTCATAGGCAAACAAGGCTGATGATCCGCGCGTGACAGGCGCTGACCGCTGTGACTTCGACCGCTCTTTCAGGAGATCCTCTACCACGAACCCCTTCTCGTCCGTCTTTGTTTGCGGCAATCCGCCGATGGCTCCGTGGGTCCCGAAGAAGGTCTTCATGTGCATTCGCGTCGTCGATACGCTTGGGGTGGTCCCGCAATTGTCGAACCATTTCCGGGAATTTGCCCGGGGATCGCGCAGAGCGTGATAGCACACCTCAACATTTCGCGGGATTGTCGTGTTGAACCGTTCCAGGGTTCGGTCGACGGCATCAAAAAGATACATGGCGCGAACCGGGATCCCCTTTTCTTTCAAAAGGTGCGCCAGATGGATAACGGCGGCGCCGCCGCGGCTGTAACCGGTCAGAAATATATCGACATCTTCGGCTTGACAGTTTTTGAAATCGAGGAGCTCGGTCAGAAGTTCGCGGGCTTTGTTATCCGTCTTCACGCCATCGGCAGATGGACCGCGCCGACGAAAACTCTTTTGGAACGAATTGGAATTGCACAGTTTGTTGACATGGCTCGACTGAAATGCCGTCTCGTAGTCCCGATCGGAAAACGGTCCGGTGCCGTCAACCGCGGCCAGAACATTGATCCCCAAAATTTGCCCCCGCGAAACATGCCCGACGAATGCCGGGCAAACCTATGGTCAGGTGACCCTGCTGCCTTGACGAGCGTTCAGGCCTTCCTGTTGGCACCGTCATCTCTCGTCAACATCATACCCTCAACGGTCCGGGTGCGCCAACCCGCAATTGCGCATTCCCGGCGGCATCCGTTGATTGTCCCGGTGTGGTATGGCCATTGGCGGATCTGCAAGCTTGCTCGCGACCTGCCACGGCAGATCGGGTGTGCGCCGATTAACGCTTTGTTGACCAAATTCTCATGATCTCCAGCGCCAAGGCGGCGAAGACTGCCCAATGGCTTGGAACTTGCTTTTCCCGAGCCATCAGACATTTCTGTGCCACAAGGACACCTGCCCGTGTCGATTGCCGACCAACCCGTTGCAAGCCCGGTAAAGTCAGCCGGATCCGGCATTCAGCGCCTGGCGCTGGTTGCGCTGATCATGGTGTTGCTGTTCGTCACCCAGTCGTTCAACGCTTTTTTTGCGGAATCGACCGATGACGGCCTGCTGAAGACCGCTTCGGTCCGGTCCAGCCCGGTTTACATGAGTTTTGTGCTTCTGCAGCTGGGGCTGGTGTCCATGCTGTTTCTGCACCACGTGTTTTTCAAACCGATCAGCATGCGCCTCCTCGTCGGGCTGGCGATCGGCCTGTTTGCATTGTCTTCGATGTTCTGGTCGGTCGATACCAGGACGACAGCCGTTCCTGCGGCGATCTTCTGTTATGTGATCCTCGCGGCCTACGTGGCGGCGGTCTATTTCGATCCGTCGGCCTTTGTGCGCATCTTTTTCTGGACGACCGCCTTCATTATCGCGGTGTCCTACGTTTTGTATTTCACGGCGCCGTCCTACGTCATCGAGTTGCGCGACGAGGGGGGCTGGCTCAGCAACGATCAGTTTCGCGGCATCATGGTCTCCAAGAACCGGGCCGGGATGGTGTTCGCATCGGCGGTGATGCTGGCTCTGCTGGCGGCACCGGGGCGCATCCGGCCCGTCTGGCGCGGCCTGTTCGTCTTGCTGGGGCTGCTGGGCGTTGTCCTGTCGAACGCCGCCACCGCCCTGGTGGTTCTGGTTCTGATCCTGGCCCTCGGCTTCTGGATGCGCTACGTGCGCCTGCTGCGGATCCAGATCGCCTTTACGTTCACGATCGTGCTGCTCGTTCTGGTTCTGGCGCTGCCGTTCATCGATTTCCGGGAATTGCAGATCTTTGAATTGTTCGGACGCGACGGATCGCTCACCGGACGCGACCAGCTCTGGGCCCTGGCCATTGAATACGGAGCGAAAAAGCCGGCATTCGGATATGGATATTACGGCTTTTTCAGCGCGGTTCCCTATTCGCCCGCCTATTCGTTCTGGGACAATTTCCGCTGGTTCATCACGGACTCCTTCCACAATTCCGCGGCCGATGTCTATATCTCGCTGGGCCTGAGCGGGGTCGCGATGATGTGTGTGGTTTGTTGCGGCGCCGCGACCCTGATCTTCAACCGGACGATCGATGAATCGGCGCGCACCGTTATCCTCCTGCTGGTGCATGTCGCCCTGATCGATTCCATGACCAATTTTTCGATCTTCTTTCACAACAGCCTGCCGACATTCATCGTGTTTTATGCGTTCTTTGCCGCCGGCATAAAATATTCCGGAGATCCGGTGTCGCCGCTGGTGCGCCGGGCACGCGGCAAGGCATAGAGGTCGCGTTTCCACCGGACCGCGTTTTGGGCCGGAACCCGGGTGACGGGTGCCCGTTGATGAGGTCGCGGGACGGGTGTTCCTGACCGGTCGCCGGCAGGCGATGGGCAAGACATGGCGAATGCGAGAGGGCTGCGGTGGACCGGCCAACGTCTGGCCGACGAAAACCTGCCGACACCGCCTGGCATCTTTCAGGCCTGCAACACACAACGCTGCTCAGCTCTTCCAACTCATCTTGAGGCACATCAGACACGGGGGCTCCCGTGTTTGACCTTTTGAGTGTCCACATCGGGAACATCCGATTTGGATGCGAAGCGGAGCCTTGAAAGACCAGTGGCGCACAGTGGAACGTCCTTCGAGGACCGGTAAACGGGCCGCCTCAAGGTGAGGGCGGTTGGGTTTCATTCCCTGATTTTCAAGTGGAGAAGACCGGCAGAAGCGTCTTGGTTCAGCTCCCGTTGGGAGGTGTGAGAACGCCTCGAACTCGGGCGCAAGGAACTGGATTAACGTTTGATTGAACTAGGGGCTGTGGACAGTTGGATTGCGTCGTCGGCTTGGCCGACCAGGTATTGCGGCGCACTCAGCACCGAAAGCCCTGGGCTGCGCTCACACCGGGCCCCTCATCACCGGGATTGCAGGTTTTCCCGGGACCCGGCATAGGGCCGCAAATCAGTGTGAAACGTCCTTACGCGTTTACGCGCGGGTTTGATGCTTCGGGGGACGTGTCGGACCGACAGTCAGCGCGTCCTTTCCCTCGTTCTCAGGCCTCGGGAACAGGACGGTCCAAGGGCGGGGCACGGTCGGTGAAATCCGTCACTGCAACCGACCGGTCGGAAGCGCGCCGGGTTTCCTAACCCGGCACCTCCACCCGTTTTCGCGTCGGACGGGCTCTGTTCCTGGGCCAGGGCAACAGGGACGCCGTCGCCCCCGATTGTGTCGGCCATTTCACCCGGTCGGCGGCCTGCGGCACGACAAAGGGTTTGCTGTCCGCCATCAGGATGGAGAAATAGCCGCGAACCAGCGCCACCATGATGCCTGCCGCGACCCCGATGACAAGTGCCGCAACCAGGATCAGGATGGACGACGGACCGGAGGGGCGCAGGGGCGGGACGGCGTTGGAAATGATCCGCGCCTGGTTTGTGTCGACGCCCTGCTGCTCACCCAGTTCACGCGCCCTGAGAAGGAACGATTCGTAGATGGCCCGCTTGGTGTCGGCGTCGCGCGTCAGTTCGCGCAGCCGGACACGGGCATCGTTGGTGACGAACGTGGATTGTTTGATCGTGTCGAGACGCCGCTCGATCTGGCGCTGCTCGGCAAGTGCGCGTTCGACGTCCGCGCGGGCGCGGCCGATAATACGCGAAAGCTCCTGCTTGATCTGCTGGGTCACCACCGTCACCTGGGCGTCGGCCGCGGTCATGGACGGATGCGACGGCAACAGCTCCGCCGACAGCACCGACCGCTGTTGCAGCGCGGCGGCCAGGCGAATGCGCAAGCCCGATATCGTGGACGACGACAGAGCCTCGGGAATGTTGTTGAGATCGCCGGCACTCAGCTGGGCCGCTTCGATCTGTTCCAGATTCGAACGCGCCAGCGAAGTCCGGGCTTCGGCTTCAACCAGGAGACGGTTGAGCTGTTCCAGCTCCTGTTCATTGACCTTGCTGCCATTGGTCTCAAGGATGTTGTTGCGGGACTTGTAAAGTTCCACGGCGCTTTCGGCTTCGGCCAGTTCCGTCCGCAATTCGTTCAGCCTCGCCGTCAGGGTGCCGGATGCTCGCTGGGCCAGTCCGGACCGGGCTTCGACTTCGGATTCGATATAGGTCTGGGCGATGACGTTGGCCAGCCGCGCGGACTTGTCCGCGTCCTTGGTCTTGACGTAGAGATCGATAATGTAGCTGCGTTGCGGGCGCGATGTGTCGACGGCCTTCTGGAGGTTGAAGAACGCCTTGATGGTCGGGTCCGACGGCGGCCGTTTTTCCGCAAACAGACCTTTGACCGCGCCGATCGCGGAGGAAATGATGTTGCTGTTGCCGCCGATGAACTCCTTGTCTTCGGTCAGGTTTTCAGATGCGACAACCTGCTTAAGCACACTCTCCGACGTCAGCACGCGCATATGGCTTTCCACCATCGCGGCGCCGCCGTCGCTGGATTCCGTACGCCGCAGGACGTCGCCGTCCAGCACCTGTATCCCCAGCGGATCGAGCAGGATCCGGGTGCTGGCGACATAGGGTCGTTCGCGCGTAACCACATAGGCAAGCGCCGCGGCGACAAACAGGGCGGCGACAAGGGCGACCAGATTGCGATGCACGATGACCAGACCGATGACGTCGCGCAGGGTCAGCTCCGCATCCTGCGGGTCGCGGCCGAGATTCTGTGCGGCTTCGAAGCCGGCGGGCTTTTGCGTCTGTTGTGTCCGTTCGGCTGCCGGGTCCGGGCGTCGGCCGTTCGGCGAATGCGCCGGTGCGCGGGGCGCCGGGCTTTGCGCGCCGGCGCTGGCGGTGCTATTCCGGTAACGAAGGCGCGGGCGGGAGACAGGTTGATCCTGTTTCGCAGCCCGCGCGGCCTTTTCGTTGCGTCCGATCCGTTCAGCGCGTTTCGCCTGCTCGGCCCGTTCGGCCCGCCAGGTCTGCTCGGTTCGCCTGGCTTGCTCGGCGCGCCGGGCCTGTTCTTTTTGTCTCGCCTGTTCGTTTCGCGCGGCCCATTCGGCCCGCGTGATTCGTTCGGATCGACCCGGAGCCGCGGCTCCGTCCCTGCGGGCCTGACGCTCCGACGGACCCTTGAGCAGCCGCGGGCCGCGGCGGCCCCCGGTCTCTTCCGGGCGTTGGTCCGGCAAACGCTTCATGCGAAGTTCTCGCTGTCTTTCGGTTTCGTTCCGGTATCGCCGAACAGAGCCGGCCGGATCATCTGGGCGACGAACAGGGCGACGTAGAGAGGGTTCAGGCACAGATAGCGGCGCCACAGGCGGCGGGGTTCTTGAGTTAGACGAAAAAGCCATTCCAATCCTCGCTCCTGCATCCAGTCCGGAGCCTGTTTCAACAGGCCGGCGTGAAAATCGAACGCGGCGCCGACCGCGATCGACGGACAAGTCAACATGTCGGCATATTCATGCACCCAGACTTCCTGGCGCGGGCAACCGAGCCCGACGAACACGATCCGGGCGCCGGTTGCCTCGATCTCCCGCGCTATCTCGTGCTTCTCGGCTTCGGTGCTGCGACGAAACAGCGACGGCCGGCTGCCGGCGATTGTGATGTCGGGGAACTGCCGCTTCAGGTTTTCCTCCAGAGGTTCCAGCACCTCCGACCGGCTGCCATAGAGATAGACCGGCAGACCTTCCCTGGCGGCGCGGGCGCACACTTCAAGCATCAGATTCGGACCATAGACCCGGTCCCGGAGGCCGCAGGCATGCATCAGGTTCATCGCCCAGCGGACGGGCTGACCGTCCGGCGCGATCAGGTCGAAACCGTTCAGCCGCCAGCGATGCTCGCGGTCGAGCACGCCGGTCATGACGCCGTGAACGGCGAGCGCCGCCGCTTTGTAGGACCTGCCCTCGCGGGCAGCCGCCACAATCGCGTCGACTGCGCCGTCATAATCGACGGCGCTGACGCCAATACCCAGTATGTTTTTTTTGCCGTGATCAATCATGATATTCCAACAGTCTTTATGCTGCCGCGTTCCAGCGATCACGGTTCGAGGTGTAGATATCTTCCAGGATTTGCCGGACGTTGTGGGTCACTTTCCAGTTCGGATAATGCGCTTCGAACCGGCTCGTGTCCGAGATCCACCAGATGTGGTCGCCCATCCGGTTGTCGGGTGCGTAGGACCAGTCCAGCTTTTTCCCGGTAATGTCCTCGCAAAGCGCAACCGCTTCCAGCATCGAGCAGTTCGATGTCCGTCCGCCGCCGATATTGTAGACCTCGGCCGAGCGGGGATTTTCGAAGAAATGCCAGAATGCGTTGACCAGATCGTAGCTGTGAATGTTGTCGCGAACCTGTTTGCCCTCGTAACCGAACACGGTGTAGGGCATGTCGTTGGCCGCACATTTCATCAGGTAGGCCAAAAAGCCGTGCAGGACCGTGCCGCTGTGTCCCGGTCCGGTCAGGCAACCGCCCCGGAAGCAGGCCGTTTTCATGTCGAAATAGCGGCCATATTCCTGCACCAGCAGGTCGGCGGACGTCTTTGAGACGCCGAACAGGGAATGCATGCTCTGGTCGACGGACATGGTTTCGTCAATGCCACGCTCATGGAACGGATGGCTTTCGGCGATCTCCCAGCGGGTTTCGGTTTCGACCAGCGGCAGCCGGTTCGGCGTGTCGCCGTAGACCTTGTTGGTCGAGGTGAAGATGAAGGGGACATCGGGACATTTGTGCCGGCACTGCTCGAGCAGGACCAGGGTTCCGTTCGCGTTGATGGTGAAATCGGCGATCGGATCCTTGGCCGCCCAGTCGTGGGACGGTTGCGCGGCCGTGTGGATGATCAGGGCGAGCCGGTCGCGCCATTCGTCGAAAAGCGCGGCCATCGCCGACTGGTCGCGAATGTCGGCGTCCACGTGGGTATAAGTGGCAAACTCGGCCTGCAGGCTCTGCCTGTTCCACTCCGTGGACGCGTCCTTTCCGAACAGATGCGCACGCATATTGTTGTCGATTCCGACGATCGAATAGCCGCGCTTGGCAAAGAAGCGCGTGGCTTCCGATCCGATGAGGCCGGCGGAACCGGTGATGAGTATGACGTCACGCATATCTGGTCGTGTCCTTGTTGGCATTCGCGCTTGACTGCTGGTTCGATCCGTCCGGATCAGGCCATTGCGATGTCGAAATGGCTGGTTTGAACCAGGATGTTCTCGAAGTAGCTGATCGTCCGCTTCAGGCCCTCTTCCAGAGGAACCTTGGGCTGCCAGTCGAGCAGATCCTTGGCCCGTGAAATGTCCGGACGACGCTGAAGCGGGTCGTCCTGGGGCAACGGATGGCAGACGATCTTCGAGCGCGATCCCGTCAGGTCGATGACCAGCCGGGCGAGGTCGAGAATGCTGATCTCCGTCGGATTGCCGATATTGGTCGGGCCATCGGCGGCTTCCGGCGTGCGCATGCAGGCAACCATCGCGGTGATCAGGTCGTCGACATAGCAGAAACTGCGCGTCTGCGATCCGTCGCCATATATCGTGATCGGCTGTCCCTGCAGGGCCTGCAGGATAAAGTTGGAAACGACGCGGCCGTCTTGCGGGTGCATGCGCGGACCATAGGTGTTGAAGATCCGCACCACCCGGATATCGACGCCGTGCTGGCGCTGATAATCGAAGAAAAGGGTTTCGGCGCAGCGTTTGCCTTCATCGTAGCAGGCGCGGGGACCGATCGGGTTGACATTGCCCCAATAAGGTTCGCTTTGCGGCGAGATTTTCGGATCGCCGTACACTTCGCTGGTCGAGGCCTGCAGGATCTTGGATTTGGTCCGCTTGGCCAGTCCAAGCATGTTGATCGCGCCGTGGACGGAGGTTTTCACCGTCTGAACCGGATCGAACTGATAATGGACCGGGCTTGCCGGGCAGGCGAGATTGTAGATCTCGTCGGTTTCCAGAAACAGCGGCAGGGTCACGTCGTGGCGCATGAATTCGAAACGCCGGTCGTCCCTGAGATGGGCGATATTGTACTTGGAGCCGGAATAAAGATTGTCGACCCCGATCACGTCGAGACCGTTGCCGTCGTCGAGCAGTCTCTCGGCCAGATGGGATCCCAAAAAGCCGGCCGCGCCGGTGATCAGAATTCGCCGGGTCTCGGGGTAGTTCGGTGTGCTTCTGTTTAGCATTGACGCATCCTCGTACTTGATCAGCCAGGTGACGGGGGCCGGGTCGGAACCTGGCCGAGGTCTGTTTCAGCGAGTTAACCTCTGCTGTTGGCATGAAGTAATAATCGAATCTAATTTTATTGTCATTTGAGAAAAGTCATTAGTGTTAAACAGGGTGTACAGAGATAATTAAAATTTTATACATTAACCTTTTAATTAATTTTAAATTGACGCTCACTTATTTCTGTTAATTGTAAGCCGGTGAGATCGTCCAACAGTCGGAGTCTGTGCGATGGTCCGGGAATGCGCGATGAAATGCGGCAACAAGAAAGACTCCGAACGCCTGAATTGAAGCGATGAAAATTCGATTTTATGTCGACTTAATTCGTTGAAATATAAAGGTTTTATCGACTTTTCTGCGGGGGCGGAAACAGACTTGAGTAGCGGCGGGCCGGAAAGTCCATGCCTGTGCTGGACGTTTGGTCCCGTCGCAAGAATAAGTGAAGTCGATACTTTCGGCTTCGCTGGAATGGAGGACTCCAGCTTGTTGAATCCCAATGCGCGGTTATTTTCGCACGCGACCTGCAGCCCGGCGGACGACGCAATTCTTTCAGACATGTTTAACGGCAACATGTTTACCGACCCGTCCTATCTGCGCGCGCAGGGACATCGCGACTATGTGATGTCGGACGGGCCGGGCCTGACACCGGTCCTGTTGTCGCGTCAGCCTTCCCATTTGCTGTATCTCGACCGCCTCCAGACATTGTCGTTGTCTGAATTGGGCGCACACAGCGCCCAATTGTTCGACAAATCCCCTGTCGATTTCATCGTGTTCGAAGACGTGCGCCTGGGACCGGACGATGCGCCGGCGCGCCTTCTTCATCAACGGTTCGGTTACAAGGCGAATTGGCGGCGCCCGATATCGGCCGGCGACCGGCTCCTTTCGAACAAGCAGGCCAGCAATTTGCGGCGCAAGCAAAAGAAGCTTCACGCCGCTCTCGGCGGATCCGCCACCGAATTTCAGTTTGCCCGCACGGAACCTGGCGATGTCGCTGAGATCGTCGAGATGAACCGGAAAAAGATCAAGTCGGGTGGTGGCCGCCATCACATGACGGCGGAAAAGCTGGCTGCCATGGAGACCTTGTGCGCGCGCATCGGCTACACGGCCAAACTCACCCACGAAAGCAAATTGCTCGCCGGCAACATCTTGTGCGTTTCCGGCAATCGCAGCTTCATTCCGGTGCTCGGCCATGATTTGAAATACGAAAAATTTTCGGTCGGGATGCAGGTCACTCTGCTGGCGCTGACCGAACTTGAAGGAATGGGGTGCACCGAGTGCAATTTCCTTTGGGGAGACAGCCGCTGGAAATCCGATTTCAAGGCGGATCGGGAAGCGCTGGAAACAATTGTCGTTCGACGCAACAACCGGGTCCTGTTTTCTCCCGATTACTGGCGTACCGTCATGCCCTATGCCAGGGACACGGCGAAAACCGTGGTCCGACCGCACGTCAAAAAGGCAACCGGCATGGTCCCCGCCGGGTGGCTGCCGCACTGGGCGCGGCGGTAGCAAGTTGGCCGTTTTTGCAACAGCCCTTTCGATCTGGCGCCGGGAAGGTATCGGCGCCCTGGCGGCGCATGCGCGTCTCGTATCGCTTCGTCGATTGCATCATGCGATCTGGGATGGCCGCTTCGAAGCGCTGGAATCCGTGCCGACCGGGGGCTACCTGATGCAGCAGCACCTGGATCCTTCCGACAACACCAATCTGGAAGGCGCCCGCGAATATCTGCCGTCGCCGCGGCTCGTTGTCTCGTGGATTCTCGACGGTCTCGGAGAGGACTATTCCCGGTTTACCTTCGTCGATTTTGGATCCGGGCGCGGACGGGTTCTGCTGGCCGCGGCGGAAAAGCCGTTCGGCGCAGTGCGCGGTGTGGAGTTTTCCGGCCGGTTGCACGCCGAGGCGGAGTGCAACATCGCCGATTACCCGGCTGACCGCCTCGGATGCCGGGATGTCGGGTCGGTGTGCATCGATGCGGCGGAATATCCGCTGCCGGACGGCGATTGCATCCTGTATTTTTTCAATCCGTTCGGCGCCGACCTTCTCGATCGGGTCGTCTCCGGCGCACTCGAAACCGCACGCTCGCGCGGCACGCGCCTCATTCTGATTTACTACAATCCGGTGCACAGCGCCGCCATGGCCGGACATGCCGGTCTTCGGCGTCGGCCAATGTCATTGTTTGACAGAGTGAAACTGAAGCTCCTGAGCCCCTATCCGGTGGTGATATTCGAGTTGGACGGGTCCAGTTCCGAATAGGGTTCCGCCCCGTTGACACCCTGCGTCGCCGCGATCACGCCGTCGCTGAAATGGCGTGCCATGTTTTCGATCGAATAATGATGTGCCGAGTGTCGGGCGCCGTCCCTGAGACGGTCCAGTTCCTGTTGATCGGTCATGACACGAACAACCGCGTCGCTGTAGGCTTCGATGGAATCGGGTTGGTCCACGAGAATGCCGTTTTCGCCCGAGGTAAGGTAGTTGATTTCCGGTCCGTGACCGGGGGCACTTGTGGTGATCAGCGGACATGCGGCGGCAAACGTGTCCAGAATCGCCAATCCGACGGCGCCCGGCAGCAGGCAGGTTGCCGCGGCCTTGAGTGCAACGGCCTTGTCGCGACCGAACAGGGGACCGATCGCGTGAATGAAGCCATGTTCCCGCGCGGCTTTTTCCGCAACATGCGCCTCCGGCCCGGCACCGACCACGACAAGTTCGAAGTCCGGGACCCGGGCTCTGATCCGCTTCGCGGCTTCGATCAGAAAATCGATGCGTTTGTCCTTGTAGAGCGCGCCGAGATAGAGCCCGATCCGCCCTGGACCGATGCCGTGTTTGCGACGGAAGGCGTCGAGCTCGGCATCGTCGATCGTGGCGAGTTCGCCGAGCAGCTCGCCCATGTCGATCGAATTGTAATTGATCGAGATGCGGTCACGCGGAAACCCGTAGTCGGCAATCAGATTCGCGACCTCCGGCGTATAGGCGAACCACCAGTGCACGCGGGTGGCAAGAAACCGTTTCAGGATCCGGCCGATGCGCGGAAAGCGGCCGCCCGCCGACGAACGGCCGTGCCCGAAAAATCCCATGCGCTTGCCAAAGAGCATGTAGCGCATCTGCAGCCAGTAATTGAGCAGGAGCTTGTTTTCCTGACTGACGATGGTCAGATCGGCGCTCTTGATGAGGGACCCGGCTGATTGCCAGTGGAACGTCTGCCCGGCAACCCTGAAATCGGAAACCGGGACCCGTGTTGCCCAGTCCAGGCTTGCCGTATCGCCCTTGGCCGCCGCGTCTCCCGTCGGGTCGCTGTAGACAAGGTGATAATCGATGCCCCTGCGCGCCAGGATGTCCCGCACCAGTTTGTGGAACGTCACCCGGTACTGGCTCAGAACCAGGGTGACAAAACAGACTTTGCAAGCGGGTTTCATGGCTGTCTGGTCCTCTGTTCAACGCATCGGATCAAGCCGGGCCGCCCCGTGGGGTGGCGTCCAGCGGGGCCTGGTTGGGCGAAAGCGCATGGCGGGCGATATGGACGCCGATTGCGGCAAGCAGCGTCGTCTGGGCCGCCAGCATCGTGAGCGGGATCCCGTACAGGCCAAACCATGATGTCATCGGCACGACCAGCGCAACGGCGACCAGCGAACTGATCACATAGGAGATGAAAACATCCCGGGTTCGCTCCACCACCCGAAGATAATACAGCCAGATCATCCGAATGACGGTGACGGCGTACACACAGGCAAAGATCCTGGTGTGGTCGGCATAGGGGACATATTCCGATCCAAAGAAAAGTTTCAGAAGGGGGCCGGCGAAAAGGCCGATGGGAATGATCAGGCTGAGCGAAGCCAGACCGACAAACAGGGTCTGGCCGTAAAGGTATTTCAGCAACCCGGAAACATCGTCCAGGCGCATTTCCTGCGCCGCTATTCGCGGCATGAAGTTTTCGAGCGCGTAGATCAGGAGATGGGTGGTGCCCAGGAGATATTGTGCCGACCGCAAACCGCCGATCGCGTCGTCGCCGAAATGGAGGCCGGCAAAGATCCACAGGGCCTGCTCCTGGCCGATGGAAACGAGCATCATCAAAAGCATCCAGGAGGCAAGCGGCCAGTGCCGGCGCAGGACGATCATCGGCAATCGTCTGGGAATCCGTGCACTGAGCGTCATCCGCAGGAACGGCAGGGCCGACACAAGGGCCGAGACGGCAAGCACATACAGGGCCGTTGCGACATCGACAACGATGTCGTTGGAGATCAGATAGGCAATGAAAAGGATCATGATGCCCAGCCGCAACAGGTCGAGGCCGACGGCCTGTTTCATTTTCGATCTGGCAAACAGCACCCGTCGGGTCGTGAACTGGATGTTTTGTGAAAAGGCAACCAGCCCCGCGGCGAGAATGAGGTTCAGGTCGGCCACGTCGCCGCGCGTCAGAAAGAGCACGATGACGAACATGGCAATGAACAGCGCGCTGGCGCTGGCGGTTGCCAGCCCCAGAACCGTGATGGCGGCGAAATAGCTCGCCGAGCGCTGCTTGCGGGCGCCGGTCAGCGTCATCATCGGAAGGGTGATCAAATGCCCTTCCATATTGGCGGTAAAACTGACCATCAGCAAGATCAGCGCGAACAGGCCGAAGTCGGTGACGCCGAGCGCGCGCGCGGCGACAATGCCGACGGCAAAGTTCAGTCCGCTGACCAGCACCTGATTGCTGACGGAATAGGTGATGTCGCGGTTAAGCAGGCCGCGGATGCTGAATGCCATGGTCAACCCACCGCGCTTCTGCCGGACAGGCGGGCGTATAGCCGGCTGTCGACCTTCAGGTTTGCGATATTTCCGCCGAGATCGAGATCGAATTTCCAGCCGCTGCGATGGATCTCGAGCGGATCGATCCGGACCGTGTGCTGCTGGCCGGATATGCCGGTCGCGATGGTCCTGAAGCCGATGCCGGAGCAATAGTCCCTGAGCGCGGGCGAGAAGTGCCGCCGCATCCCGAAGGGAAACGAGAAATCGTCCACCGCGCCACCGAGAATATCTTCCAGAAGGCGTTTCGACGCCAGGATTTCATCATCCCATGCGTTCCGCGGCAGCAGCGACAGCATCGGATGGGTGTGCGTGTGGCAGCCGATCGTGTGGCCTCCGGCCGACAGTTCACACAATTCGCTGCGGCTCAATGTCCGGCGATCACCGAAATAGCGGATCCGGTCGAAGAAATCGGAAATCACATGGGGCGCCGCAACGTCGCGGAACATTCCCGAATTGACATAAAAGGTCGCGGCCGCGCCACAGGCCTCCAGCGTGCCAAGGGCTTCGTGCCAACCCTTGAAATTGTCGTCGAAGGACACGAACAGGACTTTCTCGTCGGCGGCCGCGGTCACGAAATCCCGCGGTGAGGCGAAACCGTAGCCCTGATCGGTGAAAAAGGTCAGGGCTTCGCGGAACGCCGGGATCTGATGCCGGTCAAGCTCATGGAAATAGATCGCGAGCTTTGCGGGCAGGTCGCAGCTGGCAAAGCGGATATGACCCTGCCGTATGAAGTTCAGAACCTGTGCTTTCATGATGTCTGGTTCGCCATGAGGGATGAGGATCGATTTCCGCGTCCGCCATCGACATCGTCCGGCTGGGCCAGGAAACGCAGGATGTTGGCGCGAAAGATTTTCGGGCTGTAGGCATCGAGATAACGCTGCCGGCCGAGATTTTTGTCCCGTTCCAGCGCTTTCGGATCCGCAAGATAAGCCTCTATCATGGCGCAGGCATGGCCGAGGCTGGCGCGCTGTTCGGTGTCGGCGATGACATTGCCGTGCAAATCCGAGCCGACCATTTCCGCAAGCCCGCCAATATCGAGCACGATCGGCGCGCAGCCATGGGCCAGCGCCTCGATCAGGGCGACCGGCGCAAGATCGTGCCGCGACAGGTAGAGGAAGATGTCGGCCTGGGCCAGGAGGCTGGACTTGCGTTCCTCGCTGACCCAGCCTGTCACGTCGATCCGGGTGTCCGATCCGTAACCGGCGGCGCGTTCCCTGACGTCCTCGACATCGAGTTGCGCCGTGGCGCCGCCGATGATGACGCCGCGCACGCGATCATCCTTTTGTCCGACCAGCGAAACCACGTCGACGAAATCGAGCACGCCCTTGCGCGGATCCAGATTGCCGAGGCAGGCAATGGTGATCGCGCCGTTTGTGGTTTTGCGCGGTTCGCCCGGATCCTGTGACATGTTGGCAAGCGGCAGCACGCGCGAGAACAGACCGGACGCGCGGGCGCCCTGGCAGGCTTCTTCCGTGATCGCGACGATTTCGGTGTTCGACAACATCCGCCGTACCAAAGCCCCTTTGAATCCCGGCTTTGCCATCAGGTCGCCGAGGCCATTGCCGTGGACATGGATCCATGTGCGCCTCGCCAGCAGTTTTGCAAACCCGGCCAGGAGCGCGTCGCGCACCGCCGTGTGCGCCCAGGGCGCGATCCCGAGATAGGCAAAGTCATACCGGCGGC
>JGI12316J15310_10000406_pt57 | contig 43026 bp, 41 predicted proteins | sample MarCyaLeptolynsp_FD_15310 | JGI IMG/M metagenome (IMG submission 15310) | reverse complement strand
GTGCGCGGACGCACCGGTTTCCAGGTTGTTTCCGGGTCGAGCGAGCCACATGGCGACGGCGCCTCGAACGTCTCGGCGATCTCGGCCCAGGCTGCGTCGGGCACGGCCGGCGTGGTTGCGGCAGCGGCGCTGGCCTTCAAGCGCGATGTCGATCCGCACGCAACGGTCGCCATCGAAGCCAGCGTTACGGAAACCATCCAGCCCCAATCCACCCGCAACGATCAGGTCGCCCTCGCGCGCATGAAGGGGTATGAGGGCGAGGCCTGCGGCGAATGCGGCAATTTCACCATGGTCCGAAACGGAACCTGCCTGAAGTGCGACACCTGCGGGTCGACGAGCGGGTGCAGTTGATCGGCGCAATGACATCGCGCTCTGAAATGAAGCGTCTCCGGGCAGGTCTGTCCGGAGACGTTTTGATTCGGGTGGGACTTCGGCAAGCCACGCGACATGGACAGCCGGACCCGCAACCGGCATGATAATCACCTAAACTGGGCGCGAGCCCCACCGCTGAAGAACAAGGCGCTGAAACATGTCCATTCGTCCCGTCAGCCAAATCACCCGGGCCCAGCCCGCACTGGAGGGTGCCGGCGTGCACCTGCATCGGGCTTTCGGGTTCGGCAAGACGGAGGACTTCGATCCCTTCCTGCTCTTTGACGACTTTCGCAATGAACGGCCGGAGGATTACAGCGCCGGTTTTCCCTGGCATCCGCATCGCGGTATCGAAACCATCACCTACGTGCTTGCAGGGTCCGTCGACCATGGCGACAGCCTCGGCAATACCGGCGCGCTGGCGGCCGGAGACGTCCAGTGGATGACAGCCGGCAGCGGCATCATGCACCAGGAAATGCCGAAGGGCGATGCCAACGGCCGCATGCACGGGTTTCAACTCTGGGCCAACCTGCCCTCGTCCCTGAAAATGACGCCGCCACGCTATCAGGATATCCAATCAGCCGAGATTCCCGTCATCGTCGATGACGACGGAACCGCTGTGCGCGTCATCTGCGGCAGCTTTTGGGGAAAGACCGGCCCGGTCGACGGTATCGCTGCCGAACCCTCCTATCTCGACATTTCCATTCCCGCCGGCAGACGCCGGACCCTGCCGGTCGAAATCGGCCGGCACGCCTTTGCCTATATCTTCGAGGGTTCGGGATCGTTTCGCGACGCGTCGGAGCCGTTCGGAGTGCTGACGGAAAAAGAAAACGCGGCCGGAGACGAGATCCTGGTCCGCGAACAGACCGGAAATCGCTCGCTTGTCCTGTTTTCGAACGGCGATGAAATCACTGTTGAAGCCGGCGGGGCCGGCATCCGGTTCCTGCTTGTGTCGGGACGCCCGATCAGGGAGCCGGTCGCCTGGTACGGTCCGATCGTCATGAACACCGACCAGGAGATCCAGACCGCGCTCGGCGACCTTCAGCGCGGTACCTTTATTCGTTAGGCACAGGTCGACGATGGACCGGTCCGGACTTTTCACACTCTGCAAAGCCTGGATTGCACCCTGCGACCTGTCGCGCAAATCCGATTTAACGCGACAGGCCGCAGCACACCTCAAACCAGGTTTTTGACATCCGAGGAAAAGCTCGGAAACGCGTAGATCGTGTCCTTCATCTGTTCCGCCGAAACATTGAACTTCATGGCGAAGGCGAACAGATGCACAAGGTCGGCGGCATGGTGTCCGACTATGTGGGCGCCCAGGATTTTGCCCGTGCTCTTTTCAACAAGGACTTTCGCATAGACGTCTTCCTCCAGATAGCTCTTTGATGAAAACCATCCCGAAAGGTCATTTTCCCTGACGTCGAATTCGAGCCCGGCGTCGCGCGCCGCCTCTTCGGTCACCCCAACGCTGGCCAGCGCCGGATTCGTATATATGGCCTGCGGGATCACCCGGTAGTCCGGTTCCTTGTTGCTTCCGTGGACAATGTTCTCGCCAACGATGCGGCCTTCATAGGTTGCCACCGGAGACAGCTGCGGACTGGTCGCAAGAACATCGCCGGCGAAATAGACCGACGGGTTCGATACCGACCGCAGGATTGCGTCCGTGCTGACGCGGCCATTGACATGAGCCACGTTGCCGGCCTCCAGATCAAGCCCGTCGACGTTGGCAATACGCCCGGCGCCATTCACGACGGCGCTCGACCTCACTTCGGACTCTACGCCATCTTTCGAATAGCGAACCAACAGAGCGCCGTCAGGCGCCTTTGTCACCGAATGCACGGTGACCGACGTCTGGACGACCACCCCGAGATCGGTCGTGGCGCGGGTCAGGACTTCAACAGCGCCCTGCTCCATCCGCGGCAGCAACCGGTCCATCGCTTCCAGAATTGTCACCTTGGTACCGGCGCGGGCATAGACATGGGCGAATTCAAGCGCGATGACCCCGCCGCCGATGAAGGTCACCGAAGCCGGCTGTTCCCGTTGGGACAGCACCTCGTCGGACGTGATCATCAGATCGGCGCCCGGAATCGGCAAAGGTCTCGGATGCGACCCGGTGGCGACAACGATGGATTTTGCCGAAACCGTGCGCTCACCGACCTGCAGACTGTTGGGACCCGTAAACCGGGCTCTGCCGCGGATCACCTCGGCGCGTTTCGCTGCGACACCTTCCATGGCTCCGGGAATGAAGTCGATCATCGCCTTTTCGCGGTCGATCAGCGTCCCCCAGTCAAGTCGGGCCGGGCCGACATCGATGCCGTGGCCGCCGGCACGGGAAATTGTGTCCAGCGCCTCCCCGGCCGCAACAAGGACCTTCTTCGGTGTACAACCGCGGTTCGGGCAGGTTCCGCCGAATTCGGCGTCTTCGATCATCGCGAGTCGCAAGTCCGGATCTGCCGCTTGGGCGACAGCGGAAACGGCAAATCCCGCATTTCCACCACCGATGATCGCGATATCAAAATCGTCTGACATGATTATGTCCTTTCAATGCGCAGGCGCGCGCGCTCCAAAAAAATCTGGCGATCAGTTTATTTACCGATCGGTACAGTTATAAATGGATCCTGGCCGGTAAATTTCAAGGGTATCAAATCCGGTTTTGCAAAGCAGAATTCCACTATCATTTGACCCGGAAAGAACGCTCCCGGACACGGGCTTCAGAATACAGAAATCATTATGTACCGATCTGTTCTCTTTAGGGTGAATTTTCATTGCAAATACGGCAACGCGGACATCATAAGGAATGTCCGCAATCCGGAAAAATTGTGGCTGAAGGCCGGATTGAACATTTTCAGGAGCGGTATCGCCGCCCGGCGGCGATTATCGCCTATCGCTCCGCAGCCTCTTCGGCTTTCGGTCCGCGATCGATAATACCGTCGGCGTCAGTCAGGCGCGCGGCGCGCAGGCGCTCCTCTGCTTCCGTTGCTTCGCGCTGCTTCGTCCACATGGAGGCATAAAGCCCGTTCATGTCCAGAAGATCGGAATGTTTGCCGCGTTCGACGATCTCGCCCTTTTCCAGCACCAGGATCTCATCCGCGTTGATGACCGTTGACAGTCTGTGCGCGATGACCAGGGTTGTCCGGTCGCGTGATACCCGCTCAAGGGCGTCCTGGATCTCGCGCTCGGTATGGGTGTCGAGGGCCGACGTGGCCTCATCGAGGATCAGGATCGGCGGCGCTTTCAAAATCGTCCGCGCGATTGCCACCCTTTGTTTCTCGCCGCCGGAAAGTTTCAGTCCGCGTTCGCCGACTTCCGAAGCGTACCCTTCGGGCAGGGTTTCGATGAAATCGCTGATCTGCGCCATTTCTGCGGCCTTGCGCAGATCCTCATCGCTCGCCTCCGGCCGTCCATAGCCGATATTGTAGGCGATCGTATCGTTGAACAGGACCGTGTCCTGCGGAACCATTCCAATCGCCTTGCGCAGGCTCTCCTGGGTGACGTCGCGAATATCCTGTCCGTCGATCAGTATGCGGCCGCCGGTAATGTCGTAGAACCGGAAGAGGAGCCGCGAAATGGTCGATTTACCGGCACCCGACGGACCGACGATCGCAACCGACTTTCCAGCCGGCACATCGAACGTCACCCCCTTCAGGATCGGCCGATCGCTGTCGTAGTGGAATACAACGTCGTCGAACCTGATTGCGCCCTTTTCGATCGACAGGGGCGACGCGCCGGGTTTGTCGACGATTTCCGCGTCCAGGTCGAGCAGATCGAACATTGTTTCGATGTCGGCGAATCCCTGTTTGATCTCCCGGTAGACGAAGCCGATGAAATTCAACGGTATCGACAATTGGATGAGCAGCGCATTGACCAGAACAAAGTCGCCGATCGTTTGTGTGCCCGCCAACACCGCATTGGCCGAAAATGCCATGCAGATGATCATGCCGATCGAAAAGACGACGGTCTGCCCGATATTGAGGTAGGCCAGCGACGTCCATGTTTTGGTCGCGGCTTTCTCGTAAACCGCCATCGCGCCGTCAAAACGGCGCGCTTCCATGGCTTCATTGCCGAAATATTTGACGGTTTCGAAATTGAGCAAGGAATCGATCGCCTTGGAATTGGCATCGGTGTCGGATTCATTCATTTCCCGGCGAATCGCGATGCGCCAATCGCTGGCGCGAACCGTGAACCAGACATAGAGCCATACGGTGAGTGCCATCACGCCGACATAGGACAGATCGAACTGATAGGCGACGATGCCCGCCATCAAAGCGAATTCGATGATTGTCGGGATTGTATTCAGGATCGTGAAACGGACGATCGATTCGATACCCTTGGTGCCACGCTCTATGATCCGGCTGAGCCCCCCGGTACGGCGCTGCAGGTGAAACCGCAACGAGAGCCGGTGCATATGAACGAAGGTCCGATAGGCCAGTTGCCGCACCGCATGCTGCCCGACCTTGGCAAAAAGCGCATCGCGAACCTGGTTGAAGACCATCATCATCACCCGGCCAACACCGTAGGCAATGACCAGCATGACCGGCACCGTTACAAAGGCCGGCACGCCAAGTCCGCCCTCCTCCGCAGGAGCGACAAGCGCGTCGGTCGCCCACTTGTACGTGTAGGGAACAAGGACCGTTATGACCTTGGCCAGCAACATGGCGCCAAAAGCGACCAGGACCCTGACCTTCAGGTCCGCCCTGTCGCTTGGCCAGATATACGGCCACAATTCCTTCAGCGTGGCCATGGTCTGCCCACGGTCGGCGGATATGCGCTTTCTGCTTTTGGAAGATGTGTCCGATGTCATTCGCCTGCCCCGGGGCCCCGCCGCTCTTGGCGCCTACGTGCGCGCACTGTTCGCCTGAAAAGACGGTCCTTTGGTCGTTGGCAAGAGCCAATTTCGGAAATGTTCAGGAACGGCGTCGTCACACAATCCGGGCCGAGCGCCTCTGTAGAGAATATTTGATCAAGCACTGTGTAAAGCACATCCAGGTCACTGCGGGTCCGGCCCGGCCTCTGGCCGCTTCACCCGCCTCCAGCCCACCAAAGGTCATACAGGCACTTGTCGCACAGGCTCGATGAAACAGGCTCCAGACAACCGGTCAGTTGCTGGCCCAGTTCAAATCCCTTTGCGGCAGAAGGAAGACCTGGCCCGGGAAGATCATGTCGGGATTGCGGATCTGACCCTGATTCGCCTGATAGATCGTCGTATAGCGAACACCCTGCCCGTAATGGCGCCGGGAGATACGCCAGAGATTGTCGCCTTTGCGAATGATCATTGCCGGTATACGCCGCTTTCCGGCATTGACATCTGCTCCAGCCGCCACCGCGGACGCTCCGGTTCCGACGGCAATGACAGGTGTCAGCGCAACTTCATCGGCTTCGCGTTCAAACACGACCTCGGCCCGCGCTGTCACGGTTCCCTTATTGTCCTGGACCTTGTCGGCACGCACGCTGTGCTGACCGGGATCGATCGTCTTCGGGGCTTTCAGGATCCACTGGCCTTGTGGATTGGGTTTGGCCTGACCGACATATTTTTCTTCGATATAGACACGGACCGGGCCTTTGCCCTTGCTTTCACCGGCAACATAGACCTGTCCTTCTTCAGCTTCCACGGCCTGCACGGTGACGCTCGGTTCCGGCTCAGGCTCGGGCTCCTTTGCCTGTTTTTCAGTGAGGTCGGGCTGGGCCTCCTGTTTCGGATCCGTTTTCGCGACAATCGCGGGCTTCTTATCTGTTTCAGGTTTGGCTTTCGGCTGCGCAGTCTGCGGTGCGGGCTCCTCGGCTTGCGGAAGCAGTGCCGCCGTCTCCAGCGTCGATTCAATTTTCGGTTCAGCCGCCTTTTCCTCAACCGCTTCAAGTGCCTGTTCAATGCGCTCGGCCGGTTGTGAAGCATCCACCTCCCGTTCGTCCGCATCTCCGCTCGTCAGCGCGGAGCCGGCAACCGGCGGCGAAGCCGGAAGAGTTGACGCAACGACCGGTTCCCGAACCATTGGTTCCTCGGCCGTTGGCTCCGCTGCTGTCGGCTTCGCGGCCTCCGGTTTCTCTGCCGTTGGCGCAGGCTTCATGCTCCGGGTTTTTTCATCGGTTGGCGCGGCATCACCATCTTTGGGTTCGGCAGCTGCGACGACGATGGAATCCGTGTCGCCGGTTTCGGTTGCGGCCGGTGTCGAGGGTTCGTTCGTTTGCGTTTCAGCCACCGGCTTTTCGGCAACCGGCTCACTGGCAACGATGATTTCAGACGGATCCGCCTCAGCGGTCCCGTCGTCTGTAACAGATGCATCGGGCGTTGCGTTCGTTTCAGGCTTGGCGGTCGGCGTTACGGCTTCCCCTTGCTTGCCCTCGTTTTCCACAAGATCGGCGACGACCGTCTTGTCGGCATCCGGAACCTGAAGAACTTCTGTTGCAGCGCCCGGCGTGTTCGTCGCCACCAGGACACCTTCGGATTCGTTTTCCGGAATGTGCACGGCAATCGCCTCGTCCGCGCGAACCGGCTCCGTCGTGTCGCTTCGACGGGCCTCTATCGCGATGTCGTGGGCGCCCGGCGCCAGCGGTTTGTCAAGCACGATTGCCCAGTCACCAGCGGCATTGGCAACACCCTTGCCAACCACTTCCTCGTTGGAAAGCACCTCAACCATTGCTCCGGCATCCGATTGGCCGGCGATCACCGCATCTCCGGAAGGTTCCACGCGAACGATATCCACGCTCGGCTTCTGGGTCGGCGTGATCGCTTCGGCCTGCTCATCCTCAGGCAAGGCCGCAACCTGTTCTTCGTTGCTGTTGGCCGCAGTCGCCGCAGTCTCCTTGCCGGCGCCCGACGCCGCCTTCGGCTCGACGGAAGCGGCTCCCTGGCTTTCACCTGAGGACGCGTTCGTGGCCGCGGCAGAATCCTGCTTGGCGGAGACGGTTTTTTCAGAATTGATCCAGGGGTCGAAGACACCATTGAAACCGGCAACCGTAACCACCGTCGCCGTCGCCGCTGAGAGAGAAAGGCCGATTATGGCCGCGTTGCTCATGCCTAGCATTGGTCAAAACCACTTGATGATAAGGGTCCGCATCGATGCCTCAGGGAACACGGTTTGCCCCGGAGGTGCGTTCCCGACACCCGCTCGTCGAACATTCTTCGAGCTTATGCCTTGTTTTCTATTGTTTCTTTGCCTGTTACCGATGTAAAGCCGTTTGACTTTCGAAACAACACAATTCAAGGCATTCTGATTAATCGTGTCTGTCTCCGATACCGGATCCGTAGCTGTCACAAGGGTGTAGAAAACGAATCATGGCTGATCTTAAGGCAATCTGCGTCTATTGTGGATCCTCCCCCGGGCAGAAACCGGTCTATACCGAATCTGCGCAATATCTCGGCAAAGCGCTCGCCGATGCCGGTTTACGCCTCGTGTACGGCGGGGGATCCGTTGGTTTGATGGGCATTGTCGCGCGGAGCGTCCTGGAAAATGACGGCATGGTTACCGGGATTATTCCCGGATTTCTCGCCAAGAAGGAAGTCATGCTTGAACAGGCGCACGAACTGATCGTCACCGAGGATATGCATGAACGCAAGAAGACCATGTTCGAACGGGCCGACGCCTTTGTGGCGCTTCCCGGCGGCATCGGCACCCTGGAAGAACTCATTGAAATGCTGACCTGGGCACAATTGGGACGCCACGAGAAACCGGTTCTCCTTGCCAACGTCGATAGCTTCTGGGACCCGCTGCTTGATCTGCTTAATCACATGGCCGCGCAGAATTTCGTCGCCGCAGAATTTGTCGGCAGAATCCTGACTGTCGACAAAATGGACGACGTGCTGCCGGTCCTCATGGAAGCCGCAGCCAAGGCTCCCGACAGAAGTCCGCTTCACCCGGCCGGTGCGGACGTTTTGAGCAATTTGTAGATAACGGAATCGATCAACGCCTGAAACGACGCATCGACGATGTTCGGTGACACGCCGACCGTAAACCAGCGCCTGTCCGTGTCGCGATCATGGCTTTCGATCAGGACGCGGGTCGTCGCCTCGGTGCCTCCGTTCAGAATTCGGACCTTGAAGTCGACAAGTTCGAGACCGGAAATGATCGATTGGTACCGGCCAAGGTCCTTGCGCAGCGCGATGTCGAGCGCGTTGACCGGGCCGTTTCCCTCCGCGACCGACATATAGGTCTGCCCATCGACATTCACCTTGACGATAGCCTCCGACACGGTAAGCAGCTCACCCCTGGCGTTGAAGCGACGTTCGACCATGACACGAAAACCGAGGACCTTGAAATAGTCCGGGACACTTTCCAGATGTCGGCGCGCCAGCAATTCAAAAGACGCATCGGCGCCCTCGTAGGCGTATCCGAGAGCTTCACGCTCCTTCATGTCGCGCAGCAACCCATCCAGGCGCCGATCGGCCCTGTCAACGTCGATACCGACCCGTTGCAATTCCGCCAGAAGATTTGATTTCCCGGCCTGGTCGGAGACCAGCAATCGCCTCTGGTTGCCGACCTGGTCCGGAACAACGTGTTCATATGTCCTTGGATCCTTGACCAGCGCCGAGGCATGAATGCCGGCCTTGGTGGCAAACGCGGTTTCCCCGACATAGGGAGCATGCCGGTCCGGCGCGCGGTTGAGGACCTCATCGAACGCCCGCGAAATCGCGGTAATCTGGGCAAGCTGGTCATCGGAAACCCCGATTTCAAAGCGCTCGGCAAATTCCGGCTTGAGTTTGAGGGTCGGGATCAGGGATACCAGATTGGCGTTGCCGCACCGCTCGCCAAGGCCATTCAGGGTACCCTGGATCTGGCGGGCGCCGGCACGCACCGCGGCAAGCGTATTCGCGACCGCCTGTTCCGTGTCGTTATGGGCATGAATGCCGACATGGTCGCCGGGAATGTGCTGGCACACGGCACCGACAATTTCAGCAATCTCGTTCGGCAGCGTACCGCCGTTCGTATCGCACAATACCACCCAGCGCGCGCCCGCTTCATAGGCCGACCTGGCGCAAGCAAGCGCATAATCTGGGTTGGCCTTGTAGCCATCGAAAAAGTGTTCGCAATCCAGCATGGCGATCTTGCCGGCCGCCCGCGCGGCTTCGACCGATTGTATGATGGAGTCCAGGTTTTCCTCGTTGGTACACCCGAGCGCTACCTTGACGTGATAGTCCCAGCTCTTGGCGACGAAACAGATCGCGGAAGCCTGGCACGACAAAAGGTCCTGCAAACCCGGATCATTTGACACGGATCGTCCCGGACGCTTCGTCATGCCAAAGGCTGTAAACGTCGCGGTTTCGGTACGCGGCCTGGAAAAGAACTCCGTATCGGTCGGGTTCGCTCCGGGATATCCGCCCTCGACAAAATCCACACCAAGCCTTTCCAGAAGTCCTGTGATTGTAATCTTGTCTTCCAGCGAAAACTCGACAGCGCTCGTCTGTGCGCCATCTCGCAGCGTGGTGTCGAAGAGATAAAGCCGTTCGCCTGTCATCACACAATCCCAGGCGCTATTGCGCCAGTTCCCAGGTTGTCCCCTCAGGCCCGTCTTTCAGAACAACGCCCATTGCGGTCAGTTCATCACGTATCCGGTCTGCCCCGGCCCAGTCCTTGGATTGTCTGGCGGCCTTGCGGGCGGCGATCAGATCCTCAACGGTCTTGTCGTCAATCGCCGAATCGGCCGGCCGCCATGCGGCCCAGTCCGTCTGGGACACCTGCAGCAAGCCCATCAGGCGGGCTCCGGCCCGCAGTTTCGCTGGCGCTCCGTCGATACCTCTGGAGGCATCCCGACGCAATTCATGCAGCGCCGCAATCGCTTGCGGCGTGTTGAGATCGTCGCACAAGGCCTCAAGTACGGCTTCAGGAACATCGCCAGACACATCCGCAGCATCGGCAAGGTCGGCCGTCTGTTCGCGCCAACTGTCCAGTGTGCGTTTCGCATCGCGCACACCGTCAGCCGTCCAGTTGATCGGTTGACGGTAATGGGTCGTCAACATGGCCAACCGCAGGGCCTCGCCGGGCCATTCGGCCAGAAGCTCGTGGATGGTCTTGAAATTGCCAAGGGATTTCGACATTTTCTGGCCTTCAACCTGCAGAAATCCGTTGTGCATCCAATAGTTTGCCATGCGCTCCACACCGAAGGCGCAGCATGTTTGTGCGACTTCATTTTCATGGTGGGGGAACACCAGATCGATGCCGCCGGCATGGATATCAAAAATTTCACCGAGATGTTTCCATGCCATGGCCGAGCATTCGATATGCCAGCCCGGTCGTCCGAAACTCCATGGGCTTTCCCATCCGGGAACGCCCTCACCGGAAGGTTTCCACAAGACAAAATCCATCGGATCTTTCTTGTAGGGGGCAACATCGATGCGGGCTCCTGCCTGCATCTCATCGAGACTGCGGCGCGCCAGTGAGCCATAATTCGGCATCGACGGCACATCAAAAAGCACATGGCCCTCGGCCACATAGGCATGGTTCTCGGCGATCAATCGTTCGATCAGGACAATCATCTCCGAAACATGGTCCGTTGCCCGCGGTTCGATTGTCGGCTCAAGCACACCGAGTTGCGCAATGTCGGCCTGAAACTGGTTTGCAGTCTTTTCGGTCAGATCGCGGATTGTGATTCCAAGCGATCGCGCGCGATCATTGATCTTGTCGTCAATGTCGGTGATGTTTCGCACATAGGTGACTTTTTCCGGGCTGTAGAGCGTGCGAAGCAGCCGGAACAGAACGTCGAAGACAATGATCGGCCGACCGTTGCCGATATGCGCATGGTCGTAAACCGTCGGACCGCAGGCATACATCCGCACGTTTTCCGGATCGATCGGACTGAACGTCTGCTTTTGCCGCGTCAGCGTATTCCAAAGCCGCAATTCCATGCCTTTTCTCCCGTGCGCCAGCCGGACGTTCATGTCTGTCGATGAGAAGATGCAGGAGAACGGTCACAGCCAGCGATGATGCTAGCTGCAAATAATGAGGATTCCGTAGAGGCGCGGTGCGCCGAAAGGGATTTTTGCCGTCATGGAGGTTTAATGACCGATGCGGGGTGATCCGTCAACCCTGCATCCACATCCCCGATTGCCTTGTCGGGCGCCGGCGCAGTCCCTGGAGTGTCGCCACACCTTAGATCTGTTCGGCGGCGGAACGCGCACTTGTCATAAGCCGTTGTTCGGGCAGATATCCGACCATGACGTAGTCGATCTTGTCGCGGGTCCAGCGAACCACGCCCATGCCCCTGAGTTCACTGTAGGACGGTGCGCTGTCGGCTTGCGAGGACGGTGTCAGGCAAAGCGCGACCGGCCGGCCGGTCCGGTCCGGCAGATAGGCCAATTGAACAATCGGAGATCCCCGGAATTTCAGGACTTGGCCGCGTCGGAATTCCAGATCTGTCGCGTCCAGATCGGGCACGGTAATGGTCTGCTGCATCAGGTCGGAGAATCGGGCCTGCAGTCTGACGACATCATCCGGCGAAGCCTTCGAGGTCCCCACGGTCTCGCGATCATACAATGTATGGTAATCGACGACACGGGCGATCCACGTCGGCACTCCGGCCATTTCCATGTCTTGCCCGGCACTGGAACCGATTTCTCCGAACGAACGCGCTCCGATATAGCCGGCGGCAATTCCGGCAACACAAAAAAGAAGTGACGCGGCGATCGCCCCCATCATCCAGCGCCGTGCCGGTCGTGACGCGCCAAACTGCACCGGCGTCACTGCGGACGATGCATGCTCTTCTGCCGATGCTCCGGAGAGATAAGGTGCGGGCTCCTCCTCCGGCGCATCCCTCAGGATTCTGTCCGCCAGCTCATCGACCGCAAATGCGGCACGCCCGGACAGCCGCTCCTGGTCCAGCGCATTGCCGCTCAACCGGATCAGGCGCAGGCGTTCACCGGCCACATCGTCGTGCCGGAGCTGGCTTTCGACGGATCTCACATGTTCGTCGTCGAGTTTGCCGTCCGCATATTTCAGCAGGATTTCTTCCGTCAGTGTCATGACCTGCCTCCGCTGTTGGACAATTCACCGTCCTTACCCGTCCTGGGACTGCCGGCTTCCAGCGCGCGACCAAGGGCAATCCGCCCCCGAGCGATCCGGGATTCAAGAGTTCCCTGCGGAATGTTCAGGATTTCCGAAGCCTGCCGATAGGATTGTCCTTCCAGACACACAAGGGTCAACGCCGCCGCCTGTTCACTTGGTAGTTCGTTCAATTTCGACAACACCTGGGAGAGATAAATCTTCCCCACTCCAATGCGTTCCCCGTCGATGTTTCCCGGTTCGGCCTCCAGGTGCACCTTCGCCCGCTCCTGAACACCGGAATGCCGCAACTCGTTTTTCCAGATCGAATGCATGATGGAAAACAACCAGCTTTCCATCTTCGTTTCAGGCTCGAACTGTGCCCACCGTGTCAGTGCGCGTTCGCACGTCGCTTGTACCAGATCGTCCGCCTTCCGGTCGCCGCGACACAGCGACCAGGCAAATCGGGACAGGGCGGGCAACAGTTCCACGAGGTGTTTTCGAAACGATTTCGGCGCTTGCTGCATGGAGCGTTCAAACATTCACAGGATTTGATGACAAGAAAGATTGTGTATTTTTTTTGATCCGGGAAGAAGTTCGGCACACAGGTGTTATCACTCCATACTATGCAGATCGCATCGGAGGAACCTATGATCGATAGACTATTTCACGCAGTTTTGAAAACCGGCCTTGCAACAGTGTTCGCCCTCGCCGGCCTGACCTTTACGACATTGAGCGCCTCAAGCGCCGACTGGAATCTTGCCGCTGACGATTCCAAGGTGGCCTTCGGATCCATCAAAAAGAATACAATCGGGGAAGTCCATCACTTCACTGGTCTGACAGGATCGGTTACCGCCGATGGGGCAGTTTCGGTCGAAATTGACGTCACCACGATCGAAACCTTTATCGACATCAGAAATGAACGCTTTCTGGAACACGTCTTTGCGGCTAACGCACCCAAGGCAGTTCTGTCTGCCAAAATCGATATCGCCAAACTGGAAGCCCTGAAGCCCGGCGAAACCACCGACGCGGATGTTGAAGGCACGCTAACGTTCAACGCCAACGAACTTCCCATCGAAGCGACGATGTTCATCGCCCGCCTCGCCGAGGACAAGGTCATGGTCACGACGGATGAAATGATCATGGTCTCGATGGAGGATCTTGGCGTTCAGGCAGGTATAGACGCCCTGCAGAAACTGGCGAAACTCCCCGGCATTACACACGTGAGCCCCGTCACATTGCGTCTCGTGTTCACACGCTGACGAGGACATTCCAATCCCCGATCGACATTGGTTTGCCCGGCGCGATCGCCGGGCAGCCCTGTCGGTAATACATATGAACGCATTCTGAACGGGCATATCAGGGTGGGTTCAGGCGGGGTGCGATACAACCGGTTCATCATCAAGTTGGAGAGCCGAAATGTTCCGCACCGCCCTGGTTTTGTTCTGCCTTTTCATGTTTCTCGCAGGCCCGTTCGTCGCCATCGCCGCAACCTCCGCACCACACGGATACGGCAACAGGAACGCTAAACCGATGTGTTATTTCGCCGGCATTGCCTGCTCCAAGGGACCGACCCTGCTCCCGGCTCTCAGCCGCCTGAAGTAGCATGGTGGAGGTGCAGCGCTCTCGGGACATCGATTGCGGAACATCGATCAGGCACTCCGAGCTCTACTCATCCAGCCACGCGCTGCACTTTTCCGCACCGTTCGTCCCCCAGGGCATGATCGGAACCGTCGACGTCGAATTCTTTGGGCTGCCATCCACCAGCTTGTCTGAATAAACCAGGTAGACCAGAACATTGCGTTTGGAATCGCAGCCGCGGACGATCCGCATCTTCTTGAAAAACACCGAGCGGCGCTGACGGAAAACTTCATCCCCCTGCTCGAACTTTTCCTTGAACACGATCGGCCCGATCTGCCGGCATGCAAGCGAGACATCGGACAATTCTTCCGCAAGCCCCAGCCAACCGGAAATTCCTCCGGTTTCCGGAACCGTGAAATGGCAAGCGACACCTTCGACGAGCGGATCGTCAACCGCATAGGTCGCAAGCTTGTGGTCCGGTGACAGGAATTTCCATACCGTTGATTTCTTGAAAATCAGGTCCGGTTCGTCCGTTGCCCCGGCCGGATCGGACAACAGACAAACACCCAAGGTAAAAAGCGCGGCAACAAGGCGCATGGTTCCTACTCCTGCGGATTTTGGGATTTGATTTGAACAGGATATGGGCATGGCATCCCGGCATTGCCAAGACCATGCCAGGGACCTGCCGCGAATGGCCGCATTTACGGTCCGGATATTCGGGTCACGTGCGTTCAACGACGATGATTTCGTCGTCCATGTTGGGAAGCGGCAAATCCACCTCAACCCGGTTCCGGCCCAGGCGCTTTGCGGAATAGAGCGCCGCGTCGGCACGGTTCAACACACCCTGCAAACTTTCCCCGAACCCGGCCCAGGTCGCGACGCCGAAGCTGGCGGTAACCCGCAGCAGAGCGCCATCGACCCCGATCAGCGATTCCTCGATTTTCTGTCGAATACGCTCAGCCGCCTGATAGGCTCCGTCCCGCTCGGTTTCCGGCAGAAGAATCGCAAACTCTTCTCCGCCAATGCGCCCATAAATATCAAGATTCACCCGCAAGCATTCGGCAATTCTGCGCCCGACAATACGCAGGACATGATCGCCTATCGCGTGCCCATAGGTGTCGTTGAAACTTTTGAAACGGTCGACATCCAGCACAACAACCGAAACAGGGCCGCCAAACCGGGCCGCCCGCTTCAATTCCTGGTTCGAGAGTTCGGTGAACGACCGTCGGTTGGGGACACCGGTCAGTTCGTCCGTATTCGCGATCTGCCGCAGTTCTTCCTCGAGTTCTTCGCGACGCTTAACCTCCTGGTGCAACGTAGAACGACTGGATTCCAGTTCCCGGGCAAGTGTCGACAATTCCCGGGCCTGTTTTTCCAGTTCCTCGTTTGCGCGCAACATTTCAGCCCGTTGCCGTTCCAGGGACTGATTTGCACGAACAAGTTCACCGATATCGGCAAAGGTCACCGTCAACCCGCCAGTAAAGGCCGACACGCCAACCTGAAAAATCGTTTCGGTCTCGTCGACTGCAAAAGATACTTCAAACTGATCCGCAACACCCGTTTCGAACACTGCCCGGTAGCGATCCCAGACCCCGTTTTCGATCAGGCCGGGAAACGTCTCCAGCAAACGGGCATTCATAAGATCGTCCGATGCGACGCCCACGATGGTTTCGACAGCTTTGTTCGAAGCGATGATGACGCCATCGCAGATCCGATTGTCGGTTTCAAACACCGGCGTTATCGCGAGAATTCCGTTTGTGCTGGCCTGCAGGATCGCGTCGAGAATATCGTGCTTGGTTTCACGGGGCGCATTATAGACCAACAAAATCCGCTCATTGTCGGTAATCCCCGCCAGCGGCAGGACAAGCCGCTCCCAGGAATGAACGGTAATTTTGTATTCGGCGGCATGAACCGTGAGGCCCGGCTTGTTGTTGCGCAGGCATTCATCATAGACCGCTTTGTATTTGAAGCCGACCGAGTCGGAAAGGTCAGACAGACGCCTGCCGGTCATGTCGCAACCGGTGTCCCGGGCGAGGTCACGACCGTAATACATATAAAAGTAGTCATCCCCGACCGGCAGCAAAACTTTCACGTGGCCCTGGCAGTCCGGGAATGCGTTCATATTGAATTCGGCATAGGTCGGTATCCGGCCATGCTTCGAAAACAGGTCTTGCCAGTGGCGCAGCAAACGCTCCACTTCCTGTTTTGTCGCATGCACGGCAATATTTTCGGTGATGACCTGATAACTGCTCACTGAAATACCCCGGACTTCCGGGAGCATTACAGGTGATCAAGGTTCACATTTGGTAAAGATTATGGTCCCGAACAGATCCCGCAGCACGCATTGCCGCAATACATCAGCGTTTCTCACTGGCCATCGACGCCGAAGGGCGAAGGAAAGTCTTAAGTTTAGTCCGCTAGCATTGTTTGCGGGTTGCGGGGTGTATGCCTGAACCGCCGGTGAACGGGACCTCTCGCCAGCGGGCGTTCAATCACCGTTGTCAACCGCTGGTCGGGTTCGTGCGGAGGGCCGGCAATGGAGTTTGCCTTTACGGCGCGCCTTTGGAATAGTGCAGGTTAGGTTGTGGTTCGTTCAGGTAACTCGGAAATGGCACTGCGGGGCACATCAACATCCATAGCGAGACTGGCCATGGCCTGCGTTGTCGGGTCGCTTGGCGTGCTGGGCGTTGCAGCGTATTCCGGCCCCGCATTGGCTCAAAATGCGGCCTGCCGCGGACTGGAAGCGCAACTGGCGCGCCTTGACCGCACGTCAACAAACAGCAATCCGAACTATGTGAAATGGAATCGCAACGTCAACGAACAGAGGCGGGCGATAAGACAGACCGAACGCCAGGCAAGGGCCGGAAATTGCAGACTCAACGGAAAGGCCGGGTTTGGTACGCCACACGCAAAATGCGGCCAGATCGAAAGCACATTGTCGAACATGAAATCCAATCTGAGACGATTGGAACGGCGTCGTGACCGCTACTCCGGGACGGGCGGTTCGAGCGCCAATGAAAAACGGGCGATCAGGCGGAAAATGCAGCGACTGCAATGCGGCGTCAAACCGAAGCGATCCGAGCAAAGACAGGCCGCAATCAAAAAGCGCAATCCGGTGCGCAATGCAGAACCGTCAACGCGAAGCCGGGTTTTTGTCAATCCGGGCCGCCGTATCCGGGAAGGCGAGCCGCGAGAGGAATTCGGTCAAAGGCGCTCCGGCCAGGGGCTTTTCTCGCTGCTTTTCGGCCAACCTGCGCGAGATGCCAACCGCAACAATGATCGAGAATTCGAGTCCCAGCGAAGCCGGGTTCGCTACCGCCGACGCGAACGCATAAACAGATCGCCGCAATTCCGACAACAGCCTCGCGTCGACGAAGATTTCTTCGACGATTTTTCCCACGGCGCATTCAATGGAACCTATCGCACCATGTGCGTCCGGCAATGTGACGGCTATTACTTTCCGATCAGCTTCTCGACCACTGAAGCCATGTTCGACCGCGATGCCGATCTGTGTTCCCGGTTGTGTCCGTCGGGCGATTCGGAGCTGTTCGTCCACGAAAATCCCGGCAGCACGCCTGAGAGCATGACCTCTCTCGACGGACGGGCCTATACGGATTTGCCGAATGCCTTTCAATATCGCCGGGCGTTCAACAAGAAATGCTCCTGCCGCTCCGCCTACGGCAAAATCACGACATTGTCGCGCCTGCACGTCGGGAATGGCGTTTTGCAGGTTCGCAAGAAAGCGCCGGAAAAACTTACCCCGGTTCCCGACCTGCCGATACCGCTGGCAAAACGACCGGTGGACCTGGATCCCGACAGCCGCATGAATCTGATTGGCAAATACCTGCCGATCGTCAGACGTCCACTGGTGGCAAAAAATCGCGCCGTTCGCCAGACGGTGCGAATTGTCGGGCCGAAATACTTCTACGGGCAACAGCAGTAAAACGGTTTCACGTGGAAAGGCGGGTCGCGTTGACCATGGATCGGCACGACGCGACTGATCGTTCAAACTGGCGCGAAAGCGCTACAGCGTGTCGCGTGAAATCGGGTTCACGCAACACGCTGCAGACCCTGTGGTGCACAAATCGTTTTCGTTTGATCTGAGGCAGGTCAAACGCGATATGCCTTAGAAACCCGCGCCGGCCGATGCCGCAGCCGGTATTGCAACCGGGCGGCTGTCGCGAGACTTTTTCAGGTTCTCCGCGATCAGAAAAATCAAATCGAGCGCCTGGTCGGCGTTCAGGCGAGGATCGCAATGGGTGTGGTATCGATCGGAAAGATCGTCTTCCGAAATCGCCCTGGCGCCGCCAGTGCATTCGGTGACGTTCTTTCCCGTCATCTCCACATGGATTCCACCGGGATGGCTCCCTTCGGCCCGATGGACCGCGAAAAACGATTCCACCTCTTTCAGGATCCGGTCGAACGGCCGCGTCTTGTATCCGGTGGCCGCCTTGATCGTATTGCCGTGCATCGGATCGCAGGACCAGACGACGGTGCGCCCTTCCTGCTGAACGCGGCGCACCAGGGCCGGAAGATGGTCATCGACCTTGTCGGATCCAAAACGGCAGATCAGGGTTAACCGCCCCGGCTCGTCTTCAGGATTGAGAATATCGACAAGTTTCATCAGTCCGTCCGGCGACATTGAAGGGCCGCATTTCAGGCCGATCGGATTCCGGATGCCGCGGGCATACTCGACATGGGCATGATCGGGTTGACGCGTCCGGTCGCCGATCCACACCATGTGCCCGGAAGTGGCGTACCAGTCGCCGGTAGTGGAATCGACACGGGTCAGCGCCTGTTCATACCCAAGCAGCAGCGCTTCATGCGAGGTGAAGAAATCCGTCTGGCGCAACGATGGTGCGGTTTCCGGCGTAATTCCGCATGCCCGCATGAACGAAAGGGCCTCGGTAATCTGGGCCGCCATGTTGCGGTAGCGATCACTTTGCGGGCTGTCCTTGACGTAGTCCAGCGTCCATTGGTGCACATGATCGAGGTTGGCATAGCCGCCCTGAGCGAACGCCCGCAGCAGATTGAGCGTCGCTGCCGATTGCCTGTAGGCCATGTCGAGCCGTTGCGGATCCGGAAACCGGTCCTCTTCGGTGAATTCGATCCCGTTGATGATGTCACCGCGGTAACTCGGCAGTTCAATGCCTCCCGACGTTTCCGTCGGCGCGGACCGCGGTTTCGCAAACTGTCCGGCGATACGACCCACTTTGACCACCGGCTGACTGCCGGCATAGGTAAGAACCACGGCCATTTGCAGGAAAACCCGGAAAAAATCGCGAATGTTATCCGGATGGTGTTCGCTAAAGGATTCCGCGCAGTCGCCCCCCTGGAGCAAAAAACCATCGCCGGCGGCAACTTTGGCAAGGCTGTCCTTGAGCCGCCGTGCCTCACCTGCAAAAACCAGCGGCGGATAGCTCGCAATGCGTCCTTCGACGGCATCGAGCGCCTGCTGGTCCGGGTAATCCGGAACTTGTTCAATCGGCTTTGAACGCCACGAATCCGGTGACCAATTCTGGCCCATCATCCTTCTCCTGGTTGGATTGTGATCCATGGGGCCGGCGGATCCGTTCATCGGCACGCCCCTGCAACCGCCATGAATGTTGGCGGGTTATACACAGGCTTTGCGGCAATTTCCACAGCCGAATCACGCGCGCAACCTTTTCCCTGCCGGTGCAATGAGATCCGCACAGGCCGGGTCTGCTGATCGGCCTCGGCTCACCGGCCATCATTGACCGTTTGCGGTCCGTTCTCGTCATCGTGTTGAGAATGGAGGAGAGCGTCGAAAAGAACGCGTTCCCGTTCCGACAATTCTACTGCACGGGCATAGTTCGGAGCATGACGATCGGTGAGGATATGCCGGTTCCAGCCGAAGGTGTCGGTCACGAAACGTTCAAGTCCCGGTTGGCCAAATTCAGCGAGATAGCCCTGCATGACAGCATCGGCATAGCTCTGCCAGATCGGGAAACGGGCATCGTTTTCACCGCGATGTTTCGGTTTGGCCAGATAGACGTAGACCTCTTCGACTTCGACGGCGTGGTCGAGGTCCAGATCCTGCATTTTGATGCTTATCCTGTCATACCGGAATTCGCGCTCGTCGACCTTCGGCAGGTTTTCGGCCTTGTCGATGACCAGCAACCCCTGAATTGCCTGCTGCTCATCCTGCGTCGCCGTCAGCGAACAAACCGGCCCCCGCGGGGTCTCGCCGCGTATGCGCCATTCACGGCGAAATCCCTTGAGCTCCCCGCGCGCCACGTCGATGTAGGATGTTCGCAGTGTCTTGCGGTTGACCAGCGAACCGTACCCGAAATAGCCGATCATTCTGTCACGTGTCATGATACTCGCTTTTCATCCGATGTCCGGATCCCTTTATCGATCGACACTCATTCCCGATGCCCTCAAACATGAAGACGTCCGCTTCGATCGATACGCCGCATGAGATATCCGAGGCAATCAAGCCTGACGGCATTCGGATCCAGCGAGAGCATGGCGGGAATTGCCCGTTCGAGCAGGCGGATCTTGCCCGCTTCGTATCCGAGAATCGGAGCATGTGTCGCCCCTGCCACGACGGACGACGCCTGTGTTTCCAGCGACAGGCGCTGTGTCCCCTCGCCTCCGAGCACGCCAAGGACCTCGCCCTTGTTCAATTCGGAGAAGTTAAGGTGATCGAGATCATCGCGGAAACGGAAATCCGCCTCCGATCCGTCGAAGGAAAACGATGCTTCCGCGGGGACCTTGAGGATCGCGTAGGTCTGCAGAATGTCGATATCATGGTCGGGCACCGGGTGTTCGGGAAACGCGCTCATCGCCAGTGCCGCCCTGATCAGATCGGCCGCATGTTCGGCGCCGGCAGCAATGCCGGGTTTGCCGCATTCCAGCGTCACCGCCGGGCAAAACTCGGACAGTGCGGACGATTGGACCCCAACCGGTTCGGTGAAATAGACAATCACGCGCGAAAACAGGCTGGCGAGATGCAAAGTGGGTTCGTCAAGCCGATTGACACAGCCGTAGTGCGGATTGCTGCCCGTATTGTTGTGAACATCGATGCTGGCGAATGGATTGCGCGCCGCAACGGCGTCGACGACTTCGCGCATCAGCGCAGCTTCGGCGCTCTCGGAATAACGGGTACCCGGCCAGGCGCGATTGTAGTCGACCTGATGCGGCAGCGTACGCATATTGGCGGCGGCCGCCTCGATATTGCCGACAAACACCATCAGCGAGCGCGGCAGCCGTCGCCTTTGATAATGGCGCAGCACCGACCTGATGGCGTCCCAACCGGTATCCTCGTTGCCGTGCAACAGGACGCTTACAAAAAGCGGTCGCGGATCATCGCCGTCGAATGAAAACAATGTCGGGCCCGGCATCAGGGCAGCGAGATCGCGCGCCTCCACTTGCAGCAAAGCTTCGGGAAGCGTGTCGGTTCTGGTCAATCGGGGCTGGATGGCTCGGCTCGTCGTCAAGAATTTGCGACCTCAGTCAGTTTGGATCTCATTGCCACGGGCATTTCATCCCCCCGGTCTCCAATGAAGCTCATCGAAAACTGCCCGCTTCACACAATGAAGCGATGGGGATGTCGCATAGACCGCAAAGGAGGATTTGGAAATGACACAACAGAGTGAGATTTTTTTCATGTTTGGGCCGGGCTCGTCAAGAGGCATCAAAGAGGCTCGCCGTTGGCGCAACAAAGACCGGGTTATCCCGCGGCCGGTCCGGTTCGCCAGAGCCGGAGCCAGCGCGAACCGCGACGTGCGATCTTCGTATTGACAAGCGGGAGTGCGCCGGTTGAAGTCGCCACCCGTTCCTTCCAACTGTCCCGGAGTTCGCCATGACCATCGACATCGCCCGCGTCCGCGCCGACACGCCCGGATGTGAGGCTGTCCTGCATTTCAACAATGCCGGCTCGGCGCTGCCGCCGCGGGCAGTCGTAACGGCGATGAAGGATCATCTCGACCGCGAAGCGATGATCGGTGGCTATGAAGCGGCCGCCGCAGCCCATGCAGCACTTGAAGACTTTTATCCGGCCTTCGCCGGGCTTCTCAACGCCGATGCCGAAGAAATCGCCTTTGTCGAGAATGCCACCCGGGCATGGGACATGGCCTTTTACGGCATCCCCTTCGCCCCCGGTGATCGAATCATAACCGCACGGGCAGAATACGTGTCCAACTATCAGGCGTTCCTGCAGGTCCAAAAACGGGTCGCAATCGAGATCGACGTCATTGAAAACGACAATAAGGGCCAGGTCGACGTCGCCGCTCTCGAGGCAGCGATAACGCCGAAAACCCGACTGATAGCGATTACCCACATTCCGACCCAGGGCGGCCTCATCAATCCCGCCGAGCGTATCGGCGAAGTCGCTTCCCGCCATGGCCTGCTCTATCTGCTCGATGCATGCCAGTCGGCCGGACAGATCCCTGTTGATGTCGAGAAGATCGGTTGCACGATGCTGTCGGGAACCGGTCGCAAATTCCTGCGCGGGCCGCGCGGGACCGGTTTCCTGTATGTGAGCAAGAGCGCCATGGCACAGGTCGAGCCTGCTTTTGTCGACCTTCACGCCGCGACATGGACCGACAGCGACACTTACCGCTGGCGCTCGGACGCGCGCCGGTATGAGGGTTGGGAACGACCGATGGCCGGGCAGATCGGTCTCGCCACCGCCGTGCGTTATGCGCTCGATATCGGCATGGACAGGATCGGCGACCGGGTCATCGACCTGGGAGGCCGCCTGCGCGGCCAACTGGCGGCGATTCCCGGCGTATCGACACACGATCTTGGAGAGCACAAGGGCGGGATTGTCACCTTCACCAAACAGGGTCTTTCACCGGACGACATCAAACGGCACCTGTCGCAACGCGGCATAAACGTTTCCGTCAGCGCGCACAGTTCCGCGCAACTGGACATGCCAACCCGGGGCCTGACCCAGGTCGTGCGCGCTTCGGTCCATTATTACAACCTTGAAAACGAAATCGATCGCCTTTGCGAGGTCGTGGCGGATCTGTGAGTAAAGTTTCCGCGAAGCCTTCAAAGCGGTGTCACGACAGACGCCGCGGACACGGTCAACTCCGAACCTGTTCCGTTGCCGACCGCATCGTAACAAGTTCTTCAGAGGCGGTCGGATGTACGGCCATGGTCGCATCGAAGTCGGCTTTGGTCGCACCCATTTTCAGGGCTATGCCGAGCACTTGCGCCAGCTCGCCGGAATCCGGCCCAAGAATGTGGCAGCCGACCACCCTGTCCGTATCCGCGTCCACAAGCAGTTTCATGAACATCTTTTCATCGCTGCCCGACAGCGTGTGTTTCATCGGCCGAAACGAGGATCGGTAGATATCGAGATTGGGATGTGCGGCCCGCGCCTGCGCTTCCGTGAGCCCGACAGTGCCGATTTCGGGTTGAGAAAACACGGCTGTCGGCACCATGTCATAGTCGACCCTGATATCCTTGCCGCCAAAAACCGTGTCAGCGAAGGCGTGGCCTTCGCGAATGGCCACCGGCGTCAGATTGTAGCGATTGGAAACGTCGCCGACGGCATAAATGCCTTCCACGTTCGTGCGCGAATAACCGTCGACAACGATTGAGCCGGATGCATCGATCTCAACGCCGGCTTTGTCAAGGCCGAGACCCTTCGTATTGGGATTTCGGCCGATCGCGAACATGATCTGGTCGGCGTCTATGGTCCGGCCCTGCTGAGTGTGGCCGACCAATGCCTGGTCGGTTTTTTCAATCTTCGAGAGGATATCGCCGCAAATCACGCGGATACCCTTCTTTTCCATTTCTGCGTGCAGGTGGCTTCGGATGTCATCGTCAAATCCCCGCAAGATCTCTTCGCCGCGATACAGCAACGTGGTTTCGGCGCCGAGACCGTTGAATATTCCGGCAAATTCGACCGCGATATACCCGCCTCCCGCGACAATGACCTTGTTCGGAAACGTGTCGAGGTAAAAGGCCTCATTGGAGGAAATGACATGTTCAATACCCGGCAGGTCGGCGCCCATGTTCGGCGTTGCTCCGACGGCAATCAGAATACGCTTTGCCTTGATCAACTGTCCCGAGCGAACCAGCCGCACCGTGGTTGCATCTTCAAATTCCGCGCGGTCGTCGAACATGTCAACGCCGGCCTTTTCAAGATTGCCGCGATAAATGCCTTCCAGCCGGTTTATTTCCCGGTCCTTGTTGGAGACGAGGGTCTGCCAGTCGAAACCGTGCTCGCCGACCGACCAGCCAAAGCCGCGCGCTTCCTCGAATTCTTCGGAAAACTTCGAAGCGTAAACGAACAGCTTTTTGGGCACACAGCCTCGGATCACACAGGTGCCGCCGTAGCGATGCTCCTCGGCTACGCCAACCCTGGCGCCGTGGGTCGCTGCGATGCGAGCTGCGCGCACACCGCCGGAGCCGCCACCGATGACAAACAGATCATATTCTTTCGACATCAATACCTCTTTGCGACGCGATACTCTCGCGTCACCTTTGTTTGTGCACACGATGGGAAACGCGGTGTGTCAGAAACTTCCCACGACACTATCCGATCGCCTCGTGAACCGCGAAACCGCAACGACGCGCGGCAACTCAAGCGAACGGTGCCGGACATCAGATGATTGTCGGCATCGGCAGGTTACTGAGCTGGTTTAATTTTATCTTCGAGATCCTTGCGAACGAGATCGATAATCTCCACGGACAACCCGTCGCCCCACTGCTTGGCCGCGACGGCGCTTTCCTGCAGCAACGGACCCGATTCGGCCGCAAAGCGCTGTCCGGCCTCCGAACTGAAAAACTCGGCAATCGTGCGGATCTGATCCTCGGTAAACCGATCTGCCCAAATCTTAACGACTTCATTGTCAAGGTCTCTGCGCCGCTCGACCAGCGAAAGCGCTGCATTCGTGGTCGCTTCCTCGATTTCGGCGGCCAGGGCTGGATTGTTGCGCACAAAAAGCGCCCTGGCCTGTTCCGCCATTGTCGGGATGATCTGATCGAAACTGTTGAAAACCTTCAGCCCGGCCATGACTTCGCGCACGTTCTTGAGATGTTCCTCGCTGTGGCTTTCCTGGGCGACGACCGGCGCATACACGCTGGCCACGCCAAGCAGGCCGCCGACGACCATGCCGGTTATCGTTTTCCTGTCAAAAATCATTTACATTCGCTCCGTTTGATCGGGGATGTGTAACAGACGTCCATTCACATCCAATACCTTTTCCTTGTCCATTTGCATTCCCTGCCATCTCTGACGATCCCGTCCAAACAGGAAAACGCGCGCATCAGGACAGTCCCGACTCTTGTCCATCGGCACATTCAGGCCGTTGGTGTCAACTTTTCGATTCCATCGCCCGACGCGATATAGGCCTGTGTCGCTATTCCCACAAACAGTCCGCACTCCACAATCCCCGGAACCGAATTCAAATTCGCCTCGAGGGTTTCAGGATCGGGTATCCGCTGTAAATGCGCATCGACGATGAGGTTACCATTGTCGGTTCGGAATATCTCCCCATCCGGTGTTTTTCGCACGACAAGCGGCGCATCCCATCCCCTTGATTGAAGCATCGCCCCCAGTCGCCGCAATGTCGAACGATAGGCGAACGGCACCACTTCGATTGGCAACGGAAACGCCCCAAGCATATCTACCTTTTTTGTCTGATCCGCAATGACGATCATGCGTTCCGAAGCACAGGCAACGATCTTTTCGCGCAACAACGCTCCGCCGCCGCCCTTGATCAGGCAAAATCCGGGATCTATCTCGTCGGTCCCGTCCACGGTGAGATCCAACGTCAGCAGATCATCAAGATCCTCAATCGAGACGCCGCAGGAAGCCGCGAGCAACTCCGTGGCCTGCGATGTGGCGACACAGCGAACCGACAATCCCTGTCTCACCCTTTCGCCAAGTGCTCTTACGAAGAACGCCGCCGTAGACCCTGTTCCAAGGCCGAGTTTCATGCCCGGGCGAACAGCTTCCAGAGCCATTTCGGCCGCTTCTTGCTTCAAACGATCGCTCATACAGGGTCACACTCGGCGAGTAAAAAAGAGAGAACGGGTCGAAACTGCCGACCCTTCGGATGCCGTACTGGCGCCGCGATGGCCGAATTACCCGAAGGCTTATTTCGCATGATCGGCCGTATGGGTTCAAACTCCGGCCATGAGCATATATTTGACATCGACGAATTCGTCCATTCCGTGATGTGACCCTTCGCGGCCGATACCGGATTCCTTGATGCCGCCAAACGGAACCAGTTCCGAGGAGATGATCCCGGAATTGATGCCGACCATTCCGTATTCCAACGCTTCGGCGACGCGCCAGACCCGGCCGATATCGCGAGCATAAAAGTAGGAGGCAAGCCCGAACTGGGTGTTGTTGGCCATTGCAATGACCTCTTCTTCATCCTTGAACCGATAGACCGGCGCCACCGGTCCAAAGGTTTCCTCCTGGGTGACAAGCATGCGGGTGGTCACATCTTTCAACACTGTCGGCTCGAAATAGGTACCGCCAAGGGCATGGCGATTTCCGCCAACCACCACCGAAGCGCCGTTGGCGACCGCATCGGCAATATGCGCCTCAACTTTTTCCACAGCATCGGCATTGATCAGCGGTCCCTGCATCACGCCGACCTCGGCGCCGTTTCCGACTTTCATTTTCAAGACTTCGCCGGCCAGCTTCTCCACGAACGTGTCGTAAACCTTGTCCTGGACATAGAGCCGGTTCGCGCAGACACAGGTCTGCCCCATGTTGCGGTATTTCGAAACCATCGCGCCTTCGACGGCGGCATCGATATCGGCATCGTCAAAAACGATGAACGGGGCATTGCCGCCCAGTTCCATACCGACACGTTTGACCGTGTCGGCAGCTTGACGCATCAGCAGTTTGCCGATTTCCGTCGAACCGGTGAACGTGATCGCCTTGACATCCGTATGACTGGTCAAAACAGCACCGATCGCGCGGGAGTTTCCGGTAAGAAGATTGAATACGCCTGGCGGGAATCCGGCTCTGTCAGCCAACTCGGCAACGGCAAGGGCCGTCAGCGGCGTCTCGGTTGCCGGTTTGCAGACGACGGTGCATCCGGCCGCCAGTGCCGGGGCGACCTTGCGGGTGATCATCGCCAGCGGAAAGTTCCACGGCGTGATCGCACCAACCACCCCGATCGGCTGCTTTATGCAGACGACGCGTGCATCCGGCCGGAAACTGGGTATGGTTTCGCCGTAAACGCGCTTGGCCTCCTCGGCATAGAATTCGGCAAACGCCGCGCCATAGGCGACTTCGCCGCGCGATTCCGCCATCGGCTTGCCCTGTTCCGACGTCATGATCAATGCCAGATCTTCCTGATTTTCCATCATCAGGTCGAACCATTTGCGCAACACCGCGCCCCGCTCCTTGGCCGTTTTCGCAGCCCACGGCTTGAAGGCGGCATGCGCCTTTTTCACCGCGTCGGCAGTCTCCGCCTCACCGAAATACGGGACCTTCGCCAGTGTCTCGCCGGTCGCCGGATTGGTTACCGCAATCGTCGCATCTCCGGCCCAACCGCCGTTGACATAACATTGCTGCTTCAAGAGGGATGCATCGGAAAGGTTCATGTTGATCTCTCTGCTGGTCCGGCCCAACTGGGGCGTGTCTCGGCGGTGCGCCTTTGCGCCGCTCATAACACGCTGAAGGGTGGAGACTCAATCTGATCGGCAAAATTCGTGCTGGCGCGATACGGAGGAAATTCCGTGAAAGACCTTGTTTCGTCATTTCCGATCCCGTAACCACGAACAACCTTCAAAGGGATGACGTTTCATCAGAATGCAAATTGCTCGGCGCTTCCCATCCCGTACACGATCCAATTCGTTTGTTCACCGGCGAATTCCGGTCGGATCAAACCTCAGCGGAGACACCCATGACGGCACCAGTCATTGCCTTTGATCTTGACGGAACCTTGATCGATACCGCCCCCGATCTGATCGCCGCCCTGAATTGGGTACTCACAGAAAGGGAATTTTCTGCCGTTGATCCCGTCGCCGCACGGCCCGCAATCGGCTATGGCGCCCGCATCATGATCGAAAACAGTCTGCGAGACCAGAATGTCACGCTCGCCAAATCCGACATCGACGCAATGCATGCCGACTTCCTGACCTACTATTCCGCGCATATCGCCGACGGAAGCCGCCCCTTCCCGGGCCTTGAAGACGCGCTCGACACATTGACCCAACGCGGCTGTATCCTGGCGGTATGCACCAACAAGGGGGAACGTCTCTCGCGCCTGTTGCTGGATCAGCTCGGCCTTGCTCCGAGGTTTGCCGCGATCTGCGGGGCTGACACGTTTGCCAATCGCAAACCCGATCCCAGCCACCTGTTCGGAACCATCGAACGTGCCGCCGGCGTCCCGGAACGCTCGATCATGGTTGGAGATTCCATAACCGACATCAAGACCGCGAGAAATGCCGACATCCCGGTCGTTGCGGTTGATTTCGGATACACGGAGATCCCCGTTGCCGAACTTGGCCCGGACGCGGTCGTATCGCACTATGACGACATGATCGCCGCGATGGAAGAGATTGCGCCCCATGTCTTTTGACGGATCTGCAGGTCGTTCGAAGCGCGAAGGACGTGCCTGTTTCCGAGACAAAATTGTTCAACGTATCGGTGACCAGAGGAGGTTCGGCGGCCCTTGAAGCTCAAACCGGCTCTTTTTGCGTTGATCGCCATGGCCCTTGGAACCCTGTTTGCACTGGTTTCCGCGGAGGCGTTGTTTCGTTTCCTGCCGGTGAGTGACGGCCTGATGGCGATGCCGGTTCATGCCGGCGCACCGGTTTTCCGGTTTTCGCCCGACCGCGAGCTGACGTGGTCCCGGGATTGGAACTTCTCCATCGTCAACCGAATCCGCGTCAACAATGCGGGGTATGTAAATGACCAGGATTATGTCCGCGACAGCCGTCCGCTGCTGGCAATTGTCGGAGATTCCTACGTCGAGGCGGCCATGGTCGCGCCGGAGGAAACCGTACATGGCAGGACCGCAAGAGCCGCCGGTACGGGCCGGCGCGTATACAGCTTCGGCGCATCCGGTGCACCACTCAGCCAATATGTGGTCTGGGCCCGGGAGGCGAAGGTCAAATGGGCGGCAAATGCACTGGTCATTCTGATCATTGCCAATGATTTCGACGAAAGCCTGGTTGAGTATAAGTCAGCGCCGGGCTTTCACTATTACGCACGGCGGGACGACGGGCAGCTTGAATTGCAGCGCCAGGATTATCGGCCCAGCACCGTCCGGCAGGTTCTCAGGAAAAGTGCCCTTTTCCGCTATCTGGCACTCAACCTCCACGCGCTGGAACGCCTGAAAGTGCTGCTCAGATCGCTTGTTCCGTCCGCGCGGGCGCAGACCTATGTCGGCAACACGTCGGCAGACGCCGGAAAGACTCGCCTGCAGAAATCACGCCAGGCGGTATCCGCCTTCTTGCGCGACCTGCAGGCAGTGAGCGGATGGAAACCCTCGGAGGTTCTTTTTCTTGTCGATGGCATACGCTATCCCGCGAACGGCAAAGCAGTCTCCGGGAGTTACTTCGTTCAAATGCGCAATTATTTCATGTCCATGTCACGGCAACGGGGATTCGGCACCATCGACCTCGATCCGTTTTTTTTCGCCCGGCATCGTGCGGATGGCGCCCGGTTCGAGTTTCCGACGGACGGCCACTGGAACGGGCTGGCGCACGGCATTGCAGCGCAGGCGCTGATGGACGGCCCGTTTTTTTCCGAATGGGCAAATGTTACGAACGGCCGCCAGGCCAATTAGAGTTCCCCGAGCCAACACCGTTCGATGCGCGCATCGCGATCGGCGGCGCATTGCTGGTGCACTTCATATGACGGCGCATTTTGCCGGAGCAGAAAACGGAACGGGTGCGTCGAGGCATCGCTCGCCCCGTCCCATGGGCGCTGATGCGTTGAACAGTCTTCTAACTCTGCTGAAGTCCCGACCAATTCGGCTCCACCAGCCTGCGTAGCCAGAAACAGCCGCCCCCGCGCTTAAAATCATCACCGAAACGCTCCCGCGGGCAAAGGTCCTGCATGGCTTGTGTGATATCCGGCTCATCAGCCTGAGACAGGTAGCAGAGCGGGAGAACGATCTCGTCGTGCCTGTGTCCGGCTATCAGATGTGCCGCCAGCAAATATTGTTCATTGTAAATCCGACCTTCCCACTCCTCCGGATAATCCAGGGGCAGAAATATATCGTGAAATCCAAAGGTAATCCCGCTTGGAAGGGACGGCATGAACTCCGTGAAACAAACGGTCACGTCGGAATTCTGGAAACTTCTATGGGAATTGTCGATAAAGACGACATCCCCGTCCGACAAAAATCCCAGTCTTTCAAGATCGACGTTTTCAAACCGATCTCGAATAACCTCATCGCAAATGCGGTCCACCTCTGCCCTGGGTTGGGGATCGATTGAAACTATTCTTGTGTCGGGAGATCGGTTCTTGACAGCAAGTCTTGCGAATTTCGTAGAATTTCCCGAGCCGACCTCCAGATACGTTTTCGGCTTGTTTCTGGCGATCAGGTAATAAATCGAGCAGGCATCAAACCCGGAAAACCAGGGATTGTTCCAGTAGGGCAGCGTACTGCCTTCCTGCCCGTCGAAGCCGATCGCCTCAAAGTCCCTGTTGAACGATTCCATGTCGTTCAGTATTTCCAGATAGGTTTTGTTGCCTTCTCGAAGAATGGTGTCGATGTACGCGTTCTTTCCGCGCCTGCGGAAGTTGTAAACATAGTCGACTATTTTGGCCTGCCGCATCCCAACACATTCAATCCATTTGATTTCGTCTATCTCTACGCAATGTTTTTCCGCGTTGACGAGCCGCTCGCGAATGCATCCTTATCCGATTTGCGAACAATTCCAAACAATCGCTCCCACCCACAGCGCGCCTTCTCCGCATCGCGGTGCAATTCCGCCCGCGATCCCGGAATTGACCGGAAGCACGCGCTTTGGCCGCGACACGTCGCCGAATTGAAATGCCAAAGGGACGAATAACCGCGACGGAATGGTCAGCGGAAGCCTTGTCGAAATGCGAACCGTTCGCAATTTTCCGCTTGCCATAAGCCCCTGACGCCACTACAGAAACACCATTCGACGAGAACAAACCGGGCGCGTAGCTCAGCGGGAGAGCATTCCGTTCACACCGGAAAGGTCACTGGTTCAATCCCAGTCGCGCCCACCAACCTTTTCAAATACTTAGAGAAATTTTGCGGATTACTCTCTGGTTCAAATGAACCAGTAGCGCTGATTCGCAGACCTTCCGACCTCGTTCTGGGCGGTGGGTTATGAGCGCACCTGCAGTAGTCCGAGTGCTGGTCGGGTGCGAATTTCACGGCACAGTGCGGCGCGCCTTCGCAAACCGTGGATTTGATGCATGGCCTTGCGATCTCAAACCATCAGAGGACGGCAGCGATCGTCACATACGCGGCGATGTTCGGGACTACCTTTATGATGGGTGGGAACTGCTCATTGTGGCGCCTCCGCCATGCACGCGGCTTCCCGAAGGATAGGCAGACAGCGCAATCATGCGTCTCCGCTTCTCTGGAGCATCGGTCCATCGCTTCTGTGCGGCCCTCACCCACTCGGACGGGATCACCTGCCATTCGTGATCAACGCGGCCGGCTGTGAAATCACCATGCAGCAGTTGGGACCGCAGCGGCTCAGGAAGCGATTGCAGCGTTGCCCGGTATCCTGTGTCGCGGAGGTATGGGTTATCGTCCAGGCGGGCCGGAATGAACGTCCTGGAGCGTGCCGTATATTCTTCCCCGTCGATCGTATGGACGCCGGGACCGTCGACCCACTCTGTCACGCCTTTCACCACGATCGCCCAACGCAGTTCACCGGGCTTTGCTGGGTTCGGAAACAGATCATCCAGCCAGGTCGCGAATTCCTCAATCAGCCAGTCGCCTTCCCCGCCCCGCGGCGGGTTCGATGCGAGGATGACACGGCACCGCTGTTTCGGATCAGTCGAGCGGTTCCAGGCAATCAAGCTGAACACCTGCTCCCGGGTGAACTCGCCCGCCTCGTCGAAGCCCATATAGTCACGGGCCCGGCCGGCATAGTCCTTCCAGGAACCGGGATCCTTCATGCCGCCCAGTTTGATATTGCGGCCATCATGGAATTTGAACTCACGCTGATTGCCGCCAACGTATTTGCCGTGGCCCGGTAGCGTGTTTGTTACCTCCTCCTCAATGCCGTCCAGTTCGACAGACTGGCGCCTGACGATCAGGGAGCGTTTGTGGGATAACGAGGCGCACCCGACCAGGAGCGCAGATTTACCACCACCCGCCGCACCGCCATACAGCAGAATATCAGCCTGGGAATGCAGCGCCTCAGTCTGTGGCCCCGGATTCGGCAACCAGATTGCGTTCAGCTCTTTGTCGAGCAATTCATCCAGTTCAGCCTTTTCGTCGGCCGGCATAGCGGAAAGCAGGGATTCGAGTTCTTGGAGGGTATCGGGCATCACGTCATTTGCACCGCATTCACTACCCGCGCGGACAAATACACGTCATTTAAATTTCGAACATTCTCCAATGTGCATCGCAATATCATCAACGTTCTTGTCTTTGGGCATCCCAAAGGCGTAATCCCGACTCAACAGAAATCTCCTCTCTTTAGCATTGAACACGTAACTCGTAAGAACACTCTTGCATTCGATGACACTATTGAAAATATACGGATTTGATGTTCTGCATGGTAAAGCATCGCCATTATCTTCACCAAATTGCCTTAATTGAATGTTGTATTCGTATGATTTCACCTCGTAGTTCTTTCTCTCGAATACACCTTTAGATTTATTGGCCACTAATTCAATAATTATTCGCTCATCTTCTGAATTGATGCGTAAAGGACGCCAATCATCTTTGTCGACATCATATCTCATACCAGCGCCAGAACTTGCAATACAAAGATATTTCCCAGAAAAATCTTCAACGGCAAACGCGACGGAGGCAGTTAAACAGATTGATGCAGCTATTAATAAGCGCATAAAGAACTCCAGTGTTAGGTCAATCGATCGCAAAACCTGTTACGAAACGTCGAGTTATCAAAACAGCCACACCTTAAAAGGGCGATCTGAGTTTCGCAACCAACGCCGCCAAAGCCTTCGCCCGGTCCCGATCGGTGACATCGACCTTGAGGGGTTCGTCTGGGTCCCCGGCGATCTTGGATCTGTCGATGACCAGGCCATGCAGTTTGCCTTTGCCCATTGTCGCTGAAACCATGGCGGCCGGGCTCTTTGTTTCCTTCGCCAGGTCGCGAGCTTCCTCGAGCTCTTTGGTCAGACTGTCGACAGTCACCTCATGGCGTTTCTGGTGCATTTTCTGGAGTTTGGCGACCCTTGTGGCTACCTTGGGGTTATCCATGAGGCGTTTTGCTTCACGGTGGACCGACTCCAGTTTCATGTTTGCGGTGTTGTATGCCGACCGGTAGGCCTCGGCTGAGTTCCCGGTTTCAATGTAAGCCTTGCAGAACTTTTCCTGCTTTTCGGTGAGCTTTGACATGGTCAGGCCTCGAACAGATCCAGGTACGCCAGGAACGCTTCCTCCAGCTTTGTGAGCCTTTCATCGAACAGGTCTGAGGCTTGCCGCCGTGCTTCGATTTGCTCGTCTGCATTCCTGATTGTGGAGCGGTGGCGCTGCATGATGCGGGCAATGTCCGTGTCGTTTTCGTGATAGAGGCGCCGGACCACATGGACGGCAGCCAGGCGCGCATCTGCTACAGGCTTTTTGCACCTTGTGTCGGAGTAGCGGACAAGTTTGTAATTGGCGTCGAACATCGTGGCGCTGAAGAAGCAGGCGAGATCGATCGTGCGCTTCAGCGTTGGCCGGCGCTTCTGTGTCGGTTCTGGTGGTTTCGGTTTGAAGCAGTGTATGGCTGCGTTCATGGGTTCCTCAAAAAGGGGGTTCATCCAATAGATCGCGCTGCGCCGGGACGATGTCTGACAGCAGTGTGCGTGCGCCGTCCCAATTAAAGACTTTAAGAGCCCGCATGGATTTGCGCCGGTGCTTGAGCCGGTGGATTTCGATTCTGCCTTCGTGCTCCAGCAACTCGGCCTGATACTTGTCCTGAGCCTTTTCGGAGCGGATCCGCGGCGGGTTGGTTTTCAGCCATGTGTGCCGGTTCAGTGTCGCCAACATGATATCGGCGTGCTTTTCGATGCCGCCGCCGCTGAAATCCTCCATGGTCGGCTCTGGCGTGTCTTTCTCCCGGGCGGACTTCGTGAAGTGGCACAGGACCAGGACCACGCATCCAAGGTCTTTGGCCATCTGTTTCAGATCTTCGACGTTGTCGTGCGTCTTCTCGAAGCCCCGGAGCCGATATTTGCTTTCCTTCAGGATCAGATCGGCATGATCGACCACGATCAGATCAAGGCCCATGCGCTTCATCTGGGCCATGGAACGGGCACGCATCTGAGGCACAGAGAATTTCTCGTCCCAGATCTGCATGCGGAAATCTCGATAGCCTGGTGCGTTTTCGGCGAGGATGTTGAACTGCTTGGTGTCCATGTCCTTTTTGATGGCGCTGGACGGGACACCAACGGCGCCGGCATACCAACGCTTGACCAGTTCGACATGGGCCATCTCCAATTCGAAGAAGGCCACGGAGCGGGCTTGTGCGATCGCCGTGGCGCATTGCATGGCCAAAGCCGTCTTCCCGGCCCCAGGTGCGCCGCCGAGCAGGATGAGGTCACCGGGCATGGCTTCGCCGGCCAACTCGTGAAGACCAGCGAGCGGCCACCCGATCCCCGATGCCTGACCGGACGCAATATCGCCGATCTGGTCGACAACGGTGCTGATTGCCCGAACTGGTCGAGATCCATTTTGCCGGGGATATGGAAGAGGCGCGTGAAGCGTTTCAGGCCGCTGGGGACTGTTTTGGGGACTACCGGTGACAGGCCAAATGCGATTACCGCGCCTCTGCACTCTGAAAACCAATTCGAAGCGACCTAAGCCGCCTCGTCCACATAGCGCGAGGGAATATCGATGCTCCATCGATGTGAAATCGAGTGCTCAGGTCTTGGGCCAATAAAGATATCGATCGAGCTTGTCATCCTTCATCGCACACAGGTCGAGCAACGGCGGGTCGTTAGGAAAACGAGGTAACTTTGTTTTGGGTTGATCCCTTCGCCGTGCCGATTCTTTGAGCGCATAATCGACCAACGAGGCAACGAGTTCAAAGGCAAGATAAAAACCAAATATAGCGATTGGTAAGACGACCAACGCCACATGTATGTTGATCGCCCCAAAACTAATAAAATACGGGACGAGTATCACAACCCGCAAAATGTTCCTGACGATCTTCAGAATTTCTGTCGGTTTTTTCGCCATGATACGATCCGATCAGGTCTTAGGCCAATACATGTGCCGGTCGGTGTCAAGGCCTTCCTGCGCGAATGGATCTGGCAATTGTGGGTCGTGGGGAGAGAGTAACTCCTGACGCTTGGGCACCATTCTGACCCGCAATGCGTCCAACAATGCAAAGGCGATCACACCACCAACAATTTCGCAAACCAGCCAGAAAGCCACGGCGGCAATCATCAGGAGCAAACCCGCCCACATTTCGGCCGATACACCCAAAAGAAATATACCGATTGCAGCGATCCGCAGACCCCACCGGACTACTGTCAGAGCAATAACCGATATCCTAAACGCTTTGATCAAGCGAAACGCTCCATTTCAACCGCAACAATACATCACACACCTAAACATTCTCGTTCAGCGTTCAAGGAGGCGCGCTGATGCCTCCCGCAGACCCCATTGAACCGCTCGGCCGCCGCCGGTACCGACCCAAATCTCTGAGCGTTGCAGGGAAACCGAATTGGGACCGCTGTCTCCCCCGCGCTGACCTGTGTCCTGCACCGATCCCGGTTGGGAATTGAAAACGACTGCGACGTGTGAAACCCTGTCAATAGTACCAAGGGGGAGTATGAAGCCATGGAAATACCGGAGGGTTTGCAAACAGCTTTTGAAGAACTGTGCGCTGCTCAGCGACATTACCTCGGCGTAAAAATGAAACTGGCTCCGGAGAGCGAAATTATCGAGGCCATGATCGAAAGGGAACGCGCCAGGGCAAAATTCGACCAACACCTGGACACTCTGCCTCCGCAACAAAACTGACTCGCTCATTGGACACGGTATGGAAAAGGTCCTGATCGCACTGGCAATGGCCTGGATCATCTCGGAATTGTGCATACACCTCGCAGCAGCACAGGGGCGGTCGTCTTACTTCATTGCCGGGAGTGCAATTGTGGTCATTACACTTGTCGGGGGCTTTCTTGCCATGCTGCCCGCCTGAATCGCTTGAACCGACTGGATGCGGGCCTTCCGAGCCAAACCCGTCCTGCTACGGACCACAAGTGAGACGGCAATTCACGGACGCGGGAGACAGGGTCGTCTGCCAACCTTTGCCCGACAACCGGTCGCCCCTTTGGCAGCGACCGGATTGCCTGTGCCGGACCGATGACACTGTCTCAAACCGGCGGTTGCACGCCAATCCCGACAATTTTTCCGCCGCTTCGCCCATAGGCCACCGTGATGCCGACAATTGTCAGAATCCCATTCAAATCGACCAGGATCGGCGCACCACTGGCCCCCTTGGTGCTGTCGCAGGTGTGGGTAAAGACCTTGCGGCCTTCAAGGATTCTCAGGAGCCGGCATCCGTCCTCGACCGAAAGGATGTGCGCTGCATCCTGATGATAGGCCGCGAGAATCAATGGCTTGTGCGCAATATCGGCAAGCGGACCGCGATAGATCGGGAACGGGACTATCGAAGAGCCCGACGCATCGGCTAAACGCTGCGGGCCGCTTTCGGAAGCCAAAGCGGTTGTCAGTTGAACGATGGCCCAATCCTGGTCAATCCGCACGGGGCGACCGCGACCATCCAATTCGATTTCGCCGCGCTCGATGGTCGCGCCGGCAGCATCGGCGACCTGATCGCTGCGATTGTATCCGGCGGTGAAATGCAGGGAACTTGCGGGCGGCCATCGGCTTGTGCGGACATTGTACAGGCAGTGCGCGGCTGTCAGCACCCGGTCGGGCGCGATCAGGGTGCCGGTACAAAAGCCGCCAAAACGGCGGTTGACCCGCCCGATGGCGTTCCAGGGCGGCGCGGAACTTTCCACCCGCCTGCGGCCGTCCTCGCCGATTACGCCCGGCAGCAAATCCCAGCGCTTCGTCTCGGTTGCCTTGCCATGACCGATGTTGAAGGGACCAAGCAGAACAAAGAAAAACGAAAGGGCCAAGCGGGTGGCACGCAGTGTCAACATGGACCCCAGACACCACGATACCGGATTTGGGTCAATGGACACGTCCAGGGTCTTCCACACAGGCGAAAGCGGTTCGCAGCAACGGCCGGTCAGACTTCGGACCGGCCCGGATCAGACGGCCGTCTCGTATTCGATCCGCTCCATGGCCCCCCAGGATTCGAGGAACCGGGGAACCTGCGTTGCCGGCATCGGTTTGGCATAGAAATATCCCTGAGCCCGTTCGCATCCGATCTGCCTGAGGCATTCGGCGTCCGACGCCTTTTCGATCCCTTCCGCCACGGTCGAATAATCGAGGGAGTGTCCGAGTGTCACCAGGGACTGCACGATGGCCCGCGATGCCGTGGATTGGACGATGCGCTGAACAAATTCCTTGTCGATCTTCAAGATATCGAAGGGCGTATCCTGCAGGTGGGTCATGGAGGAAAATCCGGTCCCGAAATCGTCGAGAGCTATCAGGATTCCTTGTGCGCGCAGGGCGGCAAGTGTCTCCATTATGGAATCTTTCGACTTGAAAACCGTATTCTCCGTCACCTCCATAATCAATTGCCTGGGCAGCAGCCTGTGTTTTTCCAGCAATGTCGAAATTGAAAGCAGGAACCCCGGATCGAGCAGATTGGCATCGGTTACGTTGATGCCGATCCGGCCAAACGGGACGCCGGCGGCCCGCCACCGGGCCATATCGCCGGTCATCGCCGTGATCATGGCATCCCCGATGTCGGCAACGATCTCCTGGTTTTCGAATACTTCGGAGAATGCGCCGGCCGGCAACACGCCCTTGACCGGGTGATTCCAGCGCGCCAGCGCTTCGAAGCCGGATACCCGGTTGCAATCGAGCCCGACGATCGGTTGGTAGTAGGGAACGATTTCGCCACGTCCGAGCGCCGCCTTGAACTCGCCGATCAGTTCCATTTTTCGTGCGAACTCAGTCCCAAACCGACTTCGATATCGACTGATCTTGCGCCGCGCCCGAGACTTTGCATCGTAGAGCGCCAGATCCGCATTGGCCATCAACTCCTCAAGGCAGCGGTTTTCTCCTGAGCATACGACGAAGCCGACGGATGCTTTGATCTCGATCGGTCTTCCCTGAAACTCGATCCTGTGTACAAGATCACGAAACTGTTCCTCGATCGCGGATTCCACAGCTTCGGCACAGTCGAAACCACGCATGATCAAGGCGAATTCGTCGCCACCCAGTCTCGATACATGAGTCTCCGGTCCCGCCAGTGATTTCAGCCAATGGCTGGTTGCCTGCAACACCGCGTCTCCGGCGGCGTGACCGAAATGATCGTTGGTCTGCTTGAACTGATCCAGATCGATCAGGCACAGAGCTCCATATCCGTTTCCGCCTTCGAATTCCGCGATTGCGCGCCGGGCCTCCTCTTGAAAGGCCGTTCGGTTGGCGATTCCGGTAAGCGGATCGGTTTCCGCGAGCCTGCGCACTTCGTTTTGCCGGTTTCTTTCTTCGGTGACATCCTGAAATGTCCCAAACAGATTTTGCGTTCGCCCGTCTATGATTTCGGCTTCCCCGAGCGCCCGCACCCAGCGGAAATTGTTTTTCATCGTCGTAAAGGGCAGGATGAGATCGAAGGCCTCGCCGGTTTTCATCGTCCGTGTCAGCGCGTCCTGCAGCTCGATACCGGCCTCTTCACCGTAGGGCGCCAGGGCCACTTCGAGACTGATCGGCGCATCGGGTTCCAGGTCATAGATATTGTATATCTCATGAGACCAGTCGAGTTCCCCCGATATGAGATTGTATCTCCAGGCACCGATCTTGGCGATCCGCTCGACGTGATGAAAGACCACTTCACTGAGCCGGATTTCCCGTCCGGCCATTTCCAGGCGTTCGCTTGACAGATACTCCACCGTCATGTCCCGGGCGATCCCTCGATACCCGACGAATTTTCCCGCATCGGAGAAATGCGGCGTACCGCTCGATTCCATCCACCGAACGGGATTGCCGCCTTCCTTTATCGGATAGCGGAATGACCGAAACGGCCTGTGGTGGAGCAGATCCTGCCGATGCTCTTCCAGTTTTTCCGCCTCTATGGCAACTTTACTGAGCATTTCCAGACGCGTCGCGCCCAGGACAGATTCGACCGGCAGTCCGGTCAGGACCTCGAAATTTGCCGAAACGAAGGTGAATCGGAGATCTGCGTCCGTTTCCCAGGCCCAATAATCCGAGCTGGAAACGAACTGTGAAACTGACTCGATAAGGTTCATGTTACGCGCCGCACACAACAAACTCTAATCTTCGACGATATCATTGGTAGGTTTATGATCGATTAAGTTGCAAAACGTGGTCATCGCCATGCAATCGATCACTTTCAAAAGAACAAATGAGATGAAAAAAACATGGAGCGAGGACAGCGTGCCTGTCGATCTTCGCGCCGGGGATTTCTCACTGGGGTCAAATATTACTGCCTTGCAGCAAGTCCGTTGCTCAAGGACTTGAATGTATTCGGCCCGCAGAACGGCGAAGCCTGCAAACGGAACCGGTTTGGAAAAACGCTGGTCCTACACTAATGATAATTGCGAATCCAACCAGTCCAAAACGCCATGACTCAGTCCGACGAAATAATTGCATTGGAACAATTCCTCCCCTATCGCCTTGCCCGCCTGGCCGGGGAGATCAGCCAGCAATTGCGAAAAATATATAAGGCGGACCACGGCCTTACGATCCCCGAATGGCGGGCACTGGCCACGCTCGGACAATTTGGCACGGCAACCGCCAAGGGGATCGGCATGCACGCCGCGATGCACAAGACCAAGGTGAGCCGTGCGATCGTCGCACTGGAAGACCGGCGCTGGGTTGCCCGTAGCCAGAACCCGAATGACCGACGCGAGGACATCCTGACCCTGACCCGACAGGGCAAACAGGCCTACCGGGCGCTTGTTCCAAAACTGCGGGCCTTTGAAAACGCTATCATTGAACGGTTCGACGACAAGGCCGGCAAGGATCGCAAGGTCGATCTGTTCGCCACCCTGGACGCATTAGAGCGGGTCCTGGGTATCATGAACACGCCTCCCGCAACCACCGGGTACGGGACAGCCACGGACCAGACCGAATTTGAATCCCACAATTGACCGGGTTCAAATTCCCGTTATGAAGGCACACTCCGGTGGTCACGCAAACGGGAACCGGAATATCAAACCGTATCAATCTGGTCTCGCCATGTCTCCGAAATACCGCTCCAGTACCGAACTGCAGGCCGCCCGCGACGATTGCGGGCTGTCGATCACCCTCATGGGCATGTCGGGCGTCGGCAAGACCACGCTGGCGAGGGCCCTGGCGACAAGCGACTGGTTTCACTATTCCGGCGACTACCGGATCGGAACCCACCATCTCGAAGAAGCCATCATCGACAATATCAAGATCGAGGCGATGAAGGTCGAGCGGCTACGCCAGTTGCTGCTTTCCGACCTGATCCATATCGGAGTGAACATCGACGTCGACAATATCAGCGTCATGTCGGACTACCTTGGCACGCTTCGGGATCCGGAAAATCCCAATGGGCTGACAGTCGATGAATTTCGCGACAGGCAGGCGAATTACCGCGAAGCCGAGATCCGCTCGATGCTCGACGTCGGCAGCTTCATCAGGAAAGCCCATCGTATCTATGGATACAGGAATTTCGTCAACGACGCCGGTGGCAGCCTCTGCGACATCGCCGATCTGAGCCCGCATGGCCTGGAAAACGATCCGGTTCTGCGCCACCTGGGAAAACGCACCTTGATCGTGCATATCAATTCAAGTGAAGCGAATCGGGCGCAACTCATTCGGCGCTCGAGTGACGCACCGAAACCGATCTATTACAGGCCCGAGTTTCTCGACCAGCAGCTTGCACCCTATCAGACCGGGGATGACGGCACGGAAGCAGCCCTGCCCGGCCGGTTTCAGGCCGTCATTTTCGAACGTCTCATCAATGATCGCCAGGCGCGTTATGAGACGATAGCCGAACACTGGGGATGTACGGTCTCCGACACCGATATCGGAAAATTGACTGACCTTTGGGTCCGAAATCCCGATATGAAGGACCGGACCGAGCTCGCAGCCGAAATCGAAACCCGGTTCATCGAGTTGCTCGGCGAAGCCCTCGACACCCAATCGAACACAACCATATAGAGTTTCATGCCGATCAAGATTCCGAGACATTTGCCGGCGCGCTCCGACCTGGAAGCCGAGGGCGTCAGTATCATTACCGAGGATATTGCCCACCGTCAGGACATCCGTCCCATGCGCATCGCCCTGCTCAATCTGATGCCGGTGAAAATCCGGACCGAGCGCGAATTTGCCAGGCTCCTGGGCTCGACGCCGCTCCAGGTCGAACTGACGCTCTTGACGACCGCATCGTACCAGGGAAGCAACACCTCCCAGGATCACATGCTGGCCTTCTACAAGACCTTCGAACAGGTGAAAGACGAATATTTCGATGGCCTGGTCATCACTGGCGCACCGATTGAAACGATGCAGTTCGAAGATGTGACTTACTGGCAGGAGCTGCTTGAAATTCTCGACTGGACGCAGACCAATGTTTTGAAAACGTTCGATATCTGCTGGGGTGCCCAAGCGGCGCTCTATCATTTCCACGGCGTTCCCAAACACGAGTTGAAACGCAAACAGTTCGGGATCTTCGAACACAGCGTGGTCAAACGGCATGCCGAATTGCTGCGCGGATTCGACGATACGTTCAGGGTACCTGTATCCCGGCACACGGAAAACCGCGAGACCGACCTGCCGCTCGCATCCAGATTGGAGATGCTGGCAAAATCCGATGAAGCCGGCCCCTGCCTGATCGACGATCCGGATCATCGCCACACTTACATGTTCAACCATGTGGAATATGAAACCAACAACCTGAAATTCGAGTATGACCGGGACATCGAACGCAATGAGCCGATCCACGTTCCCGAACATTATTACCCGGGCGACGACCCCAGCCGGCAGCCGATCAATACCTGGCGGGCCTCGGCTCACCTCTTGTTCGCGAACTGGCTGAACCTCGTCTATCAGAATACGCCGTACGAATTGAAGGATCTGCAGCCCTCGCCGGCTTATCTGGCGAAACGGTGCGATCAGAAGTAACAGGGAGCAAGTCATGTCAGAAAATCCGGTTCGCCTGGAAGTCGTGGATGGCGTCGGTCTGATCACGGTCGACAACCCACCGGTCAATGCCCTTGGTCAGGCGGTTCGGGCCGGCCTGTCCGACCTCATGCAAAAGGCCGGCTCCGACGACAATGTGAAGGTGATAGCGCTGATCGGCGCCGGGCGAACGTTTATCGCCGGAGCCGATATTCGCGAGTTTGGAAAGCCGCCCCAGGCGCCCTCCCTGCCCGATGTCATCAATGAGTTCGACACAATTGAAAAACCGATCCTGGCCGTGTTGCATGGAACCGCGCTTGGCGGCGGCCTGGAAGTGGCGCTGGGATGTCACTACCGGACCATGGTTCCAAGCGGGCGCTGCGGCTTGCCGGAAGTCTCGCTCGGGATCATTCCGGGAGCCGGCGGCACCCAGCGCACGCCGCGTCTGGTCGGCATCGAAGCGGCGCTCGACATGATTACCAGCGGCCGCCACCTTTCGGCCGACGCAGCCCTCAAGATCGGCCTTGTGGACGAGATCGTCGAGGGTGACGATATCAGGGCGATCGCACTCGCTTCCGCGGCCAAAATTGCGGCCGAAGGCCGACCGGTTCGACGCGTCCGGGATTTGACCGACAAGATTGCCGGCGATCACACGGAAACATTCAGCAAGGCCCGCGCCATGCTGACGAAAAAAGCGCGCGGGCAATTGTCGCCCTTCAAGTGCGTCGATGCGGTCGAGGCCACAGCGAAACTCGGCTTTGAAGACGGTATGAAGCGGG
>JGI12316J15310_10000044_pt12 | contig 43148 bp, 37 predicted proteins | sample MarCyaLeptolynsp_FD_15310 | JGI IMG/M metagenome (IMG submission 15310) | reverse complement strand
CTGGTGTGTTGGCGCCCAGCCTGAGGCGGCAAGCAGTCTGCAAGACCCGGTCAATGCGCTGGAAGCCGACGAAGATACAGACGGTATCTGGCGGCAGTGGTGGGGCGATCAGTTGTCGGAGGAGTACTGGCCGCGTTGGTGTGATCTTGATCCGCTGGTGTTGATCCGTGTGCCGGGCATTGAGAGTGTCGTGCAATCGCGCATCAAGCAGGAGGCCGGTCTGGCGGTTGCCGAGCCGGGCAAGCCGACAATGGACGAAGCTGCTGTGCGTCGGTTTGTGGCGCATTACGAGCGGCTGACCCTGAAAATCTGGGAAGAGATGCCCGAGCGGGCACACGTGCTGATCGATCGGGATGATAGCTTTACGTTTTCAATCAGCCGCCCCATACGCTAAAACCGCGCTCAAACAGCCATTTGCCGCGTCAGGCGGACCATTACAGACAGAAGAGACATCCCATGGAAAAAGATCCGGTCGTCATTGTTGGTGCCAAGCGCACGCCCATGGGTGGGTTCCAGGGTGAGTTGTCCGGTGTCACCGCGCCTGATCTGGGGACCCATGCCATCAAGGCGGCGCTGGAAGATGCGGGTCTTGAGGCTGACCAGGTGGACGAAGTGATCATGGGGCTGGTGCTGCCGGCCGGCACCGGTCAGGCACCGGCACGCCAGGCGTCGCGGCGAGCGGGTATTCCCGACGAAGCGGGCGCGACCACCATCAACAAGGTCTGCGGGTCCGGCATGAAGGCCGCCATGCTGGCCCATGACGGCATCCTTGTCGGGTCAGCCGACATCGTCGTGGCCGGTGGTATGGAGAGCATGACCAACGCGCCATATCTTTTGCCGAATGCACGCGGCGGGATGCGCATCGGCCATGGGACGGTGAAAGACCACATGTTCCTGGATGGTCTGGAAGACGCCTATGAAGAAGGCCGGGCTATGGGCACCTTCGCGGAAGACACGGCGGAGAAATATCAGTTCACCCGCGAGGCGCAGGACGCTTACGCCATTGAGAGCCTGAAGCGGGCCAAGACGGCGAACGAGGACGGCAGTTTTGACGGCGAGATTGCGCCGCTTACGCTCAAGACCCGCAAGGGCGACGTGACGATCTCTGCTGACGAGCAGCCGTTCAAGGCGTCGCCGGAAAAGATTCCGCATCTCAAGCCGGCATTCCGCAAGGACGGGACGGTGACGGCTGCGAACTCTAGCTCGATTTCTGATGGGGCTGCCGCCTTTGTGATGATGCGCCAGTCGGAAGCGGAGAAGCGGGGGCTCAAGCCCATTGCCGCTATCCGGGCCCATGCGACGAACTCCCATGCACCTGAGTGGTTCACCACGGCGCCTGTCAAAGCGATTGAGAAGGTGATTGACCGCGCCGGGTGGTCGACGGACGAGGTTGACCTGTTCGAGGTCAACGAGGCTTTCGCCGTGGTTGCCATGGCGGCGATGCATGATCTTGGTCTGCCGCACGACAAGGTGAATGTGAATGGTGGCGCGTGTGCGCTGGGCCATCCGCTGGGGGCATCCGGTGCCCGCATCATGGTGACGCTGATGAATGCCCTGCGAAACCGGGGTCAGAAGAAGGGCGTCGCGTCGCTTTGCATCGGTGGCGGCGAAGCCACGGCCATTGCCCTTGAGATGCTGAACTAAGCGCGTCCGCCTCAAGGAGCCTTGCCATGTGGAAGTCCTGGGTCGCCGGTGTGCTGGCGTTGATCGTTGTCGGTGTCGCGATTGCCTATGTGTCGGCGGACCGCGAAACCATGACGGCGGAACAGTTCCGGGCTGGGTCAGGCTATGACACCGTGGCGCTGGCCTCAGGTGTGACGGCCTACAAGGATATGGGTCCTCGGGACGCATTGCCTTTGGTGATTGTACATGGGGCAACACTCGGGTCGATTGCTTACGAGGCTTACTACCAGCCGTTTCTGGATGCGGGCTATCGGGTGATTGCCTATGACCAGTTCGGTCGCGGGTTTTCAGACCGTCCCGATGCTGATTTGTCCATTGACCTGATGCGTGAGCAGTTGCTTGCTCTGCTGGATCACCTCCAGATCGACCGTGCCGCGCTCTATGGCGTTTCGTTCGGCGGTGCGGTGATTGCGCGATTTGCTGCTGCGCACCCTGAACGCATCAGAGGTCTTGGGTTTCAGGTGCCGCTGATCGAGTCCCCTCAAAGCGGCCTGCTGCAACTGGCCAGTCTGCCGGTGATCCGGCCGGTTATGGGGCGGCTGCTGCTGGTCCCGGCCATCATTGAGCGTGGTGAGAGCTTCGGCGTTGAGACCGAAGAACAGCGTCGCGTCGTCAATCACTTCAAGTCGCAGTTCGAGGTGCAGGGCACGCAGCGCATGCTGATGTCCATGCTGACGGATGACGCCATGTCGAGCCGCCTTGAGGATCATGCGACCATCGGCAAAGCAGGCATACCGGTCCAGTTCGTCTATGCAACGGATGACCCGGAGATCCTGCCGGAGACCGTGGAGGCCGCGATCAGCAAGTATGATGCGCCCGACGTTCACGCCTATACGGGCGGGCACTTCTTCTCTGCGACGAAGCAGGATGAGCTTGCGGCCAAGCTGGCAGCTTTCTTCAAGGCACGCGGTATCTAGGCGCGTTCGATCCGGTAGACGAAGGCGGGCGGAATGTTGCGCAGGGCCATGGTCTCATAGGTGGCTTTGAGACCGAACTCCTCCAGCACATCATCACCGATGGGACAGCGCGGACGGTAGGTGAACTGGCGGTAGCAGCCGCCGGGCTTCAACCGTGTGAAGGCGCCGCGCATAATGGCGCGATGGTTGTCGCGGGACATGTTGACGAGCGGCAGGCCGCTGACCACTGCGTCGAGGTCGCCGACCTCTTCGGGCAGAGTTTCAATCTCAAAGGCTGAATGGTCGACGACCCGCGCGCCGGGAAACTGCTGCCGGAGCGAGCGGATGAAATCCAGGTTCATCTCGATCACGGTGAGATTGTCGCCGTCGACACCAGCTGCCGCGATGCCGCGTGTGAGGGTGCCCGTGCCACCGCCCAGTTCCAGGACCCTGGACTGCGGGGTGAGACCGGCGGCCATCTTTCCCGACAGGACCGGTCCTGATGGCGCGATGGCACCGACGCTTCTGGGGTTTCTGACAAACTGCCAAATGAACTTCAGCGGCGATGATTTTTTCGGTTGTTGGCTAATGTCTGTCATCAAACTCATGGCGTGGACGCAACAGGTCGCGCATACTGCCAGAAAATGACATGCCGCGCGCTGCAAACAATCATGCAGCGGCGGGAATAAATACAGGGGAGAGGCGGAATGTCCGACACGTACTCAAAGGATGCGAGTGCTGCGACAGCAGCGGCCAATGCGGCGGTTCTCGATGGCGTTCTGGATTTTTCGGACCGTCAGAGTTTCGAGGATGCCGGACGCGGGTTCATCGCCACGATCGACCCCATCACCATAACGCGCGAGAGCGACGGCAAGACGACATACGATCTGGAAGCGGTCAAGTTTCTGGAAGGGGAAGCACCTGCGACGGCCAATCCCAGCCTCTGGCGGATGGCGCAGCTCAACGGGCTGAACCACGGTCTCTATGAGGTGGTGCCGGGCATCTATCAGGTGCGCAGCTTCGACATCGCCAACATGACCCTCATCAAAGGGGACACAGGCTGGGTCGTGATTGATCCGCTGACCTCGTCGGAGTCCTCTGCCGCTGCGCTGGCCCTGGCCAACCGGGAGCTGGGAGAGCGGCCGGTCACCGCAATCATCATTACCCACAGCCACGCGGACCATTTCGCCGGCACGCTCGGGGTGGTGGACCCTGCGGATGTGGCGTCCGGCAAGGTCCCGCTAGTGGCGCCGGAAGGCTTCACCCATGAAGCCCTGTCGGAAAACGTCCTGGCGGGCCCGGTCATGCAGCGCCGCGCCACGTATATGTACGGCAATCTGCTGAAGCCTGATCCCAAGGCCTTTCTGACAACAGGTCTGGGGGCGGCCCTTTCCATGGGCACGACTGGCTTCGTGGAGCCCAATGACCTTGTCTGCGAGACAGGCGAAACACGGGTGCTGGACGGGATCGAGATCGAATTCCAGATGACCCCGGGGACGGAAGCGCCAGCGGAAATGGTGTTCTATTTCCCGCAGTTCAAAGCGCTGTGCATGTCAGAGATCACCTCACACCACATGCACAATGTCTACACCCCGCGTGGGGCGCAGGTGCGTGATGCCCTGGCATGGGCGGCACAAATCAATGAAAGTATTGATCTTTTCGGCGACCGGCTGGAAGTGGAGTTCGCCTCACACCACTGGCCGATCTGGGGCCGTGAGCGGGCGGTGGACTACCTCAAGAAGCAGCGCGACCTCTACAAATACGTCCATGACCAGTCGTTGCGGCTGGCCAACCTAGGTTACAACAAGGAAGAGGTGGCGGAGCAGCTGCGCCTGCCGCCGTCGCTGGCCAAGGAGTTCTACAACCGGGACTATTACGGGGCGCTGGCGGCCAATGCGAAGGCGGTCTACGTCAAATATCTCGGCCATTTTGACGGCAATCCAGCCAATCTGTTTCCGCATCCGCCAACCGCTGCGGGCGCCCGCTATGTGAAATTCATGGGCGGGGCCGACAATGTGATCGCCCAGGCGCGCCAGTCCTTCGAAGAGGGCGATTATCGCTGGGTGGCGGAGGTGCTCAACCACGTCATCATGTCTGACGAGAACAACACGGAGGCCAAGCTGCTGGCGGCGGATGCGCTGGAGCAGCTGGGCTATCAGGCTGAATCCGGGCCGTGGCGGAACTTCTATCTGTGCGGCGCGCTGGAGCTGCGCCACGGGGTGCCGGAAAGCCGGCCTCTGCAGGTAAGCGAAGGCATGGCGGCGGGGATGCCGCTTGAAAACCTGTTTCAGGCCATGGCCGTGCGGCTCAACGGCCCCAAGGCGGACGGCAAGGCTTATGCCTTCAACTTCGAGTTCACCGATACGAGGCAGAACTATGAACTGACGCTTGAGAACTGCGTCCTCAACTACTTCCCGGACCGGTCAAACCCGGCTCCGACGGCAACGCTCAAGCTGGCCACCCTCGATTTCAAGCTGTTGATGCTGCAGATCAAGGATGCCGCCACCCTGATGGGTGAGGGCAAGCTTGAGATTGACGGGGAGGCCTTGGCGTTTGCAGAGCTGGCCGGGCTGTTCGACCGGTTCAGCCCGCGCTGGCCGATCGTCACGCCACGTCCGGCGTGGAGCTAGGCGGTATGTCGGAGACTTCCGGAACTGATATTCACGCCTGTTTCTCCACCTCATATCCTGAGGCGCGGGCGAAGTTTCTTGCCGCGTGCGACGCGGCCGGCTTCACTCTGGAGGCCTTGGAAAACCCTGACGCGTTGGGTCGGGAGGGCGAAGCGCTGTTTTCGGACGTTGCCTCCAAAGGTCCCGCCGATGCATCCAATGTGCTTCTGGTGACATCCGGTACCCATGGGATCGAGGGGTATTGCGGTTCAGGTTGCCAGACCGCGCTTGTGCGGGAAGGGGCATTTGGTGTTCTACCGGACGGTACTCGTGTGTTGCTCGTCCATGCGGTGAACCCATTCGGCTTTTCACACCAAAGACGTGTGAATGAAAGCAATATCGATCTCAACCGGAATTTTGTGGATCACACGGCGGCCTATCCGGACAGTTCCGCCTATGAGGCGATCCACCCGCTGATTGCCCCAGCTGACTATGGGGTCCGTCCCGACCATTGGGACGGCGAGGTGCTCACCTGGATCGGCGAGCATGGAATGGATGCCTTCCGGCAGGCGGTGAGCGGCGGTCAATATACCCGCAGCGACGGGCTCTTTTTTGGCGGCGATGCCGCGTCATGGTCTAACGTCATGATCCGTAAGATTATGGAAAATATGGCATCTCGCGCGCGTCAGTTCCGGTTCATTGATATTCACACCGGCCTGGGGCCGTTCGGTCATGGCGAAAAACTCGGGCTTGGCAACTCAGTTGCTGTCAAACGGGCGCAGGCAATCTGGGGTGCGGACGTCACCGATCTTGGCGGCGGGGAGAGTGTGTCAGCCGTCGTGGCCGGGGATATGGGCGGCGCCTTCTATGAGGCCGTCGGGACCAAGATCGATGCCGCCGGCATTGCGCTGGAATATGGCACCCAGGACCCTGTCTCTGTGCTTGGGGCTCTGAGATGGGACAACTGGCTCCATGCCTATGATGATCCCACCGGTGCGGCCGCTGCCCCGGTCAAGCAGAAGATGCGGGATGCGTTTTACCCGGACAGTCCAGAATGGCGCCAAACTGTCGTTGACCAGGCCCGGACAGTTGTTCATCAGGCCCTTAATGCAAGTTAGTTGTCATTCAGGCCTTGGCTGAGTCACACCGCGAGCCTGGCAGTGGCCGTTGCCCTGGTGGCATCCAGCTCTGCCTGGCCCATGTCAAGTTGGTTGGCAATTGCGTAAATCGCGTGATTTTCCAGGCGATGAAGTTCGCCGTCTGCTAGGGCTATTTCCCACAGCATCTCTATCAGCGCGGTCTTTTGCTCACGGCTGTAGCTGTCGTGGACTGACTTGAGAAGTTGGTTGTCATCATAGGTCGTGCGGTGGCCCGTCGTCGCCTCGCTGATGGCCGCCATCGCCGTGTCTTCCGACATGCCAAACCGGCGGTTGAGGATCCGGACCACAGCTTTGCGTTCTGCAGCGTCAAAGTCGTGATCGAGCCGGATAACCTCCACAAGCAGGCCGACTGCGATGGTGTTCTCATCCGGCAGATCCGGGTGACCTCCCAACCAGTGCTTCAGGGTATCCAGCATGTCTGTCTCCGCGCCTTAAGGCTTTCTGTCGGTCCTGAATATAGCGGGTAAGTAGGCGGTTGTACGATCTTCACCCGGGCGGATCGCGGCAATTGTCCCAATCCGGGACATGATTAAGAACTTCTCAACTTTTTGAGTATGATTCGGCCCCAAACCCGCTAAATTCCTACCTCAGAGGACACGCAACCGGGTCTGCCGCATGTGGGGTGGGCGGCCCGGCTTTTGCACTTTCAGCAATTCTTGGTGTTGTCCTGGTCCTTGGGGGGCTCAATTCGTGCGGCTTTATGCCATTTTGGCACTCACGGTCTTATGGGCCGGGCTTGCTGCCGGGTGTTCGGTTCTGCCGTCTCCCGCACCTGCCGGTGCAACTGTTACGCCGCAGGAGCAGGCACGGTTGGCGGCGCTGACGCAGTCCTCTGCGGACCCGGCTGCTGCAGACCCTGCCGCTGCACCCAAGCTCACCCTCAAGCAGATTGACCTCGTGCGCATGAGCGATCTCCCGCAGGAGAGCGCAGTCAGCGATGAGATGCTGATGGACGCTGCCACCGGTCTGATCGGCCAGGACGTCACGCTTGAAGACCTGCGCGGCATCGCCACCGGCATGGAGATGATTTTCCGCGACGAAGGCTACCCTTATGTGCGCGTGGTTCTGCCGCCGCAGCGTGTTGAAGATGGGATCATCACCCTTCAGGTGGTTGAAGGACAGATCGAGGGCGTGGTCGTTCTGGGGGAATCCCCGACGGCCAAGCGGCAGGCGGAAGCGCAACTGGCCAAGCTGAACAATCTTGGGCCGGTCCCGGTGGCGACCGTCGAAGAAACCATTGCGGCGTTGTCCGACATTCCCGGGCTTAACGCCAATGTCTCGCTCGCGCGCGGGACGCAGGGCCCGGGCACCATGCGGATCATTGCCGAGGCCAAACGTGAGGAGCCTCGTTTCCTGGTCAATGTGCACAATTGGGGCTCAGAGGCTTTGGGGCGAGAAGGCATTACCGGCTTTGTGCGGGTACCGGGACTGGCGCTTTATGGGGACGAATTCCAGGCATCCTTCTTCACGACCCGGGACTGGGGCGAGCAGTTTGTCGGTCAGGTCGCGTATGAGCGGGGGCTGACGGCGAGCGGCCTCAAGGTGCGTGTCGAAGGAACCTATGGGGAAGCCGAGCCCACGGGCGTTGTTGCCACCCTGGGTGCAACGTCGCGCAGCTATACGGGCAATGTCGAAATCAGCCATCCGGTTTACCGGGACCGGACCAATCTGGTCGATCTGTATGGCGGGCTGGATTACTCGGACCTCAAGGGCGAACTGTTCGATCAGACGGTCCTGCTCAGCAACGACAAGACGCGCGTTGCCTATTTGGGCGCAGACACCGAATTCAGCTGGAAGGGGTTCAAGGCAGACACCTGGGTTGAGGCCCGCAAGGGCGTTGGCATCATGGGCGCCAGCAAGCGCGGTGAACCAAATCTGGCCCGGCCCGAGGCGCGCCCGAATGCCTGGTCACTGTTGGCGGAAACCAACATCAAGACCCCGACTTTCCAGACATTCCGGCTCGACCTTCGCGGCATGGCGCAACACGCCCGTGATCCGCTGATGGCGGTCGAGGAATTCACATTTGGCAACTACACCATCGTGCGCGGATATGATCCGGGGTCTGCGTCAGGTGACGCGGCCATCGCCGGATCTGTGGAGCTCACCGGCCTCGGTCATAGACCATTCAATGACCGTACCCATGTGGAATTTTTCGGCTTTCTGGATGTGGGGGAATACTGGAACCGTGATCAGGCTGCGGTTGCGCAGCACACCTTGGCGTCCTCCGGCTTCGGCATGCGTGTGACCATCGATGAATATGCCCGTGCTGAAATTGCCTATGCCGAACCCATGCGGGAGCCGCGGGGGCAGGGTGAAGGCGTGCAAAGTCCACGCGTCCTGTTCTCGCTGACGACAAATGTCGGGCAGGTTGCCAAAGATGCTTATGGGGCTGTCTCGGGATTGTTCGGGAGGGCCGGTGGATGAGTTGGACGCGCAGACTGCTGACGCACTTGCTCGGCGGGGTGTCGATGGCGGCGCTTTTCGTGTCGGCGGCACAGGCGACACCGGCAAACGGCACCTTTGTTGCCGGTGGCGCCGGCGGCAGCATCGTCCCCAGCGGGGGCAATGTGACGGTGAACACCGGGACGGACCCGCGCGCCGTCATCACCTGGGACAGTTTTAACATCGACAACGGCGACACGGTCATCTTCAACCAGTTGAACAATCAGTCGATTGCACTCAACAAGGTGACCGGCCCGCTGGCGCAAAGCACCATTGATGGGATCCTGCAGTCCAACGGACATGTGTGGATCCTCAATCCGGCCGGTGTGGCTTTCGGTGCCAATGCAAATATCGATGTAGGCGCGCTGCTGGCGACGACGGCGGACATCGACAACGCCACTTTCATGGCAACTGACCCGACCACGGGCACGTTCACCTTTACGGATGCCGGCGGCACGGGTGCCATCGTCGTGGCAAACGGTGCTGATCTCGACACAACCGGGCTTCTGGCCCTGGTGGCTCCCATGGTCAGCAATGCGGGCGATCTGACGTCGTCCCATGGGGATGTGCTTCTGGGCGGGGCCGAAGCCTTCCGCATCAAGTTCGCCAGCACGGCGCGCAACAACGGGGCCGCCTTCAACGAACTGCTGGTCACTGATTTCATCATTGACGGTGGGTCCACAACCGTCGCTGCGGGCGGCGACGTCGTTCACCAGACCTCCACCGGGCGTGCGATCGGCGGCAGGGTGCTGGCCGATGCGTCACGCGTGGGCGGCGGAGCCTTCCTGAACATGGAAGGGCTCGTCGAGGCGCAGAATGTGGGCACGCTCTCAGGAGACGTCATGCTGTTGGGCGGCGTTGATATCACCAGTGGGGTGCTGGGCGCGACGGCGACCGACGCGGTCAAGACGGACAACATGACAATTGTGGCGCCGGGTACGGCGTCGGTGCAGGGCACGGCTGTGACCATCGGCAATGCGGCAGGGCCGCTCAACACCGGTGGCAACACGAATAGCAGCACCGGCGCTGTGGCGGTAACCGGTACCACGGGCGACGTGACAATCGCTGCTGATCTTCAGGCAACAGCCGGTGACGTGACCATTCAAGCCACGAACGGCAATATCGACGTGGCGGAGCTCATTGCACTTGGCAGCATTACCGTGTCCGGCCGTGACATTGATCTTGCCAACGGCAACCAGACGGGCACGACAACGGTCCTGCGTACCACCAATGGTGCGCTGTCGCTGACAGCAACGGCGGGGGATATCTCCAAGGGAGCCGGCATTGTTGACATTGATGTCGGCACCAATGTCACTTTGAGCGGTAATGCGACAGGTGCCACGTCCTCCTGGGCGATCGACGCGGTGCCGGGGACCGTCACCACCGATGATTTCGACGTCCAGTTTGTGCGTGTGGGCGCGACCGGAAGTGTCGATGTCGGAGACGTAACCGCCAGCCAATCGGCGGAAGTCGTATCAACGGGCAGTACGGTCAAGGTCGGGAATGTCTCCAGCGACAACAACATTACCCTGTCGGGGACCGACATTGATCTGACCGGGACCGGGGGGGCTCTTCAGTCGACAGGCGGGACGGTTTCAGTCACGGCGACGGGTGGCGGTGGGAACAATATTTCGGCTACCGGCGTTATCGATATTGATGCTGATGCTGTCTCGCTTTCAGGGGCGACCACAGGTGCGAGCATCGACATTGATGCCGACAACGGGACCGTCACCGCCAATGCTCTCACCGCAACGGGCACCGGTGTCGCCGTTGATGCAACGGGCGATATTGATGTGGATGATATCTCCGCCACAACTTCGGCCCGCATCGTTTCGGCCGCGGGTGCTGTCGACGTGGGTGATGTATCTGCCGTGACGCAGGTCGATATTTCCGGCACCGATGTTGACCTTACAGGAATCAATGGCTCGGTCCAGGTGACAACCGGTCCCGCGAACCTGACCGCTACAGGCGGCGGAGCCAACAATATCTCCGCTGCCGGTGTGATCGACATTGATGCGCATAGAGTCAATCTGTCGGGTGCCACCACAGCGGCAAGCATTGATATCGATGCTACGAACGGCCCCATGACCGGCGGTGCTCTGACAGCAACTGCAGGCAGTGTTTCCATTGATGCATCAAATGGTGTGGACGTCGATGACGTTGTGGCCACGACCACGGTACGCGTCGTATCTCCGCTTGGAAGCGTCGACGTTGGGGACGTGACCGGCCCTTCTGGTGTCACAATCTCGGGCACGGACATTGATCTGACCGGCGTCGGCAGCTCCGTCCAGTCCGCCAATGGTCTGGCATCCCTGGCAGCGACGGCCGGCGACATCTCAACGCCGGGTCTGCTGGACATAGACGGCGCCTCAATCTCGCTGGCAGGGACCGTTCAAGCCGGAACCGGTATTGACCTTGATGCGTCGGCTGGTGGCATTGCTGCGACAGGCAACATGGCGACGACCGCCGGTTCGGCTGACCTGCGGGCGGCAAATGGCGCGGTCTCGCTCCAGGGCCTCAATGCGCCAGGTGGCATATCACTTGTCGGCGCCGCGGTTGGTTATGCGGGTGCGCTGGTCACCCAAGGTCAGGTCTTTCTGGAAGCATTGACCGGAGCCCTGACAGGAAGTGGCACGAGCTCGATTGCGGCACCCAATGGCGGTCTGACAGCGCGGGCTATTGGCGGGCCTGCCACATTGAACGATGTGGTCATCGGCGGTGATCTGAATGTCATCGGCGGGTCCACGACGATGACCGGTACATCCATGATCGGCGGAACCGCCACCCTGCAGGCGCTCACCGGCAATGTTCATGTGGCCGGGTCAGTTAACGCCACGGGAGGTATCCTGTTGATTGAGGCGCCGTCGGGCGCTGCCGTGATCAACAGCATTGCGTCAAACTCTGATGTCTCGCTTGTGGTGCTTGACCTTGATCTCACCGGAACGATCACGGCAGGCGACCAGTTCAATCTCACACCGGCGGGCACCGGGCGTACCATCATTATCGGCGGTTCGGGCGGCGCGGACGGGGTAACCTTGCGGCGACCGCAGGGCTTTACGCTGGACGCTTCCGAGGTGACCAAAATTCTGGCGTCCAAACTGCAGATCAATGCGGGAGCCAATGACCTTGCCCTGCTGGATGCTACGTTCGATCCGGCATCGCTCCAGTCTTTGTTTCTCGGTGCTGATGCCAATGCGCGGATCATTGCCGCAGGCAAAGTAACCGGGCTGCCCAATCTCCAGCTCGGTTTTGTGGATGCCGGAGTGAGTGCCCGGCCCGATCTGATCTTCGTGTCCGGTGCTCTTGGTGAGGATACGGCGACCGGGAGGTTGGGGTCTTTACGGCTTGAGAGTGCACGGGACATTGTCATCGGCACACAGGCCTTTCTGGAGCAACATCTCAAGACCGACGGAAACATTGATCTTTCTGTTCTTGGCGAGCCTGATCTGGCGGTCTTCAACGGAACCCAGGACCATGTGTTCATCGCCGCCGATCAGCTGAGACTGTCTGCGCCGCGCGAGATCGTTCAGCTCAATACAGGCACGAGTTTCGTCGGGGCCGGTATTGTGTTTGGTGAGGCAACGGCAGGTGAAGGCACGATCGTCAACGCGGGCGGTGGGCCGGAGCGGGTCAACCTGTTCGGGACGGTCATTCGAGGCTCCGGGGAACGGGTGACCAGTTTTGAAGCGGGGCTGGAGCCCAACCTGCTGGCGCCGGGGCTGTCGCAGAACGGGGAACTGCGCCTCAATCTGTGCGTGATTGGCAACTCGTCGAGTTGTTCCATCGCCATTCTTCGCGAAGCTCAGGAAAGTGCGCGGTCGCGTAACAGCGCGCTGAGCAGTCTCACCAACAACACGTTGTTTGGTTTTGAAGACGACGATGATGACGATGAAGATGAAGATGATCTGGGCGGTGTTGCCGGGGCCGGCAACGAAGGATTGTGGGGGATCGGCCTGCCATGATCGCAAAAGACAGTTCCCGCCTTCCATCCCCCCTCGTCATTCTTCTCAGCGCGGGCCTCGCGCTGGCCGGCTGTGAGTCCATCAGCCAGGGAGTAGGCTTTGGGGGCGTTGCGCCCTCATCAGGCGGGCTACCCGAAGCGCTTGATCTTGGTGAAAGCGCAGACGCGGAACAGTGTCGGGCGACGCGGCGCATTGACCTTCAGCTTGAAGGTCTGGGAGCGCAGTACGACGTCTTCTGCGGATCCTGGCGCCGCCCTGCCGGCACCATCCAGGTTTACCCGCAGCAAAGCACTGCACAGCTGGACGGGTTTCTGGCGGGATGTGTACGCGGACAGAGTGTGACCGGACAGGGCCTCAGCCCGGAAGAGCTTTCGCTGGCGTCGAGCGGGCTGACCTGTCCCGGCCGGTCGTCTGCTGATCTGTTCCGTGACATTGCGGTGCGTGCTGAAGGCAATGGCCTTGTGAGTGCCGGGCGTGGACTACCTGCGCTGCTCCCGGTCATGCGGCGGGGGGCTGCGGCAATTGTCGGCAATGAGGCGCCGGTGGAACTCACCGCGTCCGATGTGGCAGGACTGCCGGGTGTTGTGGCATTGCAGGACCAGGAAGTGCTGCGCCGACGCGGGCATAAGAGGAATGCGTCATTCCGGTTTGCGCTGGCAGCGGAAGACTTTGCCCGCGCGGTTTCCATTCAGGATGGGTTGTTCGGCGGCGACCCAGTGCGGCGTGCTGACATTGCCCTCGACCTTGCCTTGAACCTTTCAAGCCAGGGCCGGTTTGCCGAAGCAGAGACGCTTCTGGATGACACGCAGGCTGTCCTGGCGACGCTTGGAACGCCCTGGCTGAGCGACAAGCTGACGAACTACCGCGCGGTGCACCTGCTGAACAAGGGCGAACTTCGTGAGGCACAGGCGCTGGCGCAATCGCCGTTCTCCACCCAGACGACAGGTGATGTTTCTGCTTTCGACAGCGCGCAGTCCGGCGGCACTCTCACGACGATCAGCCCGCGCGCGGCGGAGTTCGTCAACCAGCGGCGCGGCGAGGAAGTGCCGCCACTCTATTCTGACACCGATCTCAAGCCGGGCATCAGGGCGACCATACTCAAGGGACACCGTGCCTATATACTGGCATCGATCCTTGATCTGCGTGGGCGCGATGGAGCCGTGGCCGCATTGAGTGAGGCGGATGCACGCGTTGCCGCCGCACCTCCGGGCGCTGCTGCCTGGCTGCAAGCACTCATTGGTGAGAAGCAGGCGATGATGGCGCTTAAAGAGGGGCGGCCGTCGGCAGCGCAATCCCAGCTTGCGTCGATACTGGCTGACTGGCGCAGCCGGGAACCACGATCACTGCTGACTGCGCAATTGCTGTCGAGCCTAGGGCGAGCGCAATCCGCTGGCGGGCGGGATGAAGCAGCGCTTGCATCCTACCGTGAAGCCTTTGAGTTGTATTCCAGTGTGGAAGGTTCGTTCGGCGTCTCGCCGGACCGGGCTGGTGAGTATCTTGACCTGCTTGTCAGGCGGGCGGCTGATGGCACCAATGCCGAAGCTACTTTGGATTTCCTCAACGCCTTTGAAGACGTTGTGGAGCCGCGTGCGGCTGCGGCCATGGCACAGGCGGCGGCACGTCTTGCAACGGACACGGCTGCCACCGAAATTCGCGAACTGCAGGATGCTGAACGGGCATTGGCGGACGCACAGAAGCGCCTGCAGGAAGAAGCGGGCACCGCGGATACCGTACGCCTGTCGGAACTTCGCGAAGCGGCTGACGTCATTGAAGAAGCGCTACTTGCGGCGGAGGACGCAGCGCGCCGGGCACAGCCGCAATATATGCAACTGGTCAACAAGGGTGCATCGGCGAACGATCTGGTTGAAGCGGTCCGGCCGGGTGAGGCCTTTGTTGCGTTTATGGCCACGAGCTCGGGTGGATTTGGCTACGCGGTTTTTGACGGTAAGGTCCAGCCTTTCAAGACAGACCTGACAAACTCTGAGGCTGCAAAGCTCGTGCGGCGTGTCCGGCTGACCCTGCGCAGTCGACGCGGCGGGACGGTGCCCTACGCAGTTGCCCAGGCGCATACGCTTTTTGAAGGCGTGTTCGGGCCGGTTCACGCGGACCTGAAAGAGGCAGGTGTCGAGACACTCATTTTTTCGCCACGCGGGTCACTGGGTTCCATGCCGCCTGCGGCACTGGTCACCGAGTTGCCTGCGGACGGTGGCAGCATGCGGAGCCGCGACTACAGTCAAATCGCCTTCATGGCGCGTGACTATGCCTTTATCTCGTCGCCAAGTGCCGGCAGTTTCGTGGCCACGCGCCGGACGGAACGGCAGGCTGCGCCGGGAGGGTTGACTGTCTTCGGCCCGCCGACGCCACCGCAGTCCACCGACCCGTGGATCGACCGGTACTCCAAACGCATGGTTGAGGCGGGGCGCCCGGCCCGCTGTGGCCGCGTGTTCGCCGGGCAGCAGAACCTGCAGGTGCCTCTCACTCCCCTGGCGCCCGGTGTTGCGCGGTCGTTCCAAAGGCGGACGATTGACGGCTCAGCTTTCACGGATCAGGCCATTCTCAATGATCCGTCTATTGGTGATCAGCAGGTATTGGTTTTTGTCACCCATGGGTTCTTTGGGGATGGCTTTTGCATAACTGAACCTGCGTTGCTGACAAGCCTTGGCAGCGAAGGCGATGCGCTGCTGTCGGCGACAGAGATTCTGGATATGGAGATCTCAGCCGATCTGGTGTTCCTGGCGGCGTGTGACACGGCCCGTACCGGTGAAGGCGCGCAGGGACTTGCCGCGCTGTTTGATGGTGCGCAGCTCGATGGGCTGGTGCGTAGTTTCATCTATGCCGGCGCGCGTGCCGTGCTGGCAACGCACTGGGTGGCGGATGACAAAGCGGCGGACGCAATCACCCGGCAGTTCTTTGCTGAAGCACGTGGCACACCCATGCATGAAGCATTGCGGAATGCACAGGCATCTCTCATGCAGCAGAGTGATACGGCACACCCGTATTTCTGGGCACCATATGTCGTGATTGGTGACGCAACGCACGCCCTGGACGCGCGCAGCTAGGCTTGGAGCATTGCCCGCCTGACTTTTAGAGCGGGCAGAGTGCTGCGGTGTCGCCTGATGCCAGCAAGGCAAGAGCCGCGTCCCGGTCGAGGCCGTTGTCCGAGGCCTGGTTGAGAATCTGGGCGGCTTCATAGGACCACGTGAATGGGTCTTCCGAGGCAACGCAGAAAGCGGAGAACATGGCAGCAGTGTCTTTGCCCATCCAGTTCGGCGCTTCCACTTCCGGCGCCGGCGGGGCCTGGTCAACAGCATCGAAGAATGTCTGGTTGGTGCGGCCGAAGCTGTCCTTCACGACGATTGAGTAGCGGCCGGGAACAATTTCCCGGGCGGCAATGGTCGTGGATTTGTCGGACAAAGTGGTCGACGCAAAGATGCGGTCTTCCGGGTCGAGCACCAGGAGCTCAAACGGGGCCTGGCCGCCTGTCCAGCCGACCCAGAGCGGGCGGAAGCCGGATTTGATCTGGGCGGACTCAGCTTCAAGGTCCAGAAGACCGAAGGTGAATTCTTCCGCGGAGCGACCCAACCCCTGTGCGACCATGCGGTCGCCCAGCGGCAGAAGGCGTCCTTCAATAATTTCCGAGACTGACTGGGAGCCTGTCTCCGCGCCGCCGATGGTATGGGAGGAGGGTCCGCGGTATTCGCGCGGGTGCGATGCGCCGGCGACCGCCACGACAACCCGGTCAGCGGATGAGCCGAGCTTCACGACATCGCCTTCACACAATGGCGAGAATACGCCCAGCGGGCCTTCGGCACCGCCGCGAGAGATCCTCACGCTGTCCTCACTGCCCTGAACGTCCTTGACGAAAGCGACAGTGGGTGTTGAGCAGGGCCCGACGGCTGCATGGGCCGGAAGTGTCGGTGCTACGAAACCCGTGGCAATTGCTCCAAGTGCGACAGCACCTGAAACGGCGAGACTAAGCTGCTTGGCTGCGCGCATTTCGCAAGCTCTCCATCAATTCTTCAAAGTCTTCGCGAGCTTCGTTCAAGGCGGCCACATAGGCCGGCGCTGCAAAGCTCACCCATAGTCCATTGTCTAGCAGAAGATAGCTGGCAAACGTACTGACCCAGAAAATCCCCACCCCGATAAGGAGTTTAACAATAACCGGGTTGGTCAGCAATTTCGCCGGTAAACGGGCCATTCGCGCCAAAAATGGTAAATGCGACGTGGGGCCGATCCAGTCCCGGGCAATGCGGGCATACCAGAAGGAGGCCACGATCAGGGTGACGAAGATCGACAGCAAAATGGCGTCCCAAAGCCAGTAAAGCCGCCGGATTTCACCCCCTTCTTCAAGCCCGCGCACCATGTTGGCAATGACCATGCTGCCGCCCATGAGCCCATAGGGCGTCATGTGCCGGTCTCTCGCCATGGTTGCGGCGGAGCCGATAATGACAATGCCGTTGTTTGAGGCGAGGCCGGAGACCATCGGTGGATTGGCAAATCCGGCCGGAATGTAGAACATGTCCGCAGCCAGCAAGGTGGGCTCGGATGCCGGGTCTTCGCCCGGATGGGCTGAATAGTTGATGAAGCTTTCCTGCACGCCAAACGGGATCGGCTCACGGTCGATGCGTTCCAGGGTGAAGCTTGGATCATCTATTTCACCCCGGCAGTATTGGCGGGGCCGTTCCATGGCCCGGTTCACCAGCGCAATGGCTTCCTGTGCTGACGCCGCCGTGCGGCCGGCAATCGCATAGAGCGGTGTTGTCGGTACGATGTCCGTTCCGGTTTGCGTCTTGATGCACAGATAGTGGGCCATGTATCGCGCGCCCACGACTTCATCACCGGTGATCTGGGCGACAGACCAGACGATGTTCCTGGCGGATGCATTCGCCAGGATGCGTTCTCGCTCGGAGCCGCGGGCGCGGGCTAGCTGGTCGCGGTGGCCGTCGCCATCCACCACTTCGCGCTGCATCACCAGCAACGGCGCCTCGGTATCCTCTCCCCATCGGGTGAGGATGTCGTCGATGCGGGATTCCTGTTCCTCCTCCGGCGTGCGCCAGAAGAGATCAATATCGGCCACGACTACCTTGGGGCGGGGAAAGCCGGGAATGCCGTATGCGGCTTCCAGCATGTCGGCCACGACCTTGCGGGGCGCATAGGCGAGCGCTGGCCCGTCGGTTTCATCGGACTGCCAGACGCTTTCATCCAGATTGAGGAAGAGGATGGGGCCGGTGCCCTTCACTGTCTGATTGACGCGTAGTTCAAACGCGATCTGCAGCACTTCGCGATCGGCTTCACCGAGGAAGGTCTGCCAGCCTTCGGGTGTGCGCAGAATGGCCCAGACAATGAGCGCCAGGCCGAGGCTGAGGAAGAAGTTCGCATCGAACATCCCCTTGCCGGTTTCGACCAGCCGTTCTTTTTGTGGTGATGCATCCTGAGTGATGGATGTCATCTCGCGCGCCCCCAAGTGTTAGTCCTGCCGCAGCAAGACTAACGCAAGGAGACACACAGGGCACGACCTTAAGGCGTGGTCAGGACGGCAGCACAAAGTCCGCGGTCGTTTCAATATTCAGCTGGCCCTCCAGGCCTGCATCGCGATGGTGTGATATCTGCTGATACTCTTCAGATGTCGACATTTCGAACAGGCTTGAGCGACGGGGATACTCTACCAGTGCGACCTGATCCCACAGGTCTTCCACCAACCCGAGTGTGAGGAAAGTCACGGGACCGGCGAAAATCAGCCGCCCTCCGTGCTTTTCGACCAGCGGGACAACACCGGCGCTGTATCGGGCGTAGGCTTCGCGCCCTGACAGATCGGCATCGCTGCCGTCCTTGTAGGCGGCTTTTTCTCGGAACTTGAGGAGGTTGACCATCACGATCGGGCCGTCCGGACCCGGATCATTGGCCATGGCTTCTATCTGTTCCTTGCCCGGCATCACATGATTTTCGACTCTCATGTGCTCGCTCCTACGCCGCGCCGAGGCTGCGTTTGGGTGGCAGCTCGGCAAAGTCGCCTTCGCGCTTCTCGGCATTCGCCGTCATGGCTTCCATGATTTCGCTGGTCTGCAGCATGGAGGCATTCCAGATGGCGATGTAGTCGAGCGCGTCCGCCGTTGTGTGGTCACGCGAGTAGTTGATGAGGCGCTTGCAGCCGGAGACAGCGAGAGGCGCGTTGGCTGCAATCTCGCGGGCAATTTCCATCACACCGTCCAGCATGGCGGCCTGATCAGCGAAGACACGGTTCACGAGGCCGACTTCCTTGGCTTCTGCTGCGTGAATGCGGCGGCCTGTGTAGGCCAGTTCGCGCACGATGCCTTCGGGGATGATTTTGACGATGCGCGGGAAGGTGCCGACATCCGCCGTCATGCCGATCTTGGTTTCATAGATTGTGAAGAAGGCGTCTTCCGTGCAGTAGCGCATATCACAGGCCGTGGTGAGGTCCACACCGCCGCCGATGCATCCGCCCTGAATGGCGGCAAGCACGGGGATTCGGCAGTTCTCAAGGGCAGAAAACGAATCCTGCATGCCAAGAACGTTGTTGTAGAATGCCTGGCCTGCGGTGAGCTTGGCCTTGCGCTTGGCGTCCTCGTCGTCACCCGCGCCGCCTGGCGAAATTTCTGACCCGCCGAAGGACGACACATCCAGGCCGCTTGTGAAGTGCGGTCCGGTTGACGAGATGACGATCACGCGGGCTTCTGCCTCGGTGTCGATCTTATTGATGATCCCGGGAAGCTCAGACCAGAACGACCGGATCATGGCGTTGCGCTTTTCAGGCCGGTTCAGCTTGATATGCGCAATGCGGTTTTCGATGGTGACTTCGAAGCACTCTGTGCTGGTTGTGGTCATAACGGTCTCCTGAGACGTTTTGGGAATTCTGATCAGGCGAAAATGGCTTCGCAGCCGGTTCCGGCAATAATGGCATCAAATGCTGTGCGGGCGTCTGTATCCAGTGCGCCGTAGCTTTTGCGGAGTTCCATGAGGCATTTGCCCTGGTAGGGGAAGGGCTTTTGAACCCAGCGGGCACCTGCGATGGTGGTATCGACTTCTTCCGCACCAGCTTCCAGTGCCTTCGCGTTGGCCAGCAGGAACGGCGCATAGACGCGACCGACCTCAGACAGTATGGCCTTCAGAGTTGCAGGCACAGTGTCGGTCGTGAACCACTCGTCATCGGTGGGCTCTTCGCCGGACAGGTCTTCCATCAGCATCACCCAGGCATAGATGCGGGGGGCGTTTTCGAGTGTGACGGCGAGGGGTGTCGGGTCGAACTGAGCCAGCTGTGTGAGCTGGCCGAAGAAGGCAAAGTCAGCCGCACCCGGGCGGTTGCCCATGATGAAGGGATGTTCAACCAGGTGGGCGCGCAGGGCTTCCACAATGCGGTGGTAGCTTTCTTCAATCACGGGCGCTGTCACGTCGTTGGAGCCAACGACGTAGAGCCGCGAAATCTGACGTTCACTGAATATCTTTGCCAGCTCATTCGCCTGTTCCTCGGTGGGTGCCTTGATGCGGGCGCGGGGCAGGACATTGCCTGCCTGCTTGATGTCAGCATCGTAGTACCAGCGGTAGTGGAACATGGCCTTGGTCAACCATTCATCGCCATAGTCTTCCAGCAGGTCATCCACCATGCGGATGGCAGGGTCTGCCGGGCGGACGCGACGTTCGGCAATTTCTTCGTCAAACCGGGTGATGAGCGGTGTTGAGTCAACAACGGCTTCAACTTCACCTGCTTCATTGTCGAGATAGAAGGTGGGCAGCAGGCCGACCTTGGGCTGCGGCAGGTCCTCGATCTCGCGCGGGTTCTTCCATATGACGCGATAGGGGATGTGCCGGTAGCGCAGGACGCTCAGCATCTTCCGGGTGTAGGGGGAGGGCGGCGCGCCGGCGAGGGTGACAGGTGTCTTGAGGGTCATGTCTTGTGCCTTTGCCCTTTATGCTTTTGCGCTGGGGCGGGCCGACATGGCGGCATGCCAGCGGTTGAGGTTTGTGTGCGCTTCTGTCGGCGTAATCTTGACCCAGCCGCCGAAGTCCACACAGACGAGCGCCGTGATATCCGCCACGGACAGTGTGTCGATGGCGATGAAGTCACGGCCTTCCAGACGCTTGTTCAGCATGTCGTAGAACACCGGAAGGCGCGCCTTGCCACGTTCGGCAAGAGCGGGAATTTGTTCGAAATTGAGGGGGCCCGTCATGGCGCGGCCCTGCATTCCCTTTGATGTATTGCGCAGGATCTCGGCGACCGCCATCAGCCCTTCAAACTCGATGCGCGCGTTCCAGCTGGCAACGAGGCCCTTTTCTGCCGGGGTTGTGCCAAGCAGCGGGTTTTCAGGCTTGTAGGCATCCGCCCATGCTGCAATGCCCGCATTGTCGGTCAGGACGGTGCCGTCCTCGAGCTGGAGGGCCGGGATCGTGCAACTGGGATTGATTTTCTTGTACTCATCCGACAACTGCTCGCCCTGCATCATGTCGATCTGCTTGTTTTCGACCTCAATTCCCTTTTCCGCCAGCAGGATTCGCGCCCGGCGGGGGCTGGGGGCGGGGGTGAAATCATAAAAGGTGATCGACATGTATTGGCTCCCTGAGTGTCAATTTATCGGGTTTTATAAATGAACCCGTCTCTTGACGCGACTCCTTACGCGGAATCTCACTGCTTTGCATCCTGTGAGCGTCAGGACTAGCATTCACGTTCAGCGCTTGGGTGCGCTGCCAAAATGGGGGTTTCCATGACAAATTTCATTCGGCTTGCTGCCGCTTCTGCGGTCGCAGCCTTTATTTTTTCGGGTCCGGCGCAGGCCGAGGATCTTGAGTTTCTGCTTATAAATGCGTCCAGCGCGGACATCATCGAGTTTCAGGTGTCTGATACGGCTGATGACTACTGGAGCGATAATCTGATCCCGACGGGCTATGTTTTGCCTGCCGGCAATGAGATTGAAGTGCTGATTGCAGACGGGGAAACCACCTGCAGCTACGACATCCGCGCCATCTGGGATGATGGGTCCGAGTATGTCGAATACAACGCTGATCTGTGCGATCTGGGTGAGTGGGAATTCACCGACTAGGTCTGACTACCTTGCCCAGTCCGGCTGATCGAAATGGGCAACGCGGGTGGCAAGACCTTTCACCGCCACCTCGTGGAACTGATGCAGAATGGCGCCGGTCGGTGCGTGGATATCGACCGGCCCCACATGCATCCGGATGATGGGCCGCTCCGGGTTCGGGCCCGGCAACAGTTCCGGTGAATCCGGACGATCCAGCGACGCAATTTCAAAGTGATGGATAGCGGCCACTTCGTCCGGGTTCGGCGTCATCTGCGCCTTGGTTACCCAGAACACAAAAGCCGACATGGCATAGCCTGAATGGGTCTCGTAGTCGTCGAGTTGTCCCAGACAGTGATCACCGGTCAGTGTCAGGCCGAGCTCTTCGCGGGTCTCCCGGAGAGCGCCCTCAAGTGATGTTTCGCCTGGGTCCAGCCGGCCGCCGGGAAAGGCCCACTGGCCTGCGTGACCGCGCAGCTTTGCGGCGCGCCGGGTGATGATGAAGGCCGGGTCGTCACCCGTGTCATCCAGCGTGGCAATGACGGCGACGCTGGCCCGCTTGAGGTCCGTCTGCGCCAGCAGGTTTGGCTTAAACGACGCCAGGTTCTGCTGCATCTGTTCCCGCAGCGGGTGGTCGTCCGACATGGGTCAGGAGACTTTGATCAGCCGGCGGCCGAAATTTTCACCCTTGAAGAGGCCTGCATAGGCCATGGGTGCATTCTCAATGCCGTCCACGACTTCCTCGCGGTAGAGCAGCTTGTCTTCGTTGATCCATTGGGCCATCTGCATGGCGGCCGGGCCGAACTCGCGGACGAAGTCCAGCACCACGAAGCCCTGCATGGCCAGGCGCTGGGTGATGAAGGGAAGCGTATTGCGGATGCCGCGCGGTTCATCACGATTGTATTCGGCCAGCTGGCCTGAAACGGCGATGCGACCGCCAGGCTTCAGCACATTGATGGCGGCGTCCAGCATTTCACCGCCCACATTGTCAAAGTAGATGTCCGCGCCGCCGCCGGTTGTCTCCCGCATGGCATCTTCCAGGTTTCCGGCATCGCGGTAGTTGATGCTGGCATCAAAGCCGGCTTCAGCCGTCAGCCAGTCGCATTTGGCCTTGGAGCCTGCAATGCCGACCACGCGGCCTGCGCCCATGAGCTTGGCGAGCTGGCCCGCGGTGGCGCCGACGGGGCCTGACGCTGACGAGATCAGCACGGTCTCACCCTCCGCGAGTCTGGCGATGTTCTTGAGGCCGAACCAGGATGTCATGCCGGGAATGCCGAGCACGCCGATGGCCGCCGTAGGCGTCACCTTGCCCTTGAAGAGCGCCGGATTGTGTTTCACGCAGTGGCGGCCCTTGAGCACGAGGCCGGACTGCCAGCCGAAGCCTCCGGAGACCATGTCCCCTTCGGCAACTTTCTCGTCTTTCGATTCTTCGACGATGCCGATGCCGGCGCTGGTGATGAGGCTTCCGATCGGGGTTGCACCCACATAGGTGTCTCTGGACAGCGCAGGGCGCATGCCGGGGTCAAGCGAGAAATGTGTGACGCGCACGCGGACCTCGCCGTCGTTGAGGTCTGGCAGGTCCTGTTCTTCCAGCCTGAAGGTCTTGTCGTCGGGGATGCCTGCTGGCCGTTCGGCCAGTACCCAGCGGCGTGTTGTCGTGCTTCCCATTTGCGGCGCTCCCTGCTTTGTTGTTGCAAACGACATAGCAAGCCTTTGGGGAAAAATGAAATGACAACAGGTGCGGGCGGCGTTCAGTCCTTCATCGACGAGCCGGAACATGTGGGATTGCTGCGTGAGACGCTGAAGCGGGTGGTGGCCGACAAGGCCCCGCGCGAGAAGCGCCGCGAGTGGGACCGGGCGCACCAGTTTCCCCGCGATGTGTTCGCCGAGGTGGCGAAGCTCGGTATCTGCGGTCTGACAATCCCTGAAGAACATGGCGGTGCCGGGGTTGATCTCGTCGCGGCGGTGGCTGCCATTGAGGAACTGGCACAGGCCGGTGCGTTTCTGGCCGGGCCGTTCATTCACGCGGCCTTCTACGGCGGCGCCAATGTCTCGGAGAACGGGTCTGATGCGCAGAAGGCGGAGATGCTGCCGAAGCTGGCGGCGGGCGAGATGTTCTTTGCCTATGGCCTGTCCGAGCCAGACGTGGGGGGCGATCTGCCGAGTGTGAAAACCCGCGCGCGCATGGAGGGGGATGAGATTGTCATCAACGGCTCCAAGCGCTGGTGCACCGGGGCGGACTTTGCTGATGTGATCTACTGTCTCGTCAACTCCGACCCGGACGGGAAGAAGTACAGGAACCTGTCGGTGGTGCTGATCCCGACAGATGCGGCGGGTGTCACCATGCAGCCCATTGAGCATGCCAATCTGCGCTATACGCTCTCGTCGGATGTCTATTTCGATGATGTGCGTGTTCCGGCGTCATCCGTGCTGGGCGGCCCAGAGATGTGGAACAAGGGCTGGGGGCAGCTGGCCGGCAAGACGCTGGACGTTGAAAAGATCGAGATCACGGCCGTTGCCTATGGGCTGGCGCGGGCTGCTGTTGAGGAAGCATGGCAGTACGCGCAGGAGCGTGAACAGTTCGGGCGGGTGATCTCCGGTCACCAGTCAGTGCGTCATGCGCTGGTGGATGCGCGCACCAAGCTGCAGGCCTGCCGCCACATGCTCTACCATGCGGTGTGGCTGGCGCAGGAAGACCGGCCATGTTCCGTTGAGACCAGCATGGCCAAGCTCTTTATTGGCGATACGGCTGTGGAGATCGCCCTGCTGTGCCAGCGGGTGATGGGAGCCTATGCGCTGTCTGACGCCTATGACATGGAGCGGCATGTGCGGGATATTCTGGGCATGCCGATCGTGGGTGGGTCATCCAACATGCAGCGCAATAACATTGCTGCGCGGCTGGGGCTGCCTGAATAGAAGCTCGCATGGCGACAAGGCCGGTTCGGCCCTGCTAGTCTTCCGCTGAAAACACATACAGGGAGCGGTCGAATGAGCACATTTGATCTGGTGGTTCGCGGCGGACGCATCGCGGATGGGTCCGGCGGCGAGATTTTCTCGGGCGACGTTGCCGTCAAGGACGGCGTGATTGCCGAGGTTGGCGCAGTATCGGGCACGGCGGCCCGTGAGATCGACGCGGACGGCGCGCTGATCACCCCGGGTTTTGTGGACATTCACACCCACTACGACGGGCAGGTGACGTGGGACAGCCAGCTTACGCCATCCTCATGGCATGGGGTCACGACGGCGATCATGGGCAATTGCGGTGTTGGTTTCGCGCCATGCCGCGCGGAGGACCATGACCGGTTGATCCGCCTGATGGAAGGCGTCGAGGACATTCCCTTTCCGGTACTGGCGGATGGCCTGCCGTGGAACTGGGAAAGCTTTCCTGAATATCTCGACAGCCTGAGCAACAAGACATTCGACATCGACTTTGCTGCCCAGGTGCCTCACGCGGCGCTGCGTGTGTTTGTGATGGGGGAGCGCGGTGCGAACCGCGATATGGCAACCGAGGGCGATATTGCCGCGATGGCGACGCTGGCGCGCGAGGCCATTGAAGCCGGGGCGCTGGGGTTCACAACGTCGCGGACGTTGAACCACCAGACATCGGAAGGTGATCCGACACCGACGCTGACGGCAGCCGAAGACGAATTGATGGGCATTGCCATGGAGATCGGCAAGGCGGGCAAGGGCGTGCTGCAGGTGGTGTCTGACTTCAAGAAGCGGCGCGATGAAATGGACATGTTCCAGCGCATCGTTGAGAAGTCGGGGCGTCCCATGTCGATATCCGTAGCGCAGACGGATCTGGCGCCGGATGCGTGGAAATGGCTGTTGGCGGAAATCGAGGGCGCCAATGAGCGAGGTCTGGAGATGCGTGCGCAGGTGGCGCCACGTCCCGTAGGCATTCTCGTCGGCCTTGAGCTGACGCTTAATCCGTTCACGGCTTATCCGGCTTACGCCGAGATCGAAGATGCGCCGCTTGCCGAAAAGATGGCGAAGCTGTCTGACCCCGCATTCCGGGCCCGGATGCTGAGCGAGGAACCGTCTTCGGATCACCCCTTTGTTCAGTCGCTCATTCGCCAGTTCGATCAGATGTTCCCTCTGGGTGATGTGCCTGACTATGAACCGACACCGGACAAGATGCTGGGTGCGCAGGCCAAGGCGCAAGGCAAGAGCGTGGAGGAGCTGGCGCTGGAGTATCTCATGGCTGACGGCGGGCGCGGGCCGGGGACCGGCATGCTGCTGTTTCCGTTCCTCAACTATGCCAACGGATCGCTTGATCCGTCCTACGCCATGATGCAGCACCCCAACTCTGTGATGGGACTGTCTGACGGCGGCGCGCATATGGGCACCATCTGTGACGGGTCGTTCTCGACGACGCTGCTACAGCACTGGACGCGGGACCGCACGCGCGGCCCGAAGCTTGATCTGCCCTTCGTCATCCGGGCGCAGACAGCGGATACGGCACGGGCGGTGGGTTTCACGGACCGTGGTCTGCTGAAGCCAGGCATGAAGGCCGACATCAATGTGATTGATCATGCAGGCCTGCGTCTGCATGCGCCGGAGATTGCCCACGACCTTCCCGGTGGCGGTCGTCGCCTGCTGCAGCGGGCTGATGGCTATGTTGCTACAGTTGTGTCCGGCGAAACCGTTTATGAGAATGGTCAGGCGACCGGGGCTCTTCCGGGTCGGCTTGTGCGCGGTTAGGTAATTCTTGTCAGGCGGCCAAGGTCTTTTGCAGCCATGGCAAAGCATCCATCAGGGTCGAGAACCGGACGATGGTGCCGTACCGGCTGTCATTCCGGTTCTCGCCGCTCCGTTCACCGATGATCGCCATGTGGCCGACACCGGCAGCCAGGGCTGCGTCCATGTCAGCCCATTTGTCACCCAGCATCACTGACTCAGGCATGGCGATGTCGTGGTCATTCTGTGCGGCCGTGAACATGCCGGGATTTGGCTTGCGAAGTGGGTGGTCCCTGCCGTCTGGTCCCTCAAGAAACGGACAATGATAGACTTGGGTGAGCGGTACGCCCTCGGCGTCGAAGCGAAGAGCCATCCAGTCCGTCAGCTTCTGGAATGTTTCCTCGGTGTAGTAGCCGCGCGCGATGCCCGACTGGTTGGTCACGACAATGAGCTTTGCGCCTGCATCCCGTGCACAGGCGGCAAGCTCGAAGATGCCGGGCATCCACTCAAACTCTTCCGCCTCATGTACATATCCCTTGTCCACATTGATGATGCCATCGCGGTCGAGAAAAAGAGCTCGGCTTGTCACGGGTGTGAGGTGTCCTTGGCAAGGTGCATCACGGGCTTGTGAGCGGCAGGCGTCGAGGTGTAGGCCTATCTAACGCCAAGTCGCTCATTGGAGCAAAGGAACAAAATGATGTCGCAGCAAACTGCCAGTCAGGTGCCCATCTCCCTCTTTGCGGATCTCTCGCAGCCTGCTGATGTGGATACGCAGGCGCTGGACTGGGTTGCGTCGCCGATGGCCGGTGTGGAACGCCGGATGATCGAGCGGGATGGCGGCGAGGTTGCGCGGGCGACAAGTCTTGTGCGCTATGCAACTGGTAGCCGGTTCTCAGCCCATCGCCATGACATGGGCGAGGAATATCTCGTTTTATCCGGGACGTTTTCGGACAATGACGGCGATTTTCCCGAAGGCACCTATGTTCGCAATCCCCCAGGGTCATCCCATGCGCCGCATACGGACGATGGGTGTGTGATCCTAGTCAAGCTTCGCCAGATGCCTGAGGATGAAAGTCGAACAGTACACGTGGATACAAACACCGCACCCTTCGAGCCGGCGGGAAGCCCAGGCTATGAGCGGCAGGTTCTGTTTTCGTCAGACTATGAACAGGTCGCGATAGAGCGCCTTCAGCCGGGTGTCAGTGTTGAGGCGCATGCTGAGGGTGGCGAGGAGTTCTATGTGCTCGACGGGACTGTGTCCTATGGCGGCACCCTGCTTGGCAAAGGCGCGTGGGTTCGCCGCGCTGTAGGTCAGGAGCAGCCCATGGCCTCGCCGGATGGCTGCCGCATCTGGGTGAAGCGGGGCCACCTGAAGGCCGTGTAGCTAGCCGGAGCAGCTTGCGCCGCCCAGCACACAGAAGCGCGAGCAGTGCGGGTGGTTGAGGGACACAGGTTTCATGCTGCCCTTGAGCGTCGGCCCCAGCTCAAAACGTTCGTCATAGGCAATCAAGGTGCAGGCGAGGATGGTCGGCGCGTCCGCCCCTTTGCGTTTCACTGCCATGCGGGCATTTGAACACATGATCTCGCGCGGGGACTTGTTGAGGGTCTTCCAGCAGCCTGTCGTTATCTCGGGGACATCGGCGTCTTCATCCATCTCGGGGAAGATCACCAGATCGTTCGGATTGCTGGCATCGAGTTCCAGACCGAGCCTGGAAAACAGGTCGGCATAGCCAGCGCGTTCGTCTGCTTCCGTTTCACCTGAAAGCATGCGACCGGCGATGGAGAGCTGAAAGCCGTTGCGGTTGAGCCAGGCAAGTCCCTCAATCATTGGTGCCCAGGAGTCGGGTCCACGTTCTTCTTCGTGGACCGCCTGTGTGTAGTGATCCATGGAAACACGAAGTGTCAGACGTTCGGCGTATAGCGCCTGCAAGGCCAGCAGTCCTTCTGCGGGTCCCGGCCGCTGCATGGGCCGCATGGCGTTTGTCAGGACAAGGGCGCTGTGGCCGCGCGACAGGGCATCGCCAAGCATGGGGATGAAGTCAGGGTTCATGAAGGGCTCACCGCCGGTGAAACCAACTTCCTTCAGACCCAGATGCTCCCGATCCGCTTCGTCCAGAAGCCCCGCAACCTCAGAGGCTGTGATGTATTCCAGGGCATCGTTGGTGGGGGTGGACTCGATGTAGCAGTTTACGCAGGCGAGATTGCACAAGGTTCCTGTGTTGATCCACAGGGTTTCGAGCGTGTGTGGCATGATCCAGGCGCGTTTTTCGCCCGTGGTGGTCAGGTGTGGGTCCTGAAACTTGCCGGATATGGTGCGGGGCATTTCGTTCATCAGGCGCACATAAGCGGGCAAAAGGCCCTTCGTCCATCAAAAAGCAAAGGCATTTGCTCAAACTCCTGTTACTTCGCCCGGCGGCCGTGGCACACTCCGCCGCAACATCGACCAGACAGTCCCATCCAAGAGGAAATTTCCATGTCCGATCAGGCCATTGATTTTGAAGTCCGTAAGAGTGAACTCACGGCGTCTCGCGCTGAAACCGGCCCCGTGCCTGAAATTGGCGCGGGTGAAGTGCTGATGAAGGTGGAGCGGTTCTCACTTACGGCCAACAACATCACCTATGCCGTATTCGGCGATGCCATGCGCTATTGGGACTTTTTCTCGGATCGCAGCGAAGGTGCGGAGTTCGGCCGCATCCCTGTCTGGGGCTTTGGTGAGGTTGTGGCCTCCAATGCCGATGGTGTTGCTGTTGGTACCCGGGTCTATGGGTATTTCCCCATGTCCAACTACCGGGTGGCCAAGGCTGCGAAGATTTCCGAGCACGGATTCATGGATGCGTCCGGCGTGCGCGGCGAACTGGCGCCGGTCTACAGCCAGTTCATGGCGACGACGTCTGATCCGCTGTATTCCAGGGATACGGAAGACCAGATCATGCTGTTCCGGCCGCTCTTTACCACCAGCTTCATTCTCGACGACTGGCTGGCGGAGAATGATTTCTTTGGGGCCAAGACCATCATCCTGACGAGTGCCTCTTCCAAGACGTCGCTTGGTCTGGCCTATCTCCTGAAAAACAACCGTGGCGACAAGGTGCGCGTGGTGGGGCTGACATCCGGCTCCAACAAGGACTTTGTCGAGGGCACCAACTGCTACGACGAAGTTGTGACCTATGACCAGATTTCCGGCATGGACGCGTCCGTTCCCACGGGCATCGTTGACATGGCCGGCAACTCGTCCGTGCGCGCAGATGTGCACAATCACTTCAAGGACAATCTCAAGGTTTCTTCGGCTGTTGGTGGCACCCACTGGGACAGCGTGGGCGGCGGCCAGGAAGGACTACCCGGGCCGGAGGTCGAGCTGTTCTTTGCACCGACACATATTGAGCGCCGCATGAAGGAATGGGGTGGCCCGGGGTTCCAGGAGCGTGTGGCCAAGGCATGGAATGGGTTCATTCCTGAAACCAAGAAGTGGATTGACGTGGTGCATTCCGCAGGGGCGGACAAGGTGAAAGATGTCTACCTCGAGGTGCTGGGCGGCAAGACCCCGCCGAACAAGGCGCACATCCTGTCACTCTGGGACTAAGCAATTTTCTGCTTCGGCAGGTGTGTGCCTAGCGGGTATACGTTTGCGGGAGTTGTCATGAGGCATGCGCGGGCTTAGGTACGCGCATGCCTTTTTCTTTGCCTACAGGTTGAGTTTTCATGTCGAATTCTGCGTTTTTTGATCTTCGTTCCACCCACAACCCCAACCGCTGGACGCTGGAAGTGACACAGGGACTGTGTGTTGGCCGTACCGGCAGCATGTTCATGTTCGGAGGGGTGGGTTTGGCAGCCTCGATCAAGGCCATGGAAGGTACGACCGGGCGGCGGGTGATCTGGGCAGCGGCTCAGTATCTGTCGTTTGCGCGACCGGGTTCGATTGTTGATGTGGATGTGGAAGTGCCGGTCACAGGCCGGTTCAACTCGCAGGCGCGCACCAAAGCGCATGTAGGGGATCAGGAAATCATCACGGCCAGTGCCGCGCTGGGCGAGCGTCCTGACGATGTCTCCGAGCAGTGGGCGGCCATGCCGGATGTGCCGAAGCCGGAAGACTGCCCGCCGATGGAACGCTGGAAGCGCGACGACGAGGAACTCCATGACCATATGGAAGTCCGAGTGGCCAAGGGCCGATATGGTGAAGCCCGCCGCGACGGTGTGAAAAGCGAGGACGGTGAGGTCTACCTATGGGCCCGCCCGAAAGACGGGCGGACCATTGATACGGGCATGCTGGCGATCATTGCAGACTTCATCCCGTCAGCCGTGGGCAATGCGATTGGCAAGAATGCGGGCGGCAACAGTCTCGACAATACAATCCGTGTGCGGCATGTGGTGCCAACGGACTGGGTTTTGTGTGACACGCGCATTCACGGGGTCCATGGCGGCTTTGCCCACGGGCGTATGCTGCAGTTCTCACAGGATGGGGAATTGATGGCGACGGCCAGCCAGTCCATGATCGTGCGCGTTCACGACTAGGACAGGCAGATGACCGACGAACTGGCCCTTACCATCGACCACATCACGCTCAGTGTTGCTGATATTGGGCGTGCCAAGGCGTTCTACGAAAAGGCGCTTGCCCCTGCCGGTCTGGATCTCGTGGCGGAACTCACGCCGGAGGTGACGGGTGGGGTTCACTTCGTCGCATTTGGCAAGGGCCGCAAGGGCAATCTGTGGCTTGCGGCGAAAGGCCAGCAGACGCCAACCACGCATTTTTGTTTCAGAGTTGCCTCACGGGCAGCCGTGCGTGCGTTCCATGAGGCGGCTCTAGCGGCCGGCGGTACAGACAACGGCGCGCCGGGAATACGCGAGATGTATCACCCGGAATACTACGCGGCGTTTGTCACGGACCCTGAAGGGCACAACGTCGAATGCGTGACGTTTGACCTTGCAGACTAGGCACGGCTTCAGGCCGGGCGCTTGATGAGCACGTAGGTCAATCCGGCAAGAGCGCCGGCAATGGCCTGGCCGATAAAGCCGTCCATCTCACGGGCACTGGCAATAGGCATGATCTCAAATACCTGCGCCATGGCTGTCAGCGCAACGGCGACGGCAACACCCCCGGCAACCACGAAAACGATGGTGCGCAGGCTCGTTGCAAAGCGTGAGACAAATCCGGCAGCCAGGAAGGCAACGAGGAGGGCGCCGCCCATGATGGCGCCGTAGAGCGGTGCCATGCCGATGATGTCATGGATGATCCAGTCCACGCGCTCACCGAAGGTGAAGTCTGCTCCAAGTGCTACGAGGTCACCCTGATTGAAGAACGCGTGCGCGCCGGCGCCGACAATGAGCACCACCACAACAGCCAGAATGTATCCAAGAACCATCCGCATCAGGTTCATCCTCCCCCATTAAAAGCCGCGCGGGCAATATGGCAGCGCTGTTAAAGCGTCGCGTTTATGCGACATAATCGCTTAAGATGGCGTTGAGAACCAGCCCGGTTGCCCCCATCTTGCGTACTATATGGGGACACGGTACCGGCAATGAACATATTATCCGGCGAAATCGGGCAAAACGGCAGGAACGGGGAAAGCGGCATGATCAAGGCGATGGAACGGCTCACCTTTACAGGGGTAGCAGGTGCGGCGGCATTGGCGGTGGCAGTTTCTGCTCCTGTCCAGGCGCAGGACGTAACGGCAGCGCCGGATGACCAGTTTACGGTTGAGACAGTGGCCAGCGGTCTTGATTACCCGTGGTCCATCGCGTTTCTGCCCGACGGCGACATGCTGGTAACGGAGCTGACTGGCCAGCTGCGCCTGATTGATGATGGTGTGCTTGTCGACGCGCCGATCACCGGCACGCCGGAGGTGATCTTTGGTGGACAGGGTGGACTGTCAGACGTTGTGCTGCATCCCGACTTTGCAACCAACAATCTGGTCTACCTCACCTATTCCGCGACACGCGACAAGGGCAACACGCTGGTCATCGCACGTGCGGAGTTCACCGGAACGGCGCTCGAGAACTTCGAAGAGATTTTCGAGGCGAACGCCTATCGCTCTACCAAGGTGCATTACGGCGCGCGCATGGCGTTCCTGCCGGACGGCACATTTGTGGTTACAAGTGGTGATGGTTTCGATTACCGCGAGCAGTCGCAGAACACCGAAAACCACTTCGGAGCGGTGCTGCGTTTGAATGACGATGGCAGCGTGCCCGCCGACAATCCTTATGTGGGGGACGACAGCGCGCTGGACGAAATCTACTCCTACGGTCATCGCAATCCGCAGGCGATTGTCTATGACGCTGCCACGGGCCGTATCTACTCCAATGAGCATGGCGCGCAAGGTGGTGACGAAATCAACATCATTGAGCCCAAGGCGAACTATGGCTGGCCGCTGGCCACCCATGGTCTGGATTATTCCGGTGCCTATGTCTCTCCATTGACGGAGTTTGAAGGGTCTACTCAGCCGCTGACTTACTGGACGCCGTCGATTGCGCCGTCCGGCATGGCGGTTGTGTCAGGCGAGGCCTTTGCCGACTGGGACGGCGATCTGCTGGTGACGGCGCTTGCGGCGGGCAATGTAGAAGACTTCGCGGACCGGAACCTGCGCCGGGTCATCATCGACAATGGTGAGCTTGCGGGTGAAGAGGCCATCCGCGTGGCAGTTCCCGGTGGCGATGAGGGGGACACGGAGCGTCTGCGCGATGTGCGGATGGCGCCCGACGGCAGCATCTTCATTCTGACAGATGGCGAAGGCGGTCACGTGCTGCGTCTGATACCGGTCGGCGGCATGCCGCAGGATACAGCCGCGGCCATCGAAGAAGCCCGTGATGCTGTCGGTGAAGCCACGCAGGCGGTGATCGAGGCTGTGACGGAAGGCGCAAAGGCGGCTGCTGATGCCGTTGAAGAGGTGATTGACGCCAACAAGGACGATGTGGCGGATGCTGTGAACAGCGCGGTTGAAGCAACGGCAGATGCTGTGAAAGAGGGCGCGGAAGCGGTCAGGGAGGCTGTATCTTCCGATGCCCCGGCTGAGGGCGCATCCGGCGAATAGGCCGGTCAGGCTCCGGCGCCACGCTTCGCATACAAGAAAGGGCAGCTTCAGAAATGGAGCTGCCCTTTTTGGTTTGGTTGTTTGGTCTGGAGAGATGCGTCTTCGGGACGTCAGGTCTGAGCTTACTCCGGCACAGCCTGGAGCTGCAGCATCCGGTCAAGCGTTGCACCTGGCTGCGCGCCAAGCGGGGCAAGCCATTTCTGATAGAGGTCATCCAGTACACCGTCCTGATAGAGGCCGATGATGGCGCGGTCGACAGCGAGGCGGAAGTCAGCGTCACCGCGTGGCAGGACGATGCCGTAGGGGTCGAAGGACAGGAGCCCAGGAAGGGTCACAAGGTCCGCGCCCGATGGGTCCTGCATCAAGCCGATGAGGATCATCTTGTCATGGGCGATGGCGTCCGCGCGGTCTTCCCTGATGGCAGCCACGGCATCTGCGGTGCGTTCCACCGTGATGATTTCAACGTCGATGCGCTCTGCTCGCAACGCCGACTTGATGACATTCTGGGTGGTCGTGCCTTTGACAACGGCGATGCGCTTGTCTGCCAGAGCTTCCATGTTGGGAAGTGCCGTCACGTCGGCCACGGCAATTGATGCCCCCGATGCGAAGAACGGCACCGAGAAGTCGACGCGTTCGCGGCGGCTCAAGGTCACGGTCGTTGCGCCGCATTCCATATGGGCACGGCCGGAGACGATGGTGTCCAGACGTGACTGCAGGGTAACAGGCACATAGTCGATGGAAATGATCGGGACTTCGATCTGGGTTGCCAGCTCGGACACGATGGCGCGGCAGAGCTCGATGGACAGACCGGTTGGAATGCCGTCATCGCCCGTCATGGAGAAAGGCGGCAGGTCCTCCACATTGGCAATTGTAATGCGTCCACTGGCGGCGATGTCATCAAGGGTTCCTGCTGCCGCCTGACTGGCCGGCATCCAGCTGCCGACGGCCAAAGCGGTAGCTAGACACACAGCAAGGCCCGATGTCCGTGCATCCGTCAGAAAAGTGAGTCCGCTGGTCATGGTGTCGCTCCGGTCAACAGGCAGAATGGGTTTGATCAGACTGTGCCACCGGTGCGGCAGGCTTACCAGACCTACTGCGCGTTAACCTTGCTGTCTCAGTCTGCTGCGCTTTGGGAACGATCAGCGTTTTCCAGCTACCCTTAAAATGCTCTAGGTGCGGACGAGTACATTCCTGAACTGCCAGGGGTCGCTTTCATCCAGGTCTTCAGCAAAGAATCCAGGACGGCCATCCAGCGGCGTCCAGTCGGTGTAGTAGCCCTTTACCGGCCCGAGATAGGGCAGTTGGACCTCCAGGCAGCGTTTGTAATCCAGCTCATCTGCCTCGACGATGCCTGCCTCCGGGTTCTCCAGCGCCCACACCATGCCGGCGATGACGGCGGATGTTACCTGAAGGCCGGTTGCGTTCTGGTATGGGGCCAGCTCACGGGTTTCCTCAATGGATAGCTGGGAGCCATACCAGTACGCATTCCTGGCGTGGCCGTAGAGCAGCACACCCAGCTCATCAATGCCGTCGACGATCTCGTTCTCGTCGAGAATGTGGAATGTCTCCTGCCACTTGCCTTCATTGCCAAACAGTTCGTGCAACGAGACCACAGCGTCGTCAGCCGGGTGATAGGCATAGTGGACAGTCGGGCGATACTCGGGGTCGGTGCCTTCACCGACGGTAAAGAAGTCCGCAATCGAGACGCTTTCATTGTGGGTGACGAGAAAGCCGTGCTGGGGACCCGGTGTCGGGCACCAGGTGCGCACTTTGGTGGCGCCGCCGGGCTGGGTCATGTAGATCGCGGCCTGACAGCCGGTGCCGTCTTTTTGATGGTGCGCGTTTTCCGGCATCCACTTTTCGTGGGTGCCCCAGCCGAGCTCGGCAGGTTGCTGGCCTTCGGAAATAAATCCGTCCACGGACCAAGTGTTGACGAAAGTGCCAAGAGGCTTCGGGCTTGTGGCGCGCTGGGTGTCGCGCTCGGCGATGTGGATGCCTTTCGTGCCCGTCTGCTGCATCAGCCGTGCCCAGCCTTCGCGATCGTCTGCGGCAGGTTCTGTGAATTCCAGTCCCAGGTCTGTTGCCAGATTTACCAGTGCCTGCTTGACGAAGAATGACACCATGCCGGGATTGGCACCGCAGCACGACACGGCTGTCGTGCCGCCCGGTGCATTGCGCTTTTCGGTGCGGGCGGTCTCGCGCAGCCAGTAGTTGGTGCGTTCGGCGGGGTCATTGTCCTGGTCGACATAAAATCCGTACCAGGGCTCAACCACCGTATCGATATAGAGCACGTTGAGTTCACGGCACAGGCGCATGACATCCACAGAGCCGACATCAACCGAGAGATTGACGCAGAAACCCTGTCCGTCGCCTTCCGTGAGCAGGGGCGTCAGGACATCCTTGTAGTTGTCGCTGGAGATTTTCTGCTTGATGAAGCGGATGCCGTGTTTGTCCGCGATTGCCTTGCCCTCATCGCTTGGATCAACAATCACCATCCGGCTCTTGTCGAAGTCAAAATGACGTTCGGTGAGCGGCAGGGTGCCGCGGCCGATGGATCCAAAGCCGATCATCACGATGGGGCCCGTGATCTTGTGATAGACGGGCCAGGTACGCTGGGTGCTCATGTTGGTTTTCTCCTCAGACCGATCCTCGCCCTGGGTCAGGGGCGCCGGTGACTGACGCAGTTCAAATGACGTAGGACCTGAGCGGTGCGAAACCGTTGAAGCCGTTTGATGCATAGGTGGTTGTGTATGCGCCGGTGGCTTCAATCAGAATCTCGTCACCGATGGTGAGCGAGACGGGCAGGTCGTAGGGCGTTTTCTCATACAGCACGTCGGCCGAGTCACATGTGGGCCCTGCGATGACACACGGGGTTGTACGTTCGCCGTCGTGCGGCGTGCGGATGGGGTAACGGATGGCTTCGTCCATGGTTTCAGCAAGGCCGCCGAACTTGCCGATGTCCAGATAGACCCAGCGGTCTGCGTCAGGGTCTTCGGATTTGCGGCTGACGAGAACCACTTCTGCACGGATGACGCCAGCATCACCGACGAGGCCGCGGCCCGGCTCGATGATTGTTTCAGGCAGTCGGTTGCCGAAGTGCCGGCGCAGGGCGCCAAAGATGGCTTTGCCGTAGTCCTGCGATGTCGGCACGTCCTTCAGATAGCGCGTCGGAAAGCCGCCGCCCAGATTGACCATTTTCAGGTGGATGCCCTGATCGGCCAGGGTGCGGAAAATGGTGCTGGCGTCTTCCAGTGCGCGATCCCACGCACCCGTGTCCGGCTGCTGGGAGCCGACATGGAAGGAGACGCCATGTGCTTCCAGGCCAAGAGCATGTGCATGGCGGAGGACATTGGCTGCCATCTCCGGCACACAGCCGAATTTGCGCGACAGCGGCCATTCCGCGCCTGCGCCATCTGTCAGGATGCGGCAGAACACCCGCGCGGCAGGGGCGACGCGGGCGATCTTCTCAACTTCTTCGGGGCAATCGACAGCAAACATGCGCACGCCCAGCTGATAGGCGCGGGCGATGTCGCGTTCTTTCTTGATGGTGTTGCCGAAGGAAATCCTGTCGGGGCTTGCACCCGCGGCAAGGACCATGTCGACTTCGGCGACAGAGGCAGCATCGAATGACGAGCCGAGTTTGGCCAGCAGGGCCAGAATTTCGGGGGCCGGGTTTGCCTTGACCGCGTAGTAGACACGGCTTTCCGGCAGGGCACGGGCCAAGCGGTTGTAGTTGTCACGCACCACATCCAGATCAACAACAACGAATGGTTCGTCGGATCGGGTGGTGCGCAGGAAATCCTTGATGCGGTCAGTCACCATTTGGGTGGTCTCCCAGTTCCAGATGCATCGCACGATCTGAGGTGATGTCGTCGGACTGCATGTTGGAGATGCACCGCGAAGACGCAATCAGATGCGCAACATATCCGGGTCCACTTCATGTGCCGAAAGACAGATGAAACTTCGCCGGGGTGGTTTTGATGCCGGATTGGAGTTGGGAACGTCCCAAGTCCTCACGCGGGCAAAGAAGGTGTGCCTCTTTAGTGTCGCCGGTTGGTGGAAGACCGACTGAGACCAAAAAAGCCCTCACCGTCGTTGCTTTTGGCCACTGGTGTTCTGATTGTTCCAGCAGCTACGGGCACGTGCGACTTATTGGGCGACGCGGGAAATACGGCTTTTCATTGCATGGTTCAAGTGGTTTTCGCGGATTTTTGCGCGACCCGGCCATGCATTTTCCGGGACGTATATTATATTGGCATGTACACTGCTAATAATTGAACACATTATTTTTTACGGATGCGTCAAAAGGGGATGGTCGCGATGGGTAGGCTGGGGAAACTGCTTCTGGGGCTCTTGGTGATCGCCGGCGTTGCTGTTGGAGCGCTTTATGCCTTTCAGGGTCGCATCGCTGTGGCGCTGATGGCTGGGGTTGTGGAACGCAACATGGCTGCGGACCCCATCGGGGCGTTGGAAGACGGACTGCATGTAGGCCTGTGCGGTGCTGGTGCACCGTTGCCTGATCCATCGCGCGGGGGACCCTGTGCTGTTGTGATCGCCAAGCGCGGTGATGCTGCGCGTGTCTTCGCCGTGGATGCGGGGTCTGCCGGTGTACGCACCATGGCGCAGATGCAGATACCGCCGGGAGCCATCGATGGCGTCCTGCTCACGCATTTCCACTCAGACCATATTGACGGCTTGGGCGAGCTGGCCATGCAGCGCTGGGTCAACCGCATGGCGACCTCGCCTCTGCCGGTGCATGGACCGGGCGGGGTTGAACGCGTGGTGAATGGTTTCAACGAAGCCTATGCGCAGGACTTTGTGTATCGCACCGAGCATCATGGTGCCGACATTGTGCCGCCGTCCGGTGCGGGGCTCGTGTCGGCGGCCTTTGCCACGCCTGTGGATGGGACGGACACAATTCTGATTGACGAAGACGGTTTGCGTATCTCGGCGTTCAATGTGGACCACACGCCGGTGGCGCCTGCCGTGGGCTACCGGATCGACTTTGAAGGACGTTCTCTTGTGGTGTCCGGTGACACCGTAAAGTCCGCGAACCTCATCCGTGCCGCGCGGGGCGCTGATCTGATGCTGCATGAAGCGCTGTCGCCAACGCTTGTGAACATGCTGACCCGCGCCGCTCGCGCTGCGGACCTGCCCAACATCGAAAAGATCACGCAGGACATTCTGGATTATCACACATATCCGGTGCAGGCCGCCGAGGCCGCACAAGAAGCGGGGGTGGCGATGCTTGTGTTCCACCATATTGTGCCGGCGCTGCCGCTCTCGGCCCTGGAAGGTGTTTTCACGGAGGGGGTGGCGGATGCGTATGACGGGCCAACTGCAGTGGCCGCTGATGGGGACTTCTGGTCGCTGCCTGCCGACAGTGATGAAATCAAGTACAGCGATCGCATGTAATCAGGTGGCAACAGATACACCGTCGATCTTGAGAGCTTTCATGCGGTCGCGAATGAGCTGGGCCAGCTTCTCGTAGTCGCGCCGGTTTGGTGCCTGACGCCGCCAAACCAGGCCGACCGTGCGATGGGGAGGCCGGGGGGTGATGCTGCGGGCTGCTACTTCAGCGCGCTGGCGTTTTCCTTTGGGGCCGATTTCCGAGTGGACATAGAGGGCCGGCAGGAATGTGAGGCCGGCGCCCATGGCTGTCATCTGCCGGAGCGTATCAAGGCTTGTCCCTTCATAGTCCGGCAGAAGGCGCGCGCCGAGATCGTCACACAAGTCACGAACCTGTGCGTGGTAGCGATGACCTGATTCCAGCCCGAGAAAATCCTCGCCCCGCAGCAGACCACGGGGCACTTCTTCAGACATGGCGGCCGGGTGGTCGTGCGGCATGGCCAGCTGCATTTCTTCCCTGAACAGGGTTGCTGTTTCAAGGCCGCCGAGGTCCACCGGCAGCGACACGATGAGAAGGTCAAAGCGTCCGTCGAGGAGACCTGACTCGAGAGGTGCCGGAAAGTCTTCACGCACATAGAGCCGCAGTTTCGGGTAACGGTCGTGCATGGCAGGCAGAATATGCGGCAGCAGGTATGGCCCGATGGTGGGCAGCACACCCAGACGCAGGGTGCCTGCAATGCCCGTCTGGGCACCGGCAGCGTGATCTTTGAGTTCCTCCATGCTGCGGAGTATGTCTTTTGCCCGGTGAACGGTGTCGCGCCCGATGTCCGTCAGCATTGCACCGGCGCGGCCGCGCTCGGCCAGCTTGACGCCAAGCCTGCGTTCCAGCTCCGCGATCTGCGAACTCAGGGTTGGCTGGGTGACGCCCATTCGCTCCGCGGCACGACCCATATTCCCTGTTTCGGCAACTGCGACGAGGTAGGATAGTTGTCTAAGCGTCGGCATCGCGGGAAATCCTTATATAGAAACTATCTATGTATCTAGTTCATTAAATCGAATAGATCAATGTATCGGCACTCCCTAGGTTGAGGTCATCAAACAGGCCCGAACGCGCCTGACCTTCATCGAAACCGGAGACGACCGATGACCCTCAATTCCGCGCTGGAGCAGACCTTCGACGCTGCTGACTCAGACTTTGTAGCTGCGGATGTGCAGGCTGCCCGCAAGTCACCGCTGGCCCCCAGCCGCCTCAAGGCTGTAGCGCTTCCAGGTGACGGCATCGGCCCGGAGATCATGGAGGCCGTGCAGCGGGTTCTCATTGCCGGCGGCGCGCGGATTGACTGGACGACATGCGAAGCAGGGGCTTCGGCGAATGCAAAGGGCGCAGCGTCAGGCCTGCCACGCGAGACTCTGGATGAAATCGCAACGGCCGGGCTTGTGCTCAAGGGGCCGCTTGAGACCGGCATCGGCACCGGCGGCAAAAGCGCCAATGTGACACTCCGCAAGCATTTCGAGCTGTATGCGAATGTGCGCCCGGCGCGGCGGTTGCCGGGCGTCATTACCCCTTACATGGACAGGGATATTGATCTGGTCGTCGTGCGCGAAAACGTCGAGGACCTCTATGCGGGCATCGAGCACATGCAGACGCCGGATGTGGCGCAGTGTCTCAAACTGATCACCCGGGCAGGCTCTACAAAGATCGCCAAGGCAGCCTTCGCACTTGCAAAGGCGGAAGGCCGGTCGCGGGTCACCTGCGCCAGCAAAGCCAACATCATGAAGCTCTCGGAAGGTCTGTTCAAAGAGGCCTTCGAGGATGTGGCCGCCAAGCACAAGAACATCACGTCCGACCACATGATCATCGACAATCTGGCGCACCGGCTGGTGATGTCTCCGGAAGACTTCGATGTCATCTGCACCACCAATATGAACGGTGACATCATCAGTGATCTGACCGCCGGTCTGGTCGGCGGTCTGGGTCTTGCGCCCAGCGCCAATCTGGGTGCCCGGATGGCGATGTTCGAGGCTGTGCATGGTTCTGCGCCTGACATCGCAGGCAAGGGCCTGGCCAATCCGACGGCCCTGCTTCTGGCGGCGATCATGATGCTGCGCCAGGGCGGCAAGTTGACGGCGGCGGAACGCATTGAACATGCCCTCTACGTCACGCTGGAAGACGGCAAGGAACTGACTGCTGACATGGCGGCTCCCCGCGGTGTCGAGGCTGGATCAACGGCGGCCTTTGCAGACCGCATCATCAGCAATCTTGGCCGCAGGTCGCCCGCATGCCCGGAGGCACCCAAGTCAGCTCTCAAGATGCCGAAGAGCAAGCCGCAGACTACGGCGGTTTCCGCACAGACAACCCGGTCTGACGCGGGCATGGACATCTTCGTCGAATATGGTGGCTGCCCGACAGACCTTGCCGCCTGCCTCAAGGCGGCAACTGCGGACATGCCCTTCACTCTGGCGATGATCTCAAACCGTGGCCTCAAGGTTTATCCGGGCACCGTGCCAATGGCTGACTTTGCCGACCACTGGCGCTGCCGGTTCGCGAGCCGGGTGCCGCAGGATGATCTGCCGGAAGATCAGCTTGCCGAACTCATGACGCGCATCTCGAGCTTTGCCAGATGGTGTCATGTGGAACGACTGCAGATGATCGATGGCATGCCTGGCTTCTCGGTGGCACAGGGCCAGTAAACGAAACACGCCAAACCGTTTGTGCAGGGCGTTCCCTCCCCCGGATGATCCGGCACAAGCGACCTCGCCCGTCATACGCATGCTTCTGACCCGTGGCATGTGTGTGGCGGGCGAATTCTATTCAGCCCCACGAAACCGGCTGGTGCGTGGGGACTTGGCGCATGACCGAAAAACCCTGTAAGAGATGCCTTCAAGGGCTGCCAATGTTTCGGCGGTACAGGGGAGCTGGATCTCAGTGCACGTATCATCGTTTTTTGACGACCAGTTTGAAGAACACGCTGCGGTGGTCGCTGCAACGCGGGCCGAGCTTCGCGGTGCCTTCGACGCGCTGGTTGATGTGTGTGTTTCCAGCCTGAAGAATGGCGGCAAGCTGATGCTGTTCGGTAACGGCGGCAGTGCTGCTGACGCCCAGCACCTCGCGACGGAGCTGACGGTCCGCTACATCAACAACCGGCCTGCGATTGCTGCCATTGCTCTAACCACAGACACGAGCGCGCTTACGGCAATTGGCAATGATCTTGGATTTGAGCATCTTTTTGCCCGGCAGATTGAAGCCATCGGAAAACCCGAAGACGTGGCCATCGGAATCTCCACCTCCGGCAGAAGCCCGAATGTCATTCGTGGACTGACGATTGCCAAAGAGATGGGTATGACCGCTGCTGCCTTGACCGGAGGCGAGGGCGGTGAATTGCCGGGCCTTGCAGATCCGCTCCTGATTGTGCCGTCGGCCACCACGGCGCGCATTCAGGAAATGCACATCATGCTCGGGCAGATGCTGTGTGGCGCCCTTGAGACATCGCTCGGCTACGCCGATTGACGCTGTCAGCCGCCATTTGCGCTAGCTGATCTTCTGGCCCGACTTTTCCCAGTCGGCAAGAAAGGCTGCCAGGCCGGCATCGGTCAGCGGATGCTTTGACAGGTCCTGAAGGACCTGTGGAGGGACGGTCACCACATCCGCCCCAATCAAAGCTGCCTGCTTTACGTGATTGGTCGTGCGCACGGATGCTACGAGGATTTCTGTCTGCAGCGCATCATAGTTTTCATATATCTGCTTGATGTCTGCGATGAGTTCCATGCCGTCATAGGCCATGTCGTCGATGCGCCCGACAAAAGGCGAGACGAAGGTTGCCCCGGCCTTGGCGGCAAGCAAAGCCTGATTGGCCGAGAAGCACAGCGTGACATTGACCATGTGGCCGTCCTGGGTGAGGGCGCGGCAGGCGGTCAGACCGTCCCAGGTCAGGGGCACCTTCACGGCAATGTTGTCGGCCAGGGCAGCGACCTTCTTGCCTTCGGCAATCATGCCCTGCGCATCGGTCGCGGTGACCTCTGCGCTCACCGGCCCGTCCACAATGGCGCAAATCTCCTTGAGAACGTCAAAGAACGGGCGCCCGGACTTGGCGATGATTGACGGGTTGGTTGTGACGCCATCGACCATGCCCTTGTCGGCCAGGTCTTTGATCATGTCGATGTCAGCGGTATCTACGAAGAATTTCATGGGGAAGGACCTTTGCCGAACTGTGGAACGTCGCCTCTATAGCAAAAACCCGGGCGTTGGTCGCCAACTTGAGGGCCCTCAGGCTTTTTCCTGTTTCTGCCAGTAGGCAACGCAATCGGCGATGGCGGTTTCAAGG
>JGI12316J15310_10000041_pt120 | contig 43187 bp, 32 predicted proteins | sample MarCyaLeptolynsp_FD_15310 | JGI IMG/M metagenome (IMG submission 15310) | reverse complement strand
GCCGCGGTTCGACATCCCCGTGCCCGGCACGTTCGTCCGCAACGCCACGCTTCCCGGCGGTGAGCCGATCGAGCTCGAGATCCAGGCGGGCGTGATCGTCAACATCGGGGCGTCGTTGCCCGAGCCGCCCGCGTCCGCGAATCAGGTCGACCTTGCCGGTGCGTACATCTCTCCGGCGTTCATCGACAGCCATGCCTACCTGGCCCCGCTATTCGGTTCTGACGAGGTCGGCGAGGGGCAGGCAGAGCTCGCCGCGGGCGGGGTCGTCGGCGGCGTCGACCTTGCGGCGCCCATCTCCAATCTCCCGCAGTACTCGGGCAACTGGCTGGGGGCCGGCCCGATGATCGGGGCCAATGAGAGCCTGTTCAACGTGCCCGGAGTGGCAACGCCGATCACCACGCCGGGCGATGCGACGGCAGCGGTCGATCTCGCGTTCGAGGCCGGGGCGCAGGTCATCTCCGTCGAGGTCAACCTCAGTGTGACGGACCCAGCGCTCGCGGCCCTGGTCGAGCGAGCGCATGAATACGGCCTGCCGGTCGTGGCGCGCGTGCTGGACCCCGACGATCTGTCGCGTGTGTCGAACGCCGGGGTGGACGTCTTGTCGACGGTGCCCCCCGTCCCGATCAGCCAGACCGATCTCGAGTACTGGGGCAGTCGGGTCGTGATCGCGCAGCAGGCACAGTGGGGTGGCGATTTCTTCGCGCTCGAAAACCTCAGACTGCTCCGCGAAGAGGGCGCCACCATCCTGTACGGCTCGGCGCTCGGGCTGATCAACGGATCCGGGATCGACGAGTTCGAGCTCCTGCTCATGTCGAGCGCGGGCCTGAGCCGGCAGGAGATTATCGACGCCGGAACCGTCAATCCGGCCGAGGTCTGGGGCTTGGACGTCGGCATCCTGGGGGCAGGACGACCGGCGACGTTCTTGGTGCTCGCCCGAGACCCGCTCACGGACGAACTGTCGCTGGCGGAGCCGATCGCGGTCTGGGTCGACGGCGCGCCGATCTGATTGCCGATCCGGCCGAGCGTGCACGCCGTACCCCTCGGTGATGCGTCAGCATTGGTTTGCGCTCGTTGTGTTTTCGGTCGCGTGTGGCCCCGCTGGAACCGCGGAGGCGCCGGGGGGCGGAGGCGGTGATTCGGGCGCGGGATCCGAGAGCAGCGAGGCCGAGCCGGTGCCCTCAGAGCCGGATCCGCCGGCACCGAGGATTCCGTCCGCCGGTCACGTCGTTGTCGAAGGTGCTCGCCTTCCCGGCGGGCTGCCGGTGGAGGTGGAGATCCGTGACGGCGTCGTGACGGCGTTGGGCGAGGCCCTCCAATCCCAAGGCGCGGAGCGGGTCGACCTCGGCGGTGCCACCCTGGTTCCCGGCTTCATCGACAGCCACGTGCACCTCGCGTTTCACTACGGCGCGGGCGGAGTTGCGGACGGGCGCACGACGCTCGCCCGCGCGGGGATCGTTGGCGGGGTCGATCTCGCGGCCCCCGAGGAGGCGCTGCCGGCGTTTTCGAACGGCTGGATCGCGGCCGGTCCGATGATCACCGCTCAGGCGGGGTATCCGACCCAGAGCTGGGGCGCCAACGGCTACGGACGCGAGGTGAGCGGCCCGGAAGTCGCAAGGGACACGGTCAGAGCTCTCGCCGACGCCGGTGCGCGCGTCATCAAGATCCCGATCGACGGCGGACCAGCACTGAGCGACGCCGAAGTCACCGCCATCGTCGATGAGGCGCACACCCACGATCTCCTGGTCGTGGCGCACGCATTGTCCGATGCCGATGCCACCCGCGCGGCCGAGCTCGGTGCCGATGTCTTGGCCCATACCCCCGTCGAGCCGCTGGCCGAATCCACAGTCGAGGCGTGGAAGGGCCGTGCCGTCATCAGCACGCTCCGTGCGTTCGGGGCGAGCCAGGGCGCGGTCGACAATCTCCGGCGCCTGCACGAAGCAGGGGCGACGGTGCTCTACGGCACCGACCTCGGCAACACGCGCGTCGAGGCGATCGACGTCGAGGAGCTCGACCTTCTCGTCGAGGCCGGGTTGAGTCGCGAGGAGGTTCTCGCGGCCGGCACCCGCGTACCCGCTGAGCTGTGGGGGATGGAGGGATTGGGGACGATCGCGATCGGGCAACCCGCGACCTTCATGGCCCTCGCCGACGACCCGCTCGACAACCTCGACGCATTCGACTCGCCCGTTGCGGTTTGGGTCGACGGCAAACCGCAGTGACGCTCACGTCGCCGCGGGCTTGGGCCCCAGATGCACCCCGAGCAGCCGAATACCCGTCGCCATCGCGTTGACGCTGCTTGGGCGTACGCCGGCAAAGCCAACGTCGATCGCGTCGACGGTCTCCAACCCGATGTCCACCGCAGAGAGCACGCGCGAACCGAGCGCGAGCGAGTCCAGTCCGACCCGGAGCTTCTTTCCGGTGACTTTGACTGCGCCTGGAACGGGATCCCCGGGTGCGTAGGTCACTCCACCCGTGATCATGAGCTCTCCGACGGCCGGATGATCTTTGCTGCCCAGCCGCAGTCGCCCACCCGCGACGGGCATCTCGGACGGACCGCCGCACCGAAGCGAGATGTCGATGTTGGCGATGTCGATCTTCTTGAGGTCGATCGCCTTGCCCTTCTTCTTGCGGTCTTCGTCGGCACTCTTGCGCGCGGCCTCGGGTAGCTCGGGGCGAAGCAGCGTCGCGATGGCCACTCGCTTGTCGTTCGCGAGAGCCTGCGCGTCGCGGTCGAGTGGCCAGTAGACCAGCGGCGTGTTGTCAAAGGGCACCAGCGGGATGTCCTTTTCGAGCACGAGCTTGCCGTCCTCGACCTCGAAATCGAGCACCATGTTCTCGAGAGTCGACAGCGACGACTCGAGCTGCCTGATCCCGATGACGCCTTTGGCGATCGGAATGCGGAACTCGTGTTTGGCTCGGCGGGTGCCGATGATCGGCAGCGTCACGTCGGGAATGACGTCGACGTTGAACAAGCCGCTGAGCATGCTGAGGAAGGGCAGCTCGGGAACGCTCCGTTTCGGCTTCGGGGCGGCAGGTTGTTCGGTGGGTGCCTTGCTCAACGCGCCGAGATCGGGCAGTCGCGCCTGGACTTGTCCGATGTCGAGCGCATCGAGACGAATGCCCGATGGGTCGATGGTCACCGCGCCCGGGGCCGAAACGTGGGTGGCGATCAGCTCGATCGCTTCGAGGACGGCTTTGACCGACCCGGCGGTGATGTGGCCCAGGCGGATCGCGACCTTTCCGTCCTCGCGGGCCGACAGCTCGAAGCCCTGGATCGTGACCGCCGCGCCGTGAATCTTCGCGCTGCCCAGCGTCAGGTCGAGCGTGGCCTCCACCTGTCCCGCTCGGATCGCGCCAACAAACTTCGGCTGCCTGTCACCGCGCGCGATCGTGGCGTCGATCTCCACGTCTTTCAGTCGCGTGGGGGCGGCGACCTCAATCCGCCCCGCGGACAGACTCCAGCCGAACTCCGAGAGCACCAGCGTGTCGGCCCGGATCGACCGCAGCCCGATGGTCTCGTCGTCTTGCTCGTAGCGCCCGCGAATCCCCCCACCGGGGGCAAGCCCTACGACGTTGGGAGCACCGTCTTTGCCACCGAGCTCGAGCCGGAAACCCTCCGCACCCAAGCGCTCCACGCCGATCGACAGCCGCGCCATGCGACCCGACTATAGGTTAGTCGCTGGCGGACAGGTACAGCTCCACGAGTCGCGACAGCTGTCGCCCGACGGCACGCAGTGGTTCGAGGTTTCGGTGCGCTCGGCTGAGCAGCAAGCCACCTTCGAACGCAGCGAGAGTCGTCGTTGCCAGCTCGTCCGCAGAATCAGCCGCGAAGCCCCGCGCGACGAGATACGCCGCGACGAGCTGCTGCCACTCGGCGTAATAGCGCGAACAGACCTGTTGCAGCTCGTCCGATGTGGCAGTGGCCTCGAGGGCAACCGTAGCCATCGGACAACCGGCGAGGTAGCCAGTCGACTCGAGCTCCTTTGCGAAGTACTCGATGACCCCTTCGACCGCGCGTCGCGGGTCCTGTTCCTTCATCACGATCGTGGTGAGGTCTCGCTTGATCCCCTCACTCGAGCTGGCGAGCGCCGTCACGGCGAGCTCTTCTTTGCCGCCCGGAAAGTGAAAATAGAGCGAGCCCTTCGGAGCCTTCGCTTCCCTGACGATCTGGTTGAGGCCCGTTGCGTGGTAGCCCTGACGCCGCAGGAGGTTCGCGGTGGCGTCGATCATTCGCTGCTTGCTGGAAGCATCCTTGCTCATCCGGTCGCGCCCTCCAGCTCGCGCAGCTCTTCGGCCGACAGCAAGCCGGGCGGGGGCTGGCGGAATCGAGTCAGCAACGAGCGCCAGTAGGCCGAAGGAACCATCCGCAGCAGCGTACTCCACCGCCCGAGGCGCGGATTGGGCTCGCGTCCCTCCCCCATGCGGATGAGCTGCGCTTGGTGCCAGACGACCTGCAGGAGATCGTCGAGCATGCGAATGCCGACGCCGACGTCGACGTGCATCGCTTCCTGTGCGGTGCCCTCGAGCAGCTTCTTGGGAAGGTCGGGTTCTACGGTGAGCGGACGAGCGAGGCCGACGAGATCGACAGCGCCCGACTCCACCGCGTCGGTCATGCCGGCTGCGGTTCGAAACCCGCCGGTGACGAGCAGCGGGATCTTCACCGCCTCGCGCATTCGCTCGGCGTACTCGAGGAAGAACGCTTCCCGACGCCGCGTGCTCTCGCGCTTGGAAGGCCCGGCCATCTTGGGTGACTCGTAGGTTCCTCCGCTGATCTCGAGCAGATCGATGCCCGCCTCTTCGAGGGCTTTGGCGACGACGAGCGAGTCCTCGGTGGAAAACCCTCCCCGTTGAAAGTCCGCGGAGTTGAGCTTGACGCCGATGGGAAAGCGCGGGCCGACGGCGGCTCGAATGGCCTTTACGATCTCGAGCAGAAACCGCATGCGTGCCTGGATGTCGCCACCCCAGCGATCGGTGCGGCGATTGGTCAGCGGCGAGAGAAACTGGCTGACGAGGTAGCCGTGCGCACCGTGAACCTGCACGCCCGAGAAGCCTGCCTCTTTGACGACGCGGGCCGCTCGCGCGAAGCGATTGATGAGCACTCGGATCTCTTGGTCGGTGAGCTCGCGCGGCGTCGAGAACAACCCGCCGCGTTCGAGCTGGACGGCCGACGGAGCGACCGACTGGCGCGTGGCGAGTCGCGGGGACTGACGCCCAGCGTGGCTGAGCTGAACCCAGGCGTGCGCACCATTGGCTTGCGCCGCGGATGCCCAGCGTGCGTAGCGGGTGAGGTGACGGTCATCTTCCAGGACGACGTTGCGGTCCTCGGTCAGCCCGCCGTGGGCGACGATGACGTTGCCGGTGATCAGCAGGCCGGTGCCTCCACGGCCAAGCCGCTCGTACATCTTCACGAGGACATCGGTCGGTGCGTTGTCAGCGTCCGCCACGTTCTCGCTCATCGCGGACTTCACGAACCGGTTGGGCAGCTCGACGCCACACGGAAGGGGAAGTGGGGCACCAAGGACCTCGGCCAAGCCAGACATGAGGGCGAGTATGACGACTGGTCTAGCTAAGTCAATCGGTCTAGTTATTTTTGCCGCAGTCGCTTCTCTGTGACGGATCTGTCGCGCCGCGTTCAGTGCGCCAGGCCTCGCAGATCGCGCCAACCACCGCAGGCGCTGTCCGAGCCCGGAGCAGCACCACTGCGAGCGTCTTCGTGTGGCTCAGTGACTGGCGATCACGGCGCGCACGGTCGCCGCTGCGTCAGCGTTGGCCGCGAGCCCAAAGGCCACCAACGAAGCGCACACAGCCGCCACAATCATCGTCGCACGCACACTTCGGAACAACAGGCCGCGCCGCGCCACCTTCGGACGCACACCGGACACGTCGTTCAACGAGCCTGTGTCGGAGTCAAAGACGAACTTGCGGACCATGAGAGCAGCGGGGTGCTTGGCATGTGTCTCGACGACACTGCAAATCGACGAGTTCAGTATCGCACGTGTCACGGGATTGGGCGGAGCAGTGAGGCTTCCGAGGCGGTCGAACGCCGTTGCCTAGGTGTAGGTTTTGGTGCCACCGCAACGCAAATTTCTCTGGTGCTCCGTACACGCGGCGTGCGCAGATCGGGTTGAGCTGCGATGAGCGGAGCGTCAGCCGGCCAATCCGAGCCCGAGACTCTCGTCGGGGACGAGCGCGATCACTCGAGCATGACTACGGGTGCGTCGATCGATCGTTACCTGGTGATCGATCGACTCGGGGAGGGCGGCATGGGCGTCGTCCTCCGCGCCTACGACCCGAAGCTCCAACGTGAAGTCGCGCTCAAGCTGATCCGCAATCGCGGTCGTAGTGAGCGGTCGGAGTCCGCGAAGGCTCGACTGATGCGTGAGGCGCAGACGATGGCCCGGCTCGCACACCCCAACGTGGTGCCGGTGTTCGACGTCGGCGCGCACGGCGACGACCTGTTCGTCGCCATGGAGCTCGTCGAGGGCGACAACCTTCGCGGTTGGCTGCGGCAGCGCGACCGGAGCGTCACAGAGATCGTCGACGCGTTCATCCAGGCGAGTGAAGGACTGCACGCGGCCCACGCCGAGGGGCTCGTTCACCGCGACCTCAAGCCGGGCAACCTGCTCGTCGGCAACGATGGCCGGGTCCGTGTCGTGGACTTCGGGCTCGCTCGCGCCGTCGGCTCGGACACGGCGGACTCGCACCACAGCGGCATCGGGGACGTTGCGGGGAACCAGGACCACCTCACGGCACCGCTCACCGAAGTCGGCTCGGTCGTGGGGACGCCGGCGTACATGGCTCCGGAGCAGCACCGGGGCACGGCCGCCGATCATCGCAGCGACCAGTACTCGCTGTGCCTGACGCTCTACGAGGCGGTGTACGGACGTCGCCCGTTCGATGCGACGAACAACGCTGCCCTCGCGCGGCAGAAGACCGACGGGCCGCCCATGGTGGGGGAGCGCAAGGGAGTGCCGCGGGGACTGGTTCGCTTGATCCGTCGCGGGCTACAGCCTGATCCCGAGGCTCGCTTTGCCTCGATGGCCGAGGTTGCCCTGGCTTTGCGACGCCTACGTTCGCGCCAGTCGGTTGCGGTTGGAGCGTCGGTCGCCGTCGTCGCCGTCGGGCTCGGCGTGTGGGCCATTGTTCCGGACTCGAACGAAGGGGCTTGCCTCGCGGCGGCGACAGCCATCGAGGGGACGTGGAACGAGCAACGACGGTCCGAGCTTCAGCACGCCTACGAGCACACCGAGGTCACCTACGCACGCGATGCCTGGATGCGGACGGAGCGGGTTGTGGACACTTGGTTTCGGGGATGGGCGGAGGTCAACGATCAGGCGTGCCAGGCGACCCGGGTGCGCGGCGAGCAGTCGGAGGACCGGCTCGCGGCACGCACTCGATGCCTGGAAGCCGCGCGCAAGCGGGCCGATGCGTTGCTCGACGTGATGAAGGACGCGCGCCCCGAAGCGATCGCTGGGGGGCTCGCTGCGTTCGCAACTCTGCCGCCCGCGGCCAAGTGTCTGGAGGCGATCGCCGGCGAGCCGTCCGAGTCGGCCGACGCCGACCAGGATCGTGTGGCGGCGATGGTGATGCTCGGCGACGGCTCGGTCGCGTTGCCGATGGCGCGCCAGATCGAGGAGCGAACCGAGGGAGCGGCCAAGGCCGAGGCTGCCCTGTGGGTGGGCACCGCGCTGATGGCGGACGAACGACGTGCATCTGCGCGCGAGTACCTCGAGCGTGCCTTCTTCACGGCCGGACGAAACGAACGGCCGGACCTCGCCCGAGATGCCGCCGTCGTGCTGGCGCGCGGCTTGGCCGAAGAAGAACGCTGGGAGGACGCGGAGGAATGGGCCGAGCACGCCGCAACGATGGCGGCGCGCGGTCGGGTCGGCGCGCGCGAACGGCTCGAGGCCAAGGCGCTCGCCGCCGCGCTCGCAGCTCGCACCGGGACCACCGACGCCCTGCGTGCCTTGTTCGATGAGGCGACCGACCTGCTCGGCGCGCCCGACCCCACGACTCTTGCGGTCGCCAGCTTGCTCGGTGAGGTTGCTTGGCAGGGCGGCGAGCTCGAGCGGGCACAAGAGGTCCTCCTCGAGGCACGCGCGCGTACGGTCGAAAGCGTGGGGGCCGAGCACCCGGATGTCGCGGTCGTCGACCTCGCCCTCGCGCGCGTCGACCTGACCGCAGGCCGAATCGACGCCGCCAAAGACAAGCTCGAGTCCGCCGCCGATGCGCTCCGCTCGAGCCTCGGGCCCGACAACGACCACACCATCGATGCCATTGCCTTGCTCGGCCAAGCGCATGCGCGGGCCGGGGAACACGACGATGCTCGACGCCTCCTTAACGGGGCCTTCGAGGTCTCCAAGCGCGCCAAGGGGGCAGAACACCCTCGTACTCGCCGCCTCGCAGAGCAGCTCGCCGGCGGGTAGCCTCAGGCGGCGTGTCGACGATCTTTCACGGGCTGCAGCCCGAGGTCCCGTCGTGGCTCACCCACAAACCCATCGCTCATCGCGGCCTGCACGACCCGAGCGCGCCGGAGAACACGATGGCGGCGTTCGACCGCGCGGTCGCGGCGGGCTTGCCGATCGAGCTGGATGTGCACCTCAGCCGGGACGGCGAGATCGTCGTATTTCACGACGACACGCTCGACCGCCTGACTGGACAGAGCGGTTCCGTCTCGGAGCGTGACTGGTCCGAGCTGCGGACGATGACCGTCGCCGGGACGGACGAGCGCATCCCATCGCTGCCCGAGGTCTTCGACCGAGTCGCGGGTCGCGTGCCGATCGTGGTGGAGATCAAGAATCGGGGGCGCGCCGGCCCGCTCGAGCTCGCGGTCGCGTCGCTGCTTCGCAGTGCTCGCGGGCGCTTCACGGTCCAGTCGTTCAATCCGTGGACGCTGCTGTGGTTTCGCCAGCACGCCCCGGAGCATCCGCGTGGCCTGCTCTCGACCGACTTCACCGACGAGACACTCCCGCCGCACGAAAAACTACTGCTACGGCACCTGGTGCCCGCGCTCTTCGTGCGGCCGGCGTACATCGGCTACGACCTTCGCTGCCTCCCGCACTGGGCGCCATCGATGGCACGCGCGTTCGGCTTGCCGCTGCTCGCTTGGACGATTCGGAGCGAAGCAGAGCTCGCGCGCGCCCGCGAAGTTGCGGACAACGTCATCTTCGAGTCCATCGATCCTCAGTGAGCTCGCAGCCAGCGCTGGATCTCGCTGTGCTTGCGCTCGAACTGAGGACCGAGTTCGGACATGCGTTCGGCTGCGTCGCGAGCTCGCGACTTGGCTGCGGCTCGCGCCGCCTCGTCGCTCGCGACCGCATGCTCGACACGCGCCAGCATGAAGCGCGCCTCGGCTTGCTGGTTGGGTTCGCCGCGTTCGCCCAACAGCTCGAGGCCACGCTCAGCCGCGCTCTTCGCCTCCTCGAGGCGGCCGAGTCCGAACAGAGCCTCGGCGCGTGAGACGTGGACCACCGCATACGTCGGGGTGTTGCCGTAGCCTTTTTCGAGCAAAGGAATCGCGGCGTCCACGGAAGCGAGCGCCTTCTCGAAGTCACCCCGTCGAAGGTCGACGTCGGCGAGATTGGCCCGACTCAGGGCAGTGCTCGGGTGGTCCGGGCCCACCGCCGCCGTCTTGAGCTCGATGGCACGTTCGAGGTCGACCTGCGCCTCGTCGTTGCGCCCCTGAAGCACGTACATCGTTGCGCGGTTGTGAAACGCCTGGGCGATGTTGAGGCCGGAGCCGGCCGCTGCGGCATCGAGCACATCGATCGCGTCGGTCAGCACCTCGACCGCGGCGCCGAGATTGCCCTGCCGCGCGTACATGGCACCGAGGTTGGTCCGCGTTACGCCGGTCACGGGGTGCCCCGTTCCGTATGCTTGGTCGGTGACCTCGATCGTGTGTTGGTAGAGCTCGATGGCCTCGTCGTTGCGGCCCAGGGCGGCGAGCTCCGTCGCAATGTTGACGCGAAGCGGAACGACTTCCATCGACATCTCGCCGAACACCTGGCCGCGTTCGTCGACGGCCCGGCGGAAGCGGTCCAGCGCCTCTTCATGGTTGCCGGCCTGCATCTCGATCATGCCGAGAAAGGTGTCGAGGCTGCCCGTCTGAGAGACGCGGTAGTCGACGCGCTCGTGCAGCGCCTCCGCCATGCGGCCGTAGATTCGGCCGCGATCGGGCTGAGCCAACATCGCTCCGACAACCCCGGCCAACACGGTGAGGGTCGAAAGCTCCACGACCTCGTGATCGTGCGCGATCGAAAGCTCGAGGGCTCGGTGCAGCATCGCTTCGGAGCCGACGGGGTCGCCGACGACGTAGTGCACGACGGCCAGATCGAAGTGGAGCTCCGCCAGCAGGGGGCCGTGGTCGAGCTGCTCGGCTTCTGCGAGGAGAGCCTCGAGACGCTGCCGGCCTTCCATCGCTCGACCCGCCCGGGCGAGGATCGCGGCGCTCGCACGGCGAGCATCGAGTTTTGCGAGCTTGTCGCGTGTTTCCTGGTCGAGGTCGACCGCCATCGGCCCGGCCAACAACGCCTTCGGGCTGCACTCTTGGGCGGACGAAAGCGCGGCCGCACCAGCGACCGCCTTCTCGACGACCGTGGCATCCGCGTTGGCGAGCAGCTCGGTGAGGGTCGAGAGCTCAGCGAGGTGCCGATCCAGGCACGCCATTCGGCGATCCATCAGCTCCGCCGACTGCTCGCGAGAGACCTGCGTTGCCTCGCACGCTTCGGTTCGTGTGGCAGCCCATTGGTCCGCCCACTTGTCGAGCATGGTCTCGGCACGCGCCCAGGTGGCATCCGCGTAGCCGAGCTGCTGTGCGGCAAAGCGATCCGCGATCTCGCTCTTGCGTGCGTCGTTCCAAACCTCGTCGAGCTTGTCTCTTACGCTCGAGCACGGCTCCGATTCGTCCGCGCCGTTGGACGTCGCCGAGACCCCTGCGACGAGCAGCACGCCCGCACCCATGCCCAGCACGGCGGGGCGTCGCCACGGGGGCACGACGGCATCTCGAAGGGCTCGCAGCAGTGCCGTCATGCTGGCGAATCGGCTGTCGGGATCCACGGAGAGCCCCTGCAGCAGCACTCGGCGCACGCGCGGCGGGACGTTCGCGCCGCGCGGTGGATCGGCGATGCGTCCCGACTGCACAGCCTTGGCAAGGTCGCGGTACGAGCCCGATGGGAACGGTCGCTCGCCATACAGCGCCTCGTAGGCCACGATGCAGAACGCGAACTGATCGCTGCGTGCGTCGACGGAGCCGCCGCAGAACTGCTCCGGAGCCATGTAGGCCGGCGTGCCGTGGACGAGCCCGGTTTGCGTGAGGACCTGGCTCAGGGAGTCACGGGAGATGCCAGGGTCGACGTCCTCGACGGAACGGTCGGGCATGTGCGGGCCCGGGGCTTCGTCCATCGTGTTGCGGCCGTCGACCCGACGGGCGAGACCGAAGTCGAGCACTCGCACCACCCCATCGTCTCTGACCATCACGTTCTGCGGCTTGAAGTCGCGGTGCACGAGGCCCTCGCGATGCGCCGCAGCCAGACCTTCGCCAGCGAGCGTGAGTACCCCGACGATCGAGAACAGCGGACGCTTGTCCTGACGCAGCCACGCCTTGAAGGTGCGGCCGTCGATGAACTCCATCGCGATGAAGACGTTTCCGTCCACGCTACCCGCGTCGTAGACCTGCACGACCCCCGGATGCGAGAGCTTCGCCATCGCCTGCGCTTCGCGAACGAGCCGTGCTCCGCCGCCGTCGCGGTCCTCTTGCGTGTCCCGTAGGCGCGGCGACAGAACCTTCAGGGCGACGCGCCGATCCAGTTCCGGGTCATAGGCCGCGTAGACCTCGCCCATGCCCCCGCGACCGACGCACTCCAGCAAGACATAGCGTCCGACTTCGGTCCCCTTCGAGAGCGGCATGCGGCTCGGCTCGGGACGGGGATCCGAGACGGGCGTTCCATCGCCGGTGACGATGCGCGTGCTGTCGTCGTCGCTCAAGTACGACCATCATCGCCTGCATTCACGCCGTCCGAAACGGCGACGCACCCCTACAAGGCAGCACAACGTGGCTGCAACGTGTACCGAAGCGATGTCGGGTACAGTGATGCCGTGTCGGCTGTCGTGCTCGCTTGGCTCGCGATCGGACCCACGCCGATCGACGGCGCGGTCACGGTCGAGCCGGCGGGCGATGGATGCATCACGGCGGCAAGCATCGGGGCGTCGGTTGGCGTTTGGCTGGGCGAGCGCGGTCTCGACCCACGCCTGTCGATCGAGGTGTTGGCGGAGCCAGACACGATCGGCTTTCGGTTGTTGCGCGACGGCGAGGTCCGGGTAGAGCGAACGTTCACCCCTGCTCCGCCCGCCTGCGCCGACCGAAAATCGGCGCTCGGGCTGTCCATCGCGATGGCAATCGACGCCTCCGTCCTCGGCAGCCTGGGCCCGGAGCCGGAACCGGAGCCCGAACCGGAGCCGGAGCCAGAGCCGGAACCGGAACCGGAACCGGAACCGGAGCCCGAACCGGAACCGGAGCCGGAACCGGAGCCCGAACCCAAGCCCTCGAGCTTCCGCCTCGCCCTCTCCCTCGGTGCCCTCGGCTCGTTCGGAGTCGCGCCGGCACCCGCCTTCGGCGGCGACCTCGGCCTGGACCTCGGCTTCGTCCCCTGGCTCGACATCTCCGTCCGAGGCCTCGGTCTCGGGGCCCCCAGCTTCGAGCTGGGTGAAGGCCAGGTGAGCACCGCCATCGCGGGCGCAGGCCTTGCCGTGTGTCCCGCCCGGGCCTTCAATCGACTCCGACCACGGCTGTGCGTCGGTGCGCTCGGCGGCGCCCTGGTGACGCGCAGCCGAGGTTTCTCCGACGACAACCCGGCCGTGACGCTACCGTGGTCGGCGATCGAAGCCGGCGGCGATCTCGATGTCGAGCTCGTCCCTCGCCTCGCGCTACGGGTTGGCGTGCGAGCCGTCGCCCCGATGGTCCGCAACACGTTGGACGTTCGCGATCCCACGGGTGCCGTCGTTGCCGAGCGCAACGCAACACCCATCGGTGTCATGGGAGGGATCGGGCTTCAGGTGCGGCTCTCGGGTCTGTAGCTACAGCTCTGCGCATTCGACATCCGGCGTTGCCGTACCGACGTCGGCCACCGGCCAAGCGACGAACTCGGCGCCTTCGACGTGGGTGCCGGACTCGTCCCCCACCGTGCCGCAGACCAACGTCTCGGTGAAGACAGACACATCGAAGATGAGATACAGCGCGGTTGGTTCGTCGAAGTAGGAGGTCTCCGACGGAACCGTCACGTCCATCGTCAAGAGCTGCCCCAGTTCGTTGACCGGATCGAGAAAGCCGATCTCGTCCGTCGGACCTACGGGGCGCCAGAGGACGCCGTCCTCGTCGTCCGCCCATCTCGTGGCCCGGACGGTACCCCACACGAGGTCTTCGTCTCGCGTGAAGTCGACCCAGAGGTGAATCCGGCCGCCTTCCTCGTTCTCGATGACGAGGATCATGTCGTTGGCCTCGACGCCGTCGGGCAGCTCGGTCTCGCTCGCGCCGTCCATCTCCATGCCGTCCATCTCCATGCCCTCGAACTCGCGGTCGACGTCGCAGCCGAGGAGCAAAGGTGCTGCGACGAAGGCGAAGGGAAGCAGGTCTCTCAGTTTCATCAGTCACCCCCTTGTCCGGAAGCGGAAGGATTTCCGACACCGCAGGCATTTCGAATGCGCTCGGCCATCGGCGAGCCCGGCCGCCGTCGCAGCCACGCAGAAGCCTTTTGCATTCCACGTTGTCGCTGACCGGAGCTGCACAGTGCTTCGACTTCGACCGCGGCCCGCATGTCGGCGAGCACGCTGTCGGGGAATGCGTCGGCGTGTTCGCGGGTGAGGTCGAGCGCCGCGTCGAAGCGACCCTCCCGGACGGCGGCCTTGGCCGATCGGAGCAGCTCGTTTTCGCGGGTGAGGTCCGAGCTCGGGGCCGGCGTCCGCGCACGAGGACGCTTGGCGGCCTGGGCGACCGGCGCCGCGACTGGCTCTACCACCGCCTCGATCTCTGGCGCGATCTCCGGCTCGTTCGCGGTTGCCGGCGTTGGCGTCGGGCGGTCGCGTGGAGCGGACGCCTTCGCTGGTGCTGCCCCGCTCACCACCACCGCTTCCGGCGGTTGCTCCTCGCCAGCGTCTCGAGTTGCGGCACCCACCGCGACGGTCGTCGTGGTCGCCGCGATGCCAACCGCGACGGCGACCTTCTTCGTCGGAAACAACGCGGCCCACCACGGCGCTGCCACGGTCTCGGGGCGCAGAGCCGGGACCAGCATCGCCCAACTGCGGTTGGTTGCACGGGGGCGACCTTTTCGTGCCTTGGCGAGTGTCTCCCGCCCCACGAGAGCGCCGAGCTCCTGGCGGAGCACCTGGATGCGCCCGTAGGCTGTGCTGGGGCGGGTGCGCAGAGCTTCGGCGATCTCGTGACCGGTCATGCCCTCGAGCTGCGACAGCACGAACAGCTCACGATCCCGGGCCTCGAGCGAGCGCAGGTAGCCCTCGACCAGCCGGAGAGCTTCGCGGGCGTCTTCGGGCGGATGACCCCTCCGGGCATTGGCCGCGGCGCGATGCTTTCGTTGGTGCCGCTGCGCGGTTCGCCGGCGATTGGACGCGACGCGCCGCGCAATCCCGTAGAGCCAGGCCTTGGTCGAGCTCCCCTGCCGGAAGTCTTGACGACGCCGAAACGCGACCACGAAGGTGTCCTGGGTGGCGTCGTCGACATCCGAGGAGGACACGCCAAAGCGACGCAGGGCGTGCCAGACGAAGCCGTAGTGCGCGCGATAGACGTCGCGGAACTCCTGCTCCGCTGGCTCGAGGGTGCGCATGTCGCTTCGCTTGTCCACGACCGTCGAAATTCACGGAAAAAAGATCGCCGCTCCGGCAAGGAGCCGGGCGCTCACCGTTTCCGGGCGCGATGTCGGGGTCCCGCCGACGAGGATCTGGGTGCCGAGCAGCCGCACGAGCGTCGTGGCGGATGCCCAGATGCCAAACGAGCGCCAGCGCCGCGAGACTCCGGTCGAGACCAAGGGGGCCAGCCACGGCCCATAGAGCGTCGGCGGATTGGACGTTTGGGCGTCGGCTCGGAATACCCCTGCCTCCAGGCCCGCACAGGTCGGGAACTCGGTCTGTTTCCAGCGCAGGCGGAGGCAGCCGCGAGCACCCGCCGCGCCGAGCTGTAGCTGCGTGTCTCCTGCCTCCGACCGGTTGAGCTGACGCCAGTCGTAGACTCCGTGCGCCTCAATGCGAACCGACGGCCACGCCAGCCCAACCGCCACGAGCGAAGTGCCGGTCGGGCTCGGCAGCGTGCCGATCGAGGCACCCAAACCCGCCCGTACGGTGAACGTGATCCGCGCGGGCGCGGGCTGGGGCTGGGGCTGGGGCTTGGGCTCGGGCTCAGGCTCTACAACGGAGACGGACCCGCTCGGCGTCGGCGCAGCAGCCAGCTGTGCAACCTCCGGGGGCGGTGGAATCGCCACCGCGGACTCGGCCTCGACGAACGTCACGGATTCGGCCGGCGGCGGCAGCGACTCCGCTCGCGCCGGCTCGAGGGCCATGGCGACGAGCAGAGCGGTCGTCTCGCCGAGCTCGGCGCAGGCATCCGCGGTGACCTCTCGAGCGTCGCTCAGCCCGAGGAACTCCGTGGCCAGCGACAGTCGATAGCCGCCGGGCTCGGACGAAACGGACGCCGACACGGTCATCGTGCCGACGCCCGTCCCCGGACCCGGCAGCAGCCGCGCGATGCGATCGGCGATCGACGCGGCATCCGGACACCCGGGGGGCGCTTGCCAGTGCAGCTCGTAGTCTGCGGGATCGGGTGCCGCGGCGGGTTCCGATACCGGCGCAGCCAGCATCGTCCACGCGGACAACCAGACGGAGATCACAATCCCTCAGGCTAGCAGAGACGTTTCGGCGCGCGAGAGCAAGCCATCACATCAGCCGAACCAGTCGACTTCTTCGATGATCTCGCCGAGCGGATTGAAGTACAGCGTCGTGCCGCCGCCGTCGAACAGCGGGTGGTCGATGAAGAACCAGACCTCGACCGCGTAGCCCACGACCTCGCCGTTGCGCAGAATCTCGTGCGGCGGGATGTCGGCGAAGTCGGCAAACGACGGATCGTGCGGCGCCTGCTGCATGTCCGCGCTGATCTCGGCCACGCGGGAGATGGCGCGCTCGTGGACCGCGTCCGGCAGGTCGGCGAGCTTGCCGAGCATGTTGAAGTTGTCCGGGAAGTCGTCCGGCGAGAAGAACTCGCCCATGTCGTCCGCAAGGTCGGCGATGAACTTGTCGCGGTCACCCTGCACCGGAAGGGTGTCGACGACGGCGGTCCAGCGAAACTCGAAGTTACTGAACTCGCGAACGAGCCGGGTGTCCCACTCGAGGCCGTTCGCCTCGACGTGCACCTTCATCTGCATCGTCATCGCGTCCCCGTCGTCGAGGTGCGCGTAGAGCTTGGAGGTGGCGAACTCGGTGATCGTGTACTCGTGGTCCAGGCAGTTGTCGGCGAACGCATCGCGCACGGCAATGTCGGTCCACGGGTGCGCGCCGGCGATGGCGTCGCAAAGCTGATTGCGGAGGGTCTTGGCGCCGAGCGCCTCGTCGGCGGCGACGATCTCGACGGCGGACGAGCCGTCGGCCTTGCCGGAGGCGTTGGTCTCGGGGCCTTGGACGTCCGACCCGCGGTCGGTGCTGGGGTCGCAAGCGATGAGGAGAGCAGGAACGAGGGCGAGCAGAGCGGTGTGGCGCATGGGGTGTGGTGCCTCTGGCCCGCCCCTGTGCAGTGGGCATGCCACCGCCAAGTCCGCGATCTCACAGGCGCGCACAAGTGCGGTCGCGGTCGCCGGCAACGACTGTTGCCACCCCCCTCTGACGGTGGTGCAGATCGGTCTGTGGCCTGTCCTACGGCTCCGGCAGACAGATGACGCCGGCCTCGATCTGGACGTTGGTGCGGAACGTGTTGGTCCGCTCCCAGTGGTGAGGCTCCGGCGTGGGCAGTCGACCGTTCTCGCCGATGTTCGTCACGTGATACGTGTGCTGGTTCCAAATCCGCCGGGATTGCACCCAGCGGTTGGCCGCGTCACCGATGACTCGCACGGTCGGATCGGAAGCGGTCTGGGTCGTGTTGCTGCCGATGACGATCTCGGCCGAGCCATCGTTGTCGACGTCCGCCACCACCGGGTACTCCTCGACGGTGACGCTCGAGCGCGACGCCGTGAAGGCAGCGGTGGCCCGCATGGGCTCATACACGTGAAGCTCCGTTTCGTCCGCGTACATCGCCTCGGCACTGCCATCGCCGAGAAAGTCGAAGGCGGTGCCCGCCGAAAAACCAAGCGGATCCTGCACGGGAAACTCGACGAGCACGTCGAGCTCGCCCGCCCCCGGATCGACGCGGACCGCAAAGAACACGTCACCGGCGGACAGTAGGATCTCGCGCTGACGATCTTCGTCCACGTCGTGAATCGCAGCGGGGCGTCGCCAGGTCTCCTCCGAGTCGGGGAGATCGGCGGGCTTGAAGCGGTCGGCGAACGTGGTGCCGTCCGCGTTGAGCAACGTGAGGCCCGCGTCGCTGGTCACGATGATCTCGGGGTCCGGCTCCATGTCGAGGTTTGCGACGTGCACCAGGCCGGAACGAACGTCGGTGTTGGACCAGAGGATCGAGCCGTCGTGTTGGTACGCCGCGCGGCTCCACAGAACCTCGAGGTCGTCGTCGTTGTCGAGGTCCACCGCCACCGGCATGAGCGCGTAGCCGGCCATTTCCCCGACGTCGGTGGCTTCGAACAGCGGCGCCCCGAGGTGATCGAAGACCCGGTTGCCGATCATGATCTCGGCATCCTCGTCGAGGTCGAGGTCGGCGATCGCGACGGCACCCGAGCTTGGTGCGAGAAAGGTCGTGCTCGAGGTCCACTCGAGCGTGCCGTCCGCAGCGAATGCCACCAGCCGGGAGGGCACCCGTCGGGCCTGGCGCTCGCCGTCGGCCTGCAGCGTGACGATCTCGATCTCGCCGTCGCGGTCGATGTCGGCCAGCGCCGGGGTGATCATCGCGCGGACGGCCTGTTCGGTGCGCCAGTGCTGCGCACCCGAGGCGCCGTCGAGCGCGTAGATCCGGGCGGCGGGTGGCGCTTCGTTCATTGGATTCGCGGGTGGTGGGCCCGCAACGACGACGACATCCGGCCGATCGCAAAGATCGACCATGCCGTTGCCGTCGTCGTCGTCGAGGTTGGCCACGAGCGGAATCACGCGGGTGTCGACGTCGCCATCGGGGCCGGTCCACTCCCATTGGATGGTCGGTGAGAGCTCGTCCGCGACCGAGGTCTGCGTACACATGCCCACGCCCATCTGATCGCTGCGATCGATGCAGACGTCGATGGGATCGTCGGGCAGATCGAGCAACGTCCCGTCGCCGACGCCATCCTCGGTCTGACCGCCGGTCGTCGTCCCGATGCCGGTCTCGCTCTCACCCTCCACGAGCCCCACCGTCCCCGTGCGTGCGCACGAGGCGAGGAGCAAAGCGCAGGCGAGCCGTCGGGTCACCGTGGGGATTGTATTTCCGCGCGCGCGCCAAGCCTTCACGAAATCTGCCAAAGCTCTGTGCGACACTGTGAGCGGCGGCAGATCGGAAAAAACCGTGAAGGCCGCCCAGGAGCTCGGACATGGAGGCGCCGAGGCAAGCGGAGGACTTGGACAAAGCGCTCGATGCCGGCACGCTGTTTCGGCAGCACGGTTCGTTCGTGGCCAACTTCCTGGCGCGTCTCGGCGTTGCACGAAGCGAGCTCGACGACGTGGTCCAGGACGTGTTCATGATCGCGCACCGGCGCGGCGGGTTTCGACCCGGGGCAGCCAAGCCCACCACGTGGCTCGCGGATATTGCGATGAAGGTCAACGCAAACCGACGACGCAGCCAGCGGCGGGCCAAGGTGCGGGCCGATGGTGAGGTCGTCGAGCGGGCACGCGACGAGCGGGCGTCGCAGGCAGACATCGTCGAGCATCGACAGTCGGTCGATCGCGTTCAGCGAGCGCTCGAGTCGCTCGACGAAGAACGGCGCGCGGTGTTCGTACTGTTCGAGATGGAAGGCGAGTCGTGCGAGGACATCGCGGCTGGCCTGGGGATTCCGGTGGGCACCGTGTACTCGCGGCTGCATCACGCCCGAAAGAAGTTTCGCAAGGCGCACAACCGACTCTCCGCCGCGGACAATCGCGTCCGCGCAGTGGTGACGGTCGTGTTCTTGGCAATGGCCGCCCAGGCGTGGGGAGGCATGTCGTGAGCGACCGCGAGCCGATCCGCATGATGGAGGACGATCAGGAGGCGGAAGGCCTTCGCGTCGATCTCTCGCGCGCGGCGGAGCACGACGTGGGCTACGACGTGGCGGCTGGGGTCGCGGCGTTCGAGGCAACGCTCGCGAGTGCGCCCGCGGGGACCGAAGTCGCCGGGTCGGGCGGAGCCGCCGGCGGAGGACTGGGGACCGGAAAGCTTCTGATGATCCTCGTGGGCGTTGCGGCCGTGGGCGGTGCGATTGCGGTGGGGGTTGGGGGCTCGAGCGATGAGCCGGCTCCGGTCGTCGCCAAGGCGGAGCCCGATCCTCGTCCTGCGATCGTCCCGGAGCCTCCGGCGCAGGAACCCGCCATGCCGGTGCAGCCCACCGTCGCATCCGATCCGGAGCCCGAGCCGGATTCCAAGCCGGCTCCGGACCTGCGTTCCGATCCCGCGCCGCAGCCCGTTGCGAAGGATCCCAAACCGGCCAAGGTCAAGCCCACCGCGAAGCCGAAGCCAAAGCCGGCTCCGGAGCCCGAACCGTCGCCTGCCGTCGACCGCCACAAGGCCGAGATGGAGGCGACCAATCGCGCCCGCAAGGCTCTCGCGTCCAATCCGGGGCAAGCGCTCGAGCTCGCGCGCAAAGCCGACAAGGAGTTTCCGGGCGGCCTGTTCGGCGAGCAGCGCGACGGCATCAAGGCACTGGCTCTGCTTGCGATGGGCAAAACAGAGTCGGGACGTAAGGCCGGGGAGGCGTATCTGCGCAAGCATCCCAAGGGCACCTACGCCGACAAGCTTCGTTCGAAGCTCGAAGAAAAACCGTGAAGGCGAGCGGGGCGGCGGACATGGAGCCCGCATGACTCGCTACCGCCTGCTTCGTTCGTCTCTGCCGGCCGCCCTCACGATCGCGCTGGTGAGCTGGTTGCCAGCGTGCGGAGACGACGGCGGCGGTGCCGAGGGCGACGGCGACGAAACCGGAGCCGCAGACGACGATGACGACGACGACGCCGCGGGCGACGACGACGATGACGACGACGATGACGACGATGACGACGACGTCGGCGACGAGGGCGTCTCGATCTACCGCGACGCGCATGGCGTTCCCCACATCGTTGCCGATACCGACGAAGGGGCGATGTACGGTCTGGGTTATGCGAGCGCCGAAGACCGCCTGCTGCAGATGACGATCTGGGCCCTTTCGGCGCAGGGGCGGCTCGCCGAGTTCTTCGGTCAGGATTACTTCGAGCAGGACAAGCGCTTCCGCGTGATGGGCCACTGGCGGCACGCCGAGCGCACCGCAGACAACCTTCCCGCCGAGCACGCGGCGCTGCTGCAGGCCTATGCCGACGGGGTCAACGCGTGGGTTGCGAACAATCCCGATACGCTCAACCCACAGTTCGCGGCCCTGGGCGTCGAGGTGCCGACGTGGACGCCCGCGCACAGCCTTGCCGTCTGGTACCGAGTCTCGGATCTGTTCACCAACGACCCGACCGGCAAGGCGCAGGCGCTGATCGACTTCGAAGCCGAGGTCGCGGCAGTGGGTCTTACGCAGGCGATTGCGGACGCCACCGCCGGAACCCACCCGGGAGATCCGGACGCCGGGGTGGTGCAGGCTTCGGACGTTCCGCAGGACGTGCAGGACGCGATCACGGCGTACGCGGTCGAGATGGGCTACGGCCCGACGTCGCAAGCGCCCCACGATTACGGCCACATCGCGCCGAAGTTCAGCCACGCGTGGGTGGTGTCCGGCGATCGCACGACGAGCGGCGAGTCGGTCTTGGTCTCCGATCCGCAGGTCGCGGTCACCTCACCCAACTTCTTGTACGAGTGGGCGGTCGTCGGTGACGAGATTCATGCTCGCGGGGCGTCCGCCGCAGGCGTGCCGGGTTTGCTCATCGGCTACACGCCGACGGTGGCCTGGGGCCTGACTGCGGCGGGCCTCGACTCACGCGACCTGTTCCGGCTCGAGATGACGGACGAGACCCACTACCTCGTCGACGGCCAAGAGCACGAGCTTCAGCAGACCACCGAGACGATCGAAGTCGCCGGCCAGAACGGTCGCGAGGTGACGTACACCGAGAGCGTTTGGGGTCCCGTGATCTCCGACCTCATCGAAGGCGTGCCGGGCGAGTACGCGATGAAGGGCGTGCCGTTTTCGTCCGGCGAGCGCGACACGTTCATCGCGCTCGTCGGCATGCTTCGTGCGCAGGACATCGACGACCTGCGCCTGGCGATCGAGGACTGGAGCACGCCGTCTGCAAACATGGTCGCCGCGGGCCCGGGCGGCGACATCTTCTACACCCTGCTGGGCGACATTCCGCTGCGTTCGCCGGCGTCGCCGCTCGGCGGAATGATCGCGCAGGACGGCAGCTCGACCACGTACGACTGGGTCGACGTCATCCCCAACGAGTACAAGCCGTGGATCCTCAATCCCGAGGACGGCGCGATCCTGTCGGCCAACCATCGGCCCGTTGGCGGCTGGTACCCGCTCCCGCTCGCGCTGGGGCAGGGCGGCGGTGGCGAGACGATCCGAAGCCGACGCCTGCGCGAGCTCATCGAGGCGCTGCCGGCAACGATGGAGCCGCGTGCGGTGCTCGACGACGTGCAGTGGGACTGCGTCAACGGGGCCAAGCGCGACCTGGTGGCGATCGCGGCGCACGTCGACACGCAGCAGCCAGGTCGACTGTCGGCCGAGACACTCAACGTCGTCGATACGCTCGATGAATGGCTCGCGGCCGGCGGAACGATGGAGACCGGAACCCCCGGCGTCGGGTTGGCCAATGCGATCAGCGTGAAGTTCCGGGTCCAGCAGACCGGGCCGGTGCTCAATGCTCAGTACGGTGGCGGTTCGACCGGGTTGTCGCTGTTCCTGGACGACATCTTGGCTCAGATCGCGGCCGATCCCTCGTACGTGCCGAGCGACGAAGCCATCGCCTACATCAACACCGAGCTGACCAATGCTTGGGACGCGGCCAGCGGTGGGGGCGGCAACCCTGCGCAGTGGGACGCGGCGTACACGGCGGGCCCCGCATCGCCGACGATGCCGTACATGGTCGGCTTCGATCTGACGTCACCCGTCGGCGACATCGAGGTTGCCGCGCCGACCCTGGCGTGCGCCGATGGCAACACGATCTGGTCGCAGCGCGGCGAGACGTACACGCAATACGTCGACCTCGCGGCGATCGACGACAGCGAGACGATTCTCGCCCCGGGCAACGCCGAGGGGCCCGAGGGGGAGCTGTGGACCTCGCAGCTCGATGCTTGGGCCGAAGGTACGCTCAAGTCGACCGCGCTCTCGCAGGCGGCGATCGAGGCGCTCGGCGAGCCGCTGACGCTCGACCTTCCGTAGGACGAGCACCCACCGAGGTGCTACGTTGCACGGGTGTCATATGGTGCTTGGGGGTTGCTCGCCGGCTTTATCGTCGCGCCGGCGCCAGTGGACTCATCCACGGTTCCCCCGTTCCTGACCTGGGACGCACCCCCTTCGTGCCCATCTCAGCACGAGCTCGTCGAGCTGGTGGAGGCGTACCGCAGCGAGGACGAAACGACTGGAGGCGTGCAGGCAACCGGGCGCGTCACCCAGCAGGGCGACGCGCTCTCGCTGGACCTGGTCGTCGATGCGGGCGACGGCCCAGTCTCTCAGTCGATCACCCACCATGACTGCCAGCGACTCGCCGACGCGGCGGCGCTGAAGATCGCCATGGCTCTCGACGAGGCGGTGCTCCCCGAGCCGGCGCCGGAGCCGGAGCCAGAGCCGAAAACCGACGAGCCGTCTGACTCCGAGTGTCCGATCTGCCCACCTGTTGCGCCGAAGATGGCGCCTGCCGCACTCCCGGAGTCCCCGCGTCGGCTGCGAGCGGCGATCTACGGCGGCGCGGGGGTTGATTGGGGCACGCTTCCTGGCGTCGGACCCCACGTCGAAGTCGGGCTGGGCCTGCATGCACGACACTGGGCGCTCACGGCGTTTGGTCAGTACGTTTGGCCCCGAGAGTTCTGGCTCGAGGACGATCCCGAGGCCGGCGGTGTGCTCATGGCTGGCGCAGCGGGAGTCCGGGGTGGGCCCGCCTTCGCGGTGGGTCCCGTCGTGCTTCACGCGCTCGGCGGAATGACCGTGGGGGCCGTGCGGGCTCGCGGCCTGGGGCGCTCGCGTTCCGTGGTCCACAACGTGTTTCGGGCATCACTCAATTTCGGTCCGGCACTCGCATGGCGTCCCGGGGAACACATTGGGTTGTGGGCGAGCGCCGATCTCCACCTGCCACTGCGCTACTACAGCTTTTCCCTTCCTTCTCGTGGGGTTGTCTACGAGGCGAGGAGGGTCGCCCTGCAGGCTGCGATCGCCACCGAAATTCGTTTCTGAGTTGTTTGAAAGGATCGGTGGATCCGCGGGCATACACAGGTGTGTCGTCGTCGGCGCCTGCGTTGATGCGGTTGACTACCGACCGTCCGGCCCCCGGGTTATCCCGCGTCGAGTTCGATGAGTTGTACCGGCGTCAGGCGCCGCTCGTGGTGCGTGCCTTGACACGGTACGGCGTGCCCGATGCGACCGTGGACGATTGTGTCCAGGAAGTCTTCCTCACCGCACTCCGCCGGTGGCCGAGTCGCGATCCAGACACCTCCGTGGCGGGTTGGCTCTATGGGATCAGTCGTCGCGTCGCGAGCCACCATCGACGCGCCAGTGAGCGCAAGGTCCGACGGGAGCGCCGAGCGACCCCAGCCGCTTCGACCTCGGATCCCGAGGCGCAGAGCGAGGCTCGCGAGCTGGCCGAGTTCGTGGCCCAGTTCATCGAGGGGTTGGATGACCGGTACCGCGAAGTCTTCGTGCTGTCGGAAATCGAGGCCATGTCGGCTCCAGAGATCGCCGACGCGCTCGGACTCAACGTCAACACGGTCTACACCCGGGTCAATCGCACTCGGAGCAAGTTCCGATCGAGCCTTGCATCCCGCGTGGGAGGGAAGTCCAGCTGATGTCCGACGAGCACGACGTGCGGCGGTACATCGAGGCCTACCGCTCGACCACAGTGGACGAGGTCAGACTCGCTGCGTTGGGCGCTCGGATCGGCGACGCCGCGTTCGCGGGGGGGCTCGCGCCGGCCGCAGTGAAACCGAAGCTCGCTGCGGTGGCAAAGGTTCTCGGAGGGCTGTTGCTCGTCGCAGGCGCGGCGTCGTTGTGGGCGGCGTCGCCTGACGATCGCGTCTCGACTTCGAGTGAGTCCGAGGCCACTCGCGCCGCGCAGCAGCAGCCGCCCCTCGAGCCGGAGACTGCCACGCCCGAAGCTGACCGACCGACGCCCATCGCGGTGCCAGAGCCCGCTGTGGTGGAGACGCGGGCTCCCATTGCGACCGTGCCCGCCACGAAGCTCGAGTCGCCACAACCCCCGAGGCGTCGGGTGACAAAGGTGCGTGCCACGAGCGCGCCGGAGCAAGAGCGAGCTGCGGTCGAGGCACCGGACGACTCGCTGGCGGCGGAGCTTCGACTCATCAAGGCTGCACGGCGCCAGCTCGAAACAAACGTCGATGCGGCGCTCGACTCGCTGCGGCGGCACGAGGCGCGCTTTGGAAGCGACGCCGTGTTCGCCGCGGAGCGGATCGCTCTGCTTGCTGTTGCGCAATGTCGCGATGGTCGGGTCGAGGACGGGCAGGCGACCATTGCTCGTCTGCGACGCCTGTTCCCGGGACACGCCGGCACCCGACGCGCAGTTCGAAACTGTGCCGCTGCGAAGCCGTCCGGTTTGTCTGAATTGAAGTGAACGGAAGCCTCGCCAGGCGGGCACTTTCGAGTTGTCCGCATACGGAGCGAGAGACCCCTTGATGATGATCCCGCTGTTGTCCCTGGTATTGCTTCAACCGATCACGATGGTCGAACCGAGTTGGAGCATCCCGCTCGACCACCTCGACTACGACCCGGAAGTCTCGGTCGTCGGAGACCTCGATGGTGATGGCGACGACGAGCTTGCTGTGCACTGGGAGTTCTTCGGTGATCAGCCGACGACGCTCGCGATTCTAGAAGGCACCGCGGAGGGTCCGGGCGACGTCGCGTTGGATGTCGCCTACGAGTGGCCGGGATACCTTCAGGCGCATGGCGTCGGCGATGTCGATGGCGACGGGCGGGCCGACCTGGTGCTCGAGGAGCCATTCACCGGCCCTGGGCCTCAGGGCACGTTCTCGCTGCACCTGAGTGGAGCAGAGGGTCCGCAGCCGACCCCCTCATGGTCGGTGGTCACCGCCGCGGTCGGCTTCATGGGTAGTGACGACCACGTTTTCGCGCACGACGTCGATCTCAATGGCGATGGTTACGACGACATCGTGGGACTCGCATTCGGCGTGGTCGAGTTCGAGGACGTTGCGTGGGTCTTCGTGGTGTTCGGCGAGGAAGGCGGGCCGGGCGCAGAGATCGACGCGTCGATCCAGCTGGAGGGCGTCGATCCCTCGCGAGTCGGTATTCGACACATCTCGGGGATCCCGGATCTCGATGACGATGGTCGCGACGAGATCGCGATCTTGGTCGAGGACGACGAGTTCTACGGATTCGCGGTGTGGAAGGGTACCGTCGACGGAGTTGATCCCGCGCCCACTTCGACGCTGTCGCTTCCGCAACGGCTACAATCGGTGCACGACTCGGTCGCGTTCGGGGACGTCAACGGGGACGGTCGCAGCGATCTCGTCGTGGGACTGCGCAAACCCGGTGGCACTGGCGGAACGCTCGCGGTCTACGAAGGGACGGACGAAGGGTTTTCGTCGGCGCAAGCGTGGAGCTTCGGGTTCGATTCCGGTGCCGTTGCCAACATGCCGTTTGCGGAGCACGTCATCGCCACCGACCTGAACTCGGACGGGTTCGCCGACATCGTGGCAGCGTTGCCGGACTCGCTCGCGGTGTACTCGTTCGCGGGCGGCGAGGGCTGGCCCGACGACGCGCCGACGGGGGTGGTGGTGGGCGCCGACGTGACGGCTTATTCGATGGGACGGCCGATGGCGCGCGTCGGCGATCTCGACGGTGATGGCGTTTCGGAAGTCGCGCTCCGTTACCGGCAGGAGTTCGATGCGTCGCTCGACATCTATCGGGGTCAGGATCTTCTCGTCGGGTGTCGCGGCTTGGACGATGACTTCGACGGCATCTGCAACGACGTCGACAACTGCCCCGCCGACGTCAATCCGGACCAGTCAGACTTCGACGACGACGGGATTGGCGATGCGTGCGAGGTCGGCTCCGAGGGTGGGGACGACGACGATGACGACGACAGCAATGACGATACTGGCGGGCCCGACGATGGAGGCTCCGAGGGCGGCGGATCAACCGGAGGCTCGACCGATGGGGACACGGGCGTCGGGTCCGAGGGCACCGGTGACCCGGACGATGCACTGCCGACGGGCTGGACCACCGATGATGACGCTTCGCAAGGAGGAGACATCGCCGAGACTGGGTGTTCTTGCCGCGCCGATCCAAGCCGAGGGCCGAGCGTCTGGCTCGGCATCGCGCTCCTGGGGCTGTGGCTTCGACGACGCCGTCGTTGGGCGGCATTGGCCTGCCTGCCGGCGATGGGCTGTCGGGACGAGCCGCGATCGCTCGAGCTGGATGAGCCGGAAGCCTCGGATTCCACCACCAGCACCGCGGGACCGGACACCGCAGAGGATTCGGAGTCGGGCGACGCTGGGCTCGACGATGACCTCAGTCGCTGCTGCGCCGCCGATGGGAGCGGCGTCGTCCTGTGCGCCACGGACGAAGTCGTGGCCGATTGTGCCGGTACCGAAGTCTGCAACTCGGGCACCCTGAGCTGCGTGAATGGATGCGACGCGGCACGCGAACAGGGTGACAGCGTGGGCTGCGACTACGCCTCGGCCATGCTCTCCTCGATCCCCTTCGAGCCCGAGCACGGGGGGGAGGACAAGACGAACTGTCTCGCCGCCGTGATCTCCAATGCATGGCACGCACCGGCGCACCTCGAGCTCACATACGACGGCGCGCCCTTGGACCTCGATGGTCACTTCGTGCGCATCATCCCCGATGACAACAACCCTCAGGGTCTCCCCGCCGGCGACTTCGATCTCGAGCGAATTGCCGACGGCGACGGAATCGGACCAGGGGAGACGGCCGCTCTGCTCCTGGGGGGAACCAGCTGCCATTTGCTGGATCCGTTTGCCGAGGTCGAGGCTGCGGTCCCCGGGGCGGCGTCCTACGAGACCGGCGTGTCGCCTGCGTTTCGAATCGTCAGCGACGTACCCGTCGTTGCGCATCAGGTCTTCCCGTTCCTGAACACTGGCTCGGCCATGGCCGGCGCGTCTTTGTTGTTCCCGACGTCGACGTGGGGAGACAACTACGTCACGATGAGACCGGCTGGTCCAGTGTCCAACGGTCCGGACGAACGCCCGCATATGGCGACGCTGAGCATCGTGGCGCGCGAGGTCACCGAGGTCACGATCCTGCCGACGGTGGATCTCGACGGTGGCGACGGTCTTCCACCCGCGAGTGCCGGGACTCCGGTGTCGTTCGAGCTCGAGGCCGGTGAACATGCCCAGTTCGTGACGCTCGCGGACTACACGGGCACGATCATCGAGTCCGACGCACCCGTTGGAGTCTGGATCGGCCATGAGTGCGCGTTCGTTCCCGACGACGTGCTGGCGTGTGATCACCTCGAGGAGATGCTCCCCCCGGTGAGGACCCTGGGTCACCAATACGCCAGTGTCGCTGCGCGCCGTCATGAGAACGAGCAGATGTTGTGGCGCGTGTTGGGGGTGGTCGATGGGACGGAGCTGTCCTGGGACACCGACGTCGGTGGGCCCGAGACACTGGACCGCGGAGAAGCGGTGTACGTGCAAACCTCCTCCCGTGCGATCTCGGTTCGCAGCCAGGACGCCGAGCATCCGTTCTTCTTGTTCAACTACATGACTGGGCAGGCTTCGATCCCCGAGTTCGATCTCGACGACATCGGAGGAGACCCAGAGTTGGTCTTGGTGCTTCCCCCGCAGCAATACCTCGATGAGTACGTGTTCTTCGCCGATCCCAGCTACGTCAACGAGTACGTGTTCGTGCGTGGTGGTGGTTTGGGAGGCGGTGATGGTGAGAGCCCGATCGGAGTTCTGCCCGAAGTCCGCCTCGACTGTGGTCGCGGCGATGGGCCGCAGGTCGTGGAAGGTTGGACCTCCTTCGCGCCCAACTTCGAGCTGGCGAGGGTTCGAGCCACGGGCGCTTTCGAAGGGTGCTACGGGCGCCTGCGCGCTGAGGGTGACGGCCCCTTCGGTCTCAATGTGTGGGGTGTGCACGACCACAACTCGGTCGGTTACCCAGCCGGCGCCGGGCTCCAGCGACTCAACGACGTTGCCGTGCCTGCGATCCCGTAGCCCCGGGGTGACCCTCTCGGGCGTGATGTCCTGGTAGGGTCTATCGATGGACTGCGAACGCTGCGGCGGGCCGCTTGCCGAATCCGGCAGCGTGCCCGCCGTCGCTGCGTGCACCCGGTGTGGCAAGCAACGGGTCGGGCACGAGCGCAACACAGTGCCGCAGTGTCCGAGCTGCTTTGGCGACCTCGTGGTCGTGGTGGGGCGCCTTCCGATTACGCTGCAGTGCCCCCGTGAGCGACGGTTCTACTGCGTCGACTTCGACCGGCGACTGCTGCACCCGATCGCCGATCCGTATCCGCTCCAGCCGCGTGCCGCGTGCCCGAGCTGTGGCGCCGGCTTGACCTTCTTCGAAGACCTGCCGCCCCGAGCCACGTGCGGCGCGTGTGATGTCGACTACTCGCTCGAGCCGCTCCGCGCCGCGCCGCCGTGTCCGTACTGCGGCGACCAGGTTCGAATCATTGGCGAAGGGGCGATGCCGCCACAGGGGGACTGCGTCTCGTGCGGACAAGAGGCGATCCTCGCCGACGCGCCCGAGCCCTACGCGCCACCGATCGAGATCACTGTGCAGGCCGTGCTCCCCGTCCCGATGGCCGAACATGCGCTCGCGCGCCGTGTGGTGGGTGCGTGGCCGATCGTCGCCGTTGCGGCGGTTGTCGGTTTGGGCGCGCTGGCCGTGCTCCTCCTTGGTCTGCTCTGAGCTACAGTCCGGGCGCCGATGCCCCCCGCAGCTCCACGAGCCGTCCTCCACAACCTCGACGTCGATTCGATCCGATTCGCGCTGGAGCGGACGCTAATGACCGAGCTCGAGGCGTGGTCCGAGTTCGAGCGGCACAAAAAGATGCTCGTGCCGTCCGATCCGGCGGAGGTACGTCGTCGCTTGCTGGGCGATGCGCTGCGCTTGACCGAGAGCATGGCTCCCGCCGCCTACGAGTACGCGCGCGAGGCTCAGCGGATTCTTGGAGCACAAGGCGAGCTCGAGCTGTATCAGTCCGCCGGTCGCGAGAACGCATCGCTGCATCTCGTGCAATCGCCGATCTTGCTCGAGATCCAGGGACGCATGCTGTCACTGCTCGACGACGGAGCGGGACCGGCGTTGTTCGGCCACGAGCTCGGGCACTACCTCGCACACGGTCCGTGGACCGAAGCGGGCGCGACTTCGTTTGCCGGGGTCGCACTCGCGCAGGCGGGGTTGCTCTCGCCGGCACGGCAGGACCTGGCCCGGCGCCTGTCGGTGGCGCGCGAGGTCACGGCGGACCGCTTCGGCCTGCTCGCGTGCCAGGACCTCGATGCTGCGCTGCGCCTCGAGATGATCGCGACGACCGGCCTGGCCGGCGATGCGCTCACCTGGGATACGAGGGCCTACCTCGATCAGTGCCGCGAGCTGATGGAGGCCACGGTCAACTCGGGCAAGGGGGCACTCGCGACGACCCATCCCGAGCACAGCCTGCGGGCGTGGGCGCTGTGGCTGTTCTCCGAGACCGACGTCTACCGGCAGCTGTGCGGCAAGGGGGCCGGCACACGAAAGCTCGCGGAGGTCGACGAGCTCGTTTCCAAGGCGCTCGGAGCATCGGAGCTCGCGGGCGTCTTCGACATGCGCGACGAGCCTCCCGAGTTTCTGCTCGAGTGCGCCTTGGCCAGCTCGGTGCTCGTGGCGAATGCGGACGGCGAGGTGGCCCCGGAAGAGCTCGACGCGATCGAGGATGCCTTCTCGCGCAATGTCCCGGGGTGGTCGGAGCTGCTCGACGTCGACGTCGCGCTCGAGCGGTTCTACGAGACGGGAGGCCTCGTCGCCGCGGCGGGCTCCGACCTCGCGCGCCGGCTGTTCTTGATGATGGCGCACGTGATGGCGGCGGACGGTGTCGTCGATGCGCGCGAGGTACAGATGATCCTCTCGATCGGGGAAGCGCTCGGCTTCGCCAAGGAGTTCCGCGCGTGGATCGAGCCCACGGTGGCGGCGCTCGGCGGCACCGTGGAGGTCGAGCTCACCGAGCCGGTTGCGATCCCGCTTCCGGCTCGCAAAGGGGAGATTCGCGAGGCGCTCTCGGCGTTTTGCGACACCGTGCAGCGGCAGGGGGGAGCTCGGATCTCTCCCCGGCGCTTGCTTCGAATCGCTGGGGCCGAACCTGGCAACGCCGCAGCAGTCGAACGAATCGAGCACACGCTGCAGGCGCGAGAGATTTCGGTCGATCCGCCGCTGGCGACGTGTCCTCCCGACGACGTCATGGTCCTCCAGGCGGAGAAGAAGGTCGAAGCCGAGCCGGAGCCCGTGGTCGAGCTCGACGAGGCGCGCCGCTCGGTGATTGCCGGCCTGGCACGTCTGCGCGATGAGTTGATTTCGGGGGACGGCCGCAGTCCTTCGATCCGGCTGCGTCGCGCAAACCCGGGTCGCGCGTTCGACCTGGCCCGCTTGGATCAGGTTCGCACCGGGGCGGCCGAGCGCGCGCTGACGATGGTGCGCTCGAACAAGCCCGCCACGCTCATCACCCCCTCCGATGCCGGCCGTCACGATGCTGCGCAGTCGTGCGTCGAGGACCTCCGCCGCCTCGACCGCGCCAACACGGATCGTTTCGAGGAGACCGGGGCCAACGATCTGTATCTGGGTTACCCGATCCTCGTCGGCAACGTGGCGCCGCGCGGAAGCAAGGGGGCTGGCTACGGGGTGCGGGCGCCGCTTGTCCTGTATCCGTGCACGCTCGAGCGCGACGGCCGTGGTGCGCGAGGTTTCACGCTTCAGCCCCGCACGGAAGACGAACCCCTCACCAATCGCTCTCTGCTTCGCCTGGTCTTCGACAAGGCGGATCTCGCGATGCCCGACGAGCTGCTCTCCGAGCTCGACACGATCGTGGCCGATCCCACGCAAGATGTCTCGGCGCTCGTCACCAAGCTCGCCGAGGTCGGACTTCGGCTCGAGACCGAGAGCAACACGCTGGGCCGCTACAAGGACCGCGACGACGACCTCGACGCCAAGCCGCCGTTTCTCGCAATCGAGGAATGCGCGCTCATCGGCTTGTTTCCGCAGTCGAGCAGCGATCTGCTGCAGGACTACGACGCGCTGCTCAGCGAGCTACAGCAGCCCAAACGTTCGCTGGAGGACCTGCTCGCGGCAGGGGCGGGCCTGCTGCCGCCCGCGCTGCAGCCCGAAACGCCACTGGGCGATGTTGCCCCCGCGGGCTGGCCAGTCGTCGACGCCGATCCGAGTCAGCGCGAGGTCGTGGCCGAATGCGGACGCAACCGGGTGACGGTGGTCGATGGACCCCCGGGAACCGGCAAGAGCCAGGTGATCGTCAACCTCGTCGCGGACGCACTTCGTCGGGGTGAGCGGGTGGCCGTCGTGGCCGAAAAGCGTGCAGCGCTCGACGTCGTCTACCAGCGCTTGGAGACGTTGGGTCTGGGTGATGCCGCTGCGGTCGTGCATGACGTTCGCGACGACCGTCGCGATCTGTTCGGGCGTCTGGGCGCAAGGCTGGCCGAGCTCGCACCCCGCAAGGCGAACCAGACGCGGCTGGATGTTCTGCGCGCCGACTACGACAAGTCGGAGCAGACGCTCGAGACGCGCCGCTCGCTGATGGGGCACGTCAAGCCGGGGGCTGAGCTGACGATCGGGCAGCTGTTTGCGTTGCGAGCCGCCGGGCCTACGATCGCGGCACCGGCGACGTTTGCCGATCTGCCGCTGGAGCGCCTGCGCGGCGTGCTCGAGCTGGCCGAGCGATTGCATCCCTACGCTGATCTGTGGGCGCCCGAATCCTGGTGGCGGTCGCAGTACGATGGCCCGCGTCCCGGACTGGACGAGGTGGACGACGCCGGTCTGGCGACGCTGCTCGAACGGATCCGGGCAGCGATCGAGGTCGCCGACCAAACGACGGCGACGCTTGCGGAGCAGCCTGCCGATCCGCAGGCGCTGGTCGCGGCTCGCACTGCGCTGGGCAAGCTGCGAAGCCTCGTCAACGCGGCGGAGAGCTCGGATGCCAAGGAGCTGCTCGCGGCGATCGTGTCACATCCGCAGACCGACCCCAGCGACGTCGATGCTCAATGGAACGAGCACACCAAGGCACTGGCGAAGTGGACCGAGCCCACCGAGCTCGCCGAGGAAGACGCGCTCTCTCGCGACGCGGCGATCTTGCAGAGTTACGCGGGGCGTTTTGGCCGGTTCTTTTCGCTCACCTGGTGGCGCGCGCGGGGAGGGCTTCGAAAGACGCTCGCCCAGGCGTGGCCCGAACGGGCAGGGGCGGGCTTCGACGCCGGCTTTCTGCAAGAAGTGCAGGACAAGGTCTCCGCGACCAAGACGTGGCGCGCGACGACGACGCTCTTCGAGCAGCTCGAGGTGCCGCATCTGGCCCCGAAACGCGAAGCCGATGCACGGAACAAGCTCGAGACGCTCGTCGCCCAGTCGCGTGAGGTCGGAGAGCTCCGCCAGATGGCGGCGACGCTCTCGTCGTTGGAGCTGGAGCTGCCGCCGTCGCGTGATCGAGTCGAGGCGCTGGATGCCAAGCTCGGCGTGCGCGAGCGTCAGCTTGCGGCGGTCGGGCAGCATCGCGAGGCAACGGCACCGTTCGTCGAGCCGTTCCCGTGGGTGCAGGACGCTTCGGGGGATCAGCTGCGGGAGCTTCGGACGCGCCTCGAGGTCGACGGGCATCGCCTGCGCGAGGCGGACGGTTTGGGCAAGCGGCTCGCGGAGCTGCACACGGACGCACCCGCGGCACTGGACCGGCTGGCCACGGACCACGCGAATTCGGACGGAACACGCTGGCGCGAGGCGCTGACGCGGGCGTGGGCGTCGACTCAGCTCGACAGCCTTCGCGGTGCGATGCCGCAGCTCGAGACGCTGGGAACCACGGCCGATTCACAAACCGTGACGCGCTCTGCGGAGGCGATGCGCAAGCTCGACTCCGAGATTCGCACGCTCGAAGTTGGCGCGATCCAGGCGCAGCTCGACCAAGCCGACCTGCTCACGATCCCCGATGCCAAGTACCGAGCTCGGCGTACACCGGCGCAGAAGCTCAAGGAGCAGATCGTCAAGGAGGTGGGCAAGTCGCGTCGTCTGATGCCGCTGCGGCAGTTCGTTCGCGCGTTCGCCCCGGAGGGGCTGCTCGATGCAATGCCGTGCTGGATGGTTTCGCCGGAGACGATGGCGGTTCTGTTCCCACGCCAGCCACTGTTCGACCTCGTGGTGTTCGACGAGGCGTCGCAGTGCACCGTGGAGGCCGGTTTCCCGGTCACCTTGCGTGCCAAGCGAGTCGTGGTCGCCGGCGACGACAAGCAGATGCCCCCTACGCGTTTCTTCGAGGCGGGGACCTCGGCGACGGAGGACGAGGACCTCAGCGAAGAAGAGATCGAAGCACGCGACGCCTTTGCGGCCGAGTCGCTGCTGGTGCTCGCGCGCAACCGCTGCCCGCACGTCGGCCTGCAGTGGCACTACCGTTGTCGCTACGAAGAGCTGATCGCGTACTCCAACCACTCGATGTACGAGGGCAAGCTGCTGACGATCCCGTCTACGGCAGGACCACGCGCGGCAGCGGCGCTCAAGTGGATCGAGGTACCGGACGGAAAGTACGATTCGGGGCTCAATCGCCCCGAGGCGCGTCGGGTGGTGGACCTGCTGCAGGAGCTGCTCGGGCGCGAGGACCCGCCGACGGTGGGGGTGGTGACGTTCAACCTCAAGCAGCGGCAGACCGTCTTCGACGCGATCGAGGAACGCGTGGCGGCCGATGCCGAGTTCGCCAAGCTCTGGGGCGAGGCGACGACCGCCGAGGCCGTCGACGACCGTCCGTTCGTGAAGAACTTGGAATCGGTGCAGGGTGACGAGCGCGACGTGATCGTGTTCTCGCTTGGGCATGCGCCGGTGCAGCGCAAGCGGAAGCGGGGCACGGCGGAGATGTACGTGCCGGCGCGGTTCGGGCCACTGGGACAGCGCGGCGGCGAGCGCCGGCTCAACGTGGCGATCTCTCGCGCAAAGAAGGAGTGCTACGTCGTCTCGTCGTTCGAGCCGCGGTTGCTGCACGTGGGCGAGACGCGACACAGCGGCCCGCGCTTGTTCAAGGGCTATCTCGAGTTTGCGTTTGCCAAGAGCGAGGGGCGCCACGATCAGGCCGACCGGATCCTCGATGAGGTTCGCGAGACCCGACTGACCGAGCGCGCGACGCAGCGTCGGCGGCTCGTCGATGGTCATCTGCCGCTCGCGGCTCAGATCGCGCTCGAGCTCGAGCGGCGAGGAATCGATTGCGCGCAAGGACTCGGGAGCTCGCGCTTTCGCATTCCGCTCGCGGTGGCAGGACCCGATGCCAGCGATGGTACGTACTCGCTGGCGGTGCTCACGGACGAAGGCGATGCTGGGTCATCGGCGCTCGACCAGTTCGTGCACCGGCCGCTGGTGCTGGGGCTGCGCGGCTGGGACGTGATGCACGTCGACGCCGCGTCATGGCACCGGCGACGCAGCGAGATTCTCGACCGCATCGCCGAGCGAGTCGGCGTGGCTCAGGCCGCGGCCCAGTAGGTCTCAGTCCAGCCCGTCGAGCTCGACATGCCAGATCTGGTCGTCTGCGACCTGGAACTGACCGCACACCGCGAAGTGGATCCCGCTCATCGCTTCGGATTGGTACTCGTCGCCGGCGGCGTAGAGGGCGGTGGGGCTGTCGAATCCTTCGACCGGGATCATGACGTCGAGCGTGTCGGCGGCATCCCAATCGACAGCGCCGCCCGGCGGGGCCCAGCGAAGGTGCATGCCACCGCCGCTCGCGAGCATCACGAGCGGGCCGTCGCCAGCACGGGCGAAGCGAGCCCGAACGACGCCGTCGAGGCTCTGCACTGGCTGCAGGTGTTCTGCCCAAGCCTCGCCCGCGGGCACGAAGTAGTAGTGCATCACGCCGTCGACCCGACCCAGGCCGTGGGCGTCGCCGGTGTCCGGATCGATCCACACGTCGCCGGCATTGCGAACGGTCTCGTCCGGCATCGGACTGGGCCCGAGGGTTTGAAAGCTCGGGGCGTTGCCCAACGTGACCTCGTCGACGCCGAGGGCGAACGAGCCGTTGGGGTACGCGCCAATGTACGCCTGCCCGAGCCACGCGATCTCGTTGGCCACGCGGAAGTGCGCACGCACGTAGGCCATGTCGTTGTAGCCGGGTAGTGCCGTGACGACCGGTCCGTTCCATCCACCACCGAAGTCGTAGGCGTAGATGAACTGCCCAGTCCCGCCCGACGCTCCCACGACGGTGAACCACACGACCTTTTCGTTGTTGGGCCCGAGCGCGGCGCCGACGTAGTTCGATGCCGGCGGGGTCGAGTAGGCACCGCCGATCTGGATCGTGTTGCAGGCGGCGTAGCCGTAGTCGTTGGTGTCGAAGTAGCACTCCTCGAGCACGGAGGAGCCGGTGTTGACGCCGTAGGTGAGCAGGATGTCGTTGCGCAGGACGTGGGCGGTGTTCTGTTGGATGCCGGCGCCGTGGGCTTGGCTTGCGACGGTGGTCCAGCCGGCATCGTCGCGGCGGGCGTAGTGGATGGTGGTGTTTTCGAGGACGTTCGGGCCGCCATCGTAGGCAAACCAGAGCGAGCCGTCGGAGGCCTGCATCGGTGCGCGCAGGTGCGGGCCCCAGCCGCCGTGCATGTTGTCGTAGGCGCGGTTGGTGTCGGTGATCAGCGCAACGCTGACCTCGGGTTCTTGTTGGCGACCGGAGGTGCCGGTGTCCGTTGCGTCGCTCGAAGTCGACCCCGATGTGTCGGTGGACGCCGGGTCCCCGGTGCTGTCGACGTCGTCATCGTCATCGTCGACATCGTCATCGTCATCGTCATCATCGTCGTCGCCGGTGGGTCGAGCGCCGGATTCCGACGTAACGGCGGTGCTGGAGCCCTCGTCTTGGGCAGCTTCTTCGGCGGGGCTGCACGCCGCCGTCGCGAGAGCGAAAAGGACCACCCGCCTCATGCTCATTTGGACCCACGTGCGGACCGTTTTTCCGAGCCGAATCGTGACCTTGGTCGTTACAGTCTCCATGATGCGGCTTGCTCTGCTGTGTGCCCTCGTGACCGTTTCCGCGTGCCGGGGTGCGGAGCCAGTCGCGTCGGGCTCGCCGGAGGCACCCGATCCGGTCGAGGAGGCCAAACCGAGTGTGGCCCCGACCGCCGTCGAGGAGCCCGAGGATGGCATTCACGGGCGTTTGACGGAGGTGAAGGGCCAGCGCGTGCTTCACGTCTGGGGCACGCCACAGCAGATGGGCTACGCCCACGGTGCGCTGCTGCGGGAGTCGATCGTGTCCGTGCTCGACGGCTATGCGCTCGAGGTCATCCCGCCGAGCACGCTCGAGACGGCCGGCGCGATCTACGGGGCCGTGGCGGACATCCCGGCGCCGCTGCGCGACGAGGCCGAGGCGATCGTCGAGGGCATGCGCGACCACGGCGGCGCTGACATTCCGTCACTCGGTCGCGAGCTGACCGCCAACGACCTGCTCGTCGTCAACGCGATGACCGACCTGCTCGCGATCGGTTGCTCGTCGCTGTCGGCGTGGGGCGAGGGCACCGATGACGCGATCGGCGACGGAGCGAGGATCGTTCGCAACCTCGACTGGTCCACGGATTCGGAGCTCCTCGAAAACCAGGTCTTGATCGCGTACGAGCCCTCGAACCCCGACCGCCAGAAGGTCTTGTCGGTTGCCTTTGCGGGCTACATTGGATGCCTGTCGTGCATGAACGAAGCTGGCGTATCGGCGCTGTTCAACATGGGCTACGGCGACGGCGCGGCGAGCATCGGTGAGGCGATGAAGGGCTTTGCGCCGTCGAACCTCATGCTTCGCGACGTGCTCGAGCGACGCGACGTCGATGGAGACGGCAAGAGCACCGCCGAGGACGTCGAGGCCGCGGTTCGGGAACAGACGCACGCGGGCAGCTGGATCCTGCACGTGCTCGAACCCAACGCGATCGCCAAGCAGAACGAGCGCGCGCCCGCACGAATCCTCGAGGTCGAGGCCGACGGTGTGCACACGCGAGCGCCGGAGTCCGGCGGTCTGGGGCCGTCGATGTTGGCCGCCACCAATCACCTGCGTGGCAAGGACGGGCCCGAGGCCTGCTGGCGATACGACCGAATCGAGCGCACCGCGAAACGCAAAGAGTCGTTCGAGCGCGACTCGATGTGGGACTTGGCGGTCGAGGTTCGGCTCGATCAAGTCGTCCACACGATGGCGCTCGAACCGGGAACGCGACGCCTCGAGCTGTGGCTGCGCCAGCCCGGCGAAGCAGAGCGATCGAAGCGTGCGCCGGTGGTGCACGAGTGGGACGACGTGTTCAGCAAGGGCAGCCGATGAACGGCACCGCGGGCAGGACATAGCGCGACGTCAGCCCCTCGGAGGTCAGACTCCACAGGACGGCTTCATCAACGAAACGGGTGCCGGTGGTGAGGATCTCGGGGGTGCGATCGTTTTCGAGATCCACCACGGAGCTCGCGACGGCAAGGCTATCTCGGTCGAGACGATCGATGTGGCCGTCGGTGACCGTGGCCACCGCCCACTCTTCGTCGTAGCCACCGCACATGTAGAAGGCCTCCCCGCTGACCTCCATCGTGACCACGGCGACGTCGTCACTGGGATTGCGCCACGCGGTCGACTCCGTCTGCTCGCTCAGCTCCGGGTACGGGCCGTCGCCGTCGGTGTCGGCCGCGAGCTCCTCCGCTAGCGTCTTCATCTCGGGGAGGGAGAGGAGAGCATCGACTGCGACTTCGCGGGAGTGTGCGGTTGCCGTGTCCTGCTCGTAGATCACGGGCGCCGGCGTGCCGATGGGCTGCGCCCACGTCGGCGCGCCGCAGTCCGCCGGCACCGAAACCGGTGCAACGAGAAGGCGGCGGCCTTCCTTCCACACCGGGCGCTGCAGCGATTTCGGCAGGCGGTCGGAGTCCCACAGATCGTCCGGAGGATCTTCGAGCAGCAGGTCGAGCTCACCGTCGTACTGGGCGACGACTTGGGGCTTGCCCAATGTCCCAGTGCACGAGGTGGTGTCGCTGTGGACGGTGACCTCGCGGCCCGCCCACCCGCGTAGGTGCTCGGGGAGCTTGCGGTTCGCGACCTTCCGTTGGACCGTGCCCCACTGCCCTTCGATCGATTGAAAGCGACCCTTGCCCCACGCGGCAGGAGCGTCGAGGGCGAGCACGACGTAGGCGCGACCGATGTCGGTGATGAACAGGAAGTCCTCGCCGTAGGGCGGGATCTCGAGCGGCTCGACGACCTCGGGCTCAGCCTCGACGATCTCGGGTTCCACCGGGGGCGGTGCTTCCACCGGAATCTCGACCGCGTGCGCGACGGGGACGATCACCGGCGGCGTTTCCACGATCACGATGTGTTCGCTCTGCTCGTGTTCGAGATGCGCGGCGACCCCGAGAGCGATGGGCCCGAGGGCGGCGATCCCGAGAAGAATGGGGGCGGGGATGCGACGCAGCGACATCAACCCCCTGCACGTCCGAGCGGGGGTGTTTATTCCGCGAGCGCGGCCTCGAGCGCCTGGGCCAGCGCGCTGGCGACGACCTCCAGCAACGGCACGTGAACGCTCCCGTTTCGCCAGCAGACACGCACGGTGCGCCCGACGTCCTCGTCCTTGAACGGCACCGCGCGGACCCGCGCCCGGGCGCTCTCGACGTGCATGGCGCTGGCGGGGACGACGCTGATGCCGAGGCCCGAGGCGATCATCTGGACCAGCGTCGGCAGGCTCGTCGCGCGATACGGGGACTCCTGCGCGCCGGGTCGCATGCACAGGGTCATCGTGTGGTCGCGGAGGCAGTGACCATCTTCGAGCAGGAGCAGCTCGCTCGTCGGGACATCCGCGACGTCGACTTCGCCCTGGAGCACATGGGTCTGTGGGACGAGCACTTCGAACGGCTCCCAGCCGATCGGGTGCGTGTGCACGGCGGTCGCGGTGGGGATGTCGGCGATGACCATCGCGTCCAGATCGCCTGCGGTGAGCGCGGCTTCGCAGGCGCGTGTTTGAAGCTCGAGCCAGTGGATGCGGAGCGCTGGGTGTTCGTTGTGCAGCGTCTCGACGACGCGCGGGAGCAGGTACGGCGCGACGGTCGGGATGATGCCGATGCGCAGCGTGACGGCGTATCGATCGCTTGCGGTCGCGGCGGCATCGCGGACGGTGTCGGCGGCTCCCAGGGCGGCGCGCATGAGCGGGAGAAGCTGACGGCCTGCGTCGGTCACGTAGAAGCCGCGAGCGTGGCGCTCGAACAGCAGGACCCCGAGGGCGGCCTCGAGGCGTCCGACCTGAGCGCTCAGTGAGGGCTGTGAGACGCCCGCTGCCTCTGCTGCCTTGCCGAACCCTCCCAGGGCCTCGACGGCGACGGCGTACTGGAGCTGTCGCAGGGAGAAGTCGTGGCCGCGGAAGTCAGACATAGCCTGGAACTATGAGTTCTAGATAACACAAGTATTGGCGCTATCAATGGGCGGGCGCATGTTGAGACCAGGAAACGACCATGAACACCGCACCCGCGATCGATATCGGCATCCCCGAAGCACAACGACAGGCCCTCGCGGAGGGGCTCTCGAGACTGCTCGCCGACAACGCCACGCTGTACTTCAAGACCCACAGCTTTCACTGGAACGTCACCGGTCCGATGTTCCAGACGCTGCACCTGATGTTCGAGCAGCAGTACAACGAGATGTGGCTGGCGCTGGACGAGATCGCCGAGCGCATCCGGTCCCTCGGTAGCTACGCAGCGACGTCTTGGGCTGCGATCGCGCAGGCGGCTTCGGTGGAAGAGGCGTCGGAGGTGCCCGCTGCGGAGGAGATGATCCGGCAGCTCGTCGCTGGGCACGAGGCGCTCATTCGGACGGCGCGGAGCGTGCTGCCGCTGGCCGACGAGGCGAGCGATGAAGTCACGGCGGACTTGCTGACCCAGCGCCTGCAGGTCCACGAGAAGACGGCGTGGATGCTGCGTAGTCTTCTCGCTTAGAAGGCGCAGCTCTCCGGCAGGGGATCCTGGGTCTCGGCCGCGGCCGCGGCTTCGGTATCGAAGTCGGTGGCCGCGGCGAACGTCCCGCTCGGTGTGCCGGAGAAGACGATGCCGCCGTAGCCCGTGTTGTTCATGTGGGCGCGCACGAAGACTGGGGTGTCGGCTTGGACGTCGACCGGTCCACCGCTGCGCGTGAACGGCTGCTCGTCGACGTGGCTGTGCGCGAGGATGCGTCGGTAGAGCAGCGAGCCGTCTTCGCCGAGCACCTCCCACCAGTCGGCGTACTGGTCGCAGCCGGTGTCGGGGCTTCGCAGGGTGACCGAGAACGAGTAGGCGCCGGGCTCGCCCGAGACGGTGACGGCCTCGATGTCCGCGGTGCCGGCCGCGTCGTCGTCGTCATCGGACGGGGTGCCGTCGTCTGCGTCTGCGCTCGAACCCGGGGGCATGGACTCCTGGGTCGAGGTCGCCGGTGACGACGGCTGCGAGGAGCATCCCCCAGCGAACAGGACCGCAATCGCGACTCGTTGCACGTGCACGACCCTACAACGTCGGAGGGCAGCGGACGTTTCGTTCACAGGCGAAGGGTCTCGCCGATCGCGAGGACGTGGCGCTGCTCGTTGGGGAGGCTCGCTCTGTCCCACAGCTCGCGAAGCAGCTCCGGGGGCTCGCGGAGATCTTCGTCGGTGAGCTTGAAGGTGCCCCAGTGCATCGCCACGAAGCGCTCGGCGCCGAGGGCCTGGTACGCGGCGATGGCGTCGCCAGGATCCATATGCTGGGTCTTCATGAACCAGCGCGGGGCGTAGGCGCCGATGGGCAGCATCGCGGCGTGGATCGGGCCGCAGCGGCGCCCGATCTCGGAAAAGCCGTCGAACATGGCGGTGTCGCCCGAGTGGTAGACGCGGAGGCCACCGCGCTCGAGCACGAAGCCGCCCCACCAGCTCGTGCAGTTGTCGGTGAGGCCTCGTCGGCTCCAGTGTTGCGACGGGACGAAGGTCACCGCCAAGCCTTCGATCTCCTCTTGTTGCCACCAATCCATTTCGACGACGCGCGGGAGCTTGGCGCGGCGAAACCAGTCACCGAGCCCTCGGGGGACGACGTAGACCGGGTCGGGTCCGAGCTTGGTGAGCGTCGGCGCGTCCATGTGGTCGCGATGGTTGTGGGTGACGAGCACGACGTCGATCTTGGGAAGCGCTGACCAGTCGAGCCCGGGCGGGACGTTGCGTGCTCGAACGCCAGACAGCGACTTGGACATCACCGGATCGAAGATCGCCGTGACGCCGCCGAGCTGAGCGAGATACGTGGCGTGGCCGATCCAGGTGAGCGCATCGTGTCGGGCGCCGCGAAGTGCTTTGCCGTCGTTGGCGGCGGTGGGGACTTCGACGCCGGTCGCGGGTGAGCGCGGCCGCTTCTCGTCGTGAAAGCCGAGTTGCCAGCGGAGTACTTCGCTCAAGCCTCGCGGTTGCGAGCTCCCGTCGAGGTTTGCGAAGCGCTTCGGCATCAATCAGAGATCAGCCGCATGGAAGCGCGCGACGACGGGCGCTCCCATTGCTCGAGGTGGTATGACAGGGATTTGCGCTCTTGCCAGTGTTGGCGCAGTCGGTCCAGCGCTTCGCTCGGTGGCAGGGGCACGAGCTGCGAGCGGTCCTTCCAGAGGCCAAAGCGATCGAGCGTCTCGATGGCATCGGGGGCGTCGAAGTCGACGCTGACGTCGAACCGATCTTGAATCCACTCCGAAGCGGCGCGACGGAGGTCTTCTTCCGTCGTCAGCTCGCTGCGGTGCAGCAGCAGGGTGTAGCCGAGGATGGCTTCCTTCAGCTCTTCTTGTCCGATGCTGCCGAGCAGAAGCTCGATGACGCCGACGTTGCTGGCGACGATCCGGTAGTAGAGGTTGTGGGTCATTTGCGCGGAGCGATGGACGCGGGCGCGCCGGTACCCAAAGAACGCGCGGAACGACAGGCCGAACAGAGCGACGATGCCGGCCCACGCGAGCTGCCCGAGGACTGCGGTGCCGGTGATGATCTTCCACGCGATGCCGCCGAAGGCACCGGCGCCGCCGACCGCGATCTTGAGGCGATCGATCAGGGACATCGCGGCTTCGGCGTGGGGCAGCAGCGCTTCGACGTCGGCGACGGGGATGTCGCGGAACAGCTTGAGGTTGAGCCAGGGATCGTCCTTGAACTGGAACACGACGACGAGGCGGCGGAAGACCTCGACGGTGTGCGTCTCGCCGCGGATCGGGGAGCGGAGTGACCGGCGTCTCTGCTCGTCCTCGTCTTGGCCACGAACGAAGAGGTCGAGTCGGGCAAGGCGGTCGGGGTGGACGCGGATCGTCATCCCGTGGCTCGAAGCGAGCTTGATCGTGCTTTCGATCGCGTCGTCGTCGAGATGCTCGTAGTTGGCCTTCTCGATCAGGTAGCCGATCATCTGGTGGAGCTCGGAGATGGCCTGCTCTTCGCTCTCGTCGTCGACGGCTTTGGTCTCGCGCGCCGGATTGAACGGCTCGTAGCGCCGGTTGATTGCGCGCTGAAAGGCGGTGGTCTCCTGGTCGATGACGTGGTCCATCTCGGCCGCGAGGCTCTCGATGGTCTTGGTCACGCGGGGGAAGACGTCGCGCTGGGCGATGATCGCTTCGACGAGGTCGTCGCACTGCACCGGGATGAAGCGGTCGTCGGGCAGCTCGAGGCCGAG
>JGI12316J15310_10000087_pt8 | contig 43664 bp, 43 predicted proteins | sample MarCyaLeptolynsp_FD_15310 | JGI IMG/M metagenome (IMG submission 15310) | reverse complement strand
CTGGTCGACCTGGCGGCGCGCGGGCTCGGCGAGGTCGATGCCCTGGTCCTTTCCCCCGGCATCCCGCACACCCATCCCGCACCGCACCCGGTCGCCGCCGACGCCAAGGCGCGGGAACTGTCGATCATCGGCGACATCGAGCTGCTGCTGCGGGCCATGCCGGACCGCCTGGTGGTCGCGATCACCGGCACCAACGGCAAATCGACCACGACGGCGCTGATCGGCCACATCCTGGCCGAGGCCGGCGTCACCGTCGAGGTCGGCGGCAATCTCGGACGTCCGGCGCTGGAGTTCGACGACCCGGGCCGCGACGGCGTGCTGGTGCTGGAACTGAGCTCGTACCAGCTGGAGCTGACCCCCTCCCTGGCGCCGACGGTCGCCGTCTGGCTCAACATCACGCCCGATCACATCGAGCGGCATGGCAACCTCGCGGGCTACGTCGCCGCCAAGCGGCGGATCTTCGCGCACCAGATGCCGGGCTCGACCGTGGTGATCGGGGTCGACGACGAGCCATCTGTGGAAGTGGCCGAACGGCTGCGCCGCGAGGGCAAACGGGTCATCGAGATCTCCGGCGACGAACAGGTGGTCGGCGGCGTCTACGCCGATCACGGCGTGCTGGTGGATGCCCGTTCCGGCCAGCCGCGCCAGATGCTGGAACTCGCCCGTGCCGCCGCCCTGCCCGGCATCCACAACGCCCAGAATGCCGCCGCCGCCGCCGCGACCGGCCTGGCCCTGGGGCTCGACCGTGACGCGATCGTCGCCGGCATCACCAGTTTCCCCGGCCTGCCCCATCGCCAGGAGCGGGTCGCCGTGGCCGGCGCCGTCACCTACGTGAATGACAGCAAGGCGACCAACGCCGATGCCGCGGCCCGCGCGCTGTCCTGTTACGACGCGGTCTACTGGATCGCCGGCGGCCAGGCAAAAGAGGGCGGCGTGGCGCCTCTTCTCCCGCTGCTGAACCGGGTGAAGCGTGCCTACCTGATCGGCGAGAGCGCCGGGAGTTTCGTGCGGCAGATCGGCGACGCCTGCCCGACCGTGCTGTGCCGCACCTTGGAAAGCGCGGTGCAGCAGGCGCATGCCGACGCCCAGGCCGCCGGACTGAGAGGCGCGACGGTGCTCCTGTCGCCAGCGGCCGCGAGCTTTGACCAGTTCCCGAACTTCGAGGCCCGGGGCACCCGGTTCCGCGACCTGGTCCGCACCCTGATCGACGGCAATGGCGGCGGCGCGACCGAGCAGCGGAGGGCGTCATGAGCACGATCGCCCGCACCGACCGCTCGGTCATCGGCCGCTGGTGGTGGACCGTCGACCGCTGGACCCTCGGCGCCGTCCTGCTGATCGTGCTGATCGGCGCGTTGCTGATCCTCGCGGCCAGCCCCGCCGTCTCCGAGCGGATCGGGCTCGACAGCTTCTACTTCGTGCGCCGCCAGTTCCTGGTCCTGCCGCTGGCGGTCGGGCTGATGCTGGCGGTATCCATGCTCTCACCGCTGCAGATCCGCCGACTTGCGACGCTGGGTCTCGCGGGAACCGTGGTGCTGCTCGCCCTGGTCCCGATCGTCGGCGCCGAGATCAAGGGGGCGACCCGCTGGATCAGCATCGCCGGCTTCTCGCTGCAGCCGAGCGAGTTCGCCAAGCCGTTCATGGCCGTCGTCACCGCCTGGATGTTCGCCGAATGGCGGCGCGACCCGGCCTTTCCCGGTCATCTGGTGGCGATCGCCCTCTACCTCCTGCTGGTGGCGCTGCTGCTATCGCAGCCGGATTTCGGCATGACCGTGATGATCAGCGTCATCTGGTTCGGCCAGTTCTTCCTGGCCGGCCTGCCGATGATCTTCGTCGGCGCCCTGATCGGCCTGGGGGCCGCCGGCGCCGTCGGCGCCTATCTGGTGTTCCCGCACGTGGCCAGCCGCGTTCACCGCTTCCTCGATCCCGCCTCCGGCGACACCTACCAGGTCGACCGCTCGCTGGAAGCCTTCGTCAACGGCGGCCTGCTCGGCACCGGTCCGGGCGAGGGCACGGTCAAGGCCTACCTGCCGGACGCCCATGCCGATTTCATCTTCTCCGTCGCCGGCGAGGAGTTCGGCGGCCTCGCCTGCCTGCTGATCATCGCGCTGTACGCCTTCGTCGTCCTGCGCGGCTACGCCAAGCTGCTGTCGGAGACCAGCCTGTTCGTGCTGATCGCCGCCGCCGGCCTGTTCACCCAGGTGGCGCTGCAGGCGCTGATCCACATGGCCTCCGCCGTCAGCCTGATGCCGGCCAAGGGCATGACACTGCCGTTCATCAGCTATGGCGGATCCTCCCTGCTGGCCCTGGCCTTCGCCATGGGCATGGCGCTCGCCTTGACCCGACGGCGCGGCACCGACCGGGAGGTGCTGACATGAGCGCCCCGCAGAACATTGGACAGCGTCCCATCGTCCTGGCCTCCGGCGGCACCGGCGGTCACGTTTTTCCGGCCAAGGCGCTAGCCGAGCTGTTGGCCGCGCGCGGTCAGCGGGTCGCCCTGATCACCGACACGAGGGGCAGCGCCTTCGACGATGCGGCGGCCGGGATCGAGGTCCACAAGATCCGCGCCGGCGGCATCGCCGGTCGCGGCCTCCTCGCCAAGCTGAAGGGGGCCGTGAAGCTGTTCCTCGGCTGGCGCGACGCCAGACGGATGATGGACCGCCTGGATCCGGTCGCCGTCGTCGGTTTCGGCGGGTATGCCAGCGTGCCGACCGTGCTGGCCGCCGGCAATCGGGGCATCCCTGTGGTCCTGCACGAGCAGAACGCGGTGATCGGCCGCGCCAACCGGCTGCTGGCCGGCAACGCCTCCGCCATCGCCACCTGCTTCGAGGCGGTCGACAAGATCCCTGCCAAGGATCGGCGCAAGGTGGTGCTGGTCGGCAATCCCGTGCGCGACGCGGTCAAGGCGCTGCGGACGGCGCCGCCGGCCCCGCTGCTCGCCGCCGGCACCCGCGAGATCTTGGTCACCGGCGGCAGCCAGGGAGCGAGCGTCTTCGCCGACCTGATCCCCGCCGCCGTCGCCGGGCTGCCGGACGCCCTGCGCGCACGCCTGCGCATCGCCCAACAGGCCCGCCCCGCCGAGGTCGATCAGGTGACCGATGCCTATGCGCGCCTCGGCGTGACCGCCGACGTGCGCCAGTTCTTCGACGACATGCCGGCCCGGCTGCGGGCCGCCCATCTGCTGATCTGCCGGTCCGGCGCCTCGACCGTGGCCGAGAACACGGTCGCCGGCCGCCCGGCCCTGCTGGTCCCCTACCCGAGCGCGATCGACGACCACCAGACCGCCAACGCCCGCGCCATCGAGGCGGCGAGCGGCGCCATCGTCCTGCCGCAGAAAGACCTCACGCCGGACCGGTTGGCGGGAGTCCTGGCCGATCTGCTCGACGACACCGACCGGCTCGCGGCCATGACCGAGGCCGCCCATGCCTATGGTCGACCGGATGCGGTCGACGATCTTGCCACTCTGGTCCTCGCCACCGCCGGCGTGAGCGACACCGCCGCCGGCGCCGCCACCCAAGCCCCCGCCTCCCGGAGTGCCGCCGCATGAGAACGATCCCCCTCACGATCGGGACACTGCACTTCGTCGGCATCGGCGGCATCGGCATGAGCGGCATCGCCGAGATCCTGCACAATCTCGGCTACCAGGTGCAGGGCTCGGACATCGCCGAGAACCCGAACGTCAAGCGCCTGAAGCAGCTCGGCATCCCGGTCTTCGTCGGCCAGACGGCGGAGAACGTCGCCGAGGCGGCGATCGTCGTCGTCTCGACTGCCATCAAGCCAGACAATCCGGAGGTGATCGCCGCGCGCGAGCGGATGATCCCGGTGGTCCACCGCGCCGAGATGCTGGGCGAGCTGATGCGCCTGAAATGGTCGATCGCGGTCGCCGGCACCCATGGCAAGACGACCACCACGTCGCTGGTCTCCGCCGTGCTCGACGGCGGCGGGCTCGACCCGACGGTGATCAACGGCGGCATCATCAACGCCTACGGCACCAACGCCCGGCTCGGCGAGAGCGACTGGATGGTGGTGGAGAGCGACGAGAGCGACGGCAGCTTCGTCAAGCTGCCGGCGACCATCGCGATCGTCACCAACATCGACCCCGAGCACCTGGACTTCCACGGGTCGTTCGAGAACCTACAGCGGGCGTTCGAGAGCTTCGTTCAGAACATCCCGTTCTACGGCTTCGCGGCCATGTGCCTGGACCATCCGACGGTGCAGGCGCTGATCCCCCGCGTCTCGGACCGGCGGATCGTGACCTACGGCTTCGGCCCGCAGGCCGATGTGCGCGGCATCGACGTCGACGTCACCGCCGCGGGCTCGCGCTTCACCGCGGTCATCACCGACCGGGCCCACGGCGAGGAGCGGCGGATCGACGACCTTCTGCTGCCGATGTACGGCCGCCACAACGTCCAGAACGCGCTCGCCGCGATCGCCGTCGCCTCGGAGATGGGCATTCCGGAAGCGCAGGTGCGCACCGCCCTGGAGGGTTTCGCCGGCGTCAAGCGCCGCTTCACCAAGACCGGCGAGGCCGGCGGGATCTCGGTGATCGACGATTACGGCCATCACCCGGTGGAGATCTCCGCCGTGCTGTCGGCCGCCCGCGCCGCCGCGGGTGACGCCAAGGTGGTCGCCGTCGTGCAGCCGCACCGCTACACGCGCCTGCGCGACCTGTTCGAGGACTTCTGCTCCTGCTTCAACGACGCCGACGCGGTGATCGTCGCCGATGTCTACGCCGCCGGGGAAGCGCCGCTGGACGGTGTCGACCGAGACGCCCTGGTCGCCGGCCTGCGCTCGCGCGGGCACCGGCGGGTCATGGCGCTCGCCGATCCGGTCGAGCTCGCCGCGATGACCGTCGACCTGTGCGACAGCGGCGACATGGTCGTCTGCCTCGGCGCCGGCAGCATCACCAGCTGGGCCCAGGCCCTGCCGGGCCAGATCGCCCACATCCTCGGTCCCGACGCCGCCCCGCGGCCCGAGACGGGTCAGACCGTGCCGTTTCCGACGCGTTCCCAAGGACGCCGGCCGACCGGCGAGGGAGGTGCGGCTTGATCATCCTGGCGAAACCACCGCGGCGACGCGCCATGACCAAACTTCTAGACCGCCTGCCAAAGGTCCGCGGTGAATACCGCGAGAACGCGCCCCTGGCGCCGCTCACCTGGTTCAAGGTCGGCGGCCCGGCGGACATCCTGTTCCGACCGGCCGACGAGGAGGATCTGATGGACTTCCTCGCCGGCCGGCCGGGGGACGTGCCGGTCACGGTGATCGGCGTCGGCTCCAACCTGCTGGTGCGCGCCGGCGGCATCGAGGGCGTCGTCGTGCGCCTCGGCAAGCCCTTCGCGCGGGTCGAGGTGGATGGCGAGCGGGTGATGGCCGGCGCCGCCGCGCTCGACGTGACCGTCGCCGCCACCGCCCAGAAGGCCGGGCTGACCGGGCTCGAGTTCCTGTCGGGCATTCCGGGATCCATCGGCGGCGCGGTGCGCATGAACGCCGGCGCCTATGGCAGCGAGACCAAGGACGCGCTGATCTCCGCCCGGGCGATCGACCCGCTCGGCCACGCCCACACGCTGACCGGTGACGACCTCGGCCTCGCCTACCGGCACAGCGACCTGCCGGAGGACTGGATCGTCACCCGGGCCGCCTTCCAGGCCCGCGTCGGCAACCCCGAGACCATCGCCCAGGCGATGCGCGACATCCGCGACGCTCGCGAGGACACCCAGCCGCGCCGCGTGCGCACCGGCGGCTCCACCTTCGCCAACCCGCCGGGCGGCAAGGCCTGGCAGTTGATCGACGCCGCCGGATGCCGCGGCCTGAGGGTCGGCGGCGCCCAGGTCTCGGAGCTGCACTGCAACTTCCTGCTCAACACCGGCGACGCGACGGCCGAGGACATCGAGACCCTGGGCGAAGAGGTCCGCCGCCGGGTCAGGGAAACCAGCGGCGTCGAGCTGCGCTGGGAGATCCGGCGCATCGGGCGTCCGGCCGCTCCGTCCAGTTCGGGAGACGAGGCATGACCCGCGCCGACACCCATGTCGCCGTCCTGAAGGGCGGCTGGTCGCCGGAGCGCGAGGTCTCGCTCTCGTCCGGCCACGAATGCGCCAAGGCCCTGCGCACCGCCGGGTTCCGGGTCAGCGAGATCGATGTCGACCGCAAGATCGCCGGCACGCTGGAGGCGATGGGTCCCGACGTGATCTTCAACGCCCTGCACGGCCCGGTCGGCGAGGACGGGACGATTCAGGGCCTGCTGAACGTGCTCGGCATCCCCTACACCCATTCCGGCGTGCGCGCGTCCTCGGTCGCCATGGACAAGCCGACGGCCAAGGACGTGTTCCTGCGCCACGGACTGCGCTGCCCCGGCGGCATGGTGGTGGGTCTCGACGCCTTCGAGCAGGGCGATCCGATGGACCGGCCCTACGTCATCAAGCCGATCGACCAGGGCTCCAGCGTCGGCGTCCACATCATGCGCGAGGGCTGCAACTACCGCCCCACGGCCGGCGACTGGCCGTTCGGCGACCAGGTGCTGATCGAGCCGTTCATCGACGGCCGCGAGCTGACAGTCGCGGTGCTGGACGGCGAGCCGCTCGAGGTCACCGAGATCACCTCGGACCGCGGCTTCTACGACTACGAGGCCAAGTACGAGGAGGGTGGATCCGTTCACCTGTTGCCGGCCCCGATCCCGGCGGTGATCCGCGAGGAGGCCCTGGAGACCGCCCGGCGCGCGCACACCGCGCTCGGCTGCCGCGGGGTGAGCCGCTGCGACTTCCGCTACGACGACACGGCCAGCGATCCCGGCACGCTGTACCTGCTGGAGATCAACACCCAGCCGGGCATGACCCCGACATCCCTGGTGCCGGAGCAGGCCGCCTTCCGCGGCATCGGCTTCGCCGACCTGGTCGCCCGCATGGTGGAGGGTGCGCGATGCGATTGCTGAACCCTCTCTCGTCCTCCGGCACGAAGGCCGGAAAGAAGAAGCCGGGCAAGACGACCGGCGCCGGTGCCAAGGCCGCGACGCCGCGGCGTCAGCGCCCGGTCTCGCCCTGGCGCGACCGCCTGATCGCCGCCGCCGTCGCCGTCGCCGCCTTCTCCGGTACCGGCGCGGTGATCGGCTGGACCGTGCAGTCGGGCCGGGCCGCAGAGGCCTGGACGCGCCTGAGCCAGGGCGCCGTGCAGATGACCGCCGATGCCGGCCTGCGGATCGAGGACGTGACCGTCGCCGGCCGGGTCCACACCCGGCCGGACGCCCTGCTCGACCGGGTCGACGTGCGCCGCGGCGCCCCGATCCTCGCCGTCGACCTGGCGGCGACCCGCGAGCGGCTGCTCTCCCTGCCCTGGGTCGCGGACGCCCGGATCGAACGCCGCCTGCCGGACACCCTGCACATCGCGCTGGACGAGCGGCGCCCGCTGGCCCTGTGGCAGCGCGACCGGGAACTGACCCTGGTGGATGACGGCGGCGTCGCGATCGAGGGCCAGGACCTGCGCCAGTTCCACGATCTGCCGATCATCATCGGCGACGAGGCGCCGCAGCGGGCGGCCGCCGCCCTGGCCATGCTGTCGGCGGAGCCGGATCTCGGCAAGCGCGTGCGCGCGCTCACCTGGGTCGGGGGACGGCGCTGGACGGTGCGCCTGGACAACGGGATGGACGTTCAGCTGCCGGAGCTCGATCCCGCCGGCGCCTGGACCCATCTCGCCACGCTGGCGCGCGAGCACGGGGTGCTGGAGCGCGACGTGGTGACGATCGACCTGCGGATCCCCGATCAGCTGATCATGCGCGTGACGCCGGCCGCCCGGCAGCGCTCGGCCGACCGCGGCGAGAACACCTGAGGACGCGAGAGAAGAAGGACACGGTGGTGAGGAAACCCCTCGGCAAGACACGGAGCGGACTGGTGGCCGCCCTCGACATCGGGTCGAGCAAGGTGTGCTGTTTCGTGGCCAGGATCGGCGACATGTCCTCGGGCGCGCTGCGGTCCGGCGGCGGCCTGCCGTCCAGCTCGATCCGGGTGGCCGGCATCGGCCATCAGGTCAGCCGCGGGGTGAAGGCTGGGCGCATCACCGATGTCGACCAGCTCGAGGCCTCGATCCTGAACGCCGTCCACGCCGCCGAGAAGATGGCCGGCGAGACCCTGCGCTCGGTCATCATTAACATCTCCGGCGGCTGGCCCGCCTCCCAGACCGTGGGGGTGGAGGTCTCCGTCGCCGGTCACGAAGTCGGCGACGGCGACCTGCGCCGGGTGCTCGACCAGTGGCGCAGCCTGGAGGGCCTGGACGGCCAGGACCTGATCCATTCGATCCCGGTCGGCTTCACCATCGACGGCACCAACGGCATCCGCGATCCGCGCGGCATGTTCGGCGACACGCTCGGCGCGCACATGCACGTGGTCACCGCCAACAGCGGCGCCGTGCGGACGCTCTCGACCGTGATCGAGCGCTGCCACCTGGACATGGACGCGCTCGTGGTGTCGCCCTACGCCTCGGGTCTCGCCAGTCTGGTCGACGACGAGATGGACCTCGGCGTCACCGTCATCGACATGGGCGGCGGCACCACCAGCTTCGCGGTCTTCTTCGACGGCAACGTGATCTACACCGACTGCATCCCCGTCGGCGGCCATCACGTCACCAACGACATCGCCCGCGGTCTCTCGACGCCGGTGCTCTCCGCCGAGCGGATCAAGACGCTGTACGGCAGCGCCATCCCCTCCCCCCTCGACGACCAGGAGACGATCGACGTCCCGCCGATCGGCGAGGAGGACCACACCCAACCCAATCACGTCTCCAAGTCGCTGCTGGTCGGCATCATCCGGCCGCGCCTCGAGGAGACCTTCGAGCTTGTCCGGTCCCGCCTGGAAGCCAGCGGGTTCGACAAGATCGCCGGCCGGCGCGTCGTGCTGACCGGCGGCGCTAGCCAGTTGCCGGGCGCGCGTGAGCTCGCCCAGCTCGTCCTCGACAAGCAGGTCCGCATGGGCCGCCCGAACCGCGTTCAGGGCCTCGCCGAGGCCGCGGGCGGGCCGGCCTTCTCGACCTGCGCCGGGCTGCTGGTCTACGCCGCCAACCCGCATCTCGACGCACCGCGATTGGCGCCGGCCCCGCAAACCGAGTCCGCCGGCCTGTTCGGCCGCATGGGCTCGTGGCTGAAGGAGCATTTCTGATGCGCGACCGACACTCTTCATCCCCCGCAACCGACCGATCCACCTCGATCCAGCCCGCGGTCGCTGCGAACGGCGCGTGCTGGCGCCGCCAGGCGGTGAGCGTCGTCTCGGGCACCTGCACGGATACCGCCGCCGTCACGCCCCGCGACGGCACCCCGAACACCACCGAGCCCTGCGGCGACGGCCGCTTCCCCATCCAAGAAAAACGCTGAGAGAGACCCGGAGGCACCTGCCATGACCATCAACATCACCGTTCCGAACGACGACAACGAACTGGCGCCGCACATCACCGTGGTCGGCGTCGGCGGCGCCGGCTGCAACGCCGTCAACAACATGATCAGCTCGAACCTGGGCGGCGTGAACTTCGTCGCCACCAACACCGACGCCCAGGCGCTCAAGCAGTCCATGGCCGAGCGCCGGATCCAGCTCGGCGCCGAGGTCACCCAGGGCCTGGGCGCCGGGTCGCGCCCGGATGTGGGGCGCGCCGCCGCCGAGGAGTCGATCGAGGAGATCCTCGACGCCCTGGGTGAGGCCAACATGTGCTTCATCACCGCCGGCATGGGCGGCGGCACCGGCACCGGCGCCGCCCCGGTCATCGCCCGGGCGGCGCGGGAACGCGGCATCCTGACCGTCGGCGTGGTGACCAAGCCGTTCCACTTCGAGGGCCAGCATCGCATGCGGCTCGCCGAAGGTGGCATCGAGGAGCTGACCAGCTATGTCGACACGTTGATCATCATCCCGAACCAGAACCTGTTCCGCATCGCGAACGAGAAGACGACCTTCGCGGACGCCTTCAACATGGCGGACGACGTTCTGCATTCGGGCGTGCGCGGCGTGACCGACCTGATGGTCATGCCGGGTCTGATCAACCTGGACTTCGCAGACATCCGCACCGTGATGAGCGAGATGGGCAAGGCGATGATGGGCACCGGCGAGGCCAGCGGCGAGAAGCGCGCCGTCGACGCCGCCGAATCCGCGATCAACAACCCGCTGCTGGAAGACGCCTCGATGAAGGGCGCGCGGGGCGTTCTGATCAACATCACCGGCGGCTTCGACATGACCCTGTTCGAGGTCGACGAGGCGGCCAACCGCATCCGCGAGGAGGTGGACGCCGACGCCAACATCATCTTCGGCTCGACCTTCGACGAGAAGATGGACGGCATCATGCGGGTCTCGGTGGTCGCCACCGGCATCGCCGCCGAGGGCCAGGCCGCCAAGCCGCGTCCGCAGCTCTCGGTCATCACCCCGCGGCCGACCAAGCTGCCCGAGGCGGAACTGGCGGCGGAGACCGCGATCCGCGCCGAGGCGGCCGCGCCCGCGCCGAAGCCGGCGGCCTCGATGTCGACGCTCGACATCACCCGGCAGGCCGAGAGCGGCATCGGCGAGCTCTCCTTCCCCGAGCCCGAGGTGGCCGAGGACGTGACACCGCTCGAGGCGGCGATCGAGGAGAGCGTCGAGGTGGAGTCGCCCGTCGAAATCGAGGAGGCGCAGATCGTCGGGGCCGCGGCATCGGCGGCGGCGCCAGCCGTCGCCAAGGTCGCAGAGGACGCGTTCGTTCCGGGCGCCGCCACGCTGCCGCCGCGTCGGCCCGAGGCGACCCCGAAAGCGGCCGATCCGTTCCGCGGCAGCGACATGGTGAACGCTACCAAGGCGGAGCCGGAAACGCCGAAGTCGCGTGGTCCGGGCCTGTTCCGCCAGATCACCGGTCTCGGCCTCAAGAACGAGAAGCCGGCGGCGGAACCGGCGGCGAAGCCCGCGCCGGCCCAGGCACAACCGAGCCAGCCGCGCCTCGGCGCCCTGAACCCGGGCGATCGGGTCCGGGCCAGCCAGAACGAGGACGAGATGCTCGACATCCCGGCCTTCCTGCGCCGTCAGGCGAATTGAACAAAGGCCGATAACCTTCTGAATTGACGAAGGTTTCTCGGTAACAGTCTGTAACAAAGAGTGATTTTCGCGACCCCGGTAAGATTGATACATCTACCGGGGTCGCTCTTTGTCCCTTTCGGATGAGAGTGCATTAAAAGCGGGGCCAAATCGCGGCCCGACTATGGGCTGAATAGGGCTTGGTGATTCCCATGACGGCACGTTTTTCCGGATACGCTGGCGCGTCGCGACAGAAGACGCTGAAGCGCGCGATCCCGTGCCGCGGGGTCGGCCTCCACAGCGGCCGGCAGATCTCCATGACCCTGCACCCGGCCCCGACGGATCACGGGATCGTCTTCCGCCGCATCGATGTGGCGGACAAGGACCCGGTCGTTCCGGCCCGGTTCGACCGGGTGGTCGATACCCGCCTCTGCACCATGATCGCCAACGACGATGGTGTGCGGATCGGCACGGTCGAGCACCTGATGGCGGCCTTCGCCGGCTGCGAGGTCGACAACGCGGTTGTCGAACTCGACGGGCCCGAGGTTCCGATCATGGACGGCTCTTCGGAGCCGTTCGTTTTTCTGATCGACTGCGTCGGCGTGGTCGAGCAGGACGCCCCGCGCCGCGCCATCGAGATCCGCAAGCAGGTGACCGTCGAGTTCGAGGGCAAGCGCGTCACCCTCAGCCCGGCCGACCGCTACGCGATCGACTTCGAGATCGACTTCGCCAGCAAGGCGATCGGCCGGCAGAAGCACGGCGTGGAGATGGTGAACGGCACCTTCCGCCACGAGCTCGCCCAGGCCCGGACCTTCGGCTTCCTGGAGGAGGTGGAGCGCATGCGCGCCGCCGGCCTCGGCCGCGGCGGCAGTCTGGAGAACGCCGTCGTGGTCGACGGCGACAAGGTCCTGAACGAGGAGGGCCTGCGCTTCCCGGACGAGTTCGTGCGCCACAAGGTGCTGGACTGCGTCGGCGACCTGTACCTGGCCGGCGCGCCGATCATCGGCCACGTGGACGCGCTCAAGGCGGGCCATCACATCAACAACGAGGCCCTGCGCGCCCTGTTCGCCGATCCGAGCGCCTACGCCGTCGTCGATTACGACGACGTCTATGCCGAGCAGGCCCTGCCGGCGACCGCCTGACCCCCGCGACCCAGCCTCAGTCGCTGGCGACGGCGGTTCCCGCCGTCTCGACCGGCGGCCGCTTGTCGATCTCGTACCAGAGCATGTCATTCAGGATGTAGACCGTGGTTCGGCTGACGGTGATCGCCGTCGTCACCAGCGCCGACGATCCCAGCGTGTTGCCGAAGATCAGCGCCAGCCCGCCCACCCGCAGGATGCTGAGACCGCGATAGATCGCCGCTTTCGTGACGCTGATCGGCACCACCCCGTTCTCGTCCGGCGGCGCCTCGCAGCACACCCGCCAGGCGTATTCGTAGGCATAGGTCATCATCGACGAGGTCGACCCGTTCACGACCATGAAGACCGGGCCCGTCGTCGCCGCCTCCGAGGCGATCAGCAGGTACCAGATCTGATCGGTCAGCACCGTGCCGATCACATAGGTGACCGTCTTGTAGAGCGAGAGCTGCTCGATCGGGATGCCCTCGGCGTATTCCTGGGCGGGCGGCGGGGCCGGGAGCCGGGCCTCTCCGGTCCCGGGCGCCGGCGCCACGCAGTCGACCCGGGGCCCGGCGCAGGTATCCGTCTCGGCGGCGGCCGGCAGCGCCACCAGCAGCGCCATCAGGAATGCGACCGAGACTACCCAGATTCCCCGTGCCGACATCGCTCACCTCCAGCGCCCGTCTGGCGCTCCCCGCGCCGGCCTGTCGCCAGGATACACCGACGGCCGCTATGCGTCAGCGGTCGGCCACTCTCGGCACCAAACGAGAACGGCCGCCCGAAGGCGGCCGCATCCTGATCTCTCGCCGGTCGGAGACGGTTACTCCGCCGCCGCCGCGGCCGGTGCCGGCTGGCGTACCAGGGCGTCGTAGTCATCGACCATCGACCGGGTGAGATCCCCGGGTGTGAAGCGGTACTCGCCGATCTCCCCGACCGGGGTGACTTCGGCGGCGGTGCCGGTCAGGAAGCACTCCTCGGCGTCGGCCATCTCTTCCGGTTTGATGTGGCGCTCGACCACCTCGACGCCGCGCGCCTTCAGCAGCGCGATGACACTGCGCCGGGTGATGCCGTCCAGGAAGCAATCCGGGGTCGGGGTGTGGACCCGGCCGTCCTTCATCACGAAGAACACGTTGGCGCCGGTCGCCTCGGCGACGTAGCCGCGGTAGTCCAGCATCATGGCGTCGTGGAAGCCTTCCTTCTCCGCCTTGTGCTTGGACAGGGTGCAGATCATGTACAGGCCCGCCGCCTTGGCGTGGACCGGGGCGGTATCGGGGGCCGGGCGGCGCCACGTCGAGAGCGCCAGGCGGATGCCCTTCATCTTGGCTTCCGGATCGAAATAGGACGGCCATTCCCACGCCGCGACCGCCAGGTGGATCGTGTTCTGCTGCGCAGAGACACCCATCATCTCGCTGCCGCGCCAGGCGACCGGACGGATGTAGCCGTCGACGATGCCCATGGAGTCCAGGACCTCGCGCTTGGCCGCCTCGATCTGCTCGACCGAGAACGGAATCTCGAAGTCGAGGGTCGCCGCCGAGCGGTGCAGACGCTCGGTATGCTCAAGCGATTTGAAGATGTTGCCGCCATAAACGCGCTCGCCCTCGAACACGGAACTGGCATAATGCAGCCCATGGGACAGCACGTGCACGGAGGCCTCACGCCAGGGGACGAGTTGACCGTCGAACCAGACCGCGCCGTCGCGATCGTCGAAGGGAATCAAGGACATGGTGCCGTTTCCTACCTAAGTCGAAGGGCTGTCGTCGTCACAAACCGTCGTGAAACCCAACAGCCACGTAGTTTTGTTACTCTTATCGGGTCGGACGAATAACATTCGGAAGAAAGTAAGTCAACATGGTTGACGTAAAAAGTGTCGCGAATCCGCTCTTCCTGCGCGAGGAGGAGTTGAGGCAGGCGATCGAGATGCTGTTCTTCGCCTATCGCGACTTCACCGGCGGCCCGGACGAGATGCTGGCCGAGATCGGGTTGGGCCGCGCCCATCACCGGGTGATCTACTTCGTCGGCCGCAATCCCGGAATCACCGTCTCCGAGCTGCTGAAGATCCTGCGCATCACCAAGCAAAGCCTGAGCCGGGTGCTCAGCCACCTTGTCGAGGAGCAGTACATCACCCAGACCCAGGGCGAGCGCGACCGGCGCCAGCGTCTGCTGACCCTCACCCAGAAGGGCGTTGATCTGGAGCGCCGCCTGACCGCCGACCAGCGGGAGCGGATCGCCGACGCCTTCCGCAAGGCTGGGGCCGATGCCGTGCAGGGCTTCAAGCTGGTGCTGCACGGAATCATCGACGAGCCGGATCGCGAGCGGTTCGACGTCTCCGGCGGATCGGGCCACCTGCCAGCGGTGCGGGTGGGCGGAAAGCGGTAGCCACCGTGAGCGAGGACGCCCCGCATATCCTCGTCGTCGACGACGATGCGCGTCTCCGCAACCTGCTGCGCCGCTTCCTGATGGAGAACGGTTTCCGGGTCTCCGTCGCCGCCGACGCCGCCCGGGCCCGCGACCACCTGGAAAGCCTGGTCTTCGACCTGATCGTGCTCGACGTGATGATGCCGGGGGAGAACGGCGTCGCGTTCACCCGGTCGCTGCGCGCGGACTCCGCCGTGCCGATCCTGCTGCTGACGGCGATGGGCGAGAGCGAGGACCGGATCGCCGGGTTGGAGAGCGGCGCCGACGACTACCTGACCAAGCCGTTCGAGCCGCGCGAGCTGGTCCTGCGGATCCGCACGATCCTGCGCCGCGTCGCCGTCCCGCCCGACCCGGTCGAGGAGGCGGAGGCGGAGGGCGGCGAACTGGTGTTCGGGGAGTTTCGCTTCGATCCCCGGCGCACTCTGCTGTGGCGCGGGGAGGAGCCGGTGCGGCTGACGGAATCCGAGGGCGCGCTGCTGGCGATCTTCGCCGCCTCGCCGGGCGAGGTATTCAGCCGGGAGGATTTGGCCGACGGTGAGGACGGCGTCGGCGGCGGCAACGCCCGGACCATCGACGTCCAGATCACCCGCCTGCGCCGCAAGATCGAGCCCGACCCGAAATACCCGCGATACCTGCAGACCGTGCGCGGCCGCGGTTACGTTCTCCGTCCGGACACCTGAACCCGCTACGGCAGGCTCAGCCGGGCCATGCGGCCGCCGTCCACTGTGTAGACCTGACCGGTGATGAAGCCCGCCTCCTCGGAAGCGAGGAAGGCGACCAGGGCCGCGACCTCCTCCGCCGACCCGGTGCGTCCCACCGGATGAATCCGTGCGATGTCGCGGCGGAAGGCGTCGGGGTCCGGCATCGCGTTGACGAAGTCCCGGTTCAGTTCGGTGTCGATCCAGCCGGGGGCGACGGCGTTGCAGCGGATCCCCTCATGGCCGTGATCGACGGCGACCGCCCGGGTCAGGCCGTGCAGCCCCGCCTTGCTGGCGCAATAGGCAACGTGGCCGGGATTCGCCCCCAACCCCTCGATCGAGCCGATATTGACGATGCTGCCCCGGGTCGCGCGCAGATGCGGCAGGGCCGCCCGGATCAGCAGAAACGGCGCCGTCAGGTTGACGGCCAGCGAGTGCTGCCAGTCCTCGACGCTCATGGCCTCGACCCCGGCCTCCCGCATCATCCCGGCGTTGTTCACCAGCACGTCGAGTCGACCGGCACGGTCGACGGCGGCGGCGACCACCCGCTCCGGCACCCCCAGGTCCGAGAGGTCGGCGGCGATCCCGTCGAACGCCGGATCGTCGCCGCGCTGGGCGGTGATGACGGTCGCTCCCTCGTCGCGCAGCCGGACCGCGATGGCGCGGCCGATACCCGACCGACCGCCGGTGACCAGCGCCACCTTGCCCTGGAACCGCGTCACGAGACCGGCTTCCCGCCGTTCACCTCGACCAGCGCGCCGCACATGTAGCGGGCCGCGTCGGAGGCCAGGAACAGGATGACGTCGGCGATATCCTCCGGCTCGGCGATGCGACCGAGAGGTACGCTCCTGCCCAGCTCAGCGATGGCGGTGTCGGGATCGAACCCGCGCTTGGCGAAGCCGCCGCGCAGCATCGGCGTGTTGACCTCGTTCGGGCAGACGGCGTTGACGCGGATGCCCTGGTGGGCGTGGTCGCGGCCCATGCACTGGGTCAGCGAGGCGATCGCCGCCTTGGTCATGCAATAGACGGCATGGTCCGGCCCCGGCGCCATGCCGCCCCAGCAGGAGGCGGTGTTGACGATGGCCCCACCGCCGGACGCCGCCATCAGCGGGATCGCCGACCGGCAGATCCGGAACGGCGCCTCGACGTTGACGGCGACCGACAGCGCCCAGTCGGCATCCGAGGTGTCGGTCACCGGGCCGCGGGTGATCACCCCGGCGTTGTTGACCACGATGTCGAGCCCGCCCAGCGCGGCCCGCGCCGCCCGGGGCAGGTCGTCCGCGTAGGCCGCGTCGGTCAGGTCGCCCGGAAGATGCGCGTCGGCGTCCAGGTCGTCGACGGAGCGGTCGGCAACCGCCACCCGCGCCCCCGCCGCGCGCAGCTTGGCCACGACAACCGCGCCGATCCCGCCGGCAGCGCCGGTCACCAGCGCCGCCTTGTCGGCGAATTCCGTCACGCCGGACCCGCCACGATGCCGTCGTCGTGCAGCCGGCCGATCGCGCCGCTGTCGAGGCCCATGGCCTCGGCCAAAATCTGATCCGTGTGCTCTCCCAGCTTCGGTGCCGGCGCCACCGGGACGCGCGGCAGACCTGCGAACTCGATCGGCGAGCCGGGCGTGAGCACCGGGCCCACCTCCGAGTGCACCACGGTCTCGAACATCGGGTTGGTCTCCGAGGCGCGCCAGTCGTCGGCCAACATCTGGCCGACGGTCTGATACGGTCCCCAGGTCACGCCGGCGCCGATCAACGCCTCCCCGGCCTCGGCAAGCGTCAGGCCCGCGCACCATTTCTCGATCAGCGCGAACAACACCTTTCGCCATTCGTAGCGCAAACCCTCCTGGTCGAAGTCGACGCCGAGCGCCGCCTCCAGACCCCGAACCGTCTCCTCGATCCCGGCGGCCCGGCACAACCCCTTCCATTGCTTGACGGTGATCGCCGAGATCATCACCCGGCGGCCGTCGCCGGTGGCGAAATCGCGCCCGAAGGCCCCGTAGAGATCGTTGCCGATCGGTCCGCGGTCATGGCCGTTGACCTGGACCTCGGCGATCTGGCCGAGATTGCCGACCATGGCCATGGCGACGTCGCTCAGCGCCACCTCGGCGCGTCCGCCCTCGCCCGTGCGTCGGCGCCGGTCGACGGCGGCAACCAGCGCAAGGGCGGCGTGCAGCCCGGTACCGATGTCCCAGCCCGGCAGCACGTTGTTGACCGGCGTGGTGTCCGGTCCGGTCAGGTGCGGGTAGCCGACGGCACAGTTGATCGTGTAGTCGACCGCCGGCGCGGCGTCGGGGCTGCCCTTGACCGCGACCGAGATCGCGTCCGCCCGCTTCGCCGCCAGGGCCTCCTGGGACAGCCAGGCGGCATCGGCGAACGTCGTGAGCAGGATGCCCGCATCCTCCCCCGGCCGCGTCGCCAGGTCCTGGACCAGTTCGCGCCCGCGCGGATCGCGCAGGTTCACCGCCAGCGACTTCTTGCCCTTGTTCATGCCGGCCCAGTAGAGGCTGCGCCCGGTCTCGCGGGACAGCGGCCACCGGTTGAAGTCGAGGCCGCCGCCGATCATGTCGACGCGGATCACCTCGGCCCCCAGTTGGGCCAGCGTCATCCCCGCCAGCGGGGCGGCGACAAAGGCCGAGGACTCGACGATGCGGAGGCGGTCGAGAAGATCGTACACGGCGTCTGCTCCCGGAGTGTCTGTGGAGCGAACCTTACGCGGCCCGACGGCCGGGCGTCATCACCCGGCGGTGGCGCGGTAGACCGTGATCGAGATCTCGTCGCCGCGGGAGTAGTTCAGCCCCTCGACCGCGCCCGCCGGCTCGACGCTCACCCCACGCGCCGCGACCGCCGCCAGGAAGGCATCGTGCTGGCGGCTCTCGACGATGGCGACCGCGCAGTCCGGATCGGCGGCCAGCGCGTCCGCCGCCCCTTCGGCGTCGCTCAGCCGGGTCGCGGTGCCGTGGACGAACACCATGCTCGGCTCGGAGAAGCCGGCGGTCACGATCGGCGTGCCGGGGCAGGACCGGGCCTCGGCCACCACGGGCAGCAGCGAGCGGGCGATCCACAGCCGATCCAGCGACGGCGCCACCACCGCGAAGGTCGCGGCGTAAAAGGCGCACACCCCGACACTCAGCGCCACCAGCCGCGGCACGGACAGGATGGCCAGGAACCGCACCAGCAGAAAGGCCGCGACCAGTCCGAGCGCGCTCGCAACCGCCGCCTCGGGCGAGACGGACCCGCGCAGATGCACGACCGCTCCGACCGGCACCGCCGCGACGACGACCGCGACGACGATGCCGAGCCCGGCGACGATCCGGTGGGCGATCCGCGCCCGGCCGGCCGCGACCAATTCGGTCGCCGTCGCCATGAACAATCCCGTCAGCACGGCGATCGCGGGATAGACCGGGTAGGTGTAGTGCGGCAGCTTGGTCGCCACGAGCTCGAACACCAGCCAGGTCGGCGCGATCCAGCAGATCAGGAAGCGGATATCCGCCTCGCGCCGCCGGGTCCAGGCCAGCACCGCCGCCCCGGCCGCCAGGGCCGCGCCGGGCCAGAACACCGCCAGGAAGACCAGGGTGTGATACCCGGGCGGGGCACCGTGTGAGTCGTCTCCCTGGGCGACCTTGCCGAGCAGGGCGTGGCCGACCGCCTCCTCCAGGAAGGCGGGGCCGACCTTGAGCGTGATCGCCACCAGCCACGGCGCGACGACAGCCGCCGTCACCAGGATGCCCGGCAGCCAGCACAGCCGGCGCAGCAGCTCACGGTCGCGGTTCCACAGCGACCACGCGGCGATCGTGGTGACGACGACCAGGGTGACGATCGGCCCCTTGATCAGCACGCCTAGACCGTGGAACAGCCAGAACGCCGCCGGCGAGCGCCAGCCGCCGCCGAGGAACCCCGGTCTGTCCGGACGGGTGGCGATCCTGTGCAAGGCGATCTGGGCCGCCAGGATCGACGCGACCAGCAGGGCGTCGGTCTTGGCCGTGCGCGCCTCCACTCCGGTGATCAGGGCGAGCGCCATGACAATGCCGGCGGCCACGCCGGCGGTTGCGCCGCCGAGATGCGCGCCCAGCCACGCTGTCATGGCGACGATCGCCAGCGCGCCCAGCAGCGACGGCAGACGATACGCCCAGATCCCGGCGTCCGGCCCGCCGCCGAAGAGCTGCGCGCTGGCCGCCTGCAGCCAGTAGGTGCCGATCGGCTTCACGTGGCGCGGCACATCCTGGAAGCGGATGTCGACGAAGTCGCCGGTCTCCAGCATCTGCCGCGAGGCCTGGGAATAGCGCGACTCGTCGCGGTCCATCGCCGGAATCTGGAACTGCCCCGGCACCAGGGCGGCCAGCGCGATGACCAGCACCAGCGCCCATTGCCGAAGGGAAAGCGAATGATCCGTCGTCATGGCGCGCGCGCATCCTCCGGGATCGGATTGACGCCGACGGTGGTGCGGCGCAGGAGCCAGACCACGCCGAGCAGGTCGACGATGCCGACCAGCGCGCGGCCGATATTCGTGTATTTCGACTGTCCGGCGGCCCGTGGTCGGTCGTCGACCGAGACGTGGACCGTCTCGAAGCCGTAGCGCCGGGCCAGGGCCGGCATGTAGCGATGCAGGCTGTCGAAGAACGGGAAGGCGAGGAACAGCGCGCGCGGGACGACCTTAAGGCCGCAGGCGGTGTCCGGGCAGTCGTCGCGCAGCGCCCAGCGGCGCACGCCGTTGCCGATCCTGGACGCGATCAGCCGGCGCACCCCCGCCGTGCGCCGACGGCGGATGCCGGCGACCAGACCGACCCGCCCCACCGTCTTGGCGTCGATCTCGGCGGCCATGGCGACCAGATCCGCCGGATCGTTCTCGCCGTCGCCGTCGATGGTTCCCATCCACAGGGCGGTCGCGGCCAGGGCGCCGGTCCGCAGCGCGGCGCTCTTGCCCGAACGCGCCGCGTGGCGGATCAGGCGGACGCGGTCCTCGCGGTCGGCGATCTCGGCGACGACGGCGTCGGTGCCGTCGCGGCTGCCGTCATCGACCACGATCACCTCGACGCGGTAGGCGGTCCCGACCGTGTCCAGAATCTCCTGAAGCAACGGTCCGATGGCGCCGGCCTCGTCACAGACGGGAACGATGACGCTGAGCGCGGAACGGTCTTTGAGATCGGTGTCGGGCATTGGCCGGTCATGGAGGCGGTTTCGGCGCCCCTCCTACCAGATCGCGCGGGCCAAGGCGACGCCCTTCACTCCCCGCGCCTCACGATCCACGCAGGCGGCGAAACAGCGCGAGGTAGTTGGCGACGCAGGCCGCCTGGGTGAATTCGGCGGCGTGACGGGCGCTGCCGCCGGCGACCATTCGCTCGGCCAGCCCGGTCTCCTCGATGACCCGGGCGAGCGCGGCGCGCAGCGGATCGACCGCGCCGCGCGGCACGACGAGCCCGTCCTCGCCGTCGCGCACGAATTCGGCGGGCCCGTCGGCGTCGCTCGCCACCAGCGGCTTGCCGTAGGCCCAGGCCTCCAGCGTCACCGTGCCGAACGGCTCGTGCAGCGAGGGAAAGCAGACGATGTCACAGCTGCGGAAGAACGCACCAGTGTCGCGCCGCCAGCCGAGGAAGCGGGTCCGCTCGGCGATACCGAGCTCCGCGGCGAGCGCCTTCAGCGCCTCCTCCTCCGGTCCGCTGCCGGCGATCCACAGATACACCTGAGGCAGATCCGCCGCCGCCCGCATCAGCACGTCGAACCCCTTCACCTTGTGCAGGCGCGACGGCGTGAACACCACGACCGCCCCCTCCGGCACGCCAAGCGCCGCGCGATCGGCGGCGGGGCTGGCGTCGGGCTCGGCGAAGTTGGCGATCATGCTGCAGCGGTCCTCGGGCCAACCGCCGGCGATGACGTGGCGGCGGATCCCCTCGCTGATGCAGATCAGGTGGTCGCAAGTCCGGAAGTATTTCAGATCGTAGAAGCCACCCAGCCGGGCGACCTTGGCGTGGTCGCCGTCCGGCATCCAGGCGCTGGCCCGGCTCATATAGGAGAGCACCACGTCGGGGCGGAGCTCCGCCACCGCGCGGCGCAAGGCCGGGCGGGTCCGGAAATCGAGCCAAGTGCCGAACGGCGCCTCCGATACCGGGACGCCGCCCGCCTCCAGGTCGGCGCGGCGCGGCGGGTTCGGTCGGATCACCGCGCGGGAGTCCTCCCCGGCGGCGGCCAGCGCGTTGGCCAGCGTGACGAAGAAGGTCTCGGCCCCGCCATTGGCGCCGCCGGCGAGGAGGGAAAGGATGCGCACGGGGGTCGGTCCGGCTCACGGGTCTCGGGAGGCCGCACTATGGCGCCGGCCGCCACCCGGACACAAGGTCGCGGATCATCCCAGGCCGGCGATCGCCCCGTCCATCTCGGCGACCAGCCGGTCGACCAGATCGCGGGCACTCTGGCGCCGCGCCATCGGCACGCCCTGGCCGGCCCAAAGCGACAGATAGTCGGCCTTGCCCGCCGCCGCCGCGGCAGTTCGCATCGGCCGGGTCAGGGCGTTCTGGATCGGGAAGGGCAGCGGATCGTGGCCCGCCATCTCGGTCAGGAAGCGATTGCGCACGCCGCGTGCCATCCGCCCGGAGAACGCGCATGTCAGGCCGGTCGAGGTCTCGTCGGCGGCCAGCAGCGCCTCCTTATAGGCCTCCGGCACGCCCGCCTCCTCGCAGGTCAGGAAGGCGGTGCCCATCTGCACCGCGCTCGCCCCCAGCGCCAGGGCGGCGGCGATCCCGCGGCCGTCCATGATCCCGCCCGAGGCGATCACCGGTACTGACACCGCGTCGGCGACCTGCGGCACCAGGGCGATGGAGCCGACCAGCGATGTCTCGAACGCGCCGGCGAAGGTGCCGCGATGGCCGCCGGCCTCCGCCCCTTGGGCGACGATCGCATCCACGCCGGCATTCTCCAGCGCCACCGCCTCGGCCACCGTGGTCGCCGTGCCGATCACCAGCATCCCGCGCTCCTTGGCGGCGATCATGGCGTCCCGCGGCACGATGCCGAAGGTGAAGCTGAACACCTTAGCGCCGCTGTCCAGGACCAGTGGGAACCGATCGTCAAAGGGGTCTTTCAGCCCCTCGGGCAGGTCCGGCGCGGCCAGGCCAAGCTCCTCGTGATAGCGCGCGAGACGCTCCACCTCGGACCCGGCCTCAGCCGGTGTCTCGGGCACGGGAACCGGCGCGAACAGGTTGATTCCGAAGGCCCGGTTGGTGCGGGTCCGCACCGCCGTCGCCGCCTCCGCCATCTTGTCCAGCGGCAGATACGTTGTGCCCATCATTCCGAGCCCGCCGGCCTCCGCGACCGCGGCGGCGAGCGCCGGGGTGTCACCGCCACCCGCCATCGGCGCCTGGATGATCGGATTGCTCATCCCCAGGCGCTCCATAAGCGCGTTCGACCTCGCCATGACCGTCTCCCTGCGTGAATCCCCGCCCGACGCTAGCCGAGCACGGCCGGCACAAAAAGCGCTTTGATTCGATATCGGCGATCGGTTCCAGCGATACCTACTCGGCGACCGCGGCGAGCACCGGGGCCGCGACCGTGTCGAGCAGGGCCGACACAGCGCTGGTCCGGTGGGCGTCACTGCGGCGGACGAATAGGGTCTCGACGATGCCATCCGCCGGCGCCAGCGGGAGCAGGTCGACCCGTCCCTCCGCCGCCGCATCGGCGACGATGCCGCGCGGCATCAGCGTCACGCCGAGACCGGCGGCGACGCAGCCGACGATCGCCTCGATCGTGCCGAACTCGAGCTGGCGCAGGCCGATGACGCCGCGCCGCGCCAGGATCTCCTCCAGGCGTTGGCGGTAGGAGCACCCGGCGCGCAGCACCACGATCCGCACCTCGGGCCGGGCGGCGAGGATCGACAGATCGCTCAGGCCCGGCGGGGTGGCGAGCACCAGCTCCTCCCGGAACACCGCGCGGCTCTCCAGATCCGGATGATCGACCGGGCCGCAGACGAACGCGCCCTCGAGCTCGCCGGCAAGAACCTGCCGCACCAGCTCCGCCGTGGTGCCGGTGCGCAGGATCAGGTCGACCGCCGGATGGGCGGCGACATAGGTAGCCAGGGGCCGCGACAGGCGCAGGGCCGCCGTTGTCTCCAGCGACCCGACGACCAGCCGGCCGCTGGGGTTGCCGTCATCCGCAGCCGCCCGACGGGCGTCGGCCATCAGCATCGCCGCCCGGCCGGCATAGGGCCGCAGCCGCTCTCCCGCCGGCGTCAGCGCGACGCCGCGGCTGTGCCGATCGAACAGCCGGACCCCGAGGTCCTCCTCCAGCGCGCGTATGCGCGCCGTCACGTTGGACTGAACCGTCGCCAACTCATCGGCGGCCCGTTTCATCCCACCGAGCCTGGCAACCGTCTCGAACACCTTGAGGTCATGGACGTCCATCACCGGTTCCGATCGCAATTTTCATAAGCAATCTTTGTAGACGATAGCATAGGCGGGCAGCCGTCACACGAATCGGATAGGATGGCGCCGTCTTAGACGACCATGCTCTGGTAAGACGGGAGGCCGGCGATGCGCCTGGACGAGACGGTGACGGTCGAGTGCACGGACACCGAACAGACCCTGGAGGGCCAGATCGTGCGCCTGCAGGGGGAGCGGGTGGACGTGATGGTGTCGGGCGTGATCCTCACCCTGCGGCGGGCCAAGCCGGGGATCTATGTCGGCACCCGCGGCGGCATGGAGTTCGTGGTGCGGAGCGGACGCTAGGAACGGCCCGCCGTCACGTTCACGCGCGATCGGATTGCGGGGCGATCGCGGCTCAGGCCGCGCTGCGTTCCAGCACGTTGCCGCGCAGCACCTCGACCGACACGTCCATGCCCAAGAAATCCTCCTGCAGTCCGAAGAACGTGCCCTGAAGCGGGATCGCCTGGCTCGGATCGCGGGCGACACCGACACGGATCAGGTTCTCGCCGCCGATGATGCCGTTGGTCGGATCGTACTCGACCCAACCGGCGCCCGGCAGATAGACCTGGACCCAGGCGTGGGTCGACCCGCCGCCCTGGATCGTGCCGGAGTCGAAAGCGTTTCCCGACTCGAGCGCGGGATCGAAGACGTAGCCGGTCACGAACCGCGCGGCGAGGCCGAGGGACCGCACCGCCTCCATCATCAGCAAGGCGAAGTCGCGGCAGGTGCCACGCCGGCGCGCCAGCGTCTTGGCCGGGGTCTGGACCCCCTCCTCGTCGCGGCGCAAATAGATGAAATCGGCCCGGATGCTCTCGGTCATGCGGCGCAGCAGGTCGAGCGTCTCGGTGGTCTCGCCGGTGAAGAACGACCGGGCCCAGGCCTCGATCGCCCCATCGTCCGGATGGTGTCGCACGGTGGTGCGGCCCAGATCCTGAAGCTCGTCGATATCGTAGGCGAACGGCAGGTGGATGGCGTTGGCCGCGACGTCGAAGACCGGATAGTTGATCGCGTAGTGCTCGACCACGATCACGCTCTCGAAGACCAGGCGCTCGGCCATCTCCTCGAACCGCGCCACCGCGACCGAGTTGGAGAAGGTGTCGTGCATCCACCCGACCGTCGCGGCCGGTTCGATCCGCAGGCGACTGTCGACCAGGCGCATGTCGTGGCTGTCCCGCGGCCGGAACAGCAGCCGGTGCTCGCCGAACCGGACCGGCTGGCGATAGGTGTATTCGGTCCGATGAACGATACTCAGGACCTGCATGGACAGCTGCTCGACGTCGTCAGTCCGGGGAGCGGAGATCATAACGCCGAATGGTGAACGAAGCGTTGCCGTTTACTCGGCCGCTTCGGCGACCCCGAAGAAACGGGCGGTCAGCGCCCCACCGAGGCCAAGAAGACCCGCCTGGACCGCGTCGGCGAATCGATGCAGCCACTCCGGATCGATGCGATCGGTCGGCGTCTGGCCGGAAATCTCCATCACCAGGTCGAGCTCGCTCTTCACCCCGTCGCCGAGCTCGAGCCCGTGCTCGCTTTCCAGGCACGCGAGGTCGTACTTGATGCGGTAGAGGCAGAAGCAGATCGAGCGCGGAAACTCGGAATCCGACATCAGGAAGCGGGCGACATCGCTGGTGTTCATGCTGCCCGGACGGGTCCGGCGATAGGCCTGGTAGCCCGATGCCGAGCGCAGCAGGGCGTTCCACTGGCTGATGTCGATCGGCGACCCGGCATCCTCCTCGACGCTCTGCAGCTGGCGATACTTCACGTCGAGCAGGCGCGAGGTCTGGTCCGCCCGCTCGATGTGCCGGCCGAGCTGATAGAAGCGGTAGGCCTGGTCGCGGTACAAGGTCCCCTCGGCGATGCCGGCATGGGCCTGGCAGTTGGTCTTGATGAAGGCGGCCACCTGCGCGAGACGGGGCAGGCTGATGTCGCGGCGCTTCAGGTCGTGCATCTCACCGAAGAAGGTGTTCAGGTGGGCCCACAGCTCCGTGCTGATCAGGTGCCGCACCGTGCGCGCGTTCTCCCGCGCGTTGCCGACCGAGTTCAGGATCGAGGTCGGGCTCTTCGGGTCGATCAGGTAGAAATACAGGACCGCCGCCGCCGTCGCCTCCTTATTGCGGGCGAAGAACAGGTCCTCGTCGGCGTTGATCCGGATCACCGCCTCCCAGTCGCCGGTGGCGCGCGGGTCGCGGGCGAACGAGCCATGGGTGTCCAGCAGACGGGCGAGGTTCTCGGCCCGCTCGATGTAGCGGCCGAGCCAGAAGACGTTCTCTGCGTAGCGTGACAACATGGCGGCTACTCCAGAACCCAGGTGTCTTTGGAGCCGCCGCCCTGCGACGAGTTCACGACCAGCGAGCCTTTCTTCAGGGCGACGCGCGACAGGCCGCCCGGCAGCACCCAGGTCGACTTGCCGGTCACGCAGAACGGCCGCAGATCGACATGGCGCGGCTCGACCTTGCCGTTGATCAGGGTCGGCGAGACCGAGAGCTCGACCATCGGCTGCGAGATGTAGTTGGCCGGATCCTTCTCGATCGCCTTGCGGGTCTCCTCCAGCTCGCGCGCCGAGGCCCGCGGGCCGATCACCACGCCGTAGCCGCCGGCCTCGCCCACCGGCTTGGTGACCAGCTTGTCGAGATTGTCCAGGGTGTACTGCAACCCGTCCTTCTCGCGGCAGAGATTGGTCGGCACGTTGGGCAGGATCGTGTCCTGGTCCAGGTAGTATTTGATCAGCCGCGGCAGGTAGGCGTAGACGCCCTTGTCGTCCGCCACGCCCGTGCCGACCGCGTTGGCGATCGTCACGTTGCCCTTGGCGTAGGCGCGCATCAGCCCCGGCACCCCGAGCATGCTGTCCTCGCGGAACACCTCCGGGTCGAGGAAATCGTCGTTGATGCGCCGGTAGATCACGTGCACCGGACGAAGGCCGCCCGTGGTCTTCATGGACACCTTGTCGTTCTCGACGGCCAGGTCCTGGCCGGTGACCAGCGGAATCCCCATCTCGCGGGCGAGGAAGACGTGCTCGAAATAGGCCGAGTTGAACGGCCCGGGCGACAGCAGAACGACCTGCGGATCGCCGACTGCCTTGGGCGCCATCTCGGACAGGGCGGCGTGCAGTCGCAGACCGTAGTCAAGCACCGGACGCACGTTCATGCCCTCAAACAGGGTCGGCATGGTGCGGCGCATGAGCTGGCGGTTCTCGACCACGTAGGAGACGCCGGACGGGGTGCGGGCGTTGTCCTCGAGCACGACGAACTGGCCATCGCCGCCGCGCACCACGTCGACGCCGCAGACGTTCACGTAGCTGTTCTCCGGCACCTTGAGGCCGACCATCTCGGGGCGATAGTTCGCGTTCTTGAAGACCAGATCGGCCGGCAGCACGCCGTCCTTGATCACCTTCTGATCGCTGTAGAGATCGGTCAGCAGCAGGTTCAGGGCCTGGACCCGCTGGATCGAACCGCTTTCGATCGTCTTCCAGTCCGCCGGCGTGAGAACCCGGGGGATCAGGTCAAAGGGCAGCACCCGGTCCACCGACGAGCCCTCGTGGTAGAGCGTAAAGGTGATGCCGAGGTTGTAGAGCTCGCGGTCGACCGCCTTGGACAGGCGCGTCAGTTCCTTCGGGGTCGTCGCGTTCAGCCGCTTCAGCAGATCCGCCAGTACCTTGCGGCGCTCCGGGTCGCCCTCGTACTCGCAAAAGAACCCGTCGGGCTCGTATCCATCAAGCAGTCGCTGCCGGGCGCTGATCGCTGCCTCCCGTTGTTGCCGTTTAGGATGCCAATAGGAGTAACAACTGGCATTCCGCAGTGCAACAGGCGGGAAAGTCAGACGGCTCAGGGGCGCAGACCGGCGGGCGTTCAGCCGTCGCCGCGCGCCGCGAACACCGGGACCGTTACCGTCCGGTCGGCGGTGACCCGGCCGTCGCGCATCAACACGACGCGCCCGCGCCAGTCGCCGGCGGGCAGGCCGTCCGGGAAGCGTCCCGTGGTGTTCCGCACCCCGAGCGCCCGGAACACCGCGGCCTGGTGACGGTCGAAATCCAGTGTCTGGTCCATCTCGACCGAACCGTCGGGGCGCAGCATCGTCAGCCGCGCGGTGTCGCCGGGCGCCATCCCCGCCGCCCGGAACCACACGACCACCGCCTCGGTCTCGGCATCCAGCGCGTCCCATGCGCCCAGCCCTTTCGAGGCGTCATCGCTGCTCGGGATCCCGTCGGAGAACGCCATGTCCAGCAGGACCGGCGGCTCGACCGCGACCAGCCGGGTCAGGGTCTCGTCGTCCCACAGCGGCTGCGCGCCGAGGGAACACGCCGGGCCGCCGGCCACGCCACGGAACGGATCGATCACCTCCTCGCCGCGGAAGACGGAAACGTGCACATGCGGGAACTCGGTCAGGCCCGACAGGCCGACGGTGCCGAGAATCTGACCGGCCTCGATCGGCTGGCCGGCGCGGACCAGGATGCTGCCCTCGCGCAGGTGACAGTACTGGGTGGCCCAGCCGTCGCCGTGGTCGATCCTGACCCCGTTGCCGCATTCCTTGCCGGCCGCGCGTGCCGCCGCCATGCCGGCCGCCCCGGCATCGGGCTCGCCGTCGCGCGCGCCGATCACCGTTCCGGCGGCGGCGGCCAGGACAGGGACGTCATCGGCGATCCGCGCGTCGTTGGCGAGACCGATATCGGTGCCCTTGTGGCCGTCATAGGACATCTGGTTGCAGCGGTAATCGGCGCGGCCGGGCCCCGGATCGAGATCGACGAAATTCATCACCCAGCAGTCGGTCCCGGGATCGCAGGCGATCGGCAGGGCCAGCGTGATGGGACGGGGGCCGGGACCGGCATCGGTCGAGGCACCGGGGGTCAGCGCCTCGATCAGCATCCGGGAGTCGACCTTGGGGTCGGCCGCCGGGTCGGACGCCTGGTTGGCCGTCGGGTCGGCCGCCTGCGCGCGGTTGGCGTCGGGCGACGGCTCGGCCTCGGCCCGCGGCCTCGGCGGCAGGCGCTTGTCCAGCGGGATATCGATCGTCCACTGGTGATCCTGCGGTCGCAGCACCAGCCAGAAGCCGTAGCCGAACGACGCCATCGCGGAGAGGAAGATGAGGACAAGGAATATGCGGAAGATCATCGCCCCGTCTCCACTCTGATCCGGGCCCGGCCGATCGCCCTACTGCCGGACGCGGACCAGCCGCTGCAGATACTCGCCATACCCCGATTTCGCCAACGGCGCCGCCAGCTTCAAGACCTGCTCGGCGTCGATGTAGCCCATATGATAGGCGATCTCCTCGACGCAGGCGATCTTCAGACCCTGGCGATCCTCGACGGTGCGCACGAACTCCGACGCCTGCAGAAGGCTCGCATGGGTCCCGGTATCCAGCCAGGCATAGCCTCGGCCCATCCGCTCGACCCTGAGGTCGCCGCGCTCGAGATAGACGCGGTTGACGTCGGTGATCTCTAGCTCGCCGCGTGGCGACGGCGCGATCGACGCCGCGATGTCGACGACGCTGTTGTCATAGAAGTAGAGGCCGGTCACTGCCCAGTTGGACGCGGGGTCGGCCGGCTTCTCGACGATCGAGGTGGCGCGCCCGGCGCTGTCGAAATCGACCACGCCATAGCGCTCGGGATCGCTGACGTAGTAGCCGAAGACGGTCGCCCCGCCGTCCTGGGTCGCCTGGGCCTTGGCCTGTTGCAGGATGTCGGTGAGGCCGTGGCCGTAGAAGATGTTGTCGCCCAGCACGAGCGCCGCCGGGTCGGAGCCGACGAAGTCGCGCCCGATGATGAACGCCTCGGCGAGGCCGTTCGGTTCTGGCTGGACGGCGTAGGTGATCTCGATCCCCCACTTGGTGCCGTCGCCCATCAGGTGCTGGAACGCCGGCTGATCCTGGGGCGTGGTGATCACCAGGATCTCCCGGATGCCGGCCAGCATCAGCGTGGTCAGCGGATAGTAGATCATCGGCTTGTCGTAGACCGGCAGGAGCTGCTTGCTGGCCACCATGGTCAACGGATAGAGCCGCGTGCCGGAGCCGCCCGCCAGGATGATGCCTTTCATCGAACCTTCTCCTCTGCCGCCATGCGGGCGGCGAAAACCTCGTCCAGCGCCGCCTGCCAGGACCGGCGGGGCAGGGACGGCAGCGCGGACACCAGGCCCGCGCAGTCGAGCACCGAATAGGCCGGACGCCGGGCCGGCGTCGGGTACTCCTCGGTGGTGATCGCCTGCACCACGGGCCGCCGGCCCCAGGCGTCGGCCGCGCGCGCGAAGATCGCCTCGGCGAAGCCGTGCCAGGTCGTCTCGCCCTCGCTCGTGTAGTGATAGGTCCCTGGCACGACCGGGGCGCCCTCGATGCGGGCGCGGCTCAGCGCCAGCACCGCCCGTGCGATGTCGATCGCGGCGGTCGGCGTGCCGTGCTGATCGGCGACCACCCGCAACTCGTCGCGGTCCTTGCCGACCCGCAGCATGGTGTTCATGAAGTTGCCGCCGCGCGCGGCGTAGACCCAGGCGGTGCGCAGGATGACATGGTCCTCGATGGCGTGCCGGATGGCCGTCTCGCCCGCCTCCTTGGAGGCGCCATAGACGCCGAGCGGGGCGACCGGATCCTCCGGCCGGTAGGGCCGCGTGCCGGTGCCGTCGAAGACATAGTCGGTGGAAATGTGGATCAGGCCGATGCCACGTTCGGCGCAGGCCGCCGCCAGTGCCGCCGGGCCATCGCGGTTGACGGCGAAGGCCAGATCCCGCTCCTGCTCGGCCTTGTCGACCGCGGTGTAGGCGGCGGGGTTCACCACAAGATCGGGTTGGACCGCGTCCAGCGCGCCGTCGATCCGACCCGGCTGGGCAAGGTCGAGACGGTCCCGCCCGACTCCCACCAGGTCGAGACCGGCCGCCGCCGGATCGCCGGCGAGCCGCACCAGGGCGCCGCCGACCTGACCGCTCGCGCCGGTGACGAGAACCCGCATGGTCAACCGCCCTTTCCGACCCGGGCGAGGCCGGCGCGTTCGACCAGCGGCCGCCACCAGGTCTCGTTGTCCAGGTACCACTGCACGGTCTTCTCGATGCCGCTCTCGAACGTCTCGCGCGGGGTCCAGCCGAGATCGCGCTCGATCTTGTCGGCGTCGATGGCGTACCGGAAGTCGTGGCCCGGGCGGTCGGTGACGAAGGTGATCAGCTCGCGCCGGCTGCGGCCGTCGGGCAGCGCCGGCGCGTGCTTGTCCAGCAGGTCGCAGATGGTCTCGACCACAGTGAGGTTGGCCATCTCGTTGTGGCCGCCGATGTTGTAGCTCTCGCCCGGAACCCCCTGGGAGAGGACGGTCCAAAGCGCGCGGGCGTGATCCTCAACGAACAGCCAGTCGCGGACGTTCTGACCGTCGCCGTAGACCGGCAGCGGCTCGCCCTTGAGGCCCTTGATGATCATCAGCGGGATGAGCTTTTCGGGGAAATGGAACGGCCCGTAGTTGTTCGAGCAGTTCGACACCACGACCGGCAAGCCAAAGGTCTCGCCCCAGGCTCGCACCAGATGGTCGGACGACGCCTTTGACGCCGAATACGGCGACCGCGGATCGTAGGCCGTCTCCTCGGTGAACATGCCGTCATCGCTGAGCGACCCGAACACCTCGTCGGTGGAGATGTGATGGAAGCGGAAACCCTTGGCCCGCGCCCCGTCCATCGCCGCCAGGTGCTGGCGCGCCGCCTGCAGCAGGCGGAAGGTGCCGACGATGTTGGTCTGGATGAAGTCCTCCGGCCCGTCGATCGACCGGTCCACATGGGATTCGGCCGCCAGATGCATCACCGCGTCCGGGTCATGGCTCTCGAACACCCGCTTCAGGGCGTCCGCGTCCGTGATGTCGACCCGCTCGAAGGCGTAACGGTTGCTATCCTCGACGCCGGAGAGCGCGGTGCCGCTGGCGGCGTAGGTCAGCTTGTCGACGTTCACCACCTTGACGTCGGTCTCGGCGATCAGCAGGCGGACGACCGCGGAACCGATGAACCCGGCGCCGCCGGTGACCAGAACCGTTCTAGGCTGCGACATGGCTGTCTCCGGCACGTGGTCAGTAGCTGAAATAGGCCGGCAGATCCGCCAGCACGGGGTGCTTGGTGTCCTTGTCGGACAAGGTCGGCGTCACGCCGTCCAGAGGCCAGTCGATAGCGATCGCCGGGTCGTCCCAGGCCAGCCCCTTGTCGTGGTCCGGCGCATAGGGCGCCGTGACCTTGTAGATGACCTCGGTATCCGGCTCCAGGGTGACGAAGCCGTGCGCGAAGCCGATCGGGACAAGGATTTGGTTCCAGGCCTCCGCCGAAATCTCGGCGCCGACCCACTGGCCGAAGGTCGGAGAGCCGTGGCGGATGTCGACCGCAACGTCGAAGATCCGGCCCTTCACAACCCGCACCAGCTTGTCCTGCGCGAACGGCGCGGTCTGGAAGTGCAGGCCGCGCAGGACGCCGACCGCCTGACTCATGGAGTGGTTGTCCTGAACGAAGTCGAGGTCGATGCCGTGCTCGGCGAGCGCTGACTTCTTGTAGGTTTCGGAGAAGAAGCCGCGGGAGTCCCCGAACCGCCTCGGAGTCAGGATCTTAACGTCCGAGATACCCAGCGATTCAATCTGCACGTTTCCCCTCCGGAATGCGACGGCCCGCCCTGCCAAACGCCTGCGGAACGATGCGGATCGGTGGGCGGTCAGGACCGCGCCGGGTGATAGCATGCGGGTCGCGCGGACCACAACTACGGAGGTCATCCGATTTCGCGGCAATGCGCCAGTATGTTAATGTTCACACTTGGATTCACCCGATCCGATGTATGGTGAAACAATTCTGACGGATTCTTGATCGAAGCGGCTAATGTAGGCGGCGCGTCAATCGGTACCCAATGAGCCTGACTATCGACCCTCTTCCCGAAAGATCAGCCGCGCAGGTCGTTCACTTGCGGCCTCGGGCCCTTGATGCCAGCACGTCCGGCGGGCAGAGCCGCGCGCCCCTGCGCGCCCACAGCTGCACCGTGGTCATCGTCTCCTATCGCACCGGGTCGGTCCTGATCGACAGCGTCGGCGCGGCGCTGGCTCAGGAGGGCGTGAAGAACGTGGTGTTGGTCGACAACGGCAATTCCGCCGAGACGCGCGCCGCCGTCGACCAGCTCGCCGCCGGAGAGGACCGGCTCATCATCGTGCGCGGTCAGGGGAATGTCGGTTTTTCCAAGGGCTGCAATCTCGGCGCCCGGGAGGCCAGCACGGCCTACATCCTGCTGCTGAACCCTGATTGCATCCTGAGTCCGGGCGTGGTGAACCGCGGTTTCGAGGTGTTCGACGAGGCGCCCGAGGCCGCCATGGTCACGGTGCGGGTCGAGAACCCGGACGGCAGCGAGCAGCGCGGCGGCCGGCGCAACCTGATGACGCCGTGGACCTGCCTTGTCGAGCTGTTCCGCCTCGACAAGCTGATGCCGGATCACCCGCACTTCCAGAGGCTCAACCTCAACGAAACCGAACCGCTGGACGAGGTCACGGCCGTTCAGTGCATCTCCGGCGCCTTCATGATGATCCCGACCGACTTCTACACGGCGCTCGGCGGGATGGATGAGGACTACTTCCTGCACGTCGAGGACGTCGATCTGTGCATGCGGGTCGGCAAGGCGGGAAGGCAGATCCTCTACGTCCCGGACACCGCCGTGACCCATGTGAAGGGCACTAGCCGGGTCTCGCCTTTCACGGTCGAATGGCATAAGTCGGTCAGCGCCACGAAGTATTTCCGCAAGCATTTCCGGCCCCAGTACCCGGACCTGATCCTGCGGATCATCAGCCTGGCGATCTTCGCGCGCCTCGCCTATCGCGCCATTCCGATCACCATCGCCTGGATCGCCGATCTGCTGCGCCGCGGCTCCGGGGCACAACGACGCCCGCCCGAGTGAGCGCCGACTACCCCCGCCATCCCTCCCGGAACCCCCGCAGGATCGCCGAGATCTTGGCGCGCCTGTCGTCCTCGTAGACCGCGGCTTTCCAGACGTCGTACGCCGCCGCCATCACGTCCCAGGCGATGTAGGCCGGCACGAAGGCGGCAAACCGCCGCCAGACACGCACGCGGTTGCGGTGGATCAGGTGCCGCCGCCAGGCCGCGTGGGTGTTCAGCGCAACCCGGCGGCCGAGCACCTCGGTCTCATGAAACTCGCCGAGCCGATGGCGCAAGTGCGCGTCGCCGATGCCGACGATCTCGAACCCCGCCCGCCGCAGGCGCAGGCAGAACTCGATGTCGACATAGTCGATGAAGAAGGCGTCGGCCATGGGGCCGACCACGTCCAGCACGGTCCCCCGGATCAGGCTGCCCGAGGCGATCGCGAACACGCCGTCCCGGACGACGGCGCCCGGAACCATCGGGCCGCGCCGCAGCGACCAGCCCGACCGCCCGGCCAGCAGATACGGCCTCAGCGTGCCCTCCGCGTCGCTCAGCCGGGGCGCCAGCAGGCCGACGCGCCGGCGGTCGGGGAGCGCCCGCCATCCGTCGAGCAGCCGCCGCACCATGTCCGGGGCCGGAACGCTGTCGTCGTCGAGCAGCAGGATCCAGTCGGCGCCGAGGCCGCGGGCGATCTCCAGGCCCTGGTTCTGAGCGGAGGCCAGGCCCCGGTTGTCGGCGTTCTCCACCAGGGTCAGCGACTTCTCGGCCGCCGCCCGGTCGCGCAGGCGGCGGCGGATATCGTCGCGGCTCGCATTGTCGACCAGCACGACACGGTCGCATTGGGCGAGTGCCGCGCTTAGCACATCCTCGAGACCTGGGTCCGGATCGTGACTGACGATGACCGCGACGACCCGCGCCGCTTCCCCCGGCGCCGCGACCCGGTCCGCGAGATCGGCGATGGGGCGGGCGTCGACCGCGCGCCGCAGGAACGCGAGAGGCGACCACGTCATCGCCGACAGCGCCGATCCGGTCGCGGTCGCGGCGATGGCGGCGCGCTCGCGCAAGGCCAGAGGCAGGCCGCCGACAGCCTCAAGGATCGCGCGCCACCGGCCGGCCGCCCCACCGCGCGGCAGTGCCGCCAGGGTCGCGGCAAGCGCCAGGGCCGCCGTCACCGGGGTGAACAGCAGCGCGGTCGCCGGCGGCATCGACCGCGCGAACGTCCAGATCCGGTTGCGCGTGGCGTGACGGAGCACGAAGTCGGACGGGGCCGAGCCGGACCCGACGTGACGGACAACCGCCCATGGCGTGACGATCGACCGCCAGCCGGTCCGGCGCAGCCGCAGCGCCAGGTCGACATCCTCGTAGAAGCAGAAGAACCGCTCGCAGAAGCCGCCCGCCGCCTCGAACGCGTCGCGCCGGTACAGCGCCGCCGCCGCGCAAGGGCCGAAGATCTCGCTCTCCGCGACCGGCACCGCGATCCGGCCCCGGCCCCCGCGCCAGGCTGCGCCCCACGGCGCGTACGGGTCGCCAAGCCCGTCCAATCGATGCGGGTCGGCGTCGAGCAGCTGGACCGAGGCGACGCTCGCCGCCTCCGGGTGGCGCTCGGCCGCCCGGATCAGCGCGTCCAACCACCCAGGCTCGGCGAACGCGTCCGGGTTCAGGGTGACGAGATGGCGGCCCTGGGCCTGGCGGGCGGCGAGGTTGTTGGCCGCGGCGAAGCCGAGATTGGTCGGGCTACGGACGACCGTTAGCCAGTCACGCGGGGTCAGCGCCTCGACGGCGCCGTCGGTGGAGGCGTTGTCGACCAGGATGACCTCGAAGTCCGTGCGGGTCTGGTTCGCGACGGCATCGATGCACCGGGCGAGATACTCCCCCGACTGGTACGCGACGATGAGAATGGAGGCGGCAGGATTCGGGGTGGACACGGTTGCGATCGCACGCGGGGTCGACGGAACCACCACCCTATCACGTCGATTTGGCGGCGCGAGCATTGTCCCGCTTGACAGCACCGGCCTCGACCGGACCAATGCGCGTCTGCGCCACACCCGACCCGAGCTCCGGCCCGATTCGAAGGATGTTATGACCCGTATTGTATCGCGGTTTCCGTTGCCGCCGATGAGCCTGGGCACGGAGCGCCATCTAGCCGTCCACACCTACGGTGACCCCGACGCCAGCCCCAAGGCCTATCTGCAGGGCGGGCTCCACGCCGGCGAGTTGCCGGGACCGCTCGCGCTGCATCACCTGATCCGGCGCCTGGATGCCGGTGAGGACGAGATCCTTGGCCATGTGATGATCGTGCCGGTGGCCAACCCGATCGGCCAGTCGCAGGTTCTGCGCGGCGCCATGGTCGGCCGCTTCGCCGAATCCGACGGCTCGAACTTCAACCGCGGCTTTCCCGATGTCTCCCGGGAGGTTGCTGATGTGGTCGCGGGCCGCTTGTCGACCGATCCCGACGCGAACCTGGTGCTGGTGCGCGAGGCGATCGCCGATGTCCTCGCCGACCGGGCCGAGAGCGCGACCAGCGAAATCGATTACCTGCGGGTGACGCTGATGCGGCTCGCCTGCGACGCCGACCTCGCGCTCGACCTGCACTGCGAGGAAGAGGGACTCGTCCATCTCTACCTGGACAAGACGCTCTGGCCGGCGGAACAGCGCCTGGCCCGGACGCTGGCGAGCGAGGTGACCCTGCTGACGGACGTCACCGGTTCGATGTCCTTCGACGAGGCGCTCGGAACGCCGTGGCGACATCTGGCGGGCGGCGCGGCGGAGGCGATCCCGGCCGGTCCCGTGGTTTCCACGGTCGAGCTGAGAGGGGCGGCGGATGTCGGCGACGCATTGGCCGAGGAAGACGCGGACCGGCTCTACCGGGCGCTTCAGATCTATGGCGTGGTCGGCGGCGGGGAGGAATCCGCGGCAGAGGACGGGCCGGCGCTCTGGGCGATGCCGGTGGAAGGCATGGAGCGGGTCACCGCGCCCACTCCCGGCATCATCAGCTTCCGCGTGCCGCTTGGCGCCGAGGTCGAGGAGGGACAGCCGATCGCCGACCTGATCGACCCGACGGCGGACGATCCGGCGGAGGGGCGGCTCGAGCTGACGGCCGGCTGCGCGGGGCTGGTATACGCTCGGCGGGCGCAGCGCTTCGCGCCGACCGGCGCCACCGTCGCCAAGATCGCAAGCGACCGGACGACGGCCTCGGCCACCACCCACCTCACAGACTGATCTCAAACGGCTTCCCCTGACTTCAAGGCTGCGACTGACATGCTTGTTCTCGGCATTCACATGGGCCACGACGCCTCGGTCTGCGTCGTCGATGACGGCAGGATCGTCTCGCTGATCGAGCGCGAGCGCCATACCCGGGTGAAGCACGCCGCCATCACCGCCGTCGAGGACATCGAGCGGGCGCTCAACGATGCCGGTGTCGACCTCAAGGACGTCGACTTCGTGTCGGTCACCGCGACCCAGAACTGGCCGTTCATCTTCTACGACAAGGACGAGTTCGCGTTCGATTTCGATATCGAGATGGCGGACGCGGCCAGGTTCTCGCCGGAGCATCGCGACCAGATCACCCACGCCATCGGCTGGCTCCGCAAGAACGACGTGGCCTACCGCGAATGGAACCGGTGGGTGTTCGATCAGGAGGGCGCGAATTTCCGCATGCTGAGCGGCACGCCAGTCGATTTCGACTCTCCGAAGACGGACTACTTCGCGAACATAGAGTTCCCGATCTACCCGAAGGTCTGGGATTCCGAACCATCGTTCAGATCGCTCAGGGAACGGGACATCGGGGATCTCCGCCGGCTCGTCACGGGGCCGATGCCTCTGCGGCTCTTTCACATGCCGCTTCGGGCCCGTATTCGCGGACGCGAGATCCCGGGCGCGCTGATCCCCCACCACCTCGCCCATGCCGCCAACGCGTTTTTCCAGTCCGACAAGGACAGCGCGATGATCGCCACCTATGACGGGAGCGTTCGCAAGGAACGGTACGGCCATGGCGGCGGCCTCTTCTGCGTGGCGACCGGCAATGTTGTGACGCCGTTCCTGCCAAACTTCCTAACCTCCTCCAACATGTACAACCGGGTTGGCGTCTTCCTGAAGCTCGACACGGGGCCGGGCGCGCCAGGCAAGCTCATGGGGCTCGCGCCCTACGGGAAGCCGCGGTTCTTCCCAACCGAAATGGTCGGCAACCTTTACGACAACCCGGCCGTCATGTCGGTCGACGAGCATTTCAACACCAAGCACGCCGAGCACCTTGTCCAGCATGCCACCGACCTTGCCACCGCGCTTGGCTATGCCGACACCAAACCGACGGAAGAGACCAAGCTGTCGCGGTTCTCGACCGATCTGGCGGCGACGACACAGAAACTGTTCGAGGAACAGATCCTCGCCGCCACCCATGTGTTGCAACGCGCCGCGGTGGCCGGCGGACTGCCAACGCAGAATCTGTGCCTGTCCGGCGGCGGCGGCCTGAACTGTCCGACCAATGCGCGGCTCTGGCGCGAAGGCCCGTTCGAGAATGTGTTCGTGCCGCCGACCTGCGATGACTCCGGGCTGGCGATCGGATCGGCCCTGTATGCCACCCACACGCTGTTCGACCGGCCGCGCCAGGATCAGGGCTCGACGACCTCGACCTCCGCCTATCTCGGCCAACGCCACAGCCAGGAGAGCATCGAGGCGGCGATTGAGGCCAGGCGCAATAATCTGAAGGTGACAGAGCTCGGCGGCGCGGCCCCGGCCGACGCCGCGAAGGCGCTCGCCGGCGACGCGGTTGTCGCCTGGTTCGAGGGGCGCAGCGAGATCGGCCCCCGCGCGCTCGGTCACCGTTCGATCCTCGCCGACCCGAGGGCCGGCGCCAACTGGAAGCGGGTTAACAACATCAAGACCCGCGAGGAATGGCGGCCGTTCGCGCCAGCGGTGCTGGAGGAGAAGGCCGCCCACTGGTTCGACGGGTGCCAGTTGCCCTCGCCGTTCATGCTCTACACGGCGCGGGTGATCTCGCGCGACCTGCCGGCGATCACCCATGTCGACGGCAGCGCCCGCATCCAGACGGTGGCGAAGGACTGCGGCGGCTTCCGCGAGCTGCTGGAGGAATTCGACAAGGAGACCGGGGTGCCGGTGGTGATGAACACCTCGTTCAACGGCCCCGGCGAGCCGATCGTCGAGACGGCGGACCACGCTCTGGACTTCTTCGAGAAATCGCAGCTCGACAGGCTCTACATCGGCGGCTGCCGCATCGAGCATAAAGGCGATCGGGAAAGCTGATTAGCGAATCCCGGTCGCCGTCCTGGTCTGGGATCAGAATGACGACCGGAAGTCTGGACGGCTACTTCAGCAGATCGAGGATGAAGCGCGGCAGCGCGAAGCTGCCCTGGTGCACCGCAGGCGTGTAGTAGCGGGTCTCGATCCCGGTGTTGTCGAACCGGGTCTCGAGCACCGCGAGGTCGGTCGTGCGCTTGCCCGCGTCGTCGGTCGCCCAGCCAAAGGCCATGAAACCGCCCTGGTAGGTCGGCACCGGCGCCACGAAGAACCAGACATCGGCGAAACTCTGGCCGAGGCGGTGCCAGGAATTGGTCACCTCGGTGCCCTGCAGCGCCGGGACGCCGTTCTGCGTCACCACGATGCCGCCCTCGGTCAGGCAGCGCTTGCAGTTGGCGTAGAACTCGGCGGTGAACAGGACCTCGCCCGGCCCGATCGGATCGGTGCTGTCGACGATGATCACGTCGAACCGGTCCGCCGTCTCGGCGACATAGGCCGCCCCGTCGGTGATCACCAGGTTGAAGCGGGCGTCGTCGAAGGCGCCCGCGCTCAGCGACGGCAGGTGTTCGGCGCTCATATCGACCACGGCGCGGTCGATCTCGACCATGGTCAGATGCTCGACCTCCGGGTGCTTCAGCACCTCGCGGGCCATGCCCCCGTCGCCGCCACCGATGATCAGGACGCGTTTGGCGTTCCCGTGCGCCGTCAGCGGCACATGGGTCAGCATTTCGTGATAGACGAATTCATCGCCCTCGGTGGTCTGGACCACGCCGTCCAGGGTGAGCACCCGACCGAACTTCTCGTTCTCGAAGATGATCAGGTCCTGGTGCTCGGTCGTTTCGCGGTAGAGCACGCGGTCCATGCGGAGACCCTGGTTCAGCCAGGGATGCAGGGTCTCCGTGAACCAGTCCGTCATACCACCATGCCCCGACAATGGTCGCCGACATTGACGCGGTCCGGCGAGAACGCCGCCTTGAGCACGTCGATCGCCTTGTGCGGCTGCGCGTCGCCGCACATGAACACGTCGAACGCCGCATAGTCGCATTCCGGCCAAGTGTGGACCGAGATGTGGGACTCCGCCAGCACCGCCACGCCCGACACCCCGCCATTCGGCGAGAAGTGGTGCAGGTGGATGTGCAGCAGGGTGGCGCCGGCCTCGGTGACGCAGTCGCGCAGCGCGCTCTCGATATGCTCGATATCGTCGAGCTTCGAGGCGCCCCACAGATCGATGATCAGGTGGGTGCCGGCGAAGGTCAGGCCATCGCGCTTGACGAAATGGTCGAAACGTTCGTCCGAACTACTGAAACCCGTGGAGGGAAGCCGGATAACATTGTCGTCGCTGTGACGACGGGCGGATTCGTCCTGGAATTCGCTCGGCTGAGTGGCCGAGTCCATCCCCAATTCGGCGGTGAGTTTCATCTCTCACTCCTCCTAACCAGAAGATTGACCCAGCTACCCTTAGACCCTCCACCCCCATGGACCACGGCGGGCCCTACGGGACGAGCGGAATGGGCAGACAAGAAAACCCACCCCAAAGGGGGCGGGCCTGCACGAAGTTCCACCGGTTTGGACGCGGCGGCTATCGTGGTCGGCAGTGCGTCGAGTTCACCTCCGTAGGGGGACTTACCCCTGACGCCAATTGTTCGGGCCGCCGGTCTCCACCATGGGCCCAAAAAGAAAGGCCCGGATCCGTGGGGCACCCGCCCCGCCGTTTCCCGGCCGTTTCTAAGCGCGCAAGATGGAGAGAACGGTCCGGCAGGTCAAGGAGTTTCGTGCGGAAATCCACAGCATATCCGGCTTGACCGCCACGCATGGCTCATGGCTGGCTCGACCCGATCCGACGCATGTGGAGAGCGCTATGCCCCTCGATCTCTGGCTCGCCTTCGTGACCGCCTCGTTCGCCATCCTGCTACTGCCGGGACCAACCGTCCTGCTGGTAGTCGGTTACGCCCTCGGCGCCGGCCGGCGCGCGGCCTTCGGGGCCATGGGCGGGGTGCTGCTCGGCGATCTGGTGGCCCTGGTTGTCTCGGCGGTTGGCCTCGGCGCGATCCTGGCGAGTTCGGCGACGGTGTTCACGGTGATGAAGTTCGCCGGTGCCGCCTACCTGATCTGGCTTGGCATCAGGATGTGGCGCGCGCCCGTCGACCCGCACGCGGTGGAGGCGGCTGAGGACGCGGCCAAGCACGGACGACGGCGCGGCGAGGGCCGCAAGCGCGCCCTGCACGGATTCATCGTCACCGCCCTGAACCCCAAGCTGATCGCCTTCTTCGTCGCCTTCCTGCCGCAGTTCATGACCCCGAACGCGCCAGTGCTGGACCAGTTGCTGGTGCTGGCCCCGACCTTCCTGGCGATCTCCGTGCTGACCAACGGCTTCTACGCCCTCGCCGCCAGCGCGGCGCGCGACCGGCTACGCTCGGCGCGGGCCTTGCGGGCGATCAACCGGGTCGGCGCCGGGTGCCTGATCGGCGCCGGGCTGATGACGGCGGCGCTGAGGCGGGCGTGAAGACCCTTGCCGCCCTTGCCCTATGCGCTGTTCTCGCGGCCTGCCAGACGACGACGGTGCGAGACGAACGTTTCTTGCGATTTTTCGATGAGTTGGCGTTTGGCAGCGAAACGGCCGGGTCTCGCCAGCAGTCGAACACACTCGTGCGCTGGGATGTGGCTTGGACATGGACCGTCGACGGCAGCCCACTCTTCGTCGATGTCGTTCAGGCGCGCATGTCCCGCATCCTCGGCATCGCCGGCCTCGAGGGCGAGCGGGTTGAGACCGGCGCCAATCTGCGCATCATCCAGGACCCTGGGGGCACCACCTATCCTGTCCGCCGGGATCTGGCGTCCTGTGTGATCCGCTACCGACATCGCGATGGCAGGATCCTCAGCGCGGAAATCCGTATCGCGGCGGATGACCGGAACGCCATCAGTCACTGCCTTGATCATGAAGTGATGCATGCGCTCGGGTTCCGGTTCCATTCCGGGGTGATTACGTCGGTCATGAGCCCGTTCCACAGCCAGAAGACCTTAAGTCGCTGGGATATCATGGCGATCCGCGCGCTGATGTCGGAGGGCATGGTTGCCGGGATGGGCCGCAGCGAGGCTCTCGACCGGGTGAATGCGACGCTCCCGGACCTGCGGATCTATGCCGAGCGACACGTCCAGAACGATTGGTGAGAGTAGGCAGATGCTGAAACGGACGGTTCTGATCGCGACCTTCGTACTGCTGTTGGCCGCCCCTGACGCCGCGTGGGCGCAGGGAGCCGACTGGTCGCCGGTCAACGCGGAGGAGACCAAGATCTACCTCGACCTACCGGAGACCGAAGGCCTGGGCGTGTTCTTTCGATCCCAAAGCGAGGACTACTCCGCGACCCGCTATCTCGCGCGGTACCCGACAAACGCGCACAAGCTGGACGGGGCTTTGCTCGTCTATATCGAGCTGTCGCCCGGGTACCATTTCAAGACGTCGTTCGACGTGGACCGGGTTATCGATTGGACCCTGAAAGCCGGCGCGATCGAACGCGGTCGGCAACTGACGGTCAACACGACGAGAGGGCCTTTGAACGTCCGCATGTTCTCCTTGGACAAACAGTTCCAGTGCGGCGCCTTCTCGCAAACCTGGGGACAGGGCGGATCGATGACCACATCGGCCGGCAGCCACAGGCTGATGGGTTACATGTGCGACGAGTCCGGAGAACCGGTGACCGAAGAGAGGATCGCGGAAGCCGCCGCCGCCATAATCGTTCGCGATTGACCGGCGCGGGTCCGCGAGGCGGACCATTGCGTCGGGTGGCGGCAACCGCCATCTACCTGCACAGGATCGTGGCGCGGGGGACGGGACCCACATGCAGTGGCTGCGGATTGTCATCTACTCGTCCGTGGTGGTCGCCTCTGTTTTCACCTTCGCGGCGGCTGAGATCTGGCCCGGTGACGCCGACCTCTGGCAGAACCTGTTCGCCGAGGCCATCGGCGTCGCCTTCACCGTCGTCGTGGTCGAGAACCTGATCAAGATCGCCAACCAGCGCCGGTCGAAACCGGCACGCTACGCGGCGTTCAAGGACATCCTGCTGGTCCATGGCCGCCTGACCTCTCTGTGGTACCAGATGGTCCGCGCCGCGCTCGATCCCGCGCGCCACGGCCATCTGCTCGACGATGCGTCCCTCCGGCTGCTCGACCCGCGCTTCGGCGAGGTGGTCATGCGCCTCAATCTCGACGCCGACTCCCCGGCCCTGCCCAGGCGTGACTGGCGGTCCTACCTGAAGCACCAGATCGAGGACATCGAGCGGGCGATCGACCGTTGCCTGCAGCGCTATTCCGCCTTCATGGAGCCCGAACTGATCCAGTCGCTGCAGGATCTGGAGCGCACCAGCTTTTTCGATTACGGGAAGATCCAGGCCTCGTTGCCGCAGATCGGCGAGGAGCTGGGCATGCGCCGCACCCCGTATTTCGGTTGGGGCCGCGAGGAGACGGCGCAGGAGCTGCTGATGCCGCTGGACCGGCTGGCGGCCCTCCTCGCGCAGCACCGAAGCGAGTTCCACGGCATGCCGGGCATCCCGGACAGCATCGACCTCGACCACCGCGGCCGAATCGAGGCCCTGCGCAAGGCGGCCGCCGAGAGGGCCGCCACCCCGCGCCCAGCGGTCAGTCCGGTCGCCTGACGACGAAGTCGATCTCCACCAGCGCCCCGCGCGCCAGCCCGGTGACGCCGATACAGGTCCGGGCCGGACGGCGGTCCTCCGCGAAGTAACGGGCGTAGACCGCGTTCATGGCGGCGTAGTCGCGCTCGAAATCGGTGATGAACACCCGGGCCTGAACCACATGCTCGAAGGTCAGGCCGAGGCCGGCCAGCACCCGCTTCAGGTTGTCCAGGGTCTTGACGGTCTGCGCCTCGATGCCGTCGGGCAGCGGCGTCGCGTCATCGTCCGGGTCGGTGGCGAGCTGGCCGGTCACCA